>CEAH01056646.1_pt1 | contig 183519 bp, 193 predicted proteins | sample 557571 | NCBI WGS metagenome assembly CEAH01 (sample SAMEA3182092, study PRJEB8094) | gut metagenome | biome: human; feature: gut; material: Stool; isolation source: human stools | place: Canada | collected 2013-11-25
AAGGTGCGCGGCATGAAGCGCGCTTTGCAGGAGCTTGCGAATTATTACGATACCCGCGCGCTCGACAAGAGCGAGATGCTCGGCCTTGCCCACGCGGACAATGCAGAGGGCGCGCAGACGCTCATTGCGCTGCTGCGGGAAAAGTGCTTCACCGGCGAGTGCCTGACCGTCTGCTACGAGCCGGTCACCGGCGCACACGTCGGCCCCGGCACGGTCGCGCTGTTTTTCTACGGGAAGGAAAAGTAAAGGAAGTCAAAGGAGAGCCAAAAATGGACGTATCACAGGCGATCAAAACAAGAAGAAGCATCCGTAAATACAAGCAGGAGACCGTAGCGCATGAGGTGATCGAGGAGATCGTCGCGGACGCGGCTTACGCCCCCTCGTGGAAGAACACGCAGATCGCGCGTTACATTCTCGTCGAGGATCGCGCGGCGATCGACAAGATGGCGGAGGAAATGGTCCTCGACTTCAAGTTCAACGAAAAGACGCTCAAAAGCTGCGCTGCGCTCATGGTGCTCACTTACATCACGGGGCGTTCGGGCTTTGAGCGCGACGGCTCGTATGCAACGCCCAAGGAGGCGGGCTTTGAGATGTTCGACGCGGGCATCGCGGCGCAGACCTTCTGCCTTGCCGCGTGGGAGCATGGCGTCGGCACGGTCATCACGGGCTATTTTGATGAAGAGAAGATCATCGAGCTTTTGAAGCTGCCGGAAGACCGGAAGATCGGCTGCGTCATCGGCCTCGGCTATCCTGACGAGGAGCCCGCCGCGCCGAAGCGCAAAAGCGTTGAAGAGCTGCTGACGTACAAATAAAAAGCTGCAAGAGCCCGCGGAAAACGCCCTCGGGCGCTTTTTTGCTGGATTCGGACAATGCTTTCTGGTAAAATAAGCAGTATAAAAATATAGAAAAATGAGAGATATGGAGGCCATAAGATGAAAAAATACAGCTTATCGGTTATTTGCGTAGTGCTTTTTGCCCTGCTGGCTGGATGCGGCAGCAAGGAAACGTCAAACATAACGGTCGATTATGGCGATTCGGCTGTCTACACAGAACAGGATATGGATGATGCGATAAAGGTGATCGAAGAGATGATCGGTTCGTGGGAAGGCTGCGAATTACATAGCATTTCATATTCGTCAGATGACGTCTGCACGGATGAAAAGAACCTTTCGTGGATGAATGATTTGAAAAAGGCAAATGACAACGATCTGGTTTTTACACAATGCATCATGTTCGACAGCAGCTTTCGCTCTCCGAAAGAGGGCGGCGGAGCTTGGGAGCCGGACACGGAATACACATGGTCCTGGTGGTTGGCTCGCAGCGATGGCGGGGAATGGAAACTGATGACTTGGGGATATTAAAGTGATTCCCGGTTTGAGGCTCGTATTTCCGACGGCACAAAGGGTATGCTTTTCGGCCTTTCTGCAAATCCTACCGAAAATGACTTTCGGGAGGACTTTGCCATGAGAAGCGAAACGAAACCCTCGCAGGACGAGGAGAAAAATGAGCAGGAGCCGCTCCTGCCGCCCATCCAGCCGGTCATCGACTTTGGCTCGGTCGTCATCAAAAACAGCCGCGCCGCCATCCACTGCCTGACCATTGCCGGACAGATCGAGGGGCATATGCTGCTGCCGAACACGCAGAAGGCGACCAAATACGAGCACGTGCTGCCGCTTCTGGCGTACCTTGAAGAGAGCGACGAGATCGACGGTGTGCTGTTCCTGCTCAATACCGTCGGCGGCGACGTGGAGGCGGGGCTTGCCATCGCCGAGCTCATCTCGGGGATGAAGAAGCCGACGGTCTCGCTCGTGCTCGGCGGGGGGCACTCCATCGGCGTGCCGCTCGCGGTCGCGCCGATGGTGACGATGATCGCGCCGTCGGCCTCGATGACCATCCATCCCGTGCGCACAAGCGGGACGATCATCGCCGCACCGCAGACGTACCAGTATTTCGAGCGCCTGCAGGAGCGCATCGTGCGCTTTGTGACAAAGCATTCCGGCATCAGCCGGGAGAGATTTCTGACGCTGATGATGGACACGCAGGACCTTGCCTCCGACGTCGGCAGCGTGCTCTACGGGGAAGAGGCGGTCGCCTGCGGACTCATACGGCGCCTCGGCAGTCTGTCCGACGCGCTGGAGGCGCTGTATGCGCTCATCGACGAAAAAAAGAAAAGCAAGTGAGAAAAAGACGCCTTCGGGCGTCTTTTTACGCTTTGTTCATCGAATCCCCTTGAAAAAAGAGTGAAAAAATGATATATAGTAAAAGTCAAAATGTGTCATTATACCCTGATAGGGGATGATGCGCCTTTTTCAAGGAGGATATCGCCCGTGTACTTAAAGGCATTGGAGATCCAGGGCTTCAAGAGCTTTCCGGACAAGACGGTGCTCAACTTCGGTGAGGATATCACCGCCATCGTCGGCCCGAACGGAAGCGGAAAATCGAATATTTCGGACGCCATCCGCTGGGTCATGGGCGAGCAGTCGAGCAAGTCGCTGCGCGGCGCGAAGATGGAGGACGTCATCTTCGGCGGCACGGAAACGCGCAATCAGATGGGCTTTGCGCAGGTGACGCTCGTGCTCGACAACACCGAGCACATTTTTCCCAGCATGGAGGAAGCCGAGGTCGCCGTCACGCGCCGGTACTACCGCAGCGGCGAATCGGAATACTATATCAACAAGCAGTCCGTCCGTCTGCGCGACGTGAACGAGCTGTTCATGGATACCGGCATGGGGCGCGAGGGCTACTCGATCATCGGTCAGGGCCGCATCGACGAAATTTTGTCGCAGAAGAGCGGCGACCGCCGCGAGATCTTTGAAGAGGCGGCAGGCATTTCGCGCTTCCGCTACCGCAAGGAGGAGACCGAGCGCAAGCTTGAGCGCACGGAGGAAAACTTAGTGCGCATCAACGATAAGATCTCGGAGCTTGCATTGCAGGTCGAGCCCCTGCGCGCGCAGGCGGAGACGGCAAAGCAATATCTCATCTACCGCGACGAGCTGCGCCTGCTCGAAATTTCCGTGTGGCTCGCAAATCTGGAGGCGCTTCGGACGAACGCCATCAAGCTCGATACCGACCTGTCGCTCGCGCGCGAGGAGCTCAAAAAGGCGAACGCCGATTTGGAGGCGCTTTACGCCGCGTCCGAGCAGTTTTCCGCGCGCATCCACGAAAACGACATCGCGCAGGAGGAGGAGCGCACGGCGCTTTCCGCGCTCGATGCGCAGGTGAAGGAGCAGGAATCCTGCGTGGCGGTGCTGCAAACGGGCATCGCGCACAACGAGGAAAATATTGCACGCGTGGAAGAGGAACTGAGAAGCCAGTCTGACCGCGTCGGCTCGATGGACGAGCAGATCGCGCAGCAGCGCGCGCGCATCGAAGAGCTGGAACACGACAAAAACGAAGTCGAAACGGCGCTTGCCGCGCTTTTGCAGCAGGCGGAGGAGCTGTCGAAAAACGCGGGCGAGGCCGCGAGCGAGGCGGAAGCCCTGCGCGGGCGCGAAGCGCTGGCCCTGTCCGCCGCGGCGGACAGCCGCGCGGAAGTTGCCGCCCTGCGCTCAACGCTTGCGGAGATGGACGAGCGCGAGAGTGCCATCGCCTCTGAGCAGGAGAGCGGAGAGACGCAGCTTTCCGAAGTGCGCAGGAGCGCCGCGGAAAACCGCAAGGCGCTCGAGACCGCGCAGGAGGAGGCCGACGCCATCCGCAACATCATCGCCGGTCACACGATGAAGATGCAGGGGCGCGTCGAGCGCGAGAAGGAGACGGGCGAGCAGCACGTTTCCCTCACGATGGAGATGAACAACTTAGACTCCCGCATCCGCTTGCTCAGCGAGATGGAAAAGGAATACGAGGGCTTCAATAAGGCGGTGCGCACGGTCATGCAGGCATCGGAGCGCAAGGCGCTGCGTGGCGTGCGCGGGCCGGTCGCGGGTCTGATGAAGGTCGACAAAAAGTACGCCGTTGCGATCGAGATCGCGCTCGGCGCGGGACTGCAAAACATTGTCGTCGAGCGCGAGGAGGACGCCAAGAGCGCCATCCAGCTCTTAAAGCAGCGCGACGGCGGGCGCGCGACCTTCCTGCCCCTTTCGACGATCCGCGGCGAAGCGCTGCGCGACGAGCGGGTGAAGGGCGAATACGGTTACGTCGGCCTTGCGAGCGAGCTTGTGGAATATGAGCGCGCATACGACGGCATCTTCAAAAATCTGCTCGGCCGCACGGTCGTGGTCGAGGATCTCGACTGCGGCATCACGATCTCGCGTAAATTTTCGAACGCGTTCCGCATCGTGACGCTCGACGGTCAGGTTTTGAATCGCGGCGGCTCGATGACGGGCGGCTCGATCTCCCGCAGCGCGGGCATCCTGAGCCGTGCCGGTGAGCTGCGCGAGCTGACGGCCCGCCGGGGAAGTCTTGCCGAAAAGCTGGAGCTTGCCGCCAAAGCCGCCGAGGATGCCAAGCGCGAGCTTGCGAAGGCAAGATACGAGCTGGAGGTCGCGCAGGGCCAGCAGCGCGCGGCAGAGGAAGCCGTGCTCAAGCTGCAGGGCGACAAAAATCATTATGATCTATTGCTCTCGTCGCTGCGCGAGCGGCTCGAGAGTCTGGATACCGAGCGCGAGACCATCACCCGCCGCCGCGGAGAGGTGAAGCGCGCCATGGAAGAAAAGGAAACGCTTGCATCGCAGCAGGAGAGCGAAGCCGCCGCGCTGCGCGCGCAGGCGGAGGAAAGCCTCTCCGGGCAGACGGAACTGCTGCGCTCCACCACGCGCCTCGGCGACGAGATCGCCGGACACAAGAGCGCGCTTGCGGGTTTTGCCGCCGAGCGAGAGACAACGGAAAAGTCGCTCGCAAGTCTTGAGTCTCTGCGCGCTCAGATGCAGGGCGATGAGCAGAGCAGGCGCGCGCTCATCGGGCAGTACAGGGCCGCGAGCGAGCAGTCGCAGCGTGAGATCGGCGCGCATACGGCGCAGATCGCCGCGCTGAACGACAAAATAGCGCAGAAGCGAGCGGAGCTTGAAGAGCTCTCGAAGGCGAAGCTCGCGCTTGAAGCCGAGCGCAGCCAGAGCGACCGCCGCGGCCGCGAGCTCAACGAAAATGTGCTCAATGTGGAGCGCAGCGTCAGCAAGCTTGAGCAAAAGCGCGCGACGAGCGCCATGGAGGAGCAGCAGATCCTCGACAAGCTGTGGGAAAATTACGAGCTGTCGCACTCCGCCGCGCAGGAGCAGCGCATCGAGCTGGAAAGCGTGCAGAAGGCAAGCCGCCGCATCGGTGAGCTCAAGCGCGCCATCAGCGGCCTTGGCGCGGTCAATGTCGGCGCGATCGAGGAATTTGAGCGCGTGAACACGCGCTACACCTATCTGACAGAGCAGCGCGACGATGTGGAAAAGGCGAAGAGCGAGCTCGTCGGCGTGATCGACAGCATCACAGGCGAGATGACGGGTATCTTCAAGGAACAGTTCGCGCTCATCCGCGAGAGCTTTCAGGAGACCTTTCTGGAGCTTTTCGGCGGCGGCAAGGCGACGCTTGAGCTCGAGGACGAGAACGACGTGCTCTCCTGCGGCATCGAGATCAAGGTCCAGCCGCCGGGCAAGGCGCTCAAAACGATCACGCTGCTCTCGGGCGGCGAAAAGGCGTTCGTCGCCATCGCGCTGTATTTCGCCATTTTGAAGGTCCATCCGACGCCGTTCTGCGTCATGGATGAGATCGAGGCGGCGCTCGACGAGCCGAACGTGGTGCGCGTGGCCAATTATATGCGCCGCATCACGCAAAAGACGCAGTTCATCGTCATCACGCACCGCCGCGGCACGATGGAAGCGGCGGACGTGCTCTACGGCGTCACCATGCAGGAGCGCGGCGTGAGCAAGATCCTGACGATCAACATGAACGATATGGCCAAGGAACTCAACATTAAAGAATAAAGCGCGAGGAGAAAGCAATGGGTATTTTTGCAAAGATCAAAAAGGCGTGGTTCGACACCATCGTGTGGGAGACCATTGACGACGATTTTTATGACGAACTGGAGGAGAGCCTCATTCTAGCCGACCTCGGCGCGACGGTCGCGCACGACGCGGTGAAGAAACTGCGCGATGTGGTGTATCAGAAGAGCATCCAGCGCGGCGACGATGTGAAGCAGGCGCTGCGCGAGATCCTCATCGAAAAGCTGAACGTGGGCGACACCGCGCTCGACTTATCGACGCAGCCATCCGTCGTGCTGGTCATCGGCGTGAACGGCGTGGGCAAGACCACGTCCATCGGCAAGCTCGCCCACAGTCTCAAGGGCGAGGGCAAGCGCGTGCTTTTATGCGCGGCGGATACCTTCCGCGCGGCGGCGGCGGATCAGCTTGAAATTTGGGCGAACCGCGCCGACTGCGAGATCGTCCGCTCGGTTGAGGGCGCGGACCCCGGCGCGGTGCTGTTCGACTCGCTCGCGGCAGCGAAGGCGAGAAACGTCGACGTCGTCCTCTGCGACACGGCGGGCAGGCTCCACAACAAGGTGAATCTGATGAACGAGCTTTCAAAGCTCCGCAAGATCATCGACCGCGAGACGCCGGACGCCGCGAAGGAAACGCTTCTCGTGCTCGACGCGACGACGGGGCAGAACGGTCTTCAGCAGGCGAAGGTCTTCCGCGAAACGGCAGGGCTCACCGGCATCATCTTAACGAAGCTCGACGGCACGGCCAAGGGCGGCATTTGCGTCGCCATCGCACAGGAGCTGGGCGTGCCTGTGAAGTTCGTGGGCCTCGGCGAGGGCATCGACGATCTCCAGCCGTTCAACGCGGAGGAATACGTCAAGGCGCTCATCTGATGGGAAAATCATAAACCTGCGAGACAATAAGGAGACGAATATGGAAATCACTTCTGTTTGCCCCTATTGCGGAAAGGAAATGCGAGACGGAGCCATCCCTGTCTTGCGTGATATTTACTGGTGTCCAAGAGGTGAGGACGGCATGCTCAAAGACGGATTTGGCGACGAGAAGGAACAGGTCTGGCTTGGCAGAGCGGGGCTGTTAGGAGATTATTACACGCCCGCCTGTTACTGTGAGAGCTGCAAGGTGGTCATCGTGCCCGTGCCGGAGATCGAGTGGCCGCTCGATAAGCTCGACAAAAAGTTCACGGCATGGCAGGAAAAGATGAGCGCGCAGCGCGAAGAGCGCAAGGCGCAGCGCGAGGAAGAAAAGCGGGAAGAAAAAAGCAGGAAGAGACGGGAAAAAGACCCGTGGGAGGTTTGACGATGAAATTTGTTCTGGCAACGCAGAACCCCAAGAAATTGAAGGAAATGAGCGCCATTTTAGGCGAGCTCGGCGTGGAGGTCGTGTCGGAGGCTGACCTCGGCGTGAAGATCGAGGTGGAGGAAACGGGCGATACCTTTGCCGAGAATTCGCTCTTAAAGGCAAAGGCCGTCATGGAGGCGACGAAGCTGCCCGCCATCGCGGACGATTCCGGCCTGTGCGTGAACGCTCTCAACGGCGGTCCCGGCGTGTACAGCGCGCGCTTCGGCGGCGAGGGGCTGGATGATATCGGCCGCTACCGGCTGCTGCTGCAAATGATGCACGGTCAGGCGGATCGCCGCGCCCACTTCCACACGACCATCACCTGCGTGTTCCCGAACGGGGACATCTTGCAGAACGACGGCGACGTGGAGGGCACGATCGCCTTCGCCCCCATGGGCGAAAACGGCTTTGGCTACGACCCCGTGTTCTTCATGCCTGACAAGCGAAAGACCTTTGCACAGCTGACGGTGGAAGAAAAAGCGGAGATCTCGCACCGCGGCAAGGCGCTGCGCGCGTTCAAGGAAACGCTCAAGAACTATCTTGCAGAACATCAATAAAAAAGGATAAGAAACGACTATGGAATTAAGCAGCAAACAGCGCGCATATCTGCGCAGCCTCTCCAATGAACTCGATGTGATCGTTCACATCGGCAAGGACGGCATCGGCGAAAACCTCGTCAAGCAGGCAAACGACGCGCTCGAAGCGCGCGAACTCATCAAGTGCCGGGTACTGGAAAACAGTATGCTCACCGCGCGCGAGGCGTGCGACGAGCTGAGCGCACTGACGCGCAGCGAGCAGGTGCAGGTCATCGGCACCAAGTTCGTGCTCTACCGCCCCTCGCACAAAAAGGACAAGAAGGACAAGATCGTGCTGCCCAAGGCGGCGAAGAAGACCGTTTAAGAGATCAAAAAGAAAACGAGGTCGAGAAGTTTGAAGATCGGAATTTACGGCGGCAGCTTCAACCCGCCGCACCTGGGTCATCTGGCCGCGGCGGAGAGCGCGGCGAAGTATTTGCAGCTCGACAAGCTCATTCTCATCCCTGCGGGTATCCCGCCGCACAAGGCGCTCTCCGCGGATGAGCCGGGCAAGGCCCACCGCCTTGCGATGACGCGCCTGATGGGGGAGCAGGCCGCGCTCGACACAGGCGTGGAGGTCGAGGTCTCGGCGATGGAGGTCGAGCGCGAGGGCAAGAGCTACAGCGTTGACACCGTGCGCGAGGTGCACGAGCAGTATCCCGACGCGGAGCTGTGGCTTTTGATGGGAACGGATATGTTCCTCTCATTCCAGAACTGGTACAAGCCGGAGGAGATCCTGCGCTACACGGGCCTTTGCGCCTTCGGCCGCACGGAGAAGGACGGCGAGGCGCTCTTCGCCCCACAGCGCGATTTTCTCGGCGAGAAATTCCCCGGCAGCCGCGTTGTGACGATGACGCTGCCGAACCTTGTGGACGTTTCGTCCACCGAGCTGCGCGAGCGCATCCCGAGAGGGGAGACGGAGGGGCTTCTTGCCCCCACGGTGCTCGGCTACATCCTGCGTGAGCATCTTTATGGAACAAATCTCGATTTGAAACGTCTAACCTTAGAGGAACTGAGACCCATCGCGCTCTCTTACCTGAAGGCAAAACGCATTCCCCACGTGCTCGGCACCGAGCAGACGGCAAAGGCGCTTGCGGAAAAATACGGCGCGAACGTCGAAAAGGCGCGCTTTGCCGCGCTCCTGCACGATTCGACCAAGCGCCTTTCGATGGAGGAGCAGCTTGCGCTCTGCGAGCGCTACCACATCGCGCTCGACGAGCTCGAGCAGCACGCGCTCAAGCTGCTGCACGCCAAGACCGGCGCGGCGCTCGCGCGCGACGTATACGGCGCGGACGATGAGATCTACAGCGCCATCCTCTGGCACACGACGGGCAAGCCCAACATGACGGTGCTGGAAAAGGTGCTCTACCTTGCCGACTACATCGAGCCGAACCGCGACTTTGACGGCGTGGACGATCTCCGCAAGGTCGTGTGGGAGGATCTGGACCGGGGACTTGCGATGGGCCTTGCCATGACGGTGGAGGAAATGAAAGAGCGGGGGAATCCCGTCCACTACAACACATTGGAAGCGCTGGAATATCTGAGAGGACATAACCATGAGTGATCGCAAGGACTTTTACGAGAGAGACAGGGACCCCTATTATGAAGGGCGGCACACGCACCGGAAAGAGGGCTTTTTCGAGCGCAACTGCGACGAGGCCTGGGAGCAGGTCAAGGAGACCTTTTCCCACCCCGGACGGCTGCTGCTGCGCGTGCTGCTCATTGCGCTGCTGTGCGGCGTGGTCGCGGGCGGCAGCTATCTTCTGAAGATCCGCGCGCCGCAGCTGCCGAACAAGGGCGATACGCAGAAGGACCCCAACCAGACGCAAGTCGACGAGATCGACTACGGCGACGGCGTGCGCCCGAGGGCAGACGGCGAGCGCAAGAGCAAGGACTTCTATACGGTCCTGATCCTAGGCCGTGACACGGGCGGCGGCGGCAACACCGACACGATGCTGCTCGCGAGCTACGACGTGACGAACCAGAAGGCGACCGTCATGTCCATCCCGCGCGACACGATGGTCAACGTCCCTTGGGATATCAAGCGCATCAACTCCGTCTATAACTACTACGGCGGCGGGGAGAAGGGCATTCAGGCGCTCTATAAGGAAATCTCCCAGCTCGTCGGCTTTGAGCCGGACTATCAGGTGATCGTCGAGTGGGATGCGGTCGGCGAGATCGTGAAGGCCATGGGCGGCGTCTATTACGATGTGCCGCGCAACATGAACTACGACGACCCCTATCAGGACCTGCACATCCACCAGACGAAGGGTTACCGGCTTCTCAGCGGCAGCGATGTGATGCAGGTGCTGCGTTACCGCCACGACACCGATAGGCGCTATGGCTATCCGGACGGTGACCTTGGCCGCATCAAGACGCAGCAGTCGCTTTTAAAGGCGATGATCGAGCAGCTTTTGCAGCTCAAGAACGTGACGAAGATCGGCGACTTTGCCCGCGTGGTGAAAAACAACGTTACCTCCGACCTGACGTTTGAGGAAATGCTGTGGTTCGGCTCGCAGGCCGTGATGGGCGGGCTCAAGATCGAGAATGTCAACTTCGTCACGATGCCGAACACCAACAAGTCCTGTTACAGCCGCGTGTATCACAGAATGCAGTCTTATGTGACGCCGAACGCGCAGGAGCTTTTGGACCTCGTGAACAACGAGCTCAGCCCCTTTGTTGAGAAGTTCACGATGAGCGACCTTGATATCATGTCCGTCAATTCGGATGGCTCGGTATCCTCGTCCACGGGACACGTGGAGGACAGCAAGGCTGCCCAGCCGCAGAACCATCATTCCTCCTCCGGCTCGCAGACCGGCACAGGGGACAGCGGCACAACGACCGACCCGGGTACGACCACTGACCCCGGTGATACTGGGACCGTCGATCCCGGCGGCACCGGCACCGTTGATCCCGGCAATACCGGCACGACCGATCCCGGCAATACGGGCGATGGCGGCACGACCACGCCGACCGAGCCCACGACGCCGACAGACCCGGTCACGCCGACCGATCCCGGTGCGGGCGACGGCGGCAGCACGGGCAACAGCGGCACGACCGGCAGCGACGAGATGCCTGATTGGCTGCGTCCGCAAGAATAAAACGAAAATACCAGACAAAAACTTGAGATAAAAAGGAGAACTTCATGATTCCTGCAAGAGAACTGGCTGAGATCGCCGCCAAGGCGCTCGACGGCAAAAAGGGCAAAGATATCAAGCTCATCCGCATCGACAAGATCACGACGCTCGCGGAGTATTTTGTCATCTGCACCGGTACGTCCAACACGCAGATCAACGCGCTGGGCGACGAGGTGGAGAAGGAGCTCACGCAGGCCGGCGAGGAGCCGCTGCACCGCGAGGGCTACCGCGGCGGCACGTGGGTGCTGCTGGACTACGGCTGCGTGGTCGTGCACATCTTCAACGACGAGGCGCGCAAGTTCTATTCCCTCGAGCATCTGTGGGCCGACGGCGAGGAGGTCGACCTGAGCAAGGTCCTGCCCCACGCGGAGTAAAAAATAACGCTTGACAAGGCAGGACAAAACGCCTAAAATAGTCATGATAAATTTATGCAAAACGCGATGACGGAGCATAAAGACGCGCGATTTCCGCCCTGAGAGAGCCGGCGGACGGTGCAAGCCGGCGGGGAAGCGCGCGTGGATGACTCACTCCCGAGCAGCCCGCCTGAAAGGGCGGGACGGTCCGCCCCCGTTACGGGCAAGGCTATGAAGCTGCTGAGGGCGCGCAGGGAACTGCACGCTGAATCAGGGTGGTATCGCGTAAAGTGTTATTTACGTCCCTGACCGTTTTTTGAAAAAACGGTCAGGGATTTTTTTCGCATCAAAAAACCATTTCACATAAAGGAGAAGATCCATGAAGTACGATTTCGCAGCCATTGAGAAGAAATGGCAGGCAAAGTGGGAGCAGGAAAAGCCCTACGCCGCCGTGACGGGCGACAAGCGCCCCAAGTTCTACGGCCTGATCGAGTTCCCGTACCCCTCCGCTGCGGGCCTGCACGTCGGCCACCCGCGCCCGTTCACGGCGATGGACATCATCTGCCGCAAAAAGAGAATGCAGGGCTACAATGTCCTCAACCCCATGGGCTTTGACGCCTTCGGCCTGCCGACGGAGAACTTCGCCATCAAGAACCACATCCATCCCTCCATCATCACCAAACAGAACATCGAGAACTTCACCCGCCAGCTCAAGATGCTCGGCTACGGCTTCGACTGGGACCGCGTGGTGGACACGACCGACCCGAGCTACTACAAGTGGACACAGTGGATCTTTTTGCAGATGTTCAAGCATGACCTTGCCTATAAGACGACGATGCCTGTCAACTGGTGCACGAGCTGCAAGTGCGTGCTGGCGAATGAAGAGGTCGTCGAGGGCGTGTGCGAGCGCTGCGGCGCGCCCGTCATCCGCAAGGAAAAGTCCCAGTGGATGCTGCGCATCACGAAGTATGCCGACCGCCTCATCGACGATCTCGACGACGTCGACTACATCGAGCGCGTGAAGACCCAGCAACGCAACTGGATCGGCCGCTCCACCGGTACGGAGGTCACCTTCAAGACCAATACCGAGGACGATATCACCGTTTACACCACGCGCGTCGATACGCTCTTCGGGGTGACGTACACCGTTATCTCTCCCGAGCACCCGCTGCTCAAAAAGTGGAAGAGCATCATCAAAAACTGGGACGAGGTCGAGGCTTATCAGGCTGCCGCGGCGCGCAAGAGCGACTTTGAGCGCGGCGAGCTCAACAAGGAAAAGACCGGCGTTCGTCTCGACGGCATTGAGGTCATCAACCCCGCCACCGGCAAGGTCGTGCCGATGTTTGTTTCCGACTACGTCTTGATGGGCTACGGCACGGGCATCGTCATGGGCGTTCCGGGCCACGACCAGCGCGACTGGGACTTCGCCACGGCCTTCGGCCTTCCCATCGTGGAGGTCGTCGAGGGCGGCGACATCACGAAGGAAGCCTTCACGCTCAAGGACGACACCGGTATTATGGTCAACTCCGGCTTCCTCAACGGCATGACCGTCAAGGAGGCCATCCCCGCGATGAAGAAGTACGCCGTCGAGCAGGGCTGGGGCCATGAAAAGGTCAATTACAAGCTGCGCGACTGGGTTTTCTCCCGCCAGCGCTACTGGGGCGAGCCGATTCCCCTTGTCAACTGCCCCAAGTGCGGCTGGGTCCCCGTGCCCGAGGAGGAGCTGCCGCTCGTGCTGCCGCAGGTGGAGAGCTATGAGCCGACCGACGACGGCGAGAGCCCCATCTCCAAGATGACCGACTGGGTCAACACCAAGTGCCCCAAGTGCGGCGGCGACGCCAAGCGCGAGACCGACACCATGCCCCAGTGGGCGGGCTCCTCGTGGTACTTCCTGCGCTATATGGACCCGAAGAACGACCACGAGCTCGTCTCGCACGAGGCCGAGAATTACTGGGGCCCCGTGGACTGGTACAACGGAGGCATGGAGCACACCACGCTGCACCTGCTCTACTCCCGCTTCTGGCATAAGTTCCTGTACGATATCGGCGTGGTCCACACGAAGGAGCCCTATGCCAAGCGCACGAGCCACGGCATGATTCTCGGCCAGAACCCGCACTATGTCGGCAATGTCTCCACGCAGGAGGAAAAGGACGCGCTCATCGCCAAGTACGGCAATCAGGCACTGCGCCCGGCGGTCAAGATGAGTAAGTCCCTCGGCAACGTCGTCAACCCCGACGATGTCGTCAAGGCCTACGGCGCGGACACGATGCGCCTTTATATCATGTTCATCGGCGACTTTGAAAAGGTCGCGACCTGGTCCGACGACGCCGTCAAGGGCTGCAAGCGCTTCTTAGACCGCGTGTGGAACCTCGCCGATCAGGTGACGGAGGAGAAGGGCGTTTCCGAGAAGAACGCACCCATCGTCCACAAGACCATCAAGAAGGTCACGGACGATATCGACACGCTGAAGATGAACACGGCCATCGCCGCGCTCATGTCGATGGTCAACGAGTTCTACGCCAACGGCCTGAGCCGCGGCGACCTCGAAGCGCTGCTGCTGATGCTCTCTCCCTTTGCGCCCCACATGGTCGAGGAGCTGTGGGAGCAGAAGGGCTTTGCCGCTGAGCATGATGGCAAAATGGCCATGCAGTGCGCGTGGCCCGAGTATGACGAGAGCAAGACGGTCGCTTCCTCCGTCGAAATGGCCGTTCAGGTCGGCGGCAAGCTCAAGGGCACGGTCACCGTTCCTGTCGACAGCGATCAGGATACCGTCGTCGAGGCGGCCAAGGCGAACGAAAAGGTGGCCAAGGCGCTTGCCGGGATGCAGATCGTCAAGGTCATCCACGTAAAGAACAAGCTCGTCAACCTGATCGTGAAGCCCTGCTGAGCGGAATTTCGGATTTTTTGAAAATATGAGAAAAGCTTATTGACAAGATGTGATTTTTCTCATATAATACCACCGTTAGTCATGTAAGTGACTCTTAAAGAGCACCCAGGATCAAGCCGGGTGTATCGGAGGGAGGGAAAATATAAATGTCCGAGATCCACGTCAAGGAAGGCGAATCTCTCGACAGCGCGCTCAAGCGCTTCAAGAGAAGCTGCGCCAAGGCCGGTATCGTGGCGGAGGTCCGCAAGAGAGAGTGCTATGAGAGCCCCAGTGTCAAGCGCCGCAAGAAGAGCGAGGCCGCCCGTAAGAACCGCAACAAGCGTTATTACTAATTTGCTTCAAAAAAGACCTGTCACCGTGTGACAGGTCTTTTTTGCATCTGCCTGCGCGCTGCCGGCCTTTTCGGGCGCACAGAAGGGGGAAGTCTCTATTTTTTCCCCACACTGTGCGGGAGGGCGTTTCGCCATACCGCTGAGAAGCGCATTGCGCGGCTCAGATACGCCCCAGCTCGGGGAGAAGATCCGCGACCTCGGGATACATGAGAAACGCTTTCTGTATCCCAAGCTCCTGCGCGAGGCGTACCTTCCGGCGCAGCGTTTCAACGTCGTCAAAGAGGACGAAGTGCGTGCCGCCCTCCGCGGTGTAGGTGAAATACTTTGCCATCAGCTCGCGCGAGTAGTAAACGGAGGAGGGATACCGCGTCCGCAGCGAGAGCAGCTCTCCGTGCGTCAAGGGTGTACCGCAGCCTGTGGGACAGGGGAGGGGAAAGTCCATCTGTACGCGCTCGAGGTCGAGCGCCAGACGCTCGGGACCACAGCGGTTGACGGCGCCTTCGAGCAGCGTCCGCAGCGAGCCGCCGGAGACGGCGGTGCCGACGAGCAGCACCGCGCCCTCCGCGGGAAGGATGATCGGGCAGTAGAGATGGTTTCCCTGCGCGTTCAGGCTGCGTGCAAGCCGGCTCAGAAAGGGGAGACGGTCGGCGCACGGCGTGCCGTCAAGATCCGCCAGCACACCGTGGAAGCCGCGCCTGGCGCATTCGGTGGCGATGGTACGGCAGAGGGCATCCGCGCGCATCAGCGAGCCGGTGCAGCGGTCGGAGAGTCCCATGAGCCCGCCGCGCGGGGCATCGGCCGCGCCGCAGCGCGACAGACAGCCGCCCTGACCGACGGCATAGGCCATGTGGACGAGCGGCAGCGGAGGCGGCGAGGGCAGCCGCGCGAGCGCGGCGGGCGTAATGGCGAGGTAGACGGTCAGAGCGATTCCCCCTTGTGAAATGCGCGCGAAGCGCGTATAATAGCATTCATACTTTATGTGCGATGGGGGACGGCTATGCCCGGTTTGCTATGCCCACAGTGGGTGTTTGACGATTATACGGACGTGACGGCGGACTTTTTGCGTGCGCAGGGCGTGAAGCTGTTGCTCTCGGATCTCGACTTTACGCTTGCGCCGAAAAAGCAGAAGGAGCCGGACACGGCGCTGAAGCATTGGCTTGATACCCTGCGCGAGGGCGGAATCACCTTTGCGATTCTCTCCAATAACCGAAGCCCCGCGCGCGTGGAGCGCTTCTGCACGCCGCTTGGCATCGGCTATGTGGGCCACGCGGGGAAGCCCGGCACACGCGGCTTTCGTGAGGCGATGGCGCGCTACGGTGTGCGCGAGAGCGAGACGGCGATGCTCGGCGACAAGCTGCTGACCGATACGCTCGGCGCGCGGCGCAGCGGTGTTCTGATGCTGATGGTCGAGCCCAAGGGCGGGCCGGACGGTGCGTGGAACCGCGTGCTGCACACGCTTCAGGAGCCGTTCAAGCGGAAAAGCGCGCACGATGCGCGAAAAAAGCCGTGAATTTAGAAAAATCAAGCACAACATCAAGAAAAACACTTGCATTGCCGCACTATATGCGGTAAAATACGAAAAGTTTAGAGCCGATACTTTGTGAATTTGAGGATAGCGATGATATCCTCGGGAATACAGGAGGAAACAGTTATGGCAACGATTACCGCTGGTGAATTCAGAAACGGTAAAGTATTCGAGATGGAAGGCAAGTACTATCAGGTCGTCGAGTTCCAGCACGTCAAGCCCGGCAAGGGCGCGGCCTTTGTGCGCACCAAGATGAAGAACGTCGTCACCGGCGGCGTGACCGAGACCTCTTTCAACCCCACCGCCAAGTTTGAGGAAGTGGCCATCGAGCGCAAGAACATGGAGTACAGCTACAACGACGGCGACCTCTACTACTTCATGGACCAGGAGACCTACGATATGGTCCCGCTCAACCGCGATATGCTCGGCGATGCGTTCCGCTTCGTCAAGGAGAACACCATGTGCATGATCCTGTCCATCAAGGGCAATGTTTTCGGCGTTGAGCCCCCCAACTTCGTTGATCTCGAGGTCACCGAGACTGAGCCGGGTCTGGCCGGCAACACCGCGACCAACACCCTCAAGCCCGCGACCCTCGAGACCGGCGCGGAGATCAAGGTGCCCCTCTTCATCAACATCGGCGACAAGATCCAGATCGACACCCGCACGGGCGAGTATATCGGCCGTTCCAAGTAAGCAAATCCATCACAGGATGATCGTAGTTCCGGTTGAAGAAAGGAGTATTACGATGGGTATTTCTGAAAAAGTTGCGTATCTCAAGGGCCTGATGGAGGGCATGAACGTCGACACGGATTCCAACGAGGGCAAGCTTTTCCGCGCGATCGTGGACGTTCTCGATGAGATCGCCCTCGAGGTCGAGGATCTGACCGACGAGGTTATGGAGCTCGGCGACGGTCTGGACGTCATCAGCGACGATCTGAGCGACGTGGAGGATGTCGTCTTCGACGAGGACGATTACGAAGAGCTCAACGACGAGGATGACGAGGACGAAGACGACGAGGAGGAGTGCTACGCCACGACCTGCCCCGAGTGCGAGGAGGAGATCTTCTTCGACGATTCCGTGCTCGATGACGGCAAGGTCGAGTGCCCCAACTGCGGCGCGACCCTTGAATTCGATCCCGCCGACCTCGCCGAGGACGAGGAAAAGGACGACTAAACGTCCCCAGATCCCATATAACCAAAACCGCCGCAGCACCTGCTGCGGCGGTTTTCTTGAATTTTGAACGGAAGAAGATCAGCGGAAGCTGTTTTCGTAAATGTCAAAGAAGGAGCTGACAAATCTGGCCTGCTGACGAGCCTCTTCCGAGCCGCTTGTGGCCTGCCAGCCGTAAGTTTGGTAGGAGGGGTAATTGAGCTTTGAAAGCCCGAGCAGATGGAACTCCTTTCGGATGAGCGAAATGCCCTCCGGATAGTTTTCGCGCAGCGCGGCAAAGGCCTCGCCGGGGTCTTTGAAAACGGCATACCCGTCTTCTCCCGCGCCGATCGCAAAGCGCGCGTCGCGCTCGTAATAGTCCTCGACGTTTACATTCCCTCTGATGTTCCCCTGACCTGCGACATAGTCCTGCACACAGGGATTCGTCACTTTGTTGATCTTGCCGTTGAAAACAAACACGGCGGCAAGGATGAGGACGGAAAGGATCGCCAGTTCTGATTTTTTCATAAGTGCTGCCTCCTGTCGGTTGTCATTTTGCGGCAAAGCGCCTTGTTTGATTTCACTCTATCACGGGGCGGCTACAATTGCAAGACAAAACGGCTGCGGCCATGGTTTGTTTACAAATTTGCGGTTGTACGGCGCACAAAAGCGTGGTAAACTACCTTCGGCTCAATATGGCGGCGCTGCCGCCGGCACAATAGATTCGGAAAGGAAGAACCATTATGAAAATCGCCATTCCCTGCGAGAATGGCCAGGTGCTCCAGCACTTTGGCCAGTCCAAGGAGTTTACCATTTACAGCGTTGAGGATATCAAGCCCATCGAGAAGGAGACCGTCACCTTTGACGATACCGACCATGAGAAGGTCGCGTCCGGGCTGAAGGAGAAGGGCGTCGATCTCATCATCTGCGGCAGCATCGGCCCCGGCGCGCGCAGTGCGGTCGAAAACGCGCACATGGTGCTCTGCACCGGTGTTTCCGGCGAGGCTGATCAGGCGGTCGACCGCTTTCTCGACGGCAGCCTGGAGCTGATGACCGGCGACAGCGGCGCGAGCGCGGGCAGCTGCGGTGCAGGCTGCGGGGCCGGGTGTGGCGCCTGCGGCGCGGGCTGCGGCGGCTGTGGCGGCGGCTTCCACGAGCCGTATGTCGAGACGCGCACCTTTACCGAGATCGTTACGCTGACGGAGGAAAACTTCCAGACCGAGGTGCTCGACGATCCGGGCCTCATCATCATTGACTTCTGGGCCGAGTGGTGCCAGCCGTGCAAGATGATGGCGCCGGTGTTTGCCGAGCTGAATGCGGAAGAGGACAAGGTCAAGTTCTGCAAGGTCAACGTTGACGAGCAGCCGAACCTTGCCTCCATGTTCGGCATCGACTCCATCCCGACGCTTGCCGTCGTGCAGGACCGCCATACGCTGACCGGCATGGTCGGCGTGCATGACAAGGCCGATATCAAAGAGATGCTGGAGAAGTGCAGAGGATGAAAATTCGATACAACGAGGACGCGGAGGTCGTCGCACGACTGCGCGCCGCACTCTTAAAGCGCGATCTGCAATGCCCCTGCCGCTTCCAGAAGACCGAGGACAACGTCTGTATGTGCAGGGAGTTTCGCGAGCAGATCGCAGATCCCGAGTTTGAGGGCTACTGCCACTGCCGCCTCTACTACAAGGAAAAGTAAAACGAAAAGCACCGCCGCGGCGGTGCTTTTTGCTTCTCTCAAGCAGGATGTGCAGGGGCAGGAGAGAGGAGAAAGCCGCGGCGGAGGCGTCCGCTGCGGCTCTTGGTGGCCCGAGATCATAAGATGAGCAGCAGTCCCAGCGCGACGAGCAGCTCATCGTCGGCCTTTTCCTCAAAGAGAAAAAAGAGGATGAGCAGCAGCAAAAGGTCTGCTTTGTCCACGCCCTTGAGCGGCAGCTTGTCGAGCAGGCGTGAGAAAAACTGTGACGCCTCCTGTCCCGGCGATTCGCCGCAGGGCGGCGGCTCGGGCGGAGGCGGGGGCGGCGCATTGCCGTGCGGCGGCTGACGGGGCGGCTCATCTCGCGGCGGGTCCTGCATGGGCACACGGGTGTAGATGCCGTCGTCATTGCGAAGATAGCGGTTATACATCCCTCAGCCCTCCTGCGACAGCAAAAATGTTTTGGCCAGATGGATGAGCCGCGCGAGCTGCGCGGCGCGCTCGACCTTGTCGCGCCGCTCCGGTTTCAAAAACGGGCGCAGCGCATGAAGGAGCGCGGCGGTCTCGCTGCTCGCGGGGCGATTCATCTGGCCGAGCACGGGCAGGAGCTTTTGCAGCATCGCCGGGTCGATGCCGCCGAGCAGCGATGACAGGTCTGCCGGCGGTCCGCCCTGCGGGGTCTGCGGCGGTGGAGCTTGCGGCGGTGCGCCTGCGCTGCCCTGCGGGGGCGGTGCATCGCCTTCCGGCGTGCCCATCTGCTGCGATAGGCTCTGCGCCATCTGCATCACCTGCGCCATGGCATTGGGATCGGAGAGCAGCGTATTCAGTTTATCCTCCCACTCGCTCACGGTCCTCGCCTCCTTTGCCGCCGGTCTGCCTTACTTCTGCGCCGCGTCGTTCAGCCGCTTCATCAGCTCCGCACCCTGCGGACTGCGCATGAGGCTTGAGAGCATGGCGGCAAGGTCCTTCGTGTTGCCGTGGGCGGCATTCTGCGCGGCCTGTTCCAGCGCCGCGCCGCCGTCCTGCGCCGTGAGCATCTGCATGAGCTTTTGCCCGTCACCGGATTGGAGCACAGCCTGCGCCATGGCCGGATTCTTCTTGAATTTTTCAATGATGGTCTGCGTTTTGTTGTCCATTTTACTGCCTCCGCATCGATCAGTCTCATGGCAGTATATGAGCGCGGCGGCGAGGGCGTGCCTGCACGGATGGAAAAAATTTTGCAAAAGTGCGAAAGAACGTGAAAGAAATCGCCCGGCCCGTGCACATATATGGTGTAAGGCCTTTGAGGAGAGAAACATATATGTTTTCAAACGAAGCATTTGCCCAGAATGCGGAAAAGTACATGGACACGGTCTTTCGCGTGGCCTACGGCTGGCTCAGAAACCCGGACGACGCCAACGATGTGACGCAGGACGTATTGATAGAGCTGTACAAAACAGATAAGGCGTTCGAGTCGGACGCCCATTTGAAAAACTGGCTGATCCGCGTCACCGTCAATCGCTGCAAGATGCTCTTCCGCTCGCCGTGGCGCAGACACGAGGATATCGACGACTACGCCGAAACGCTGCCCTTTGAGCAGCCGCAGGACGGCGAGCTGTTCAAAGCCGTGATGATGCTCGACAAAAAATACCGCGTGCCGCTGCTGCTCTTTTACTACGAAGGATACTCGACGGCGGAGATCGCCTCGATGCTCTCCATCGCGGAGAAGACCGTCAGCACAAGACTTTACCGCGCAAGGGCGAAGCTCAGAACGATTTTGGAGGAGGAGTAAGGCAATGACGGAGAAGGAAAAGTTCCAACGCGCATTCGCGCCGCTGCACGCCTCCCCGGACACGATGACGGAGGTAATGAAGATGACAGAACGGAAAACAAAACGCCCCGCGCTGCGCCGCGCCGCGACCATCGGCCTCGCGGCCGCGCTCGTGCTGGCGCTCGGCAGCGTCGCCTATGCCTCGGACCTCGGCGGCATCCAGCGCACGGTGCAGCTCTGGCTCAACGGTGAGATGACGGACGCAACGCTGACGGTAAACGAGGGAAGCTACACCCTGCGCTATCCGGACAAGGACGGCACCGAGCACGAAAGGGGCGGCGGTGGCATCGCCATTGAAGACGACGGAACGGAGCGGGCGCTGACGGAGGAAGAGGTGTTAGAGCATCTCAACGCGCCCGAGGTCGTTTACGAAGACGACGGCACGGTGATGCTCTACTACCGCGGCCAGTCGCTCGACATTACAGACCGTTTTGATGAGGACGGCCTTTGCCATGTCCTGCTGCGTGATGAGCAGGACGGAGGAAAAACGCTCTTTGTCACGATCCGCTACAACGATGGCTACTCGTACAATTCGACGAAATACGAAGACCCCTACGGCCGCAGGTAAGGAAATCTGCGATGAGCGGAAAGATCCCGCATGCTGAAAGCATGCGGGATCTTTTGCCAAAAACGCAATTATTTTTGCGCTTTGCCGTAGTCGCAGTCCTTCCTGAGCGGGCAGCCGTCGCAGTTGGCTTTGCGGGCGGTGCAGCGGTCGCGGCCGAACAGCACCAGTCGGTGGCAGAAGTCGTTCGACTCCTCCGGCGGCAGGATGGCGCGCAGCTGCTTTTCGACGCTTAGCGGGTCCTTGCTGCCGTCCGTCAGGCCGAGGCGGCCCGTGATGCGGATGCAGTGCGTGTCGCACACGTAGGCGGGCTGGCCGTAGACGTCACCGAGGATCAGGTTCGCCGTTTTGCGCCCGATGCCGGGGAGGGCTGTGAGCTCCTCCATCGTGCCGGGGACCTTGCCGCCGTACTTTTCGAGCAGGATCTTCGCGCACTCGACGATGTCCTTCGACTTCGTGTTGTAAAATCCGCAGGAGCGGATCGCGTCGCCGACCTCTTCATACGTCGCGTTCGCGAAGGCCTCAAGCGTCGGGAACTTCTGATAGAGCGACGGCGTGACCATGTTCACGCGCGCGTCGGTGCACTGGGCGGAAAGGCGCACGGCGAACAGAAGCTCGTAGTCCTTTTTATATTCGAGCGAGCAGCGCGCGTTGGGGTAGAGGACCTTCAGCTCCTCCACGATGCGGCGGACGGCGGCTTTGGATTTCATGGCGAGACCTCCTGCGTTTCATCAATACTGCCGACAGTATAGCACAGAGACACGGAAAAATCGACAGAAAAAGTCTGTGCAGTGAAGAAAAAACGTGCTATAATCATTCCATCTGTGAAAAAGGAGGCTTGTGCGATGCGGCTACTATTCAAGCAGCGCTTTTTTTCGTGGTTCGACAGCTATGATATCTACGATGAGGACGGCAACACCGTCTTTACGGTCGAGGGCAAGCTCGCCTGGGGGCATTGCCTGCATATTCTGAACGCCGCGGGCGAGCACATCGGCACCGTGCAGCAGCGCGTGCTGACGTTTTTACCCAAGTTCGAGCTTTACATCGGCGAGCAGTACTACGGCTGCATCTGCAAGGAATTCACGTTCTTTACCCCGCGCTTCACGCTTGAGTGCAGCGACTGGGAAGTGAACGGCAGCTTCATGGAGTGGGACTACACGATCGACAGCGCCTCGCGCGGCTGTATCGCGACGATCACGAAAGAGCTTTTTCATTGGACGGACACCTACGTCATCGACGTCGCCGACCCGCAGGACGCGCTGGGCGCGCTGATGGTCGTGCTGGCCATCGACGCGGAAAAATGCAGCAGGAACAACTGATATGAGTGAAAAGAGACCTTTGGCGGATGAGATCCGCCCGCTGACGCTCGACGAGGTCGTGGGTCAGAAGCACTTGCTCGGAAAAGGCGCGCTGCTGCGCCGGCTCATCGAGTCCGGCTCGAGCGCGAATATGATCTTCTACGGCCCGTCCGGCACGGGCAAGACGACGATCGCGAACATCATCGCGAACCGCACGAATAAGACCCTGTACCGCCTGAACGCGACGACCGCGAGCCTTCAGGATGTCAAGAGCATTATCTCCGATGTCGGCACGATGATGGCACCGGGCGGCATTCTGCTCTACCTCGACGAAATTCAGTATTTCAACAAAAAGCAGCAGCAGAGCCTGCTCGAATTCATGGAAAACGGCTCTATCACGCTGATCGCGTCGACGACGGAGAACCCGTATTTTTACGTTTACGGCGCGCTGCTCTCGCGCTCGACGGTGTTTGAATTCAAAAACGTCAGCGCGGAGGAGACCATCCCCGCGGTCGAGCGCGCGCTCGGCATTTTGAAAGAGCGCAGCGAGCTGCCGCTTTCCTGGGAGGACGACGTGCCGCGCGTCATCGCGCAGCAGTGCGGCGGCGATGTGCGCAAGGCCGTGAGCGCGTGCGAGCTTTTATATGAGGCGGCGGACGTCACGAACGGCGAACTTTTGCTGAAAAGTGAAGACGCCTTACAGGTCGCGCAGCGCAGCGCCATGCGCTACGACAAGGGCGGCGATGCAATGTACGACTGTGCGAGCGCGCTGATGAAGTCGCTGCGCGGCAGCGACCCCGACGCGGCGCTCCACTACCTCGCAAGATTTTTAGAGGCGGGCGATCTGGTCACGCCATGCAGGAGGTTACTCTGCTCGGCGAGCGAGGACGTCGGCATGGCCTATCCGCAGGCTATCGCCATCGTCAAATCCTGCGTCGATACCGCGATGCAGCTCGGCCTTCCCGAGGCGCAGCTGCCGCTTGCGCAGGCGGTGATCCTGCTTGCCACCGCGCCCAAGTCCAACAGCGTCATCGAGGGCATTTCCGGCGCGTGGGCGGACGTGAAGGCGGGCAAGTGCGGCAATTTCCCGCGCTGCCTTCAGAATGTCCACGCCGATTCGACCGGCGGCGCGCAGGGGCAGCACTACAAATATCCCCATTCCTATCCGAACCATTGGGTGAAGCAGCAGTATCTGCCCGACGAGCTCAAAAACGTGCAGTACTACCACTACGGCGACAACAAGGTCGAGCGCGCCGCCGCGCAGTACTGGGAAGCGATCAAGGGGTGAAGGCATGGACCTGAGATTGAACGATATTGTCGAAATGAAGAAGCCGCATCCCTGCGGCGAGAAGATATGGCTTGTCACGCGCGTGGGCATGGACATCAAGCTCAAATGCACGCGCTGCGGCCGCGAGGTGATGCTGCCGCGCGCCAAGGCGGAAAAGGGCATCAAGAAAATCGTAGAAAGAGAGGAAGCCCATGAATAAGAAAACGAGAGCCGTCGCGATCTTACTGGTCGCGGTGATGATCTTATCGCTCGTTGCGTCGATGATCATTCCCTACCTGTAAGAGAAAGACACGCCGCGGCAGATGCCGTGCGAAAAAGTGGATCAAGAAAGGGATATCTCTTCTTTGGGGAAGGGATGTCCCTTTTTTCTGTCTTCGGGCACGGCGTCTTTCGCCCTTTTCCTGTCCGCGCGGCGGCTATAATGGACTTCCGTCAAAGGAGGTGCGCGATGGTCATCTATGTAGAGAGCGTGCTGGCGTTCAATTTCCTGCTCGATTATCTTCTGCTGTTCGGCGCGGCGCGGCTGGCCGGGCGGACAGTCGCACGGAAAAGACTGCTGCTTGGCGCGGCGGTCGGCGGGATCTATGCTGCGGCGCAGCTCTTTTTGCCGAGCAGCGGCCTTTTCCTGCTGCTTTCGCTCGCGGGGATGGGAGCGGCGGCGTATTACGGCAGCGGGCGGGCGATCAAGCTGACGCTGCTGTTTTTTCTCGCCTCCTGCGGCCTTGCGGGTGCGGTCGTGCTGCTGGGGCAGAGCTTTGGGTCGATGGCGCGTCTTGCGCGCGGTGTGGTGACGGCAGACCTTCCGTGGGGGATCTTTCTGGCTGCGGCGGGGATATCCTATCTGCTGCTCTCCGTCGTGTTCCGTTTTGGCGCGGCGCGCACGGGGAAGGAAACGGCGGACGTGACCGTCACCTATCGCGAGAAAACAGTCCGCGTGCGGCTGCTGCGCGACACGGGCAACACGCTCTGCGACCCTGCGACAGGCTTTGGCGTGCCGGTCATCGACCGTCACGCGCTGGGGGGCCTTATTGACGAGGAAGAGGCTGCGGCGCTGCCGCGCATCGCCTATTGCAGCGTGGGAAATGCGGACGGAACACTGCCGCTGCTATACTGTGAAGGGATAACAGTTGACGGAATAAAGCTTGGACCGCGCGCGGTCGCGCTGACGGAGCGGCCGCCCGGCGACGGCGGCGCCTATGCGGGACTGTGGTGCGAAGCGTGCGAAAAGGGGGAGAAAAATGTTCAGAACGCTATGGCGTAGGCTGCGCTTCTGGCTCATCGACCATGGGCTGCTCGCGCGGCGGGGGATATTCTACATCGGCGGCAGCGACACGCTCCCGCCGCCGCTTGAGCGGGCAGAGGAGGCAGCGCTCATCGCGCGCATGGACGCGGGGGACGAGAGCGTACGCCGCACGCTTATCGAGCGCAATCTGCGGCTCGTGGCCTATATTGCCCGCCGGTTTGAAAATACCGGCATCAACATCGAGGATCTCATCTCTATCGGCACGATCGGACTCATCAAGGCGGTGAACACCTATCGCAGCGACAAGAATATCAAGCTCGCGACCTATGCCTCGCGCTGCATCGAGAATGAGATCCTCATGCACCTGCGCAAGACCGCGCCGCAGAAGTCGGAGGTCAGCTTCGACGAGCCGCTCAATACCGACTGGGACGGCAACGAGCTGCTGCTTTCCGACATTCTCGGCACCGACGAAGACCTCATCATGAAGCCCATCGAGGACGATGTTGACCGCCGGCTCCTTATGGATGCGGTCAACACGCTCAGCGCGCGGGAGAAGGAGATCATCACGCTGCGCTTCGGCCTCGGCGGGCAGGAGGAAAAGACGCAGAAGGAGGTCGCCGACCGTATGGGGATCTCACAGAGCTATATCTCGCGGCTCGAGAAGCGCATCATTGCGCGGCTGAAGAAGGAAATCCTCAAAATGAGTTGACAAGCGAGTGAAAAAACGGTATGATGCAAAGCGAAAAAGCGAGGAAAAGGAGCAGTATCCGCATCCGAAAGCGAAGAGAAAGGGCGGTCGGTGTAAGCCCTTGTGACGGAGGCGGGGAAGTCGCCTTGGAGCTGCCGCGCTGAAAAAGAAGTAGGCCGGACGGGAACTCCCGTTACAGAGATCGGAGTGTCCGCAGATGCGGAAATTCAGGTGGTACCACGGTCATTGATCGCCCTGAGCAGCTTTCGCTGCTCGGGGCGTTTTTTACTTTCGGGAGGGGACGATGGAACAGTACATTTTTTCGCCCACAGCCTGTGAATCGGGGTTGGAAGAGGAGCTTGCCGCAGCGCTTGAAAAGCGGACGGAGGTCATCTCGCGTGCATCGTTTCCGAATATGTGGGAAAAAACGGATGCTCTGAATCGCTATGCGGCGCGGGGAAGAACCCAAAATGGCCTTTTTCGAAAAATCCTTTCGTGGATACTGATTCTGGCGGGGCTTTTCTTGGCGATCCCGGAAATGATGGAGCCGGAAGAGCTGCGCACGCCGCTTGTGCTGGGTATCTTTTTCGTGTTATTGGGTCTTCTGAGCCTGCTGGGAAGGCGCCTTGTGCGAAAGGATGCTTCGTTCCGTCGGGCGGCAGCTAAGCTGCTGAAAACCACAAGCGGTTTAGATGCAGTGAGCGTGCAGGTCGTTTTTAATGACGAGGGAATGTCGATCATCACACAAGATGATGCGTGCAGCGTTCCGTATGCCGAGATGGAAATGCTCATCGAAACGCCGCAGCTGTATCTTCTGACCCATGATGGGCAGGCAACTGTTTTACAGAAGAAAGATCTGACGGGCGAGGCCGAAGCATTTTCCGTATTTTTAGCTTCTCACACGCTTAGCGTATACCGAACGGAAGAAAAATAAGAACACTATTAGAGTTTCAAGATAGGAGAAAACCAATGAAAGAATTACCCAAAATCTATGAGCCGCAGCAGGTCGAGGGCCGCATCTATCAGATGTGGATGGACCACGACTGCTTCAGGGCCGAGCCGGACCCCGACAAGAAGCCGTTTTCCATCGTCATGCCGCCGCCGAACGTCACCGGTCAGCTGCACATGGGCCACGCGATGGACTCGACGCTTCAGGATATCTTGACGCGCTTTAAGCGGATGCAGGGCTACTCTGCCCTGTGGCTCCCCGGCACCGACCATGCGGGCATCGCCACGCAGATCAAGGTCGAAGAGGAGCTGCGCACCAAAGAGGGGCTGACGCGCTACGATCTCGGCCGCGAGAAGTTCTTGCAGCGCGTGTGGCAGTGGAAGGAAAAGTACGGCAACCGCATCGTCGAGCAGCAGCAGAAGATGGGCGCGAGCTGCGACTGGTCGCGCTCCCGCTTCACGATGGACGAGGGCTGCTCCAAGGCCGTGCGCGAGACGTTCTGCGAGCTCTACGATAAGGGCCTGATCTACAAGGGCAGCCGCATCATCAACTGGTGCCCGCACTGCCTGACGGCGCTCTCCGACGCGGAGGTCGAGTATGTCGACAAGCCGGGCCACCTCTGGTATATCCGCTACCCGCTCTCCGACGGCAGCGGCGATATCGTCGTCGCCACCACCCGTCCTGAGACGATGATGGGCGATACGGGCGTTGCGGTCAACCCTGAGGACGAGAAGTTCAAGCACCTGATCGGCAAGACCTGCATCCTGCCCATTATGAACCGCGAAATTCCCATCGTGGGCGACGAATACTGCGAGATCGGCTTCGGCACGGGCGCTGTTAAGATGACCCCTGCACACGACCCCAACGACTTTGAGGTCGGCCTTCGCCACAACCTCGAGGTCATCCGCGTCATCGCCGACGACGGTACGATCAACGAAAACGGCGGCAAGTACAACGGCATGGACCGCTATGAGTGCCGCAAGGCCATCGTCAAGGACTTAGAAGAGCAGGGCTACCTCATCAAGACCGAGCCCTACTCCCACAACGTCGGCACGTGCTATCGCTGCCACAACGACGTCGAGCCCCTCATCTCCGCGCAGTGGTTCGTCAAGATGGAGCCGCTTGCCAAGGAGGCCATCCGCGTCGTGAACGACGGCACGATCAAGTTCGTGCCTGAGCGCTTCACCAAGACCTATATCAACTGGATGGAGAACGTGCATGATTGGTGCATTTCCCGCCAGCTGTGGTGGGGTCACCAGATCCCCGCGTGGTACTGCGACGAGTGCGGCCATATCAACGTCAAGCGCGAAGACCCGACGGAATGCGAAAAGTGCGGCTGCAAGCACCTGACGCGCGAGGAGGACGTGCTCGATACCTGGTTCTCTTCCGCGCTCTGGCCGTTCTCCACGATGGGCTGGCCCGATAAGGACGCAGCAGACCTCAACTACTGGTATCCCACGTCCGTCATGGTCACAGGCTACGATATTATCTTCTTCTGGGTCGCGCGCATGATCTTCTCCGGCATGGAGCAGATGAAGAAGGAGCCGTTCAAGACCGTCTTCATCCACGGCCTCGTTCGCGACGACAAGGGCCGCAAGATGTCCAAGTCCCTCGGCAACGGCATCGATCCGCTGGAGATGGCCGAGAAGTACGGCGCGGACGCGCTGCGCTTCAACCTCATCACCGGCAACTCCCCGGGCAACGATATGCGCTTTTACGTCGAAAAGTGCGAGGCGATGCGCAACTTCTGCAACAAGATCTGGAACGCGAGCCGCTTCGTGATGATGAACCTGACGATCGACCACGTGGAGCTGCCCAAAAAGCTCGAGCTCGAGGACAAGTGGATCCTCTCGAAGCTCAATACGCTCATCCGCGAGGTCACGGACAATATGGACGCCTTCGAGCTCGGCGTCGCGTCCGCAAAAATTTATGACTTCATCTGGGACAACTACTGCGACTGGTTCATCGAGCTGACGAAGAACCGCCTGAACAGCGACGATCAGACCACGCGCGAGAACGCACAGAACGTCCTCTGCTATGTCCTCATCGAGACGCTCAAGCTCCTGCACCCGTTCATGCCGTTCATCACGGAGGAGATCTGGCAGGCGCTTCCGCACGAGGGCGAGTTCCTGATGCTCTCCAAGTGGCCGGAGTACAACGAAAAGTTCAGCTTCCCCGCCGAGGAGGAGGCGATGCAGACCGTCATCGAGGCCATCACCGCCATCCGTGCCCGCCGCAACGAGATGAACGTTGCGCCGTCGAAGAAGGTGCACTACACCGTCGCCACCGCGCACGAGGCGAGCTTCACCGCCGGCATCCCGTTCTTCACGCGCCTTGCCTCCGCGAGCGATGTGACGATCGTCCCGGCTGACGCCGCCATCGACGCAGACGGCAAGGTCGAGGTCGACACCCACGCCGCGCGCATCTTCATGCCGCTGGCAGAGCTGGTCGACTTTGAAAAGGAGCTTGCGCGCATCGCCAAGGAGAAGGCGAACGCCGAAAAGCAGCTCGCCGGCATCGAGAATAAGCTCAGCAACGAGAAGTTCCTTGCCAAAGCGCCCGAGGCCGTCGTCAACGGCGCGCGCGCCGATGCAGAGAAGCTCAAAGCTCTCATTGAAAAGCTCAACGCCTCCACTGCCGCAATGAAGAAGTAAAGAGTCTCCGTAAAAAGCAAAAGGTTGCGTTCTCTCGTGCGAGAGAACGCAACCTTTTTGTGGGTGTAGATACAAAAGCCGACGCTATGCTTTTTCCCAGGTGAATTTCACGCGCAGGCGGTGCTTGGGCCGGAGTTGCGCCGCGAAAACGTCCTGATCGCGCACGACGCTGCCGGTGCGCAGCGTGGAGAGCAGGAATCCGAGCTGTATCATGTTGAGCAGCAGTGTCCTGACGCCGAAGGTGAAGAGCGGGAAGGCTGTGCCGCCCGCAAGCGGGATCAGCGTAAGGTCGCAGAGAAGGTAGGCGACCGTCTGTGCACCGAACGACAGCAGCACAGAATAGGAGACGAGGCGCGCGAGCATACTCTCCTGCCTGCGGCATCGGCGGAAGGCAACGATCAGCAGGGCAGAGAGCAGCGCAGCAAGCGCGATGAGCGCAAGCCAGCCGCAGCGGTGGACGAGCAGCGTCATCGCGTGATCCTGCAAGCTTGCGATGCCGTCGCAGCCGTAACGGGCGAGATGCGGGCCGCTGTAAGTCCCTGCGCCGCCCTGACCGATGAGCCTTGCGTTTTGCAGCAGCTCGCGCAGCATGGCGATCCGATACCCACGGCCTTCAATCTGAGCATAGGGATCAAGCACGAGAGCGAGCTGCCGCGAAAACCAGAGCGCACCGAGAGCGAGACCTGACACAATACAGGCGGCGAGCGGCAGGATAGTGAGCAGCATTTCCAGCTTCCTTCCAAGACCAAACCAGCCGCTGCGGGCGCAGAAGATCAGCAGTGCGCCGTCGCAGAGGAACGAAAAGCACAGATCGGTCAGGCTCGGGATGGCTGCGCAGAATCGGAGCTGCACCGCAAGGCAGACAAAGGCGGCGAAAACGCCCCAGCCGCGCCACCCGCGCAGCGCATAGAGCAGCAGGGCGAACATCAGCGGGAGCAGCAGCGGCAGGCCGCGCAGGAGAAGCCGTGTTGAGACATAGGTGCGGAAGAGCGAAAACCCGCCGACGGGCAGCAGACTGAGCGGCACGAGCGCGGTATGGAATACAAGCGCAAGCGGCAGGGCAAAGCGTCCGAGCAGCGTAAAATCAAGAAAATACGCTGCAAGCATCGCCGCCGTGCCGAGCAGCAGCGCCGCGCACTGCCGCGTGAGGAAAATACCGTCGTCGCCAGCGCTCACGAGCGCAGTGAAGGCGAGTCCGGAGAGCGCAATGACGGCGGCGAGCACAAAGAGCGCCGTCGGCGTTTTGGGGCGGTGAACGCGGTCAAGCGCCGTGCCGATCTCATAGGGATCGCCTGTCAAACGCAGCGATTCCGCGGCGGCTGCGGTCTCGTCCATGCCACCCGCCATCAGCGCGTCGCGCTGGTCGCACAGGTGCGTCAGAAGCTCGTCCTCCACGAGCGGACGCGCCTTTTTCCAGCGCAGCTGCTCGGCAGCGGTGCGGGCAAATTGAGCAAAGGTCTCAGGCAGGGCCAAGGCAGCCGCCCCCTTTCAGCACGCGGTCTACCGCAGCGGTGAACGCCGACCATTCGTCTTCCTTTTCGCGCAGCAGATGCTGCCCCTTGCGCTCCAAATGATAATAGCGGCGCGGACGCGCTGCGCCCTCATCCTTTTCGTAGGAGCGGATGAGCGCTTTATCCTCGAGCGAGTGCAGCAGGGGATAGAGCGTGCCGGTCTTGAGTGCGAACGCACGCTCGGAGCGGCGGGCGAGCTCTTCAATCATCTGATACCCATACATATCCTGCCCGTCGAGCAGCTTGAGCACGAGCATCGTCGTGCTGCCCGCGAGCAGACTTTTGTCAACGGCCATAGATGTACCTCCAAATAAGTAGATTGCCTATATAGTAGATTATCTATATAGTAGCGGGAGCAGGAGAAATTGTCAAGGGGAAAACAAGGGGGATTGCAAAAAAAGCGCGATTTTGCTATGCTGAGAGAAAAGCAGGATAAGGGGGAGATTTTCCATGAACAGGATCACGCTTGGCAAGACGGGGCTTGTCATTGAGAAGAACGGCTTTGGCTGTCTGCCGATCCAGCGCATCAGCGAGCAGGATGCGGTCAACCTGCTGCACAAGGCGTATGACGGCGGCATCAACTTTTTCGACACGGCGCGCGCGTATTCCGACAGCGAGCAGAAGGTCGGCGCGGCATTCTCGTCGATGCGCGACAAGATCGTGCTGGCGACAAAGACCGGCGCGCAGACGGAGGAGGGCTTTTGGAAGGACCTTGAGACGAGCCTTCGCACGCTGAAAACCGGCTACATCGATATCTACCAGTTCCACAACCCCGCCTTCTGCCCGAAGCCGGGCGGGGAGGACGGCCTTTACGACGCGGCGCTCGAGGCAAAGAAGCAGGGGAAGATCCGCCACATTTCCATCACGAACCACCGCCTCGCCGTGGCGCACGAGGCCATCGACTCGGGACTCTACGAGACGCTGCAGTTCCCGTTCAGCTATCTGGCGGGCGAGCAGGAGATGGAGCTTGTCCGGAAGTGCCGCGCGCAGAGCATGGGCTTTATCGCCATGAAGGGCATGGCGGGCGGCCTGATCCGCGACGGCTTTACGGCGGCGGCGTGGATGGCGCAGCAGGAGGGCGTCGTGCCCATCTGGGGCGTGCAGCGCGAGAGCGAGCTTGATCAGTTCTTGCAGTGTATCCGCGAGGGCGCCGAGCTGACAGACGAGCGCAGGGCGACCATCGAGCGCGACCGCAAAGAGCTCTGCGGCGAATTCTGCCGCGGTTGCGGCTATTGTATGCCGTGTCCCGCGGGCATTGAGATCAACCAGTGCGCGCGGATGTCGCTCATGCTGCGAAGAGCACCCGCGGCGGCGTGGCTGACCGAGGAATGGCAGCAGAAAATGCACCAGATCGAAAATTGCCGCCACTGCGGGCACTGTATGTCGAAGTGCCCCTACGGTCTCAACACGCCCGAGCTTTTGCAGGCGAACTACAAGGACTACTGGGAGGTGCTCGCGGCCAGCAAGGCGGAGAAATGAAGCTGGATTTTTCACAAAAATACGCCGTCCGGCCGCTGACGGCGGGGGATGTAGACAAGATTTTAGCGCTCTGCGCGGAGAACGAGCAGTTCTACCGCTACCATCCGCCGATGGCGACGCGGGAGAGCATTCTGGCGGACATGACCGCGCTGCCGCCGGGGACCGGTGTGGAAAATAAGCACTATCTCGGCTTTTTTGACGGAGATGCACTTGTCGCCGTGCTGGACCTGATCGAGCACTATCCGCAGCAGAACACGGCCTACATCGGCTTTTTTATGACGAAGAAGGAGCGGCAGGGCTGCGGCCTCGGCACTTCTTTGATCGGAAAATTGTTCGATGAACTGCGGAAGGAGAAGTTTTGCAGGGTGCGTCTTGCGATCGACAGGGGAAATCCGCAGAGCAAGGCGTTCTGGGAAAAGAACGGCTTTGCGCTGACAGGCGAAGAATTCCCGCGCGATGATTCGGAGTATCTCCCGATGGAGCGCGAGCTGTAAAATAAAATAGAAAAGTCGCCGCTGTGCAAATTATTTGCGCAGCGGCGATTTCCATTTTTAGCGAGGCGGCGGTCATTTCGGGGCACAAGGCTTGACCCTTGCCGCGCTGACGATAAAAAATTCGGTGAAGACACGTTCCTTACACCGGCGGAGGAGGTCGATCGTCGGATTCACTGCGCGCCGTGAGGCACCCTTGCCTTGGCGCTGAGCTTGTCGGCGCGAACGGCGAAGACCTCGACCGCACGGGCCTGCTCTTCGGTAAACGGATCCTCGCGCCCGGCCATGTGGCGCATAAGAGCAGTCAGCGCGGCGAGCTTTTCCGCGCCGTCTAAGAATTCGACATGGCCGACGCCGGTGACGGAGGCGAAATAGTAGCCGCACCGACAGGCGGTGTCCTGCTCGTCGAGCGCTCCGCGGCAGTCCATTTCAAAAGCGACCGTCGGATTTTTGCGCAGAATATCGAGCTTGCGGCCCTCACGTGCGCTGTGGCAAAAGAACGAGAACAGGCCATTTTCGCAGGTGTAGCCAAAATTCAGCGGCAGAAGGTAAGGCTCACCGGCATCTATAATGGCAAGGCGTATAACTTTACAGTCGTTGATGATCGATAGAATTTCGTTCAAATCGGTGATCTCACGGTCGTTTCTTCGCATAGGCCGGCCCTCCTTGTTTTTTTACATGATAACGGATGAGCGGAAAAAAAGCAAGCGGGGAGAAATAAAGCGCGACCGACGACAGGGAGCGACAAAAAATACGCGGGCGGACAGGCTATACTCGCATCAAGCACCTTGCAGTGCCTTCGAGAAGGCGAAGAAGGGAGAAAGCAATGGAGATCATTTCCAAAGAGACGGGCCGCGAACTGACGCTCACGCTGCGCGGCGAGCTCGACCATCACGGGGCAAAGAACGTGATGCAGCGCATGGAGCTGGCGCTGGATGCTGCGCTGCCGCTCAAGCTGATACTGGACTTTTCGGGCGTGAGCTTTATGGATTCGTCGGGGATCGCGGTCGTGATGCGCGCACAGAAGCGGATGCGGGCGCTCGGCGGCGGCGCAGCGCTGCGGCGCGTTCCGCCGCAGGCAAAGCGTGTGTTCGACACAGCGGGCATTTTCCGCATCATCCCGCTTGAGGAAGGAGAAAAGAGCGATGAAGGTAAAACCGAATAACTACATAGCCATCGAATTTCCGAGCCGCAGCGTCAACGAGGGGCTGGCACGCGCCGCGGTCGCGGCGTTTGCCGCCCAGCTCGATCCGACGCTCGACGAGCTCGGCGATATCAAGACTGCCGTGAGTGAGGCGGTGACGAACGCCATCGTGCACGCCTATCCGCAGGAGATTGGAAAGATCGCGCTGCGCGTGAGCATTTTCGACGGCAACGTGCTCGAGATCACCGTGCGCGACTGGGGATGCGGGATCGCGGACGTCGAAAAGGCGCGCGAGCCGCTCTTCACGACCGGCGGAGAAGAGCGCAGCGGCATGGGCTTTACGATCATGGAGAGCTTTATGGATGCGCTGACGGTCCGGTCGAAAAACGGCAAGGGGACGGTCGTGACGATGAAGCGCAGGATCGCGCTGCGCACGGCACGCCGATGAACGGCACAGCGGAGCTGCTGGAGGCCGCGGTGCAGGGCGACGAGCAGGCCTGCGAGCAAATGCTGCGCGACAACAGCGGCCTCATCTGGAGCATCGTGCGCCGCTACTACGGACGCGGCGTGGAGCCGGATGACCTGTATCAGCTTGGATGCCTCGGATTCATCAAAGCAGTAAAGGGATTTGACCTGACATTCGGAACGCAGTTTTCGACCTATGCCGTGCCAAAGATCGCCGGAGAGATCCGACGCTTTCTGCGTGATGACGGCGCGATCAAGGTCAGCCGCGGCATCCGCGAGCAGGCGGCGACGATCTTCGCCGCGCGCGAAAAGCTCAAAAACACGCTCGGACGGGAGCCGGTGCTCTCGGAGCTTTCCGAGGAGACGGGGCTGCGCCCCGAGGAGATCGCGCAGTGCGAGCTGGCGGTCGCCGAGCCGGAGAGCCTGCAGCGGGAAACGGGGGACGGGCTGACGCTCGAGGGAATGCTCGGCAGTGAGTCGCCCGAAGAGAGCCTGGTCGAAAAAATCGCGCTGCGGGAGGCGATAGAGGCGCTGCCCGAGCGCGAGAGGATGACGATTTTGCTGCGCTTTTTCAAGGGACTGACGCAGGAGCAGACGGCGCGCCTTCTGGGGGTGTCGCAGGTGCAGGTATCGCGTCTGGAACGGCGGGCGCTCGAGAAGCTGAGGGCGTTGCTTGCGGACGAGCTCTGAAAAAGTCCTCGTCCTGAAATTCTGTCATCGTGCCCCAGTAGCGCTTGGGCATATGCGTCATGCGCAGCTTTTCGTTTCTGCGCGCTTCGATGGCAACGGTGTCGTAAAAGCGGCGCCAAAGACGGCGATAACCGGCCTCCTCTTCATCGGGCGGCGCCATTTCAAAGTGCTCGAGCGGCACGATGCGCGACACGCCGCCGCTGTAGAGCAGCGCTTCGCGGTGTGTGCGGTCGTAGAGAAAAAACGTTTCGTTGTGGTAGCGCTCGCAGAAGTGACGGCGCAGCATGGGGAGCACACGGTTTTTCGGCTCGATCTCCGCGCCGAGCACGCCGTCAAAGTCGGAAAAGCGGGTAAAGCCGCGAAATTGCTCGACCTCGCCCGAGAGCAGGCGCACGGCCTTGAGCAGCGGAAGGTAGCTGTCGTCGCTGAGACGCGAGAGCAGCGGCGCGCCCTCACGATAGAATTTGACGATGAAACGGTAAATGGCCATCTCCTTATTGGGCATACAGGTGAGGAACGCGCGGCGCAGGAAAGGGCCGACCTCGGGGCTCCTCTGAAAAAGGCTGCGATAGATGCGGCGGGCGTGGGCGCGGTCGGTCGCAACTGCGCGAATTGCAAAAAGCGAAGGCTCATCGTCCCCATCGCGCAGGATCGCGGTGGGGCGTTCTTTTTGCGTGTAGCTTTCGAACACGCAGCAGAGGAGCCCTTCAAAGCTGCCGTCGTATTCATAGATGATCTCGCGCCATGCCATGGGGTGCCTCCGTTCAGCCGACCTGATCAAAAAGCGATAGCTGCTCGGCCTCTGCCTGCGGCAGTGCGCGGCGCTCAAGTGCGACCAGATTTTGCAAAATACCCTCCTGCGACAGCTTCAGCGACGCGGCGCAGTGTCCGCCGCAAGTGAGGAAATACTGCGCGCGCTTCATCACGACGCCGAGCTTTTTGAGATCCTCCGCGCGCAGCGAACCCGAGCGGCGCGCGAGCAGAATGCGCCTGGCGCTCACAACGCCAATCCCCGGCACGCGCAGCAGCGCTTCGTAATCGGCGCGGTTGACCTCGACAGGGAAGAACTCGGGATGACGCAGTGCCCAGCAGCACTTGGGGTCAAGGTCGGGGTTGAAGTCCGGCGCACTGTCGTCGAGCAGCTCGCTTGCGCGAAAGCCGTAAAACCGCAGCAGCCAGTCGGCCTGATAGAGCCGATGCTCGCGCAGCAGCGGAGGTTTGGTGTCGAGAGAGGGGAGAAGCGTGTTCTCGACCACCGGCACATAGGCGGAGTAGAACACGCGTTTTAGCTTATAGGAATCGTAAAGCGCCTGCGTGAGGTTCAGAATGTGCAGGTCGCTCTCCTTCGTCGCGCCGACGATGAGCTGCGTGCTCTGCCCCGCGGGGGCGAAGCGCGGCGCGTGCCGGTATTGAACGAGCTCCTGCCGGCTTTGCTTCGCGCGGTCGCGGATCTGTGTCATTGGGCGCAGGATGGCCTGCTTTGTCTTGTTGGGGGCGAGCAGCCTGAGCCCTGCCTCGCTCGGCAGTTCGATGTTCACGCTCAGGCGGTCGGCGAGAAACCCGAGCTGCTCCACCAGCTCCGGCGACGTGCCGGGGATGGCCTTGGCGTGGATGTAGCCGTTGAAGCGGTATTCATTGCGCAGGATCGATAGCGCGCGGATCATCAGCTCCGTTGTGTAATCCGGCGAGTGCAGCACGCCGGAGGAGAGAAACAGCCCCTCGATATAGTTGCGGCGATAGAACTGGATGGTCAGCTCCGCCAGCTCCTCGGGCGTGAAGGTCGCGCGCGGCGTATCGTTCGTGCAGCGGTTGACGCAGTATTTGCAGTTGTAGCAGCAGTCGTTTGAGAGCAGGACCTTCAAAAGCGTCACGCAGCGGCCATCGGCCGAAAATGTATGGCAGCAGCCGGCAACGGAGGACGAGGTGCAGCCGATCTTCCCCTCCTGATAGCCGCGCTTTGCGCCGCTTGAGGTGCAGGCGGCGTCGTATTTTGCAGCGTCGGCCAGAATGGTGAGCTTATCGAGCAGCTCCATTTTGCTCAGCGGGCATATCTTGCCTTACGGCGCTTGGACGGCTGGTCGAGCAGAAACAGCAGGTCCATCACCTTGGTGGTGACAACGCTGACGCCGATGAGAACGAAGATGAAAGTAGAAGCGGCCATTTGGAATATCCTCCTTGTGGTTAGAACTTTTGTTCGAGTGAAATTATAAATCGAACATTCGTTCTTGTCAACTAAAAAAATCGAACAAAAAGTCGATTTTTGCCGAAGGCAGTTGACCGGAAAGGAAAAAAAGGGTAAGATGTGGAAAGTTCAGGAAAGGGAAACAGAGCATATGAGTGATTTTAATGCCCGCTATGCCGCCGCTCGCAGAGCGGCCATCGCGCGGGATTTTGCAAAAATGAACCCCGAGCAGCGCCGCGGCGTGCTGACGACCGAGGGCGCGCTGCTGCTGCTCGCAGGCGCGGGCAGCGGCAAGACGACGGTGCTCATCAACCGTGTCGCAAACCTTTTGACCTACGGGCGGGGAAGCGACAGCTCGGAGGTGCCGTCCTGGGCGACGGAGGATGACCTTGCGTTTCTCGAAGGCTACCCCGAGCAGCCGACGGCGGAGGAGCGCAGCCGCATGGTGCGTCTCTGCCGTCTTGACCCCGCCGCGCCGTGGTCGGTGCTGGCGGTGACGTTTACGAACAAGGCGGCAAACGAGCTGCGCGAACGCCTGCCCGCCTTCGGCATCCAGGGGGCGGAGAGCGTATGGGCGATGACGTTCCACTCCGCCTGCGTGCGCATCCTGCGCCGCGATATCGACCGCCTCGGCTTTTCGCGCGACTTTACCATTTATGATACGGACGACTCCAAGCGCGTCATCAAGGATATTTTGAAGGAGCTCGGCATCGACGAAAAGAAGCTCACGCCGCGCGAGGTGCTCTCGGCCATCTCGAACGCCAAGGACGCGATGGAAACGCCGAAGGATTATTCCGGGCGATGGGCCGGCAGCGGCGATTGGCGCAGAGAGGCCATCGCCAAGATCTACACGCGCTACGTGCGCAGGCTTGCCGAGGCGAATGCGCTCGATTTCGACGATATCATCCTTCACGCGGTCACGCTGCTGCAGCAGGAGGATGAGGTACGCGACTATTACCGCCGCAAGTTCCGCTATGTACTGATCGACGAGTATCAGGACACAAACCGCCTGCAATACCTTCTGATGAAGCAGCTTGTGGGGGAAAAGGGCAACATCTGCGTCGTCGGCGACGATGACCAGAGCATCTACAAATTCCGCGGCGCGGACATCACGAATATTTTGAACTTTGAAAAAGAATACAAGGGCTGCCGCACGATCCGCTTAGAGCAGAATTACCGCTCCACGCAGAATATCCTCGACGCGGCGAACGCCGTCATCAAGAATAATACCGGACGCAAGGGGAAGACCCTGTGGACCGACGCGGGCGCGGGCGACCGAGTGCTCATCAAGACTGTCTTCAACGAGCAGGACGAGGCAAATTTTGTCGTCAGCAGCATCATGATGGACTATAACCGCGGGCGCGCATGGAAGGATAACGCCATTTTGTACCGCATGAATGCGCAGTCGAACGCGCTTGAATATGCGTTCAAGCGCAACAGCGTGCCGTATCAGGTCGTGGGAGGAACAAAGTTCTTCGAGCGTGCGGAGGTCAAGGATATGCTTGCCTACCTCGCGGTCATCAATAACCCGAGCGACGATCTGCGCCTGCGCCGCATCATCAACAACCCGCCGCGCGGCATCGGCAATACGACCATCGAGCGCGTGCAGAGCCTTGCGAGCGAGCAGGGCGTGCCGATGATCGAGATCCTGCGCTCGGCGGGGGAGTACGCGGTGCTCAAGAGCGCCGCGGGCAAGCTGGAGCGCTTCGCCCGGCTCATCGAGGATCTGCGCGAGCTGGCGGACACGATGGCGCTTGCGGAGTTCTACGACGCGGTCTGCGAGCAGACGAGCTATGTGCGCGCCCTTCAGGAGAAGAACGACATGGAGAGCCGCGGGCGGCTCGAAAACGTACAGGAGCTCAAATCGAACATCCTGTCGTTCCTCGAAAACGGTCCGGAGGACGCGACGCTCTCTGGCTTTTTGAACGAGATTGCACTCTATACGGACCTTGACAGCGCGACAGGCGACAACTGTGTAACGATGATGACGATGCACAGCGCAAAGGGCCTTGAATTTCCCTGCGTGTATGTTGTCGGCATGGAGGAGGGCATCTTCCCCGGCGAGCGCGTGCGCTATAACGATGAAGAGGTCGAGGAGGAGCGCCGGCTGTGCTATGTTGCCATGACGCGCGCCAAGGAGCGCCTCACGCTGACCTGCACGCGCCAGCGTATGCTTTTTGGCCGCACGAGCGTCAGCCTGCCGTCCCGCTTTCTGGAGGAGGTCCCGTCGGACAACGCCGACTGGGTCGGCCGTCAGGAGCAGAACGGGCCGTCATTCGGCTTTGGCGATACGGATTTTGAAGGCTCGTATTCCACGCATGGCTTCGGCGGGCGCGCACAGGGCGCCGCGCGCTACGACGGTGTTATGCAGCGCCGTCCGAAGTCTTCGGCCGCGCAAAAACTGGCGGCGCAGAAGCCCGCTGCCTCCGCACCGCTGCTTCAGCTTTCCTCCGGCGATCAGATCCGTCACAAGACGTTCGGCGACGGTCTGGTGATCTCCGTTACCCCCATGGGCGGCGACGCGCTCATCGAGGTGGCGTTCGACACCGTTGGCACCAAAAAGCTGATGCTCAAAACGGCGGGAGTGCATATCACCAAACTGTGATATTTTCTGCTTTAAGGGCGGGATATCTCTTTTCGAAAAAGAGATATCCCGCCCTTTGATTTTTTCCGGGAGAAAATTCCGCTGCAAGAGGTAATGCCTCGTAGGGAGCCATGGAAAAGCCTGATTAAATGCACGCCTGCACACCGGACGAATTGCTCTAAATCTTCAGGGAGGTCCCGTCCCCGAAAATCCGAAGAGCTTCTTCTTCAATTCTGCTGCGCTGTAATGGCTGTAAAGATGTTGAGCTTGTCACTTCAACAGATGTTCCGCGGCGCTTCCAAACGCCGACGATCTTTCCGTCGAGAAGGATACTCGGCCTGACGATGCCGGTCAGTGTGAACACGCCGCGCAGCGCGCTCTCCGGCAGGAACGGATTCGACCGCTTTTCATACCCGAGCATCAATGGGTCAAAGCCTGCGAGAAAGCGGCAGCAGTTCAGATCGCCGCTGGCAATGCCGCTGCCTAAGCTGTAAAATGTTTCACCTTCACAGGTAATCTCGTGCGGCGAGAGCGATTTAATGACCGGCAGCAGCTCGCGCCGGGGCAGCCCAAAGAAATAGGCGGCATCCCGCACGGTTACGGGACCGTAGTTGGTCAGATACCGTTGCATGAGCTCGCGCAGGGCGTTGGCTTTTGCCATCGGTTCAAACGGCGGACAGGGGCGAAAGGCCTTTTTCTGCTGCGCGATGTGGCAGAGCGTACCGCTTTCGCACAGGGCGCGCAATAAACCGCCCCAAGCATCGAATGCGTTTTTTTCTTCCGTTTCGGTCATGCCGCATTCGCGGCAAAGGAGACGCAGCCTTTCACGGTCGCAACAGCCGTTTTGGGCGGCGTTCAGGATAATTGCGGCCAGCTCGTGCTTGCGTGCGGAAGAGAGGCAGCCATCGTCTGCCATCGTGTCACATCGACGCAGAAAGTGACTGCGTCCGGCATAGAGGAAGAGCGGCAGATCGTCGAGTGCGATCAGGTGCAGCGTGCCGCGCAGAGTCCACGTTTTTGCGGCAGAAGTGAGAAGAGCGTTCTCATCCGGCGCCTTGCCGCAACGGAGATGCAGCGCGTGCAGGCAGTTGCCGTAAAACTGTGCCTGCAAACCGCAGAGGCTTTGCAGCACCGTGAGTTCGTCCTCTGCGGGGGCAAAAAGATACTGTCGGCTCATACGGAGCAGACGGATATCGTCGAGCTGCATGGCAGGTCCTCCTGAAAGCGCAAATTTTCCGATCGGAATACTTGCGAAAAATGTATGATTTTGATATGCTATGTCACATTGTAACCTATGTGATACCCGGGAGGCAACTATGAAAAATCCAAAAGTCCGACAGGTCGTGCTGCCGCTGCTTGCAGCAATGATCTGGGGCAGCTCGTTTGTGACGCAGAGCATCAGCGCAGAACATATCGGCAGCTTTTCTTTCAACGCGCTGCGCGCATTGCCGGCAACGGTGTGCCTCTTCCTTCTCGTGTGCGCGCTGCACCGTTTGCGCCCTCGCGAAAAACATAGCGCAACGCAGAAAAAGACGCTTCTTTTCGCGGGTGCCATCTGTGGGAGTCTGTTGACGGCCGGACTGTCTTTTCAGCAATTTGGACTGACATCGACCAGCGCGGGCAAGGCGGGCTTTATCTCGGCGCTCTATATCGTGCTTGTGCCGGTGTTCAGCATTTTCTTCGGCAAAAAGCCCGGAGGCCGCGTGTGGATTTTTGTTGCAGTCGCGGTCGCGGGGCTTTACCTTCTGTGCGTGAACGGCAGCGGGGAAATGAGCTTTTCGGGCGGCGACCTTTCGGTGCTTCTCTGCGCGGTCGTGTTTGCGTTTCAGATCATCGCGGTGGACCACTACGCCGGCAAGGTAGACGGTGTGGAGCTCTCCTGCGTGCAGTTTGCGGTGATGACCGTGCTCTCGGCGGCCTGCGCACTTCTCGCGGGCGAGCAGACGACGATGGAGGCGGTGAAAACCTGCCTGCCCTACATCCTCTATACCGGTATTTTTTCAAGCGGCATTGCCTATACCCTGCAGATCATCGCGCAGAAGGACGGCGACCCGACGGTCGTGTCGCTGCTGCTGAGCCTTGAGTCGCTTTTTGCCGTCGTTTCCGGTGCGATCTTTCTGCATGAGCGCATGAGCGCGCAGGAGTACCTCGGCTGCGCGCTCATGCTCGCGGCGGTGCTGCTTTCGCAGCTGCCGGAGAAAAGCGCCAAAGCGGTTGAAAGCGGCAAAAAAGAGTGATATAATAAACTGCTTTAATAAAATTGTGAAAGAAACGGACAGACTATCATGCGGATCAATATTTTAGGCGTTGGCTTTGATAATGTGACGATGGACGAGGCGCTTGCGCGCGGAGAAGCGCTTTTGTGCGCGGAGGGCGCGCATTATGTCGTCACGCCCAATCCCGAGATCGTGGAGACCTGCCGCGCAAACGCGGCGGCAAACGCTGCCGTCAACGGCGCGGACCTTGTCCTGCCGGACGGCATCGGCATCGTATACGGCGCGAAGATCCTGCACGAGCCGCTCAGGAGCCGTGTGCCCGGCATCGAATTCGGCACGGGCATGATCGAGCGCTGCGCCGGGCTTGGCAAGAGCGTGTATCTGCTCGGCGCGAAGCCGGGCGTCGCTGAGCAGGCGGCGGAAAACCTGAAAAAGCGCTTTCCCGGCCTTGTGATCGCCGGTACGCACGACGGATATTTTAAGGAAGATGCCCCCATCGCCGCGGAGATCAGGGCAAGCGGCGCGGACATGGCGCTCGTGTGCCTGGGCGCGCCCAAGCAGGAGCTCTTCATGGCAAACTACGGCGAGGCGACGGGCTGCCATCTGCTGATGGGACTCGGCGGCTCGATGGATATTTTCGCGGGCGTCGCGCAGCGCGCGCCGGAGTTCTACTGCAAGCACAATCTCGAGTGGTTTTACCGCCTCATCAAAAATCCGTCGCGCATCGGCCGCATGATGAAGCTGCCGCTCTTCCTGGTCCACGTGGCGGGGGCAAAGAACAAATGAGCGGAACGCTGATCGTATTCGAGGGGACGGACGGCTCCGGCAAGGCGACGCAGAGCAGGCTGCTCTTTGAGAGATTGCAGCGCGAGGGCGTCGACTGCCGCAAGCTTGATTTTCCGCGTTACGGAGAAAAATCCGCCGCGCTCGTCGAGCTGTACCTCGGCGGCGCGTTCGGCACGCACCCGAGCGATGTGAACGCTTACGCGGCGTCGACATTTTACTCCGTCGACCGCTATGCGTCCTACAAGCAGGACTGGGGAAAATACTATGAAGCGGGCGGCCTTCTCATTGCCGACCGCTACACGACCTCGAACGCCGTGCATCAGGCCGGCAAGCTGCCGGACGGGGAGCGGGAGAAGTATCTCGACTGGCTCTTCGGCTTTGAATACGGTCTTCTGGGGCTTCCCGAGCCGTCGCTCGTCTTTTATCTCGATGTACCGACCGAGCTCACCGAGAAGATGATGCGCGCGCGCGAGCAGGCGACAAATACGAAGGCCGACATCCACGAGCAGGATGAGGCGTATCTGCGCGCCTGCCGCGAAAATGCGCGCAAGGTCGCCGCGCGCTGTGGTTGGCAGCGCGTCGACTGCTCGAAGAACGGCGCAATGCGCCCGATCGAGGATATCCATGAGGAGATCTATCGCCGCGTGACGGAACTTTTGAAGGCTTGACCGCGTCAAAGACAAGTGAAAAGGGGACGCTCACGCGCCCCATCTTCACAGGAGGAGAGTGCTTTAGCAGCAGCAATCGTTTCCGCTGCCGCAGCCGCAGTTGTTGCCGCAGCCACAGTTACAGCCGCTGCCGCACCCGCCGCAGCCGAACAGCACCAGAATGATGATGAGGATCAGCCACACGCAGCTATTATTGTTATTGCACATTTTCATTTCACCTCACTTGTCATGCTCTATCCTATGCGCAGGCGCGCAGAGGTGAGCCTGACCGAAAGAAAAAGGCGAGGGAATCTCAAATCAGCAAGGAGGAGCTATGAGCTACGAGGACAACTACGATCAAACCGCCCGCTGGGACGCCGAGAGCGTCCGCGAAGCGGAGCAGCGCACGCAGCACCGCGCCGCGCGCAGCAGCGCCGAGCGGCAGAAACTGAAAAAGAAAGGGAAGCGCCGCCGTTTTACGCTGTGGCTGGCGTTTGTGCTGATCGTGTCGGCGATCCTGGCCGGTGTGGGCTGGCTGCTGGCGAACGATATGTGTTCGTTCAACAAAGCGCCGGTCGAGACGACCATCGAGATCACGCGCGATGACGATTTGAATACGATCGCGACAAAGCTCAAGGATGACGGGCTGATCCAGTACAAGTGGTTTTTCAAGCTCTTCGGCAAGGTGCGCCATGCCGAGAGCCGCATCGGTATCGGCACCTACAAGGTCGACAGCGATATGGACTACGATGCGCTCATCAACCGCATGAGCAACAAGAACGCCTCGCTCACGGCAAACACCGTTAAAATTTCGATCCCCGAGGGCTATACCGTCCGCCAGATCATCGCGCTGATGGACAAGTACGGCGTCAACACGGCGGAAAAGCTCACCGACGCGGCGATGAACTCGGACTTCAACTATGCCTTTATCGACAACAACAAGAAGGGCGACCTGACGCGTCTGGAGGGTTATCTCTTCCCGGATACCTATGAATTCTTCGTGGACGAGGACCCGACGCACGCATTGTCGAGACTGCTCGACAACTTCAACACGAAGATGAGCGATGAGCTCATGCAGAAGGTCGAGGCCTCCGGCTATTCGCTCAATGATATCCTGACGATCGCCTCGCTCATCGAAAAGGAGACCGACGGCACCGACCGCGAGAACATCGCGTCCGTTATCTATAACCGTCTCAACAACGTCGGCGAGACGTACCATAAGTTACAGATCGACGCCTCGCTCATCTACGGCTTGGGCGACAGCTATACCGGCACGCTGACGAGCAGCGACCTGAGCTACAACACGCCCTACAACCTCTCAATGTACGAGGGTCTGCCGCCCACGCCCATCGCCAACCCCGGTCTTGCCTCCATCCAGGCGGCGCTTGAGCCGGCGCAGACAAACTATTACTTCTATGCGCTCGGCAAGGACAAAGTGCACCATTTCTTCAAGACCTACGCGGAGCACGCGAACTTTGTCAGCTCCAGCCAGTACGCAGGATAACAAAAAACGAAGCGGCAGCATGGCGCAAGCCATGCTGCCGCTTTGAAAGAGGACAAGTATGAGAAGAAAACCCGAGATCCTCGCCCCGGCGGGCGATATGGAAAAATTGCAGATGGCGGTGCTCTACGGCGCGGACGCGGTGTATTTGGCCGGTACGAGCTTCGGAATGCGCTCGTTTGCGGGCAACTTCACGCCGGAAGAGCTTCCCAGGGCCGTGCAGTTCGCGCACGAGCACGGTGTGCGCGTCCACGTGACGGTGAACACCATGCCGCGCAACGACGAGGTCGCGAGGCTTCCCGAGCATCTGGAGCGCCTGAACGACGCGGGCGTCGATGCGCTCATTCTGGCAGACCTCGGCGCGTTTACGCTCGCGGGGAAGTATGCGCCCAAGTGCGAGCGCCATATCTCGACTCAGCAGTCGATCGCAAACTACGAGTGCGCCCGCGCGTGGTACGATCTGGGTGCGAAACGAGTGGTGCTGGCAAGGGAAGTATCTTTACAGGAAATTCGCGAAATGCGCGCGAAAATTCCAGAGGAGCTGGAGGTCGAGACCTTCTGTCATGGCGCGATGTGCGTGAGCTATTCGGGCAGATGCCTGCTCTCAAACTACATGACCGGGCGAGACTCGAACCGCGGCGCCTGCGCCCAGCCCTGCCGCTATCAGTACGCGCTGATGGAGGAAAAGCGCCCCGGAGAATATTTCCCCGTCTTTGAGGATGAGAAGGGGACTTACATCATGAATTCGCGCGATATGTGCATGATCGACCATTTAGACGATATCATGGACGCGGGCATCGACTGCATCAAGATCGAGGGGCGCGCGAAGTCGGCCTACTACGCCGCCATCGTCACAGGTGCGTACCGCCATGTGCTCGACGACGTCGCCGCGGGCAGGGAAGTCGACCCCGTATGGCGCGATGAGGTAGAGCATGTGAGCCACCGCCATTATTCGACGGGCTTCTACTACGGCCAGCCCGGGCAGTATTACGACAATTCGCGCTACATCCGCGACTGGCAGGTCTGCGCCGTCGTGACGGACTGCGATGCGGACGGCAACGCGACGCTGTCGCTTCGCAACAAGTTTGCCGCGGGCGACGAGATCGAGCTCGTCGGCCCCGACAGCCGCCCGTTCACGATGACCGCGCCCGTGATGCACGACCTCGAGGGCTTCGAGCTCCATGAGCCGCGCACGCCGCAGACGGTGTTCAAAATGAAGCTGCCGCAGCCCGTGCCGCCGATGAGCTTTGTGCGCCACGCCGTTTCACTGAGCGCAAAGGACTGAAAATAAGCGTCCCTCTGCTGACGGGGCATGAAGCGCCGCGGGACAGACGATGTCCCATTAGGAGAAAACAGAAGCTCCCTTTCGAAACGAAAGGGAGCTTCTGCTATGATAGATCGAATTTGTCGGCCTATTTATTGGTCGACCTCAAATTCAGCCGCCAAATAATGCACTGTTCTGTCTGTCGCTTTCATTTCCAATACGACACGATAGATTCCTGCCTCCAAGCGAGTTCCATAATGATCATATTTTTGAACAATGCTTCCCTGCAATTTCGTACTGTCTCCACCCAATGAGAATTCTAAATCATTGAATGAAAATGTGTCCTGCGAATATGCCAAACGATACCATTGCCCGTCAATGCAGCGCTCGAGATGCTCAAAGCCGGAACCGCCATCCTCAACGAGGGAATAGATTTCTTTGGAATTCGCGGTAATAGCCCAGCGAATGGTATATCCCTTAAAAGGAGACCATGTGGGCTTTTCGATGCTCAATTCAAAGCCGTCAACCTGATTGACGGGATAAGAGACCGCCTCTCCAAGAGCGGGATACTCCGCTGTGACCTGCAGCGTAAGCCACACGCCGCCGGCGCAAATAATGGCGAAAATAAGTAAAATGAGCCACCCACGATATTTTTTCATTCCATATTTCCTTTCACAAACAGTTTTGGCTTACATTTTTCTCAATCAACCATACCATAAACGTGCGAAAAAATCTACCGTTTGGATAAGACTGGCCCCGAATGCGGGGGATGGCGCTTTGACTCAGTCCGCCTCGTAGCCAAGATAGGTTTCGAACACGAGATCCATCGTTTCAAGGTCGTAGTATGCCGCCGTATTGATGTCCAGCACCTCAATGAGCCCGCCGCGCAGGGCGATTTGCTGATACCACGTTGTCTCATTATGCGTTAGGCTTTCGATGGGCGTGCCGTCATCATAATAATATCGAACGACAGCGCCATTTTCATTGACATCATACACAAACAGCAAGCCCGGCGCATCGCTGCCAAAAGCTTCATCATCAAATCGGTTGGCGTTCTCGATGGCGTAGGTCGGCTCCACATAGTCTTCGCTCGGCATGCCGTCCAGCGCGTCGAATTCGTCCCACGCCATCTCGCCGGTCTTGCCGTCGGAAAGGTCGTAATAGCGGATATTTTGATAAGTATCATCGTCCGTCCAGTCGATGGCAATGCGGTCGCCGCGGCGGATACCGCCGATGCCTTCGCCCCAACGCAGGAATGAGATCATACGCTCGATTTCATGATCGGAAAGGCCCATCTCCCGGTAGGAAAGCCTCTGCGTGAGCTTGCCGGAGGCATCCGTCACGGTCAGTGAATCTTTGCCGAACAGCAGTAGCCCGTGCCGGCTCACGCTCACCGCGCGAAAGGTCTCGTCCATGACCCAACTGCCGTCCGATGCCGCGACGGTATAATTCTCTTCATAGCCCTCCGCGCTGTTCGACTCCTGCCCCTGCATCAAAACCAGAAGCGGCAGGGGCTGCCGCGCGCCGTTTTCCCAGCAGCTCGGGTAATAGACCGTGGAATACACCGCATCCGTCACAGCCACGCCGTCGAGGGTCATGAGGCCGTAAAGACAGCCTGTCGCCGCGGGCCAGTCATCCATCAAGCGCCGCCCCGCATAGGGAACGAGCAGACCGTAGTCATCCGCCGCCTTCAGCTCGCCCATGTAGCCCTCGCTCAGGCGCGTGCCGGTCTGCGGCACGGTCTTGGGGAAGGTGCCGACGTCGAGGATGGAGACATAGCCCTCCTTGGCGATGAGCGTCTGTCCCTCCTCGCTCAGCAGCCAGTCGAAGAGCACGCGATTCGGCGCATTTTTCGGCTCGCCCGCCGGGATGACGATATATTTCGGATTCACAAGCGGATAGGTCTCCGAGCGGATGGTGTCGGGATTCGGATCCACACCCTCGAGCCTCAGCAGCTTGAGCCCCTGCGCCATCTTCATCTCCTCGGCGTAGTAATAGACACTGTAGCCGATGGCGCCGGGCGAGCCGTCAAAGCTCTTGACGGCCTCCATCAGTTGGCCCATCGTGGTCACGATGTATTCCGTCGGCGCGTCCATCATGGGCGTGCCCTGCATCACGAGCTTTTCCATCAGCGTCTGGCTGCCCGCGCCCTCGTTGCGCTGCAGCGCCGTGATGGGGCGGTCCTCGCCGCCGAGCTCGCTCCAGTTCGTGATCTTGCCCGAGTAAATGTCCCGCGCCTGCGCGACGGTGATGGAGTCGACGGGGTTATCCTCATTCACGACGAAGACGAATGCGTCGGTCGCGAAGGGCTGCTTCTCCCACGCGAAGTCCAGCTCCTTCTTCCGCGCCATGACGTCGTCATTCGCCTCGCCAACGATCAGCATATCCGCATTGCCTTCAAGCAGGTTAAAATAGGCCGTCGTGGTCTTGTTGAAGTGGACAAGGTCCTGCACGTCCTCGCGGCTCTCGCCGAGGACCTCCGCGCACACGGCAAGCGCCAGCGGCACGGTGGAGGTCGAACCGTCCAGACGCGGCATATTGTCGCGCGTGAAGGTGACGGACGGAGCATCGTCCGCCGGTGTTTTGCTGTTCATCGAACAGGCGGCGTAGAGGGAGAGCGTCAGCACAAGGCAGAGAAGCATCGCGAGGGGGCGTTTCATAAAAAGCACGTCCTTTCTGAGTTGTTTCTGCCTCATTAGACGCACAGGACGTTGAAAAAGTTCCACGTTTGACGAATTTTTTGAACGGATGCGACGTTTTTTTCTCACGCAAAAAATGAAGGGCGCGGCCTCTCCGAAAGAGATGCCGCACCCTTGAAAATCTGTTATGGACTTGTTTACCTCTCTGCTTTTTTTAATGCCCTGCGCTGGGCGAGGATGCCCGGCAGGATCGCGCACAGCGAGCCTGCGAGGAAGCAGACGATGCCGATGACCATGTTGAGCGGGATTTCCTCCTTGAGGAAAAGAAATGCGAAGATCGGCGCGATGATGGGCTTTAGGAAGAAGATGAGCGAGGCCTCCTGCGCGGAGGTCTTCTCCATGGCCATCATGTGGCAGACGAAGCCCGCCGCCGAGTTGATGCAGCAGATGTAGAGAAGCGCGGGCAGGGCGGAGAGGGGAATGTTTTCAAAGAGCGGCACGTCAATGAAGATATTCAGCCCGATCGCGCCGTAGAGCGACGCACCCGCGGCCGTGCGGCCGAAGAGCAGGAGCAGCACCAGCTCCGACGCGCCGAAAAGAAAGCTCAGGCACGTGACGGCGATGCCGCCGAAGCGCGGCGTGCGCTTTTTGCCGAACACGCTGTAGAGCGAAAACATCACGGCCGAAAGAATGGCGAGCACCGCGCCCGTGGGATCGAGCGTCGCGTGGAAGGGGTCAATGATGATGAGCGCCGCCAGCAGCTCTAAAATGAGCGCAATGATGTGGTTACGGTGGATCTCCTCGCGCAGAAAGAGGTGGGCGAACACCGTAACGAAGATCGGGTTGCAGGAGAAGATGACCGCAACGACCGACGCGCGCGTATACGTGACGGACATCTGATAGAGCGACATCGCGATGACGACGCACAGAAAGCCCGAGAGCGCGAAAAAGCCGATATCGCTTCGTGTCAGCGAGGCATTTTTCTTCTTTATCGAGCGCGAGGCGAACGGGATGAGCAGCAGGCCGCCGACGAGAAAGCGCAGGCAGGTGATCTGCATGGGTGCGAACACGCCGTGCACGGTTTTGAGCATGACCTCCATCGTGCTGAAGATCACGGCACAGAGAACGATATAGACATAGCCGGAGCGGGAACGAGTCATGATGAGATCCCCCTTTTTTATCCAAACGAAAGCAGTATATGCCATTTTCTGCCCAAAGGCAAGGCCGTGCTTGACAAAAACAGAATTTGAGATATAATAACCAGAGTTAAACGCGATGATGAAGTCAGCTCCGCAAACGGGCCTGAAAGCGAGAGGGAAACGGTGAAAGCCCTCGGTGACCGGTGCGCAGCAGCCGCTTTGGAGCAGTCCGCGAGGAGCGGAACGTCTTGTCCCCGTTACCGGACGGCTAAGATGCTTTCCCATGCGGAAGGATAATTAGGGTGGTACCGTGAAGTGTCAAGTCTTCGCCCCTATGTGTAGGGACGGGGACTTTATTTTTTTTGGAAAGGGAAAAAATATGCGCAGAAGAGTGTGGCTTTTTGTGTCGGCTGCGTTGCTGTTGCTGCTCCTGAGCGGCTGCCGCGGCAACAAGCTGCCCGACGGCATGGACGAGGACAGCGTTTCGAGCGCGGGGCTTGCCGTCATGTCGCAGCTGACGAAAGGCGAATATGAGACGGTCTACGACGCGCTGCGCGAGGACGTGCGCGAGCAGACGAGCGCCGATGCGATCCGGACGATGATGGAGACCGCGGCCGAGGGGCGCGGCAGCTTCAAAAAGGTCAAGGATTCGATGGTAACGGGCGTGACGGACGCCGACGAGCCGCACGGCATCGCCGTCATCCGCGCGAAATACGACAAAAAGTCCGTCATCTTCCGCATCGCCTTTGATACGGAGATGCACCTGATCGGATTGGACGTGAGAGGGAAGTGAGCACGTGGCAAGAAAGATCGTCGATATGACAAAGGACCCGCGCGGCGGCCAGTTTGAATACTTCCGCACGATGACCGACCCGTGGGCGGGCATCACGGTTCCGGTGGATATTACGGATCTTCTTGCTTCGCTTAACGGCCGTCCGTTTTTCCTCAGTTACCTCTATGCGGTGATTCGCGCGGCGAACGCCGTGCCCGAGCTGCGGCGGAGATTGCTGCCCGACGGGCAGGTCGTTGAGTATGATCACTGTGACCCATCGTACACCGTGATGAAGCCCGACGGCACGGGCGTTTACGTCTACTGCCTGCTCGAAGACGACCTCTCATCGTATGAGAAATTCGTCGCCGAGGGGAAGCGGCGGCAAGAGGAGACGCTTGCGCGCGGCACGCTGACAGAGGACGGCGACGTGCTGGCGAATTTCTTCGTCTCCTGTGTGCCGTGGCTCTGCTACACGCAGATCAAGGAGCCTGCCGGCGGCGCGGACGACAGCAATCCGCGCTTTGCCTGGGGAAAATACCGCGAGGAAAACGGCCGCATGATGCTGCCGATGTCGCTTTTTATCAACCATGCGCTCTGCGACGGCTGGCACGTGACGCAGTTTTACCGCAATCTTGACCGCGAGCTCGCGGAACTGAGCGCATACCTGAAAGCCCAAAACGAACAACAATAAATTTTACAATAGAAGGAGAAACCAACTTATGTCTCAGCCCAAGTATTACGGTCTCAACGAGCTGCGGGAAATGTTCCTGCACTTTTTTGAGACGAAAGGCCACCTGCGCCTGCCCAGCTTTTCCCTGATCCCGCAGAACGACGCGTCGCTGCTGCTCATCAACTCCGGTATGGCGCCGATGAAGCCGTTCTTCACCGGCGAGCAGGAGCCGCCGCGCCACCGCGTGACCACCTGCCAGAAGTGCATCCGCACCGGCGACATTGAAAACATCGGCCACACCGCGCGCCACGGCACGTACTTTGAAATGCTCGGCAACTTCTCGTTCGGCGATTACTTCAAAAAGGACGCCATCCACTGGGCGTGGGAATTCCTCACGAGCCCCGAGTGGGTGGGCCTTGACCCGAACCGCCTGTATCCCTCCGTCTTTGCCGGCAACGAGACCACGCCCGCCGATGAGGAGGCCTTCCGCATCTGGAACGAGGAGATCGGCATTCCCAAGGAGCGCATCTTCAAGTTCGGCAAGGAGGACAACTTCTGGGAGCACGGCTCGGGTCCGTGCGGTCCCTGCTCTGAAATTTACTACGACCGCGGCGAAAAGTACGGCTGCGGCAAGCCCGGCTGCACCGTCGGCTGCGACTGTGACCGCTATATGGAAGTCTGGAACATCGTCTTCTCCCAGTTCGACAACGACGGTCACGACCACTACACCGAGCTCAAGCAGAAGAACATCGACACCGGCATGGGCCTTGAGCGTCTGGCTGTCGTGTGCCAGGACGTCGACTCGCTCTTTGACGTCGACACCGTGATGAATATCACGAACAAGGTCACCGAAATCACCGGCGCGAGCTACGGCCAGAGCCGCGAGAAGGATGTTTCGCTGCGCGTCATCACCGACCATATCCGTTCCGCCTCCTTCATGATCTGCGACGGTGTGCTGCCCAGCAACGAGGGCCGCGGCTATGTGCTGCGCCGTCTGCTGAGAAGAGCGGCCCGCCACGGCAAGCTTCTCGGCGTCGACCGCCCGTTCCTCTATGAGGTCGTGGACACGGTCGTGCACGAGAACGAGGGTCATTATCCCGAGCTGCGCGAGCGTCAGGCCTATATCACCAAGGTCATCCGCACGGAGGAGGAGAACTTCGCCAAGACCATCGACGGCGGCATGAAGATCTTCACCGAGCTTCTCTCCGCCCATAAGGAAAAGGGCGAGACCGTCTTTTCCGGCGCGGACGCGTTCAAGCTCTACGACACCTACGGCTTCCCCATCGACCTGACGGTCGAGATGGTCGAGGACGAGGGCATGACGCTCGACCGCAAGGCCTTCGACCACGAGATGCAGGAGCAGAAGACCCGCGCTCGCGAGGCACGCAAGGCGCTCGGCGACCTCGGCTGGGCGGGTGTTGAGTTCGGCAAGGACGTGCCGTCCACCGAATTTGTCGGCTACGATCACGACAGCATCGACGATGCGAAGATCGTCGCGCTGGTGGTCGAGGGCGAGCAGGCCGAGGCCATGATGAGCGGCGTGGAGGGCATCGTTGTCCTCAACAAGACGCCGTTCTACGCCGAAATGGGCGGTCAGATCGGCGACACGGGCATCATCCGCTGCGGCGAGGCCGTGTTCGAGGTCTCGGACGTCCAGAAGAACAAGGGCGGCAAGTTCATGCACACCGGTAAGGTCATCCACGGCAGCTTCCAGCTCGGCGACACGGTGACGGCGTCCATCGACGCGGAGCGCCGTATGGCCATCCGCCGCGGCCACACGGCGACGCACCTGCTCGACGCCGCGCTCAAAGCGGTGCTCGGCGATCATGTGCATCAGGCCGGCTCTCTCGTTGAGCCCGACCGTCTGCGCTTCGACTTTACGCATTTCGAGTCCATCACGCCCGAGCAGCTGCTCGCGGTCGATACCTTCGTCAACGACGCGATCCTGCGCGGCGTGCCCGTTGTGACCGAGGTGTTGCCCATCGAGGAAGCGAAGAAGAAGGGCGCTGTCGCCATGTTTGGCGAAAAGTACGGCGACGTTGTCCGCGTGGTCGAGATGGGCGATGTGTCCATGGAGTTCTGCGGCGGTACGCACCTTGACAACACCGCCAAGGTCGGCCTCTTCCGCATCAAGAGCGAGGGCAGCGTTGCCTCCGGCGTGCGCCGCATCGAGGCCATCACCGGCCGCCAGACGCTCGAAGAGCTCAGAAGCGGCCAGGAAAAGCTCATCCGCGCCTCTCAGCTCCTCAAGACCACGTCGAATGAGCTCGAGAGCCGCATCGGTGGAATGCTCAGCGAGATGAAGGAGATCAGAAGCCAGCTCGAAAAGTTCAAGGAGCAGGCCTCGCTCGGCGAAGCGCGCACGTTCCTGACCTCCGCCAAGGAAGTGAAGGGCCTCAAGCTCGTCACCGCGCAGCGCGACGGCATGGACGCGAACGCCCTGCGCAAGCTCGGCGACTTCCTGCGCGACAAGGAGCCGAAGATCGTCGGCGTGCTCGCTTCCGTCAATGACGGCAAGGTCACGCTGCTGGCAGTCTGCGGCAAGGAGGCGGTCGCAAGCGGCATCAAGGCCGGCGATATCATCAAGGCCATCGCGCCCATCTGCGGCGGCAAGGGCGGCGGCAAGCCGGACAGCGCCATGGGCGGCGGTACCGAAGTGAGCAAGGTCGACGATGCGCTCGCGGCGGTGGATGATCTCATCCTGAGCAAGCTCGGCTGATGGCGGCGTTACCGAAGGATCCGGCGATGCTGCTGAGCGCCGTGAATATGAAACTGCGCGATTTTTACGATTCTCTTGATGCGCTGTGTGACGATCTGGACGTTGCGCGCGAGAGCATCGAAACATCGCTTGCGGGCATCGGATACACCTACGATGCCGAGAAAAATCAATTTATGTAAAGCAATATCACATCACAGAAGAAAGGAGAAGTATCATGTCTGACGTTTTGAAGTATGACGATTCCTGCCTTTTTTGCAAGATCATCAAGGGCGATATCCCGTCGAACAAGGTCTACGAGGATGACCTCTGCTATGCCTTCAACGATATCGCGCCGCAGGCACCGGTGCACTTCCTTGTGATCCCGAAGGAGCACATTGCGTCCGTCGCGGGCGTCAACGCTGAAAACAGCGCCGTCGTCGCGCACATCTTCGAGGTCATCGCGGGGCTCACCAAGGAGAAGGGCATCGAGAGCTACCGCGTCGTGTCCAACATCGGCGAGCAGGCGGGGCAGAGCGTGCCGCATCTGCACTTCCATGTCCTGTCCGGTCGCGACATGACCTGGCCTCCGGGCTAAATTTTTCCCCACAGGGAAACGAAATAAGGGAGGGGTATCTCTTTTTGAAAAAGAGATACCCCTCCCTTTGACCCACCCAGAGAAAATTTTCATTGCAAGCAAGCAGCTCGAAGGGGTGCGGCGCTTGGGGAGTGGGAGTGCCCTGCGTGGCGGCATTGCTGCGCTCGCCGCCATTGGTGGTGCGAGACGATTTGACTTACTTCTACTGCCCGCTGCCGCTCTGCCAATCTTCCGTCGGTGCAGACGAATTACCTTCTACCGATAGTGCGAACAAACGCGGCGAGCGAAGCAATGCCGCCCTGGTAGGCACTCGCAAGGCTGATAACATCCGAAGTAGACGGAAATTGCTGAAGGCTGCCGACACGCAGGCAAAGCGGCACCCGCAAGGGGTGTGCCGCATCCGTAAGGCAGCAAAGCTGCCAACGGCTGCGCAACAGCGAAGATAGAAGTAAGTCAAATCGTTTAGATACAAAAAACAGCAGGCACCTACACTCCGTAGGCTACGCACCCCTTCAAGTGCCCGACTGCCAATGCGGGGGTCGAGGGGGAAGGCCCCTCGTCTTTCTCTGGGGGATCAAAAGGGGGTATTCTCTTCGAAAAGAGAATACCCCCTTTACCCTGTGCAGCGCCAAAAGGCGCTGCCATCCCCCGCACTGTGCAGGGAAACAACGTTTTCTCCCTTGGCAAAAGCGTGAATCGCTGGTATACTACAAAAGGCTCCGTTTGGACACAATTACCGGAAATAATGTTGCCGTTTGGTAGCATTGTACCGGGTGATTGTTTATGGATACCAAACGACTGCGTGACCTGCGCGAGGACAATGACAAAACGCAGCAGCAGATCGCAGATATGCTCAATATGCACCGCAGCGTGTACCGCCGCTACGAGAGCGGCGAGCGCGAGATCCCCGTGTGGGCGGTCATCAAGCTCGCCGACTACTACCGCGTCAGCACCGACTATCTGCTCGGACTGACGGACGACCCCGCGCGCCGATGAGGGTATTGGCGATTTTCTGCGCGGCGTTCGCGGCCGGCATCGCGCTCTCGCAGTATTTGCTGAGCGCGCAGTGGGCGCTCATTTTGTGCGGCGGATCTGCCGCGGCTGCGCTCATCATGGGACTCTGCGGCTGCGCAAGCAAGCGCGGAGATTGGGCGAAGCGCGCGTTTTTGTGCGCGCTGGGGCTTGCCTTCGCGTTTGGGTACAACACGCTCTATGCGCACTTCATCAAATCTCCGAACGACGCACTGCTCGGCACGCAGGACACGGTCGAGGTCGAGCTTCTGGGCTATGCCGAGGAGACGAGCCACGGCGCGAAGGTCACGGTGAAGCTCCTGAACCGCGGCCTGCCGGGGCGGGCGATCTACTACGGTGACAGCGACCTTCTGGACCTTGCGCCCGGCGCGCACGTGACGGCGGAGGCGCTGCTCAACAGCGCGACCGACCCGACGGGGAAGGGGCTGCATCTGCGCAACTTCACGGCCAAGGGCGTTTACATCCTGCTTTATCAGCGCGGCGAGCCGACGTATGACGCGGCGAACACGGGCGCGCTCAAATACCTGCCGCAGCGCATCGCAAGAGCGCTCGGCGAGACCATCGACCGCAGCTACAGCGAGCGCGAGGGGGCCTTTTTGCGGGCGCTGCTGCTTGGCGACAAGAAATATCTCGACGAAGAGGACGCGAGCAACCTCTCTGAGGTCGGCCTTTCTCACGTGATGGCGGTCTCGGGCCTGCACTGCTGCTTTTTGGCATCGCTCATCGGCTCGCTCATGGGAGAGAAACGGAAAAAGCTGCGCTGCGCCGTGACCATTCCGCTCATTTTTCTCTACGCCTTCGTCACGGGCCTGACGCCGAGCATCCTGCGCGCGTGCATCATGATCTCGATGGGGATGATCGCGCCGCTTTTAGGGCGCGACAACGACCCGCCGACGTCCATCTCGTTTGCGCTGCTGTTCATCCTGCTCAAAAATCCGTTTGCTATCGCGAGCATCAGTCTGCAGCTCTCGTTTTCTGCGGTGTCGGGTATCATCTGGCTGACGCCGAAGCTCACAAAGCTTGCCCACGGCAGAAATAAGCTCGTGCGCGCGGGGGTGCTGTCGTTTTCGACGACGCTCGGCGCGATGGTGTTTTCCACGCCGCTTGCGTGCTACTATTTCGGAACGCTCTCCATTGTGTCGCTTTTGAGCAACCTGCTTTGCCTGTGGCTCGTGAGCGTCGTGTTCGCGCTGGGATTACTTTCGGTACTGATCGCGGCGGCCGTGCCGCAGCTCGGCGCGGCCTGCGCCTTTGTGCCGGCGCTCGGCATCCGCGCGGTGCTGTGGATCGCGGGACTTTTGGAGGAGCTGCCGTTCCACGCCATCTATTTCAACACCGCGTTTTCCGTTGCGTGGCTTGCGTATGTGTACGCGATCTTCGCGGCCTGCGCGCTGGCAAAGCGCGGCAAGTACCGCTATTTTGCGGCGGTGGGACTTTCGGTCGTGTCGCTTTTCGCTGCGGCAAAGGTCAACGCGCTGCACTATGAAGAGGGCGGGCTGAACATCGTTGCGCTTGACGTGGGGCAGGGGGAGAGCGTGCTGCTCATCTCCGAAGGTCACGCGGCGCTGGTGGACTGCGGCAGCAAGAATTCCTACATCGACGCCGGCGCGATCGCGGCGGACTATCTGCGCTCCGCGGGCGCAACGCTTGATTCGGTGGTGCTGACGCACTATCACGAGGATCACGCCAACGGCCTTGCCGCGCTCTTCGCGCGCATGGACGTCGAGACGATCTACCTTGCCGATATCGACGCGGGCGAGGGCGACCGCGACGGGGTCGAGGCGCTCGCCGGGCGTTACGGCGTGGACATTCACTATGTCACCGAGGTGACGGACGTGGCAAACGGCGCATCGACCATGACCATCTACCCGCCGGTGGGCGACAAGGGCGCGAACGAGCTGGGGCTGACGATTTTGTGCTCACTCGGCGACTTCGACACGCTCATCACCGGCGACATGGACGGAAAGACCGAGACAAAGCTTGTCGAGACCTACGATTTTCCCGATATCGAGGTGCTGCTCGTCGGGCATCACGGCTCAAAGTATTCGTCCAGCACGACGCTGCTCGAATCGGTGACGCCGGAGGTCGGCGTCATCAGCGTGGGCGACAACAGCTACGGCCACCCGACGGAGGAAGCGCTGCTGCGCCTGACGGACGCGGGCATGACGGTGTATCGCACGGATATGCAGGGCAACATTTTGATCACAGTGGACTGAGAGGACTTCATGGCAGAGAGAAAAACGCCCAACAAGGGCTATCAGAAATTGAAAAGCGACCTGAGCGCGGGAAATGTCGGCCAGGTCTATATCTTTTACGGCGAGGAGAGCTATCTTCGCGAATACTATTTGGGCGAGATCCGGAAAAAGCTCGTTCCTGCGGGCTATGAGGAGTTCAACTACCATCGTCTGAGCGGAAAAACGCTCACGATGCAGGAGCTGAATGAGGCGGTCGAGGCGATGCCGATGATGGCCGAGCGCACGCTCGTGGTCGTAACGGACTGCGACCTCTTCAAGCTCTCCGAGGACCAGCGCACGGCACTCATCGCGCTGCTGAACGATTTTCCGCCGTACTGCTGCCTGGTGTTCGTGTACGATCTCATCGAGTATAAGCCGAGCAAGACGTATAAAAAGCTCTACGAAGCGCTCGACAAAAACGCACAGAGCGTCAAGTTCGAGGCGCAGGAGCGCAGCGACCTCATCAACTGGATCGCGCGGCGCTTCCGCGCGCTGGGGAAGGGCATCGACGCGCAGACGGCAGAGCATCTGATCTTCACCTGCGGCGCGCTGATGACCGGCCTTGTGCCGGAGATCGAGAAGATCGGCGCCTACGCCAAAGGGAAGAACATTACGGTCGACGATATCAACGCTGTGGCGGACCCGGTGCTCGACGCGGTGGTGTTCGACATGACAAACGCCATCACGAAGGGAAATTACAAGCGCGCATCGGAGCTGTTGGGCCAACTGCTCAAAAAGCAGGAGGAGCCGTTTGTGATCCTGGCCGTCATCAGCAAGGAGCTGCGGCGCATTTACACCGCGCGCATCGCGCTCGACAACGGCAAGGACAAGCTCTGGCTCATGGAGCTGTGGGGGATGCGCTCGGACTATCCCGCGCGGCTTTTGATGGAGGCGGCGCGCAAGACAACGAGCGAATGGTGCAGCCAGAGTCTTTTGATGTGCCAGCGGCTCGACCAGCGCATGAAGAGCGAAAAGGGCATCGACAGCGAGGGCGAGCTCAAGCTGCTGCTGATGCGCCTTGCGCAGGGGAAGTGAGAGCATGGCAAAGCCGAAGGTAAAGGAAGTTATCGTCGTCGAGGGGCGGTATGACAAAAACACGCTCTCGCAGGTCGTGGACGCGGTCATTGTGGAGCTCGGCGGCTTCGCCGTGTTCAACGACAAAGAGAAGCAGGCCTTTTTGAGAAAGCTTGCCAAAGAGCGGGGCATCATCCTCTTCACCGACCCCGACGGCGCGGGCTTTGTCATCCGCAACCGCATCAAGGGAAATATCCCCGAGGGGCGTGTGCTGCACGCATACGTGCCGGACATCTACGGCAAGGAAAAGCGCAAGCGCAAGGGCGGAAAAGAAGGCAAGCTCGGCGTTGAGGGCATGAGGCCGGAAATTCTGCTCGACGCCCTCCGTCGTGCGGGCGCGACCATTGATGAAAAGAACGCTGTAAAGGAGAACTCCATCACAAAAGCGGACCTTTATGAGCTGGGCCTGATCGGTCCGGACAGCGTAGAAAAGCGTAAGGCGCTGTGCAAAAAATTGGAGCTGCCCGAGCATTTGAGCGCCAATGCGCTGCTGGAGGTGCTCAATTTGCTGATGAGCAGGGAAGAGCTTGAGGGGCTCTTTCAATGAAAGAGGGGAAGGTTGTTTCCCAATTGGGGAAACGGCGGACAAAGGGGGTATTCTCTTTCCGAAGAGAATACCCCCTTTGAAACCCCCAGAGAAAGGCGAGGGGCTTCCCCCTCGACCCCCGCATTGTGGGATTTGGGCTTGAAGAGCTGCACAGCCTGCGGAATCGGGTGCCTGCTATTTTTTGTATCTAAACGATTTGAGTTGCTTCTACTACCCGCTGCCGCTCTGCCTGCGTGTCGGCAGCCTTACGCAATTTCCTCCTACTTTGGATTCTATCAGCCTTGCAGGTGCCTACCGTGGCGGCATTGCTGCGCTCGCCGCGTTTGTTGCACTATCGGTAGAAGGTGATTACACCGCACCTACGCTCAGATTCGAGAGCGGCAGCGGATAATAGGAGCAGACCAAATCGTCTCGCACCCCCAATGGCGGCGAGCGAAGCAATGCCGCCACGCAGGGTACTTCCACTCCCCAGGCGCCGCACCCCTTCGAGCTGCTATCTGCCAATGCAGTTTTCTCTGGGTGGGTCTAAGGGAGGGATATCTCTTTTTCAAAAAGAGATATCCCTCCCTTGTCTGCGCATCCCCGCGCAGTGGGGAAACATCAAGCATATTATGCTTGCAATAAGTGCAAAACCGGAGTATAATTTACTATTATTTTGTCTGCATTTTTACAGACGCAAAGAAAGGAATGGATCAACATGGCTGAGGAAGTCAAGACTGCCGCCGCCGAGAGCGAGACCGGCAGCAAAAATTTTATTGACGCCTTCATCGAAGAAGACATCGCGGAGGGTGGGCGCTTCCAGGGCCAGCAGGTCCACACCCGTTTCCCGCCGGAGCCGAACGGCTATCTGCACATCGGCCACTGCAAGGCGCTGACGATCGACTTCGGCACCGCCGAGCGCTTCGGCGGTCTCTGCAACCTGCGCATGGACGACACGAACCCCACAAAGGAGGACGTCGAATTTGTCGACGCCATCAAAGAGGACATCCACTGGCTGGGCTTCGACTGGGGCGACCGTTTCTTCTACGGCAGCGACTATTTTGAAAAGGACTATGAGTACGCCGTCGAGCTCATCAAGAAGGGCCTTGCCTACGTCTGCGACCTGACGCCCGAGCAGGCGAGAGAGTACCGCGGCGATATCGGCAAGCCCGCCATCTCCCCCTACCGCGAGCGCGACGTGGAGGAGAACCTCGACCTCTTTGAGCGCATGAAGAACGGCGAGTTCCCCGAGGGCAGCCGCACCCTGCGCGCGAAGATCGACCTTGCCTCCGGCAACTTCAATATGCGCGACCCGGTCATCTACCGCATCCGCTATATGCACCATCACCGCCAGGGCGACAAGTGGTGCATCTACCCGATGTACGACTTTGCGCACCCCATTCAGGATGCGCTCGAGGGCATCACGCACTCGCTGTGCTCGCTGGAGTTTGAGGCGCACCGCCCGCTCTACGACTGGGTCGTGAACAATGTTTCCGTGCCCTGCAAGCCGCGCCAGATCGAGTTTGCCCGCCTTGGCATCGACCACACGGTGATGAGCAAGCGCAAGCTTCGCAAGCTCGTCGAGGAGGGCATCGTTTCCGGCTGGGACGATCCGCGTATGCCGACGCTGTGCGGTCTGCGCCGCCGCGGTTTCACGCCTGCGTCCATCCGCAATTTCTGCGACCGCATCGGCGTTGCCAAGAGCGCGAGCGTGGTCGAGTACAGCTTCCTCGAGCACTGCCTGCGCGAAGACCTCAACGAGAAGGCGGAGCGCACGATGGGCGTGCTGCATCCGGTGAAGCTCGTCATCACGAACTATCCCGAGGGCAAGAGCGAGACCTTCACGGTCGAGAATAACCCGACCGATCCCGCCTCCGGCACGCATGAGATCACCTTCTCCCGCGAGTGCTGGATCGAGGCCGACGACTTCATGGAGGTCCCCATACCCAAGTACAAGCGCCTGACGCCGAACGGCCCCGAGTGCCGCCTCAAGGGTGCGTATCTCATCACCTGCACGGGCTGCAAAAAGGATGAAAATGGCAACGTTGCCGAGGTTTACGCCGAGTATGATCCGAACTCTCCGGGCGGTGATCCCGCCGACGGCCGCAAGGTCAAGGGCGCAACGATCCACTGGGTCGACGCCGCGACCGCGCTCGACGCCGAGGTGCGCGTTTACAGCGAGCTGTTCAGCGACGCGTCGCCCGACGGCGCGGACAAGGATTTCCTTGCCTGCATGAACCCCGATTCTCTCGAGGTGCTGACTGGCTGCAAGGTCGAGCCGCGGATGCGCGATATCGCTGCGGAGTACGACAGGACGGAGAAAAAGGGCAAGACCGCGCCGAGCTTCCAGTTCATGCGCCTTGGCTACTTCTGCCTTGACAACAAGGATTGCACGGCAGATCATCTGGTGTTCAACCGGTCGGTTACTCTTAAAGATAGCTTTAAAAAGTAATCCTGCACCGGTGCAGGGAACGAAAATCAAAGGGGGATACTCTCTTTTCGAAGAGGTTGCCCCTTTTGATTTCCCGCCTTCGCGGGGGGATGGGGTGTGCAGCGCGCTGCGCTGCATGGATAGTGCGGCGCTGAGCGCCACTGCCAGACAAAGGGGGATACTCTCTTTTCGAAGAGAGTATCCCCCTTTAGATCCCCCGAGAGAAAGACGAGGGGCCTTCCCCCTCGACCCCGCACATTGGCAGTCTTTGGCTCGAAGAGCTGCGCGGCCTGCGGAATGGGGGTGCCTGCTTGGGTTTGCTGCTATACGACTTGGGTTGCTCCTATTACCCGCTGACGCTCTCGAATCTTGTCGGAAGTTTCAGCAATCACCGCCTACTACGGATTTTTTCAGCCCCGCGACTGCCTGCCGGGGGCGGCATTGCTTCGCTCGCCGCCGCTGGGGAGGCTATCTTTTCAGCTCTCTGCTGAATCGGTGCTGCCGATGGATTCATCGGGGATGATGTCATGTGCGATGACCTGCTCTTCCGCTTCCAGTAAGGCTTTTTGCATGACTTCGCGGGCGAGAATACCTTTGCCGGCGTCGTAAAGGTCAATGGCTTCGCTCATGGAGCGTACCATCAGGTGATAAAGGCTTTTGTAAGTTGTCATTGTGCATCCCTCCTTGACGGTAGTTTATCATATTGTGGAGATATACACAATATTTGTTTTTCGTCCGACTCCATATAATAGGCTCGTAAGAAAGTGGGGTGAGGGCAATCATCAGTTACGAGCCTTTATGGAGAACATTGCAGGAAAAAGGCATTTCGCAGTATTATCTGCTGCAAAATGGGCTTGACAATAAGACTTTGGATTCGCTGAAAAAGGGAAAGAACATCACACTGCTGACGCTGGAAAAGCTCTGCAAACTGATCGACTGTACCCCAAACGATATTATCGAATTTATCTGAAAGCTACCGGTGTGTTAGTCGGTAGCTTTTCATTTTCCCGCAGCGAGCGCAGCGATGCCGCAATCCCCCCAGCGGCGGCGAGCGAAGCAATGCCGCCGATATGCAGGCAGTCCGCCGCCGGACTACCGTCACTCGCGCCCCACGGAGTAGGGCGCAGTTGATACCGGTAACGATTCGCAGAAGACTCATGGCGAAGCCATGTACACCGCGCCTGCACTGCGCAGCGCGTGCAGTCCTTCAAGCTACAGACTCACAATGTAAATTTTCTCTGGGTGGGTGTAAGGGAGGGGTATCTCTTTTTCAAAAAGAGATACCCCTCCCTTTATCCGCATCCCCCTGCATCAATGCAGGAGAATCACCAACTTCTGCGCAGCAGAAAATTTAGATGTTTTCCAGAATCTCTCTGGCAACATAAACGCCGCTCGCGGACGCGTGCGAGAGAGAATGCGTGATGCCGCTGCCGTCGCCGATGACGTAAAGGCCCTTGTACGGCGTTTCGAGGTGCTCGTCGAGCGCGACCTCCATGTTGTAGAACTTGACCTCAACGCCGTAGAGCAGCGTATCGTCGTTTGCAGTGCCGGGTGCGATCTTATCGAGTGCGTAGATCATCTCGATGATGCCGTCCAAAATGCGCTTGGGCAGCACGAGGCTCAGATCGCCGGGGGTCGCTGCGAGCGTCGGCGTGACGAGACCCTCTTCGATGCGCTTGACCGTGCTGCGGCGGCCGCGGACAAGATCGCCGAAGCGCTGGACGATGACGCCGCCGCCGAGCATATTGGACAGGCGCGCGATGGATTCGCCGTAGCCGTTGGAATCCTTGAACGGCTCGGAGAAGTGCTTGGCGACGAGAAGCGCGAAGTTCGTGTTGTCGGTCTGGAGGGCCTTGTCCTCGTAGCTGTGGCCGTTGACCGTCACAATGCCGTTCGTGTTCTCGTTGACGACGATGCCGTAGGGATTCATGCAGAACGTGCGCACGTTGTCCTCAAACTTTTCCGTGCGGTAGACGATCTTGCTCTCATAGAGCTCGTCGGTCAGGTGGGAGAAGACGACGGCGGGCAGCTCGACGCGCACACCGAGGTCGACGCGGTTGGACTTGGTGGGAATGTTCATCTCGCGGCACACGCCCTCCATCCACTTGCTGCCAACGCGTCCGACGGAGACGATGCACTTTTTGCAGGTGTAGTCCGTCTCGCCGACGGTGACGCGGTAGCCCTCGCCCTCGCGGGCGATGGTGGTGACGGGGGAGTCGAAGTAGAAGTCGACCTTGTCCTTGAGCGCAGCGTAGAGGTTCGAGAGCACGACGAGGTTTACGTCCGTGCCGAGGTGACGGACGGAGGCGTCGAGCAGATTGAGCTTATTCTGGATGCAGAGCTTTTTGAACTTTGTGCCGGCGGTGGAGTAGAGCTTCGTGCCCTCGCCGCCGTAGGCCATGTTGATCTCGTCGACGTAGTGCATGAGGTCGAGCGCCTGCTTTTTGCCGATGTACTCGTGCAGCGTGCCGCCAAAGTCGTTGGTGATGTTATACTTGCCGTCAGAAAACGCGCCCGCGCCGCCGAAGCCGCTCATGATCGAGCAGCTCTTGCAGCGGATGCAGGACTTGACCTTATCGCCGTCGATGGGGCAGTGACGCTTTTCGAGGCTGTGACCGGCCTCGAACACGGCGACGCGCAGATCGCTGCGGTCCTTGGTCAGCTCGTAGGCGGAGAAGATACCGCCGGGGCCGCCGCCGATGATGATCACGTCATAATTCATGGAAGGGTCCTCCCTTGTTTTGTTCCGGATTTGCCGGCGGAAGAACCTACCGGCGCAAAAATACATACTATATTGTAATAAAACGGTGGATAAAGTCAAGGGAAAGCGAGAAAAAAGGACGGAGAAAATTCCCGCCCTTCTACATATTCTTTTTGATGCTTTTGATGGCGTTTTTTTCAAGGCGCGAGACCTGCGCCTGCGAAATGCCGATCTCACCGGAGACCTCCATCTGCGTTTTGCCATCGGAATAGCGCAGGGCAAGAATGAGCCGCTCCCGCGCGCTCAGACGGCTCATGGCCTCCTTGAGCGCGATCTGTTCGAGCCAGTCCTCGTCGGTGTTCTTGTTGTCGCGCACCTGGTCCATGACGCACACGGCGTCGCCGCTGTCAGAATAGATGGGCTCGAAGAGGGAAACGGGGTCGCAGACCGCGTCCATGGCGAAGACGACCTCCTCGCGCGAAATGTCGAGCTCGCGCGCGATCTGCTCGACCGTGGGCTCGCGCTGCTGCTCGCGCTGGAGCTTTTCGCGCGCCTGCAAAACGCGGTAGGCCGTATCCCGCATTGAGCGGCTGACGCGCAGCGCGCTGTTGTCGCGCAGATACCGCCGGATCTCGCCGATGATCATGGGCACGCCGTAGGTGGAAAAGCGGACATTCTGCGTGATGTCAAAATTGTCGATGGCCTTCAGAAGGCCCACACAGCCGACCTGAAAAAGATCGTCCGCATTCTCGCCGCGCCCGGCGAAGCGCTGCAGGACCGACAGCACCAGCCGCAGATTGCCTTCGACGAGCTTCTCGCGCGCAGCCTTGTCGCCGTCCTTTGCCTGCCGGAGCAGCGCGTCCGTCTCCGCGGCGGTGAGCGTTGGGAGCTTTGAAGTGTTCACACCGCAGATCTCTACCTTGCCGAGCATAAAAAGACCCCGCCTCCCTTGCAAATAGCTTGCATTCAGTATGTCCGCGCGATGCGGAAACATACCGTGGGGAGGCGGGGGATATTTTTTATCGTTCGGCGAAGTACGATGGACTTCGCGCGCTCAGGCAGTTCTCAGGAGAGAAGGCCGATGCCGAAGGCAATGATCGCGGCGTTGAAGAAGTCGTTGAAGAGGCCGCCGACCATCGGGATGACGAAGTAGGCCGAGGGGGAGGGACCGTAGCGGCGGGAAACGGCCTGCATATTGGCCATGGCGTTCGACGTGGCGCCCATGCCGAAACCAATGAAGCCGGCGGTGATCATCGCGGCGTCGTAATCGCGGCCCATGACCGGGAAGACGACGAGCAGCGAGAAGACGACCATCAGCAGCACCTCGGCGGCGAGGGCGACGATCATCGGCAGCGCGAGGTCGACGAGCTGCCAGAGCTTGAGGCCCGAGAGCGCCATGGAGAGGAAGATGGCGAGGAACATATTGCCCATCGTGCCGATCTCCTGGGAGGGGAACTCCATGATCTTGAAGTGATCGATCACGTTGCGCACGATGACGGCAACGAGCATCGAGCCGATGTAAATGGGGAAGCTGAAGCCGCAGATCTTCGTGAGCCAGACGCTGACGAAGTTGCCGACGCCGACGCAGAACACGAGCAGCAGGAAGCCGTAGACGAAGTTGTTGGCGTGGGTGTTGTAATGTGCGTCATCGGCATCCTCCTCCTCGACCTGCTCGGCGAGCTCGTCGCGCAGATGATTTTTGACGATGAGCTTGCGGGCGATCGGTCCGCCAAGGAGCGAGCCGAAGATGAGGCCGAAGGTCGCGGCGGCGACGGCGACCGTCGTTCCGCCGATGGCACCGGCGGCGTCAAGGTCGGGGCCGATACCGGCCGCGGTGCCGGGGCCGCCGATCATCGAGATGGAGCCGCAGGCAAGGCCGAAGAGCGGGTCCTTGCCCATGAGGGCCATCACGCCGCTGCCGACCACATTCTGCAAAACGATCATCACGATGCTCAGGATGAGCAGCATGATGACGGCCTTGCCGCTCTTGAGCAGCAACGGGATGCTCACGGTGAAGCCGACTGTTGTAAAGAACATGATCATGAAGACGGTCTGCAGCGTGTCATCGAAGGTGATGACTGCCGTCCCGGTAGCATAAAGAATGGTGTTGAAGATCGCGAAGCAAAGGCCGCCGACCAGGGGAGCGGGAATGCAGAAGCGACTGAGCACGGGGATATTCTTCGTCAGCACCAGGCCGAGCGCGTACATCGCTGCGCCAAGGGCCAGGGCATGGTACATATTGAGCTGGATCTCTGTCATGTTGTGTGGAAACCTCCGTCTGTAAATGATATTTCCCTCCGGCATAGCCCGGAGGGAACGCACGGGAAATGCGGCGCCGGGGAAGGGATAGGACATTCTGCCCCCGTCATAGGATAGGGGCGGGAGGGGATGCGCGTGAACTGCCGCTTTGCCGACTTCCGCTGCAAGGAAGTCATCAATATCTGCGACGGCTGTCGCCTTGGCTATGTGGGCGACATTGAGTGCAAGCTGCCGGACGGACAACTGACCGCTTTGATCGTGCCGGGACCGTTTCGCTTCTTTGGGCTCTTCGGCCGCGGCGAGGAATATTACATCCCCTGGGACTGCATCAAGCAGGTGGGGGATGACATTATCCTGATCGACAAGCCGTTTCCGCGGCAGGAGCCGCCGCGACGGGAACGCCGCGCACGCCGCCGGCTTTGAGTCGGACGGAGAGAAAAACAGCCTGCCGGGAAAAGCAGACCTAATATATTATATGGAAATTTAACGGGTTTGCAAGAGCAAATTTTAGAAAATGCACTTTTTTCAACACAAATGCAGAAAAAAGTTGCAAAGGAGAGAAAAAGAAGAGGATTTTCAAAAAGCTCTTGCTTTTTTTCTTTTATGCGGGTATAATACTCGGGTATTCCGCATGGAGACCCGACTCCTTGTCTGTGCCATCAGGTTGGCAGGGGGGATGAAGGCTCCAGAGGTAAAAACTAAATTCAAAGGAGAAACTACAAACCATGGCAAACGTCGTATCCATGAAAGCCCTGCTCGAAGCAGGCGTCCACTTCGGCCACCAGACCCGCCGCTGGAACCCCAAAATGGCTCCCTACATTTACACCGAGCGCAACGGCATCTACATCATCGACCTGCAGAAGACCGTCAAGAAGCTCGAGGAAGCCTACAACTTCGTTCGCTCCGTCTCCGAGAGCGGCCAGAACATCCTGTTCGTCGGCACGAAGAAGCAGGCGCAGGAGGCCATCAAGGAAGAGGCTTCCCGCTGCGGCGGCTACTATGTCAACGCCCGCTGGCTCGGCGGTATGATGACCAACTTCAAGACCATGCGCACCCGCGTGGACCGTCTCAACCAGCTTAAGACCATGCAGGCCGACGGCACGTTCGATATGCTTCCCAAGAAGGAAGTCATGAAGCACCTTGCCGAGATCGAGAAGCTCGAGAAGTACCTCGGCGGCGTGAAGGAAATGAAGAAGCTCCCCGGCGCGCTCTTCATCGTCGATACCCGCAAGGAGCGCAACGCCATTGCTGAGGCCCACAAGCTCGGCATCCCCGTTGTTGCCATCGCCGATACCAACTGCGATCCCGACGAGATCGACTACCCCATCCCCGGCAACGATGACGCCATCCGCGCCATCAAGCTCATCTCCTCCGTGATGGCCAACGCCATGATCGAGGGCAAGCAGGGCGAAGAGACCGAGGAAAAGTCCGAGGGCGAGGCGCAGGCCTGATCCTTCGGTCACACCGAAAAGGAACCTTACGGGGCGAGGCAAAGCCTCGCCCCGTTTCATGATCATTACACTATTTTCAGGAGGATATCACTATGGCTATCACTGCTGCTGTTGTTAACGAGCTCCGCCAGGCCACCGGCTGCGGCCTGATGGACTGCAAGAAGGCCCTCATCGAGTGCGAGGGCGATATGGAAAAGGCCGTCATGTATCTGCGCGAGAAGGGCCTCGCTTCCCAGGCGAAGAAGGCCAGCCGCGTGGCTGCTGAAGGTATGGCTTACGCTGCCGTCATCGACGGTGTCGGCGTTGTGGTCGAGGTCAACTGCGAGACCGACTTTGTCGCCAACGGCGAGCCGTTCAACAACTTCGTCAAGGGCGTGGCCGAGGTCGTCGCCAAGGAGAATCCTGCCGACGTCGACGCGCTGATGAACTGCCCCTGGGTCACCGGTAAGGGCACCGTCAAGGATGCCAAGGACGAGCTGTTCCTCGCCATCCGCGAGAACATGAGCATCCGTCGCTTTGCCCGCATCGCCGACGGCTTCTCCGTTCCCTATGTCCACATGAAGGGCAAGATCGGCGTTATCGTCAACCTGACCGTCGAGGGCTGCGACGCCACCGAGATCGGCAAGGACATCGCCATGCAGATCGCCGCGCTCAACCCCCGCTTCTGGGACAAGAGCCAGGTCACGCAGGACGTTCTCGACGAGGAGAAGGAAGTCATGCTCGGCCAGATGGCCAACGACCCGAAGATGGCGGGCAAGCCCGACCAGGTCAAGGAAAAGATTGTCATGGGCAAGCTCAACAAGTTCTATGCCGAGAACTGCCTGCTCCAGCAGGCCTTCGTCAAGGACGGCGACGTCTCTGTCGAGCAGTATATGAACAACGCTGCGAAGGCGCTGGGCGGCAAGGTCAGCTTCAACACTGCTGTCCGCTTTGAGAAGGGCGAGGGCATCGAGAAGAAGCAGGAGAACTTTGCGGCCGAGATCGCTTCCATGGTCAGCGGCAACAAGTAAGCATTCCGCTTTGCACAAGCGATTGAAGAGGCCTGACATTTGTCAGGTCTCTTTTTTGCACAGTTTTGTGCGCTGCGTGCGGACAGATCGCACAGGAAATAAAAAATTTACAATTTCCTAAGGTGAATATTATTCTGAATACCTTGCATATTCATTTTGACTGGTGTATAATAGACCACGCTAAGCAGCGGCGCAGTATCCTAGTCGGGGCTGCCGTTTCCTAAGAAGGGCCTAAAAATCCTTTAAAGGGCACAACTGTGAAGCCTTTGGTGCCTGCTTCTTACGCCCAGTTTGGGGTGGGTGCTGAAGGGAGGCAAAAGCGAAAGCTGCGCCTGTGGACTCCGGGCGACCCCTAATGGCATAGGGGAACCGACCCTGTTTCTGCGGAGACTCGTTGCTGTGCCGAGGCGGACTCCCGGTTTCGGGTATCGACTTCGGTACGGGACGGGATATGAACCTGCATTGCGGTGCTACCCGGCCTTCGTGCCGCGAACGCTGTGTGCAGTGTAGCCTGCCTTGCGTGGGGAATTCGGATAGGAGAACAACGCACAGACTCCGGCCAAGAGCGAGGTGCGATCGCCCCTTGAAATTTTTCCTGCAAAAGAGGATAAGAAACGGCTTGACTCCGGGGTGGAAATCACCTAGGCTGTCGCAAGGGCAGCGAGAGGGTTACAGTGCGGACTAAGTGGCAATCGGGTACCTCGTATGGTAACAACGGGGTGCGGTGCTTAAAGGGGAACCGCCTCTATCGGCAACGGGAGGTGCGCCGCAGGGAAAGCCAACCCGACCTATGCCGCAGGATTACCTTTTGCTGCTGCCGCTGATTAGCACATCTAAAAAACAACATTGACGGAGATAAGAGAAACGTGGAAAACGAAGAAGACCGAAAGCCTAAGAAAGCGGACAAGACGCCGAGCCATACGCGCTGGGTCATCCGTGTGTTTTTGATCGCCGTATCCCTCTCCGCCGCGATGAGCCTGTGCTCCGGCGCGGTGCTCGAGGATGCGGGCTATGTGACCGCGACACTGATCCTGCTGCTGTTCATCGCGCTCGGCATTATGTTCGATATCATCGGCGTCGCTGTGACGGCGGCGAATCCGAAGCCGTTCAACTCGATGGCGGCGCACCGCGTCAAGGGTGCGAAGGAAGCGCTGAATCTCATCCGCAACGCGGAGAAGGTCGCCTCGTTCTGCAACGACGTGGTCGGCGATATCTGCGGTATCGTCAGCGGCTCGACCGCGACCGTTATCGTTGTGCTGCTGCAGCAGAGCTTTGGCTGGCGCAGCATCGTCGTATCCACCGTGGTCACGGCGCTCATTTCCGGCCTGACGATCGGCGGCAAGGCCATCGGCAAGAAGGTCGCCATGAAAAAGAGCAAGGATGTGATCTACCTGACGGCGAAGGCGCTGTCGGTGCTGCATCTTGGCAGATAAAGAAGGAAATCGCATTGATTCTTGAAACCATTCGTGACCCCAACGATATCAAATCGCTGAATGACCCGCAAACGCAGCTTCTTTGCACAGAGCTGCGTGAATTTTTGCTGAAAAATGTCTCCCGGACGGGCGGGCATCTGGCGTCCAATCTCGGCGCGGTCGAGCTGACGGTGGCCATCCACCGGGTGTTCGATACGTCGCGCGACCGGCTGGTGTTCGACGTGGGGCATCAGTGCTACACACATAAAATTTTGACCGGTCGGCGGGAGCGGTTCCCGACGCTGCGGCAGTATGAGGGACTCTCCGGCTTCCCGAAGCCATACGAGAGCAAGCATGACGCGTTCATTGCGGGCCATGCGTCCAACTCCGTCTCCGTGGCGCTCGGCATGGCCAAGGCGCGCACGCTTCTGCACGGGGACTATTCCGTGCTCGCGCTCATCGGCGACGGCGCGCTCTCCGGCGGCCTTGCCTACGAGGGGCTGAACAACGCGGGCGCGAGCGGCGAGCCGCTCATCATCATCCTGAACGACAACGGGATGTCGATTGACGGCAACGTCGGCGCGGTGAGCGAGCATTTGGGCCTGCTGCGCTCGAAGCCCGGTTATTACGAATTCAAAAAGGCCTACCGTGATGTGCTCGACCGCAACGCGGTCGGCCGCGCGGTGTACGATTTTAACCACCACCTGAAGACGAATCTTAAAAAGGCGCTGCTGCCGAATTCGACGATGTTCGAGGACATGGGCTTTACCTATCTCGGCCCTGTGAACGGGCACGACGTGGGACAGCTCACCAATACGCTCAAATGGGCGAAGGAACTCAATTGCCCGGTGCTCGTGCACGTGCATACGAAAAAGGGCAAGGGCTATCCGCCCGCCGAGCGGGAGCCGGAGCGCTACCACGGCGTTGGCAGCTTTGACCCGAAGATGGGCGCGCCGCGCGAGAGAAAGATGGATTTTTCCGCCGTGTTTGGGGACGAGCTTTGCAGGCTTGCGAAAAACGACGAAACGATTTGCGCCATCACCGCTGCGATGCGCGACGGCACCGGCCTGCACGACTTTTCCGAGCAGTACCCCACGCGCTTTTTTGATGTCGGCATCGCCGAGGGACACGCCGTCGCGATGGCGGCAGGCATGGCCAAGCAGGGGCTCACGCCGGTCGTGGCGATCTATTCGAGCTTTTTGCAGCGCGCCTATGACCAGCTTATCCACGACACGGCGCTGCTGGACCTGCACGTTGTCTTCGCGGTCGACCGTGCCGGTATGGTCGGCGCGGACGGAGAGACGCACCACGGCATCTTCGACGCGACGTTCCTTTCGGAGATCCCGAATATGACGGTGCTCTGCCCGTCGAATTTTGCGGAGCTGCGCACGATGCTCGCGCGCGCGGTGAACGAGATCAGAGGTCCTGTTGCCATCCGCTATCCGCGCGGCGGCGAGGGGGCCTATCAGGAGGACAGCGGGCGGCAGAACCTTGTCGAGCTGCGCGAGGGGACGGATGTTACCCTCTGCGCCTACGGCATGATGATCAACAATGTGCTGGAGGCGGCGGAGCTGCTGCAAGAGCGGGGAATATCGGCACGCGTTGTGAAGATCAACGCCATTTCGCCGCTCTATGACCGCGATATGCGCGAGATCGTCGGCAGGACGAGGGCATTGCTCGTGGCAGAGGAATGCGCGGGCGTTGGCTGCATGGGCCAGCGCATGGCGGCCATCCTCGATTGGAACCGTATCGCTCCGGAACGGCTGGAGCTTTGCAATTTAGGCAAGGTATTCCCCGCGCAGGGAACGCTCGGGGAGTTGCAAAGAGAGTTTGGACTGGATGCGGAGTCGCTTGCGAATAAAGCTGCGGAGGTGCTGCGATGAGCAATAAGACAAGATTGGATGTGCTGCTCGTGGAGCGCGGTTTGGAGCAGACCCGCCAGCGCGCGCAGGCGATGATCATGAGCGGGCTCGTCTTTGTGGACGGGCAGCGCGTGGATAAGGCGGGCACCGCCGTTCCCAACGACGCACAGATCGAGGTGCGCGGCAATACGCTCCGGTATGTGAGCCGCGGGGGACTCAAGCTCGAAAAGGCGATGACGACCTTTGGCTTAGAGCTCGACGGCTGCGTCTGCGCCGATATCGGTGCCTCGACCGGTGGCTTTACCGATTGTATGCTGCAAAACGGCGCGAAAAAGGTCTACGCTGTCGATGTTGGTTACGGTCAGCTCGATTGGAAGCTGCGCTCCGATGAGCGCGTCGTGTGCATGGAGCGCACGAATGCACGGTATCTCGACCATGAGCAGATCCCCGATGAGCTGGATTTTGCCAGCATCGACGTGTCGTTCATCTCCTTGAAGCTCATTTTGCCCGCGGTGCATCGTGTGCTGAAGGCGGGCGGACACGTCGCGTGCCTCATCAAGCCTCAGTTTGAGGCGGGGCGCGAAAAGGTTGGCAAAAAGGGCGTCGTCCGTGACCCGGCAGTGCACCTTGAGGTGCTGGAAAATTTCCTGCACCATGCAAAGGATTCCGGCTTTACAGTGCTTGATATCACGTTCTCTCCTATCCGCGGGCCGGAAGGGAACATCGAATATCTCGGGTATCTCGAAAGCGGCGAGTGGGTGGAGAAGACCTTCGACCTTCACGGCCTTGTCGAGCAGTCGCACGCGGCGCTTGATCACGGGAAGGAGGGGACCGGATGCTGAAAAAGGTCATCTTATGTCCGAATCCCTACCGCGACGCACAGCTGCGCGTCGCGAAGGAGGCCAAGCGCGTGCTGGACGAGGTGGGCTGCCCGAACGTCGTATGCCTGCCGTTCCGCAATCAGGAAAAGCCGGAGGGCTACGGACTCAGCATCGAGCCGCTGCAGCAGGAGCTCCGCGGCGCGGATATGATCATCGCTTTCGGCGGCGACGGGACCATCCTGCACCTTTCCAAAACGGCCGCGCATCGGGACATTCCTGTGCTCGGCGTGAATCTCGGCAGCCTCGGCTTTATGGCCGAGCTTGAGAGCAAGGACCTCTCGCGCCTGCGGGATATGTGCGCGGGCAAATATGCCATTGAGAGCCACATGATGCTCGACGTAAGCGTGATGCGCGAGGGTCGCGTCATTTACTCGAATCTTGCGCTCAACGAAGCGCTCATCGCGCGCGGCAATATCTCGCGCGTGATCCGGCTTCAGATCTTCACCGAACAGGGCAAGCTCGTGGACGTGGCGGGCGACGGCGTGATCGTTGCGAGCCCGACGGGGTCGACGGCCTATTCGCTCTCGGCGGGCGGACCGGTCGTGGAGCCGACGGCGCGGAACTTCATCGTTTCCCCCATCTGCGCGCACAGCATTCACGCCAACGCCTACGTGCTCTCGCCCGAGCGGGTCATCACCGTGCAGACGGAGAAAAACAGCTACAAGCCCGTGCTTTTAAGTGTGGATGGCGGCCGCGCCTTTTCCCTGCGCAGCGGAGACTGCGTGGAGGTGCGCCGTTCCAAATATGATACCAAACTGGTCCGGTTGACCAAGCGAAGCTTTTGCGAAATTCTACAAAAGAAAATGTTGATGGGAGGACTCAGCAATGAAGAATGAAAGACAGGAGAAAATTCTCGAGATCATCGCTGCCTCGGCGATTGAGACCCAGGAGCAGTTGATCGACAGCCTGCGCAAGGAGGGAATTTCCTGTACACAGGCGACCATCTCCCGCGATATCAAGCAGCTCCATCTGATCAAGGAGCCGACCGGCAACGGCACCTACCGCTATGCGGTCTCCGCACAGAAGGTGCGGCTGAACCTTGCCGACCGTTTGCAGACCATCCTGCGCGAGAGCATTATTTCGGTCGACTGCGCGCAGAATCTGGTGCTCATCAAGACGATGCCGGGCCTCGGCCCTGCGGCGGGCGCGGCGTTTGACGGGATGGAGGTATCGTCCAAGGTCGGCACGGTCGCCGGCGACGATACGGTGCTCATCGTGATGCGTGAAAATGAGTCGGCGTCTGAGCTGTGCAGCGAGATCGAAGAGATGCAGAAGCAGCGCCAGATGAAGTAAGAAGAGAACGTTTTGCAGGAGAATGAGCGATGCTTGAGCTTTTGCACATTGAAAATATCGCCATCATCGAGCGGGCGGACATCGAATTCGGGTGCGGCTTCAACGCGCTGACGGGCGAGACCGGCGCGGGAAAATCCATCGTGATCGACGCGCTCGGCGCGGTGCTTGGTCAGCGGACCTCGCGCGAGCTTATCCGCACGGGTGCGGAGAAGGCCTTCGTCAGCGCGGCGTTCGGCGATGTACCGGCGGAGCTGCCGGGACTTGCCGAAAACGGATTGGCCCCGGAGGAGGACGGTACGCTCCTTTTGCAGCGTGAGCTGTACGGTGACGGAAAAAACGTCTGCCGTGTGAGCGGACGGCCGGTGACGGTCGCGCAGCTCAGGCGCATCGGTGCGAGCCTGCTCAACATTCACGGTCAGCACGACGGACAGCAGCTCCTGGATGAAGAGCAGCACCTTATTTACCTCGACCGCTTCGGCCGCGTGGAGGAAGAACTGGACGCCTACCGCACGCGCTACGATGCCTGGCGCGCGACGCGCCGTGAGATGGACGCGCTCAGAATGGACGAGGCGGAAAAGGCGCGCCGCGTGGATATGCTGCGCCATCAGATCGGCGAGCTCGAACGCGCGGACCTGCAGGAGGGGGAGGAGGAAGCGCTCCTTGCCCGGCGCAACATCCTGCGCAACGGTGAAAAGTTCATCTCCGCCATTTCCGAGGCGGATGCCTGTCTGAACGGCGGCGACGAGGGGCTTGGCGCGGTATCCGCCATCAAGGAGGCTGAGGATGCGCTGCGCTCACTCCGCAGCCTTGGCGATGCGTTCATCACGCTCTCGGACCGTCTGGAAGCGCTTCGCTGTGAAGCGTATGACCTTGCCGAGACGATTCGGGACAAGAAGGATGAATTTGATTTTTCGCCCCAGGAGCTCGACGCGGTGGAGTCCCGCTGCGACCAGCTCTACCGGCTGAAAAAGAAGTACGGCTCGAGCGTGGAGGAAATGCTCTCCTACCTCGAGCGGTCGCGCGAGGAGCTCGACCGCATCGAATATGCGGACGACCGCCTGACGCAGCTTGAGCAGAAGCTCAAGGCGCAGGAAAAGGCGGCGCGCGACGCGGCGAAAACGCTCTCGGAGAAGCGGCGTGCGGCGGCAAAGGAGCTGGAAGCGCGTATTTCCCGGGAATTATCGGAGCTCGATATGCCGAAGCTGCGTTTTTCCATCGATTTCCAGGGCAAGGAGCTTGCCGAGGACGGCACAGATACGGTCGCGTTTCTAATGTCGGCCAACGTGGGCGAAGCGCTGCGCCCGATCCAGAAGATCGCGTCCGGCGGCGAGCTCTCACGCATCATGCTGGCGCTCAAAAACGTGCTCGCCGAGCAGGACAGCGTGATGACGATGGTGTTCGACGAGGTCGATACCGGCGTTTCGGGCCGCGCTGCCCAGCGCGTGGCGGAAAAGCTCGCCAAGCTCTCTCGCGCGCGGCAGGTATTGTGCGTGACGCATCTGCCGCAGCTTACGGCGATGGCGGATGTGCACTTCGGCGTGGAAAAAGGCGAGGAGAATGGCCGCACACTGACGCGTGTGCGCCTGCTCGACCGCGCGGCGCGGCGCGCGGAGATCGCCCGCATGAGCGGCGGCGACCATCCGAGCGAAACAATGCTCACCGGCGCGGAGGAACTGCTGAGCGCGGCAGAAAGCTTCAAAAGTAAACTACAGTAAAGCAAAAATGCTTGCAAGATGAGGGCGGCTTTTGAACGCTCCTGTGGAAAGGAAAAACGGCATGAATGAGTTTGCTGCACGCATCGAGCGGGATTTTCCGCTGCGCCGCAAGGAAAAAGAGAAAGTGGAGTTTCGCACATGGCTCGTCCACACGTTCAAGGAGCTTGGCTATACGCCGAAGCTTGAGAGCGGGGAGAGTGCGCTTGCCGCGGGCGGCAGCGTGACGAATGTGGTCGTGGGCGATATCGACAAGGCGAAGATCGTTCTTGCGGCGCATTACGACACGGGTGTGCGGGAACTTCTGCCGCCGCTCATTTGCCCGACGCGGCCGCTGACGTTTCTGCTCTATCAGGCGCTTTATCCGCTGCTGCTGGTTGCGGGCAGCTTTTTGCTTTCCTTTGCCGTGACGTTCCCGCTGAATTTGCCGAGCATGATGCTGCCGCTTTTTCTGCTGCTTCTGGCCGTGGCGCTTTTTTATCCGAAGTACGGCCCTGATGAGAAGAACAACCGCAACGCCAACACCTCCGGCGTCGTGACGCTGCTCGAGGTCGCAAAGACGCTGACGCCGCGCTATCGCGGCGAGGTCTGCTTCCTCTTCCTCGATGGCGGCACGCAGACGAGCAAGGGGGCAAAGCGCCTGCGCCGTGCGCACCCGTGCCTTAAGGAGAAGCCGGTCTTCGTCGTCGACTGCGTGGGCGAGGGGGACGAGCTGTTGGTGCTGCCGAGCAAGGCAACGCGCTGGGACGGTGACCTGCTCGACGCCATCAACGAGAATTTCGTCAACGGCGAAAAGAAGACCTGCTTTTTGAAGACGGATGGGCAGATCATTTTTCCGTCGGATAATGCAGCGTTTCCGCACAGCACGGTCGTTTGTGCCTGCAAAAAGGTCGGCGGCTTTGGCCGCTGCATTCTGCCGCGCGGGACGCAGGAGATCGACGAGGAGAATATCGCGCTCCTGCGCGAGGGCCTGAGCAAGCTCGTCATGAATTACCATCCGCAAAAGGCTTGACAATCGACGGCCTTTTCGGTACAATAATCGCGTTTACGGCGATGAAGCGGAGAAGTAAGCAAGGATTTCCTGCAAAGAGAGTCTTCGGTCGGTGCAAGAAGGAGAGGGAACGTGCCAAAATACACCGCGGAGCCGGCGCCTGAACGAAGATCCTTCCAGTAGGCGCGCCCCGGGAGCGCCCGTTATCGCGCGGGAGTGTGTCTGCACTCCGTGAGGCTGCCTTTGCGAAAAGGCGGCGAACCAGAGGTGGTACCGCGAGTCATGCTCGCCCTCTGTCCGAACGGACAGGGGGCGTTTTTTGTTACCCGGAAACGCCCGGGAATGTCCGAAAATCAAATGAAAATGAACATAGGAGGAACTAAAATGGGTATTTACGAAGAGCTGCAGGCGCGCGGCCTGCTTGCGCAGGTCACGAATGAGGAAGAGATCCGCGAAATGGTCAACGCGGGAAAGGCTAAGTTCTACATCGGCTTTGACTGCACGGCCGACAGCCTGACGGCCGGCCACTTTATGGCGCTGACGCTGATGAAGCGTCTCCAGATGGCGGGCAACCAGCCTGTCGCGCTCATCGGCGGCGGCACGACCATGATCGGCGACCCCTCGGGCCGCACGGATATGCGCAAGATGCTCACCAAGGAAGATATTGACCACAACGCCGAGTGCTTCAAGCGCCAGATGGAGCGCTTCATCGACTTCGGCGAGGGCAAGGCCATCATGGTCAACAACGCTGACTGGCTGCTGAATCTCAACTATATTGAGCTGCTGCGCGAGGTGGGCGCGTGCTTCTCCGTGAACAATATGCTGCGCGCCAAGTGCTATGAGCAGCGCATGGAGAAGGGGCTTTCCTTCCTTGAGTTCAACTACATGATCATGCAGTCCTACGACTTCTACCACCTCTTCCAGCACTACGGCTGCAATATGCAGTTCGGCGGCGACGACCAGTGGTCCAATATGCTCGGCGGCACGGAGCTCATCCGCCGCAAGCTCGGCAAGGACGCACACGCGATGACCATCACGCTGCTGACCGACTCGCAGGGTCACAAGATGGGCAAGACCGCCGGCAACGCCGTCTGGCTCGACCCGAAGAAGACCTCTCCCTACGACTTCTACCAGTACTGGCGCAACGTGGGCGACAGCGACGTTTTGAAGTGCATCCGTATGCTTACCTTCCTGCCGCTCGAGCAGATCGACGAGATGGACAAGTGGGAGGGCAGCCAGCTCAACCGCGCCAAGGAGATCCTCGCCTACGAGCTCACCGCGCTCGTCCACGGGGAAGAGGAGGCGAAGAAGGCGGAGGAATCTGCCAAGGCACTCTTCGGCGCGGGCGGCGATTCCGCCAACATGCCGACGAGCGTGCTCACGGATGCTGACTTTGAAAACGGCGGCATCAACGTGCTCTCCATGCTGGTTACGACCGGCCTGTGCCCGTCCCGCGGCGAGGCGCGCCGCCTTGTGCAGCAGGGCGGTGTGACAATCGACGATGTGAAGGTCGCTTCCATCGACGAGAGCCTCGCGCGCGAGCGCTTCGAGGGGGAGGGCATCATCGTCCGCAAGGGCAAGAAGGTATTCCACCGCGTGAAGGTGTAGGAGCGGAGCTGCCCGAAAAAGGCTTGAAAATCAAAGAGAGGTCCTGCGCTGTTAAGGGCGCGGGACCTCTCTTTTTGGCGATATGCACAACGCAAAAATTTCGAATGAATACAGCGAATATCCGGTGAATACAATGCAAATATTCGATGAATAAAAATGGATGAGTGATGAATAAGACTTACGCGGAGGTGCCGAAGGCGTTCATTGCTTGCGCGAGCTGCTCTAAATGACGATCGGAAATGCCGCACAGCGGCAAGCGCAATTCACCGCTGCACAGGCCTAAAAGCTCCATCGCGGCTTTGACGGGAATGGGGTTGACCTCGCAGAACAGCGCGCGGATGAGCGGGTGCAGTTTGAGCTGAAGCGCTCCTGCCTCCGAAAAGCGGTTTTCCAGGCAGAGCCGTGTCAGCTCGTGCATTTCGCGCGGGGCGACGTTGGCGGCGACGGAGATGACACCCTTGCCGCCGAGCGCCATGATAGCGGTCGTCGAGCCGTCGTTGCCGCTCCAGACGGTGAAATCCGGCGGGCAGAGGCGCAGGGTGTCCTGGATGAGATCGAAATCGTCGCTCGCCTCCTTGACGCCGACAATGTTTGGATGCTCGGCGAGCGTTTGATAGGTCTGCACCGTGCAGCTCACACCTGTGCGCGAGGGGACGTTATAGAGGATCACCGGGATATCCGCTGCATCGGCGATGGCGGAAAAATGGCGCACAAGCCCGCTTTGCGAGGCCTTGTTGTAGTACGGCGTGACGGTGAGCAGCGCGTCGACGCCCGCGCTCTGTGCGGCTTTGGAGAGTGCGATGGAGGAGGCGGTGCTATTTGTGCCGCTGCCCGCGATGACAGGGACACGATGGTCCACGGAGCGCACGCAGCGCTCGATGAGCGTCATGCGCTCATCGAAGCTCAGCGTCGCGGCCTCCCCGGTCGTGCCGCAGACGACGATGGCGTCGGTGCCGCAGCGAAGCTGCCGTTCGATAAGACGTTCGAAGGCGGGAAGATCCACCGCGCCGTCCCGAAAGGGGGTGATGATGGCCACGGCGCTGCCAGTAAATACGGTTGCTTTCATAAAACGACTCCTTTTTCAAAAGATCCGGCCGCCGATGGCTCCTGTCGGCGGTCAAAAAGATGCGGGACGTGCTTGAAAGTGGAGGAAAACTGTCGTATAATGTAAAATACGATTCGTATGGATGCAGGTCTGCCGGGGAACAATGCGATCGCATTGCCGTTCGGCGGGGGAGGACGCTATGAAAAAACGATGCAGGAGCTTCCTGCTGCTGCTTTTGCTGTGCGGCGCGCTGTGCGTCGGTGCACAGGCCGCAGAACATGATATGCTCAAGGTGGGGCTGAAATACGGCAGCACCGCCATGGACGAGGCAAATTTGCAGAATTATTCGCCCTTCGGCGGCTACGCGCTGGGGTATTATGACTCGTCGCGCAGCTTTGTGCAGCTCGCGGCGCTGCCTGCAAGCTATGAAAAGATCACGGTCACGCAGGATAAGACCTATCACGTGCAGCTTTCCGAGTCGTTTTACGACTGCGCGAGCGCCGAAGCGCGTGCGGCGCAGTACGGCGGCTTCGCTGCCTACGATAACGGCGTGTTCGTGGCGCGCGTGGGCAATTACAGCGACTATGGCAGCGCGCAGAGCGCGCTCTATTCGCTCGGCGCGGCCGGTACGGTCGTCGGCGGCAGTAGCACGGGCGTGACGGTCATCGTCACGGGTACGAGCACCATCCTTTTCGAGTTCGATCAAAGCGGCCTCTATTCGCTCGGCATCCGCCCTATCGAGGCGGGGCAGAAGACGGTCACATGGTTTCGCGGCTACCGCTACTACGGCGGCTTTGAGTACCAGCGCGTGACCGGCGGCGCGATCAACGTCATCAACGTTGTGCCGATGGACGACTACGTCAAGGGTGTTATTCCGTGGGAGATGAGCAGCGACTGGCCGATCGAGGCGCTCAAGGCGCAGGCGGTCTGCGCGCGCACCTACGCCGCCTGCCAGACCAAGCACCGCTCGCAGGGCTTTGATATCTGCGCGACGACGCACTGCCAGGTCTATCAGGGGACGGCGGCGAGCAGCTCCTATTCCGATTCCGCGGTCGACCAGACGGCGGGGCAGTGCCTCTATTACAACGGCCAACTCGTGCAGGAGGCGGTCTATTATTCCAGCAACGGCGGCGCGAGCGAGGACAGCGTGAACGTCTGGGGCAATGAGGTCGCCTATCTTAAAGGCAAGATCGACCCTTATGAGGCACAGGTCGCCTCACGCATTTCAAAGTATCACTGGTCTACGACCTATACCGCTGCCGAGCTGACGAGCCTTTTGAACAGCAAGGGCTATGGCGTCGGCACGGTGAAAAACGTCTACGTTTCCGCCTTTACCAACATGGGTAACGTCTATTCCGTCACCTTTGTCGGCACGAGCGGGACGAAGACCATCACGCGCGAAGCGTGCCGGTCGGTGTTGAATCTGCGCAGCCAGCGCTTTACCATCACCGGTGGCACGGGCAGCGGCGGCTACAGCGTCAATGAGAGCGGTGAGAGCGTCGATTCCGGCTCGATGCGCGTGATCGACGGCAGCGGCTCGATGGTGAGTATCGCGGGCAGCGCGTATGTCATCACCTCGAACGGTACGGCAGCGCTGGGACAGGGCGCCGCGGCCAGCAGCGCAGGCAGCGGCAGCTTCACGATCACGGGCAGCGGCTACGGGCACAATGTCGGCATGAGTCAGTGGGGCGCGTACGCGATGGCGGGCCTTGGCCGCACCTACCGCGAGATCCTGCAATTCTATTATACGGGCGTTACGATCATGTAACGGGAAAGAGAACGATGAAGACCAAAGATTTTGATTATTACCTTCCGGAGGAGCTAATCGCGCAGACGCCGCTCGCGCAGCGCGACCATTCGCGGCTGATGTGCCTTGACAAGGAAACGGGCGCGCTGTCGCACCATCATTTCTATGAACTGCCGGAGTTTTTAAGGCCCGGCGATTGCCTGATCCTGAACAACTCCCGCGTGCTGCCGGCGAGACTTCTCGGCCAGCGTCTGCCGGGCGGCGGCGCGTGCGAGGTGCTGCTGCTCATCGACCGCGGAGAGAAGACCTGGGAATGCATCGTGCGTCCGGGCAAGCACCTGCGCAAGGGCGCGAAAATGCAGTTTGGCGGCGGTGAGCTGACGGCAGAGGTCGTGGATGTGCTGCCTGACGGAAACCGCATGGTAAGGTTCGATTACGAGGGCATCTTCCTCGAAACGCTCGAGCGCCTCGGCAAGATGCCGCTGCCGCCCTACATCAAGGAGGAGCTTGCCGATCAGGAGCGCTATCAGACGGTCTATTCCAAGGTGGAGGGCAGCGCGGCCGCGCCGACGGCGGGGCTGCACTTTACGCCGGAGCTGCTGGAGAAGATACGGGCGAAGGGCGTGGGCATCGGCTATGTGACGCTGCACGTCGGCCTCGGCACGTTCCGCCCGGTCAAGGAGGATGACATCGAGCAGCACGATATGCACAGCGAATACTGCGTCATCCCGCCCGAGACGGCGACGCTCATCAACGAGACAAAGGCGAATGGCGGACGCGTCATCTGCGTTGGCACGACGTCCTGCCGCACGCTGGAAAGCTGGGCGCGGGAGGACGGACACATGGAGCCCTCGGCGGGCTGGACGAGCATCTATATCTACCCCGGCTACCGCTTTAAGGTGATGGATGCGCTCGTTACGAATTTTCATCTGCCGCAATCCACGCTCATCATGCTTGTTTCGGCGCTTGCAGGACGCGAGCACGTACTGCACGCTTACGAGGAAGCGGTAAAGGAACGCTACCGCTTCTTCAGCTTTGGCGATGCGATGTTCATTTCTTGAAGGTGAGAGGGAAGAACTATGTTTAAAGTCATCAAATACGAGGGCAAGGCCCGGCGCGGCAAATTTCGATGCGCGCACGGCGGCGAGGTACAGACGCCGGTCTTTATGAATGTCGGCACGCAGGCGGCCATTAAGGGCGGCGTGAGCGCGCTTGACCTGAAGGATCTCGGCTGCCAGATCGAGCTTTCCAACACTTACCACCTGCATCTGCGCCCGGGCGACGATGTGGTGCGCCGGATGGGAGGCCTCCACAGGTTCATGAATTGGGATGGCCCTATCCTGACGGACAGCGGCGGGTTTCAAGTATTTTCCCTTGCGGGCCTGCGAAAAATCAAGGAAGAGGGTGTGACGTTTGCCTCGCACCTTGACGGTCACCGCATCTTCATGGGGCCGGAGGAGAGTATGCGCATCCAGTCGAATCTTGGCAGCGACATTGCGATGGCCTTCGACGAGTGCGTGGAAAATCCCGCGACCTACGAGTACGCGAAAAACTCCTGCGAGCGCACGCTGCGCTGGCTGGAGCGCTGCAAGGCAGAGCATGACAAGCTGAATGCCTTGCCGGATACCGTCAACCCGCAGCAGATGCTTTTCGGCATCAATCAGGGTGCAACGTTTGAAGATCTTCGCATCTGGCACATGAAGGAGATCGCAAAGCTTGACTGCGACGGCTACGCCATCGGCGGTCTGGCGGTCGGCGAGCCGACGCAGGTGATGTATGATATCATCGATGCGGTCGAGCCCTATATGCCGCAGGACAAGCCGCGCTATCTGATGGGCGTCGGCACGCCGTCGAACATCATCGAGGGTGTGGCGCGCGGCGTGGACTTTTTCGACTGCGTGATGCCGGCGCGCAACGCGCGCCACGGCAAGCTCTTTACGTGGAGCGGCTCGATCAACCTGAAAAACGAGAAGTACAAGCTCGACGAAAGGCCGATCGACGAGCAGTGCGACTGCCCGGTATGCCGCAATTTTTCGCGCGCGTACCTGCGCCACCTCTTCAAGGCGGAGGAGATCCTGGCGCTGCGCCTTGCGGTGATGCACAACCTGTACTTCTATAATAAGCTCATGTCGCGCATCCGGGAAGCGCTCGATGCGGGCGAATTTGCGGCCTTCCGTGCGGAGTACAGCGGAAAGCTTTCGGAAAGAGTCTGATCTCGCGAAGAAACCCCTTGCACAATGGGGGAATATCCGCTATAATAACAATATCTTTTGTGTTGAAAGGAACAACTGTACTATGGATAGCATGATCTTACTGGTCGCAATGATCGCGGTGTTCTACTTCCTCATCATTCGCCCGGAAAACAAGCGCAAAAAGCAGGCGGAGGATATGCGCAACAGCCTCAAGAAGGGCGAGCGCATCACCACCATCGGCGGTATGGTCGGCCGTATCGTTCAGGTGAACGACACGACGGTCGTCTTCGAGACCTCTGAGGACCGCGTTCGCATCGAGGTCGCCAAGTGGGGCATTCAGTCCACTGAATCGATGGAAGCCGCTGCTGCGCAGAAGGGTAAGAAGTCTTCCTTTGTCAAGAAGGATGAGAAGAAGGAAGAGGAGCCCGCGAAGGCGGAGGAGCCTAAGACGGTAGAGGCTCCTGCGGAGAAGGCTGAAAAGGAAGAGAAGCCCAGCTTCGACCCTGAGATCAAGTAAGGAAAAAGAAAACAGCATAAGAAAACCTCCCCTGGCATACGCTCATGTAGGCGAATGCAGGGGAGGTTTTTATGTGGAGCAGACGATATCGACGCTGTGGTATGTGAAAAAGTGTGCATGGGGTGCGCTTGTGTGCTGCGTGGCAGAATTTGCGCTGCTGGCGCTGACGGCTGTGCTGGTGCTGAATGGTACACTCGGAGAAGAGCGGATCGGCGCGGCGGCATTGACAGCATCGGCTCTGGCGGCATTGACGGGGTGCGTGGTGGCAAGCAGACGGACGAGCAAGCGCTTGCCGGTGACGCTCGCGTGCGCAGCGTCCGCATGGCTTACGGTGCAGCTGCTTGGATTTCTTGTTGGCGGAGGGCTTGAGCCGGGCCGAGCGCTTATGACGGCTGCGGCGATGCTTGCGGGGGCTGCGGTGTCGCTTTTATGCGGAAAGGGGCAGAGGAAGAGAAAACGGAGCGGGGCGCGGGCGCGCCGCGGACGCAGGTGAACATAACCGTGCGGCTGTGCTCAGCTGCTTTGGCGGGGGAGGGGCGCGGCGGCCTGCGTCGATTTGCACAAACGGGAGGACAGGACACCGGAAAACCGACTTTTTCTGACACGAGTGGTGAATGAAGCTGCGTTTGGCAAATGTTGGAAAGATATGGGAAAAGCACCCCATATCTTGTTGAATGCGTTCCGATCTGCCGCCTTGTTTCTAAAGTTGACATAATATAATTTACATAACATTTTAGCATAATAGACAAAATTGGGAAAAATAGGCAATTACGCTTGCGCAACGGCTGTAAAAGTCCTATATTTATAGGTACATTCTGCCGCCTGACGGTCTCGCGGGAGCATTGCCTCAGCGTTTTACAAAGGGGTGATCTGCTTGATCGGTCGGGCGAATCAGAGAGTGCGCCGCGTCGCGCTCGTGCGGCGCATGCCGGTGCCGCTCATGGTGCTGGCGGCGTTTATTGTGTTTGGTGTGTTGCTCGGCTATGCGCTTGCGCTTCGGTCGGCTCAACGCACGGGCGATGAATTGGAGCGGTATTTTTCCTCCTTTTTTGCGCTCGGTGTTCGGGAGCCGTTTTCCGCGCAGGCGCTGGCTGAGACGCTGATGTGCTACTTTCGCGCGCCGGTGATCGTCTTTCTGCTGGGGTTTGCCTCCATCGGTGTGATGCTGGTCCCGGCGGTGTGTGCGTTCCAGGGCTTTCTGCTGTCGTTTTCGCTCTTCAGCTTCGCGCTCGCGCTCGGGCGGGGGAGCTTTCCGCTGCTGCTGGCGCTCTTTGGGCTGCGGCTTTTAGCGGTGCTGCCGTGCACGCTCGTGCTCGGCATGGCGGCGATGGAAAAGTCCCGCTCGCTTCTGCTGCTCTCGCTTGGCGGAGGCGGCAAGCGCGCACGTGCGGTCACCTACGGCGGCGCGTACTGGTATCGCTTCGGCGTCTGTTGTGTGTGTTTATTGCTCGCTGCGCTTGCGGAGCTGTGGCTTGTGCCGCAGTTCCTGCTTTTGGCGGCGCGCTGATATCAAAAAGGAAGGGGGCGTGCGTCCGTGGCCGACTATCTCAAGCAATATGAAGACTATCTCGCTGCGGAGAAGCACGCCTCGCAGAATACGCTCAGCTCCTATATGCGCGATCTGCACCAGTTTGCCGCGTATCTGGACGAGTTCAGCCCCGTGCCGCTGCCGCAGGTGACGCAGGAGGTCATCAGCACCTATGTTTCCTGGATGGGCGGCAAGGGCAAGTCGGCCGCGACGATCACGCGCTCCATCGCGTCGATCAAGTCATTCTACGCCTATCTTCAGCTCAGCGGCGAGGTGGACATCAACCCGGCCAAGGGGGTCGCGGCGGTGAAGGTGGAGCACAAATTTCCCGAGATCCTCACCGGTAAGGAGGTCGAGCTCTTTCTTGACCAGCCTCAGTGCGTGGACGCCAAGGGCTACCGCGACCACGCGATGCTCGAGCTGCTGTATGCCACGGGGATTCGCGTTTCCGAGCTCATCTCGCTCAATGAGGACGACGTCAACCTGAGCGCGAGCTTTATCCGCGCGCAGAGCAAGGGCAAGGAGCGCATCATCCCGCTCTATCCCGCCGCGGTCAAAGCGCTTTCGCACTACATGAAGGAGGTGCGCCCGCAGCTTGTGGCCGACCCGGAGGAGACGGCGCTGTTCGTCAACATGAATGGCGAGCGCATGAGCCGCCAGGGGTTCTGGAAGATCGTCAAGCACTACCAGGAGACCGCGGGCATCTCAAAGGACATCACGCCGCACACGCTGCGCCACTCGTTTGCCGTGCATCTGCTTGAAAACGGCGCGGACCTGCGCTCCATTCAGGAGATGCTGGGCCACGCGGATATCTCTTCGACGCAGATCTACACGCACGTGGTCAAAAAGCACCTCAAGGACGTCTATCAGAAGGCGCACCCGCGGGCATAAGAAGAAACAAAAGGCCGCTCATCGAGCGGCCTTTTCACTTGTCGAAAAGCCTCGCAGAGTTTCGTGCCCGCAGGCGCAGAGCGCAGCGGACCCTTCTCGAAAAAGCGGCAGAGCCACTTTTTCGGCAGTCTCTTCATGCCGTGATTTCTCGTTGCATTTCGGACAAATGTTTGATATAATGATGCATTAGTAACATGGGAGGTGGTGCGCGTGCGGATACTCGGTATCGACCCGGGCATCGCCATCGTCGGCTTCGGGCTGATCGAAGCCGAGCGCGGGCAGACGAGGCTCCTCAATTACGGCGCGATCAACACGCCTGCGGGACTGCCGCTGGCGCGCCGCCTTGTGCAGATCGAGCAGGATATGGAAGCGCTCATCGCGCAATTAAAGCCCGACGCCATCGCGGTCGAGGAGCTGTTCTTTTCGAACAACATCACCACCGGCATCGCCGTGGCGCACGGCCGCGGCATCATTTTGTGCACTGCGGAAAAGAGCGGCGTGCCGCTCTATGAATACACGCCCATGCAGGTCAAGCAGGCGGTCGTGGGGTACGGCCTTGCCGAAAAAAGACAGGTCATGGACATGGTCAAAAGGTTACTCAAGCTCAGGGCTGTGCCGCGCCCCGACGACGCGGCCGACGCGCTGGCCATCGCTATCTGCCACGCGCGCAGCGCCACGTCGCTTTTGAGCCGTGTCAGCGGCGGCGACGTCAAGCAGACCATCTGAGCGGGAGAGAGGGGCAGCTTATGTTTTATTATGTCAGCGGTACGGTCGCCCACGTGGAGCCGTACCTTGCCGTGATCGACTGCGGCGGCGTGGGCTACGCCTGCAGGACCACCAGCACGACGATCGCACAGCTTCATGTCGGTAAAGCTGGAAAGCTTTACACCTATTTGCACGTCGCGGAGGGTATTTTCGACCTCTACGGCTTTGCCACGCAGGGCGAGCTCGGGAGCTTTAAGCAGCTCATCGGCGTATCGGGCGTGGGGCCGAAAGCGGCGCTCGCGATTTTGTCGGTCTGCACGCCGCAGGCGTTGGCGATGGCGGTCATCACGGGCGATGAAAAGGCGCTCATCGCCGCGCCGGGCGTCGGCAAGAAGATCGCCCAGCGCATCATTCTCGAACTCAAGGACAAGCTTGCCAAGGAGCAGCAGGAGATCGGCATGCCCGTCGTTTCCGGCATTGCTGTGGGGGAGAAGAGCAAGGCTGTCGAGGCTGCCGCCGCGCTCACGGTGCTCGGCTACACGCAGCAGGACATCGCAGTGGCGATGAAGGGCATCGACGCGGAGAACCTGCCGCTCGAAGAGATCGTGCGCCAGAGCTTAAAGAAAATGGTAAAATAGGAGAAACGATAAATGAACGAGAATACAAAAGAGGCTGCTAAAAAGGGCATCACCTTTGGAACCTGTCTTGCAATGGTTATCTCTTATGTGAACTGGCATAGCGTGGGTTGGGCGATTGTACACGGCCTTTTGAGCTGGCTGTATGTGATTTATTTTGTGATCAGGTACTGATTATTCCTTCGCAAAGCACAAAAAGGAGCGTGAGCGCTTGAGCATTGATTTTGGAACCGATATTTATGAAGAGCCTATCGTGGCCAAGACCTTCCTGAGCGAGGACGCGCAGGAGGGCTCGCTGCGCCCGAAGACGCTCTCGGAATACATCGGACAGGAGAAGGCGAAGGGCAACCTCGCCGTCTTCATCGCCGCGGCGAAAAAGCGCGGCGAATCGCTCGACCACGTGCTGCTGCACGGACCTCCGGGCCTCGGCAAGACGACGCTTGCGGGCATTATTGCCCAGGAAATGGGCGTGAACATCCGCATCACATCCGGCCCCGCCATTGAAAAGGCAGGCGACCTTGCGGCGCTTTTAACGAATCTGAGCGAGGGGGATATCCTGTTCGTCGACGAGATCCACCGCCTGAACCGCAGCGTGGAGGAGATCTTGTATCCCGCGATGGAGGACTACGCCATCGATATCATCGTCGGCAAGGGACCGAGCGCGAACTCCATCCGCCTCGATCTGCCGCACTTCACGCTCATCGGCGCGACCACGCGCGCAGGTCAGCTTTCCGCGCCGCTCCGCGACCGCTTCGGCGTCACGCTGCGTTTGGAGCTTTACACGCCGCAGGAGCTGGCGAAGATCGTCACGCGGTCGGCAAGCATCCTGAATGTCGATATCGACCCGACGGGCGCGCTCGAGATCGCGCGCCGCTCGCGCGGCACGCCGCGTATCGCCAACCGGATGCTGCGCCGCGTGCGTGACTTTGCGGATGTTAGGGCTGACGGCGTCATCACGAGAGAGGTTGCAGACGAGGCGCTCCGCGCGCTCGAGATCGACGATCTGGGCCTCGACCCCATCGACCACCGGATGCTGCGCGCCATCATCGAAAACTACGGCGGCGGTCCCGTCGGTATCGAGACGCTGGCCGCGACCATCGGCGAGGAAGCCGTCACGCTGCTGGATGTTTACGAGCCGTATCTCATGCAGCTCGGCTTTTTGCAGCGCACGCCGCGCGGGCGCTGCGTCACGCGCAAGGCATATGAGCACTTAGGCCTCTCCGTGCCGAAGAGCATGGACGAAGTGCCGGAACAGCTTAGTCTATAAATGCAAACTACTTTACGGCAAAACTTCAAATCTTTTTGAGAAGAGGAATCAAAATCATGGGAAAACTGTTTGGCACCGACGGCATTCGCGGCGTTGTGGGAGAAAATCTCACGGCTGATCTTGCGTTCCGTACGGGCAAGGCCATCGCGGCCGTTTTGAAGGAAGAAAAGGGCAGAAAGCCGGTCATCACCATCGGCAAGGACACGCGCATTTCGTCCGATATGCTCGAAAGTGCGCTGATCGCGGGCATCTGCTCCGTCGGCGGCGACGTGATGCCGTTCGGTGTGCTGCCGACCCCGGCGGTCGCGTACCTGACCGTGCTCAAAGGCGCGGATGCGGGCATCGTGATCTCCGCCTCGCACAACCCCTACGAGCACAACGGCATTAAGGTCTTCAACGAAAAGGGCTACAAGCTGCCCGACGCGATCGAAGAGCAGGTCGAAGAAAAAATTCTCACCGACATCTATCCCGCCGCGACGCACGGCGAGATCGGCGTCCTGCGCCACGGTCTGCGGCAGTCGCGCGAGGCGTATATCGACCATTTAGCTGGCACGATCGAAGGAGACCTGTCCGGCCTGCGCGTGCTGGTCGATTGCTCGAACGGCGCGTCGTCCGCGACGGCACCGGAGCTCTTTGGCCGCTTCCGCTGCTTCTGTGACTTCATCCACCGCGAGCCGGACGGCGTGAACATCAACGACCACTGCGGTTCGACGCATCTCGACGACCTTGCACAAAAGGTCGTCGCGGGCGGCTATGACATCGGCGTCGCGTTCGATGGCGACGCGGACCGCTGCCTGCTCGTCGACGAGCAGGGCGGCGTTATCGACGGCGACAAGGTGCTTGCCGTCTGCGGCTCGGACATGAAGCGCCGCGGGAAGCTCTCGGGCGGCACGATCGTTGCGACGGTGATGTCGAACCTCGGCCTTCACGAGTTCTGCCGCGAAAACGGCGTCGGCCTCGTCTGCACGAGCGTGGGCGACCGCAACGTGCTCGAAAAGATGAATGAGTGCGGCTACAAGCTTGGCGGCGAGCAGTCGGGCCACACGATCTTCACCGACTACGCCACGACCGGCGACGGTCAGCTGACGGCGCTTCAGTTCCTCGACGTGCTCGCGCGCAGCGGGAAGAAGGCCTCTGAGCTTGCGTCCGTCTGCCCGCAGTATCCGCAGGTGTTGCTCAACGTCGCCGTTTCGCATGAGCGCGGCGTCAAGGATGCCATCATGGCGTCCGATGCACTCTCCGCGGCCATCGCGGAGGAGGAGGGGAAGCTCTCCGGCGAGGGACGCGTGCTCGTCCGCCCGAGCGGCACGGAAGCGCTCATCCGCGTCATGGTTGAGGCAAAAACAGAACAAATCGCCCTTCTTGCGGCCGAGAATTTGGTCAATGTGATAAAAATGCTGTAAAATCGTTAGCGCTAATACTGAATTTTCGTAAATACTTGACAAAACCTGAGCACAGAAGGTATAATACATGCAGTATCATCAGAGTGAGAGCCATCATAAAGAGCTTGCAGCCTGCACGGATGAGCAGCTGTGCGCCATGGCCGCCGCGGGCGACAGGGAAGCAGAAGAGCTTCTTGTCACGCGCTATTACGGAATGGTGCGCGCGTGTGCGCGTCCGCTTTTCCTCGCCGGCGGCGACGGGGAGGACCTCATCCAGGAGGGAATGTTTGGTCTCATTCAGGCGATACGGGAGTATGACGCTGACAAGGCGGCGTCGTTTCGCACCTATGCAGAGATCTGCATTCGCAACCGCCTGTTCTCCGCGCTCCGTGCCGCCTCCCGCGGCAAGCATTATCCGCTGAACGAATCCATATCCCTTGATACCCCTTTCTTTGACAGTTCTTCTTACACCGCCGGTACTTTAGACCCCAGCCACACAGACCCCGAGCTCCTCATCGCGGAGCGGGATCACGTGGAGAGTCTACTCGAAAGTACCCGCAAGCACTTGTCCGAGTTCGAGGCGAAGATCTTAGGGTACTATTTGGAAGGCCTTTCCTGCCGAGAGATCGCGAAGGCCGTGGGCAAGTCTCCGAAGTCGGTGGACAACGCCGTGCAGCGCGTTCGCCGCAAGGCTGCGCAGCACATTTTTTCCGGCGATATCAGCAAACGCTGAACGCATATATTTTTTTCTGATTCAAAGAGAGGGTAAAATCATGTACGAAGACAAGACTTTAGTTTGCAAAGAGTGCGGCAAAGAGTTCGTGTTCACTGCCGGTGAGCAGGAGTTCTACGCGGAGCGCGGCTTCCAGAACGAGCCCCAGCGCTGCAAGGCCTGCCGCGACGCTCGCAAGAACGCCGCTCGTGGCCCCCGTGAGTACTTCACCGCAGTCTGCGCAGCTTGCGGCGGCGAGGCCAAGGTTCCCTTCGAGCCCAAGTCCGACCGTCCGGTCTACTGCAGCGAGTGCTTCGCCAAGATGCGCGCTGAGCAGTAATTCTTGTAAACGTTTTGATCGAAAGACGTCCGCTAATGCGGGCGTCTTTCTTTTTTGGCTTTATGGCAGCTTCTTTTTTCATATTTCCTATTGAAAAAGTGCGAAAAATGGGATAAACTATTTTCAGCTATTTTCACGGAGGTGAATCAAACATGATCGAAATTAAGCGCGACACTATCATCGGTGACATTCTGGACGTTGCGCCGCAGACCGCGCCGATCTTCCTGTCGATCGGCATGCACTGCCTGGGCTGCCCCAGCTCCCGCGGTGAGACGGTGGAAGAGGCCTGCATGGTCCACGGGATCGACGTGGAGAAGCTGCTGGCTCTCGTGAACGAAGAGGCCAACAAGCCTGTCAAGGAATAAGAAAAGGACGCATACGGGTCTTCCGTATGCGTCTTATTCGCTCAGCGAAAGGAGGGCGGCGGTGGAAAAGGAATTACAGCTTCAGCCGCGGCTGCAATGCATCGCAAGCCTTGTGCCGCAGGGCGCGAGACTGGCCGACGTCGGCACCGACCATGGGTATCTTCCCGTGTGGCTTTTGCAGCACGGGCGCATTGAAAGCGCCATTGCGTCTGACATCAACGCGTTGCCGCTTGACCACGCGCGCGCGACGGCGCGAGAATACGGCGTGACGGAGCGCATGGATTTTCGCCTCTGCCCGGGCCTTGCGAAGATCAAAGCAGAGGAGTGCGACGCCATCGCTATCGCCGGCATGGGCGGCGAGACGATCCTCGGTATTCTCGAGGCCGCGCCCTGGACGCATGAGGACGTGCATACGCTCATTTTGCAGCCGCAGACAAAGATCGACCTTCTGCGCTGCTGGCTCTGCGGGCACGGCTACCGCTTTTTGAGCGAGACGCTCGTGCGCGACAAGGAGCAGCTTTACGTCGTCTTCCGTGTGAGAGCGGGGATGGGGCAGGAGCTGAGCGAAGCGGACGCGCTGACAGGCTTATTGCTACGGTCCGACCCGCTGTACGGCGAATACCTGTCGCAGCATCTTATAAAGCTCAATCGGGCGAGAGACGGCCTCGCCGTCTCGTCGCTCGCAGATAAGGAGGCGCGTATCGCGCATCTTGAAAATCTCATCGAAGAGATCGAGAGAAGAAAAGGGGAGTGGGAACATGGCAACGGTACATGAGATCGAACAGAGGCTTTTTTCCTGGGCGCCGCGCGAGAGCGCGATGGACTGGGACAATATCGGCCACCTCGTCGGCGACCCTGAGCAGGAGGTCAAGAGCATTGTGGTCGCGCTGGATATCACCGAGCGCGTGGTGCAGGAGGCTATCGACTGCGGGGCACAGCTCATCGTATCCCACCATCCGGTGATGAACGTGCGCTGGCATGAGCGCGAGATGCAGTCGCTTCGGCCCGATACGCGGCTCGGCGGTCTTTTGACGATGCTCGTCAAAAATGACATTTCCGCCATCTGTATGCACACGAATCTGGACGCCGCGGACGGCGGCGTGAACGACTGCCTGGCCAAAAAGCTGGGCCTGCACGATATTTTTTCGCTCAACGACGAAAAAATCGGCCGGATCGGTACACTTTCCTGCGAAAAAGGGCTTGAAGAGTTCCTACGGGATGTGATAGAATTACTCGGCTGCGGCGGCTTGCGCTATTGCCGCGGCAGCGGGCGTGTGCATCGCGTAGCCGTGGGCGGCGGCGCGTGCGGCGAATATATCCCGCAGGCCATTGCGCAGGGCTGCGATACATTTGTGACGAGCGATCTGCGCTACAACGATTTTCTCGATACGCGAGGACTCAACCTGATCGACGCGGGACATTTTCCGACGGAGAACGTCGTCTGTCCGGCGATCAGGGCCTATCTGGAGGAGCATTTCCCTGAGGTGAAAACCGTCATTTCGACGTCGCACCGCGACGTCATCCAATACTATCTGTAAGGAGAGATCACATCATGTCCGGACATTCCAAGTGGCACAATATCCAAAAGACGAAGGGCGCGGCTGACGCCAAGCGCAGCGCCGCCTTCACCAAGATCGCCAAGGAGATCATCGTCGCCGTCAAGCAGGGCGGCTCGGGCGATCCGAATAACAACTCCCGTCTCGCGACCGTCATCGCCAAGGCGAAGGCAGCCAATATGCCCAACGACAACATCAAGCGCACCATCGACAAGGCGCTTGGCTCGGGCAACACCGACAACTACGAGGCTGTTACTTACGAGGGCTACGGCCCCGGCGGTGTGGCCGTGATCGTTGAGGCGCTGACCGACAACCGCCAGCGCACCGCGCCGGAGGTCCGTCACTATTTCGATAAGTACGGCAAGGGCATGGGCGCGCAGGGCTGCGTGAGCTGGTCGTTCGACCGCAAGGGCGTTATCATCATCGACAACGAGGACGGCGACTATGACGAGGACGCCGTCATGATGGATGCGCTCGATGCCGGCGCCGATGACTTCAACGCCGAGGACAATGTTTTCGAGATCACGACCGACCCCGACGCGTTCAACGACGTTGTCAAGGCGCTCGAGGAGAAGAACTATGCCTTCGTCAGCGCGGACATCAGCCTCGTCCCGCAGACCTACGTCAAGCTCGAGAGCGACGAGGACATCAAGAACATGGAAAAGCTCCTCGATATGCTCGACGACAACGAGGACGTGCAGAACACCTACCACAACTGGGACCAGGACTAAACCCCTTGCAAATGCTGCCCTTTTCAGCAGGGAAGATCGCGCAGCTGTGACGTACTGCCGTCCTGCCGGGGCGGAGATGGGACATATCCTGACAAATTCGGCAAAGAGAAAAATGGCCCGAACACCGTTCGGGCCATTTTTTTGTATGCTGAAAACCACTCGCCCAGCGAGTGGTTTTCAGCATACAAAAAAAGAAGCACTGCAAAAGCAGTGCTTCTAATCTGTTTGGTCGCTTAGATCGCGCGGGTAACCTTACCGGAACGCAGACAGCGGGTACAAACATAGACATGGCGGGGCGTACCGTTGACGATAGCCTTCACGCGCTTGACGTTGGGCTTCCAGGGACGATTGGAACGACGGTGAGAGTGGGAAACTCTGATACCGAACGAAACACCCTTGTCGCAAAACTCGCACTTTGCCATCCGTTGCACCTCCTTGCTGTAATCAAATCGAGGCTTGCTCACTAACAAGCAGTTGATACTATAGCAGATTAGAACACAAAATGCAAGTCTTATTTTCAAAAAAGATGAAAAAATCGGAAAAATTTCCGCATCTTTGTCCGAAGTGAAAAAAGCAAAGGCAGGGAAGGTGGTTTCCCTTGTAAAAAGAGGGGGGAACGATTATAATGATCATGAATATATTTTAATGCTGACTCGCATGGAGGGCAGATATGAATACCAACCGCTCCGTCCGCGTAAAGGACATCGTAGAAAAATTTCAGATGGAGGTCATCAATAAGGGCACTGACTATGACACCGAGATCCTGACCATCACGGACGTCAACCGCCCGGGCCTTCAGTTCATCGGATTTTTTGATTACTTTGACCCGAGAAGGCTGCAGATCATCGGCAAGAGTGAGGTGACGTTCCTGCGCGGCTACTCGGCTGAGGAGCGGCGCAAGCGCTTTGAAGACCTGTTCTGCTATGAAATTCCGGCGCTGGTCATTTCGCGCAATCTGGATGTTTTTCCCGAATGCCTCGAAATGGCGCGCAAGCATGGCCGCACGCTGCTGCGCACGAGCCATACGTCCGTGGAGTTCACCGCCATGACGATCGACTACCTGAATCACGCGCTCGCGCCCGTGATCACGCGTCATGGCGTGCTCGTTGACGTGTACGGCGAGGGGGTGCTCATCTTCGGCGACAGCGGCATCGGCAAGAGCGAAACGGCCATCGAGCTCATCAAGCGCGGCCACCGGCTCGTCGCGGACGACGCGGTGGAGATCACGCGCATCGGCTCGTCGCTCATCGGCACGGCGCCCGAGCTCATCCGCAACTATCTTGAGGTGCGCGGCGTCGGCGTGATCGACGTGGAAAAGCTCTTCGGCGTGGGCGCAGTGCAGGATTCGACGGAGATCGATATGGTCATCCAGTTTGAAAAATGGGCGGATGACAAATTCTATGACCGGCTGGGCCTTGATGAAAATGACACGATCATCCTGGATGTGCCTGTACCGCAGGTGACCATTCCGGTCAGCGCGGGCCGCAACCTTGCGGCGATCGTGGAGCTGGCGGCGATGAACAACCGCCAGAAGAAGCACGGCTTCAACTCCGCGCGCGAATTCGCCGCGCAGATCGACGGACATATCGACCGCGTGACGCGCGAGAACGAGGCAAAAAAGCAAAATCCGTAACGGAGGACTTGGACTTATGGCGTGGTACACAGCGCTGGACAAAACGATACAGGACTATCTGCCCGATCTCAAATGGATCACGGACGAGCCGATGGCGAAGCACACCTCGTTTCGCATCGGCGGACCGGCAAAGCGCATGGCTTTCCCGGAAACGAGGGAGCAGCTCGTCCTGCTGACAGGCTTTTTGCAGGAGGTGGGCATTACACCGCTGCTCATCGGCAACGGCACGAATCTGCTCGTCGCCGATGAGGGATTGGACACCGTGGTCATCGACACGTCCGACAAGCTCTCGCATATCGAGCTGACGGGCGAGGGGGAGATCACGGCTGACGCGGGCGTATCGCTTGCAAAGCTCGCGGTGTTCGCGTGGAAGCATGGGCTGATGGGTCTCGAGTTTGCCCACGGCATCCCCGGCACGCTCGGCGGCGGCATCGTGATGAACGCCGGGGCCTACGGCGGCGAGCTCAAGGACGTTGTCACCGAGGTGACGGCGCTGTATCCCGACGGCGTTAGAGCGCTGACGCCTGCGGAGCTGGATTTTTCTTATCGCCACAGCGTGTTTTCCGCGGGCGAGGGCATCGTTCTCGGCGCCAAGCTGAGGCTTGAACAGGGGGATGCAGACAGCATCAAGGCAAGGATGGACGATCTGATGGCGCGGCGCAAGGCCAGCCAGCCGCTCGAGCTTCCGAGTGCGGGCAGCACCTTCAAGCGTCCAACGGGTTACTATGCCGGTCCGCTCATCGAGGGCTGCGGGCTCAAGGGCTGCCGCGTCGGAGGGGCAGAGGTATCAAGAAAGCACGCAGGCTTCGTTGTGAACGCGGGCGGCGCGACGTGCGCGGATGTGCTCGCGCTCATCGAGAAGGTGCAAAAGACCGTCTACGACGCGCACGGCGTGATGCTGGAGCCGGAGGTCAAGATCATCCGGTAAATAGAAAGAGAGACAACGATGGAAATTCTGATCATATCCGGTCTGTCCGGCGCGGGCAAGTCCAGCGCCGCCACCTATCTGGAGGACATGGGCTACTATACGGTGGACAACGTACCGGCGGACATCATTTTGAAATTTGCCGAATTCTGCGCGCAGAGCGACGGCCGCTATGACCGCGTCGCGCTCGTGAGCGACATCCGTTCGGGGGACAGGGACTTTTCTGGCCTTCTCGACGCGATGGACCGGCTGAAGCAGGGCGGCGACGTCTGCCGTCTGCTTTTTGTCACGGCGGATCTGGAGACCATCATCAAGCGCTACAAGGAGACGCGCCGCCGCCATCCGCTCATGTCCGACGGCATGAGCATCGAGCAGGCGATGCACCGCGAGGAGGAGCTCCTGCGCCCGCTGCGTGAGCGCGCGGACGTGGTCATCGACACGACGCAAATGCCCGCGGCAAAGCTCAGAAATGAGCTCTATCGCATCTTTGGCGACAAGAGCGCGCGCGGCAAGCTGAGCGTGAACGTGATGTCGTTCGGCTACAAGTACGGTATCCCACTGGAGGCAGACCTTGTCTTTGACGTGCGCTTTCTGCCCAATCCCTTCTATGTGCCGGAGCTCAAGCACAAGACGGGCATGGACAGCGAGGTCTACAACTACGTGTTTTCCTTCCCGCAGACGAAGACCTTTGTCGAAAGGCTCGAGGGGCTGCTGTCGTTTCTGCTGCCGCTTTATGCCGAGGAGGGGAAGAGCACGCTTGTCATCGCCGTCGGCTGCACGGGCGGGCACCACAGAAGCGTTTCGGTCGCGCGATGCCTCACGGCGTACTTATCGGGGCTGGGGTACCCGGCCTTTGAAAATCATCGCGATATGACGCGCGGCTGAAAAGAGAGAAAGAGAGGGAAGGTGAGTGCGTGTCGTTTGCTTATGACGTAAAGGCGGAGCTGTGCAGGGTGCCGCTGAGCCGCGGCTGCTGCGCGGTGGCGGAGGGCTGCGGCGTTTTGCTGTACGCCAGCACCTTTTCCGCGGGCGAGGTGCGCATCGTGACGGAAAACGACGAGTTTGCCGGCCGGCTGCCGCGCCTCTTCCAAAAGGCCTTCGGCGTAAAATTCGACGAGCTTCCCGGGGAGCATAAGGGCGGCAAGCTGGTGCTGCGCATCACGCGGGAGGAAAAGCTTGACGCGATCTGGCGCGCGCTCGGCTATGACCGGCGGGCGCATTTTGCGCTGCACCTGAACTTTGCGCTGCTGGAGGAGGAGTGCTGCCGCGCTTCGTTTCTGCGCGGGGCGTTTCTCGCGGGCGGCAGCGTGACTGACCCGCAGAAGCGCTATCATCTGGAGCTCGCGACCTCGCACGTGCAGACGGGGCGCGAGGTAGAGGCGCTGCTGCGCGACATGGGCTTTGAGCCGAAAAACGTCATGCGGCAGAGCAACCTCATCACATATTTCAAGAGCAGCGAGCACATCGCGGACATCCTGACGCTTATCGGCGCGCCGGGGCGCGCACTCGAGATCGTGTCGGCGAAGATCGAAAAGGAAATGCGGAATACCGTGAATCGCCGCGTGAACTGCGATGCGGCAAATCTCGACAAGACTGTAACCGCAGCGTATGAACAGGTAGAAGCCTTTACAAGGCTCACTGAGTCCGGCGCCATCAACGAGTTGCCGGTCAAGCTGCAGGAGGTCGCCGTCGCGCGGCTTTTGCAGCCGGAGCTGACGCTTTCGGAGCTTGCGGCGACGTTCGACCCGCCGCTGACGAAGTCGTGCCTCAATCACCGCATTCGAAAGCTGATGGAGATCGCAAAGGAAGAGAAGAAATAGGAAGGAGCGCGCCATGTCGTTTGCTCATTTACACGTTCATACCGAATACAGCCTGCTCGACGGCGCGTGCCGCATCCGCGACCTTCCCAAGCTCGTCAAGTCGATGGGGCAGACCGCCTGTGCCATCACCGACCACGGTGTGATGTACGGCGCGATCGACTTTTACCGCGCTTGCAAGGCCGAGGGCATCAAGCCCATTATCGGCTGCGAGGTCTACGTCGCTCCGCGCACGCGTTTTGACAAGCAGCATGAGTTTGACAGCGAGGCCCGCCATCTGGTGCTGCTGTGCGAAAATGAGGAGGGCTACCGCAATCTCTCCTACCTCGTTTCGATGGCGCACGTGGAGGGCTTTTATATCAAGCCGCGCATCGACCTCGATTTGCTGCGCGAGCATTCCAAGGGACTGATCGCGCTGTCCGCCTGTCTTGCCGGTGAGATCCCGCGCAGACTGCGCAATGGCGACTATAACGGTGCAAAGGAATATGCCTTGACACTATCTGATATCTTTGGCCCAGAGCACTTTTATCTGGAATTGCAGGATCACGGCATCCGTGACCAGGCTGTTGTCAACAAGGGCATTCTGCGCCTGCACGAGGAAACGGGACTCCCGCTTGTCGTGACGAACGACGCGCATTATCTTCGAAAAGAGGACGCCTACGCGCACGATGTGCTGCTCTGCATCCAGACGGGCAAGACTGTGGATGATGAAAACCGTATGCGCTACGAGCCGCAGCGCTTCTATCTGCGCTCGACCGAGGAGATGGCGGCGCTCTTTCCCAATTATCCCGAGGCGGTCGAAAATACCGGCAGGATCGCCGAGCGCTGTAACCTGGAGTTCACGTTCGGCAAATACCACCTGCCGGAATTCAAGGTGCCCGAGGGCTACACCTCGCTCACTTACTTCAAAAAGCTCTGCGCCGACGGCTTTGCCCAGCGCTACGGCGAGGGGACGGAGAAGCAGCGCGCGCAGCTCGAATATGAGCAGAACATGATCGAGCGCATGGGCTTTGTCGACTACTTTCTGATCGTCTCCGACTTTGTGCGCTACGCCAAGAGCGTCGGCATTCCCGTCGGTCCGGGGCGCGGCAGCGCGGCGGGCAGCATCGTTTCCTACTGCCTGTCCATCACGGATATCGAGCCGATGAAGTACGGATTGTTTTTCGAGCGCTTTTTGAATCCCGAGCGCGTGTCGATGCCCGATATCGACATGGACTTCGGCGATACGCGCCGCGGTGAGGTTGTCGATTACGTCCGGCGCAAGTACGGCGACGACCATGTTGCGCAGATCGTGACTTTCGGCACGATGGCCGCGCGCGGCGTGATCCGCGACGTGGGCCGCGCACTCAATATGAGCTATGCCGACTGCGATGTGATTGCAAAGCTTATCCCTGCGGGCCCGCACGTCACGCTCGACGACGCCAAGCGCATCTCGCGCGAGCTGCGCGAAAAGTACGAGGGCGACGAGCAGGTGAAAAAGCTCATCGACACAGCACGCGCCCTTGAAGGCATGCCGCGTCACGCCTCGACGCACGCCGCCGGCGTGGTCATCACGAAGCGGCCTGTCGTCGACTATGTCCCGCTCGCGCGCAACGACGACACGATCGTCTGCCAGTACGTGATGACGACGCTCGAAGAGCTGGGCCTTCTCAAAATGGACTTCCTTGGCCTGCGCAACCTCACGATTCTGGATGACGCAGTCAAGACGATCCGCGAAAAGGATAAAAACTTTACTCTTGCCGGTATTCCTGAAAATGACGCCGCGACCTACGAAATGCTGGCTGCGGGGCGGACGTCGGGCGTCTTCCAGCTCGAATCGAGCGGCATGACGGGCGTGTGCGTCAGCCTGAAGCCGCAGAACATCGAAGACATCACGGCTTTGATTGCGCTCTACCGTCCGGGGCCGATGGAGTCCATTCCGAAATTCATTGCCTGCAAACACGACCCGAAAAAGGTCACATACCTCATTCCGCAGCTTGAGCCGATCCTGTCGATCACCTATGGCTGCATCGTGTATCAGGAGCAGGTCATCCAGATCTTCCAGCAGCTCGCGGGCTACTCGCTCGGCCAGGCAGACATGCTGCGCCGCGCGATGAGCAAGAAGAAGGTCAAGGACATCGAGCGCGAGCGCGAGGCGTTTCTGCACGGCGATCCCGCGCGCAATATCTCCGGCTGCGTGGCAAACGGCATTGACGAAAAGGCCGCGCAGGAAATTTACGAGGAAATTTACGCCTTTGCAAACTACGCCTTCAACAAGGCGCACGCCGCGGCCTATGCGGTCGTCGCATATCAGACGGCATACTTCAAGTGCCACTATACGAAAGAATACATGGCGGCACTGCTCTCGAGCGTGCTCGACTCGTCCGACAAGGTGGGCGAGTACTTCAATGAGTGCCGCGAGTGCGGCATCAAGCTTCTGCCGCCGGACGTCAACCACTCCGCCGACCGCTTCACGGTCGAACCTGAAGGCATTCGCTTCGGCCTCGTCGCCATCAAGAACATCGGCCGCGGGCTCATTTTGCGCATGATGCAGGAGCGCGAGCTCAACGGCCCGTTCGTCGACTTTCAGGATTTCTGCCGCCGCATGGACGGCATGGAGATTAACAAGCGCGCGGTCGAGAACCTGATCCGCGCAGGCGCGTTCGACTCGACGGGCGCGAAGCGCTCGCAGCTCATCGCTGTCTACGAAAAGGTGATGGACGGCATCGCCGAGGGCAACCGCACGAACGTGGAGGGGCAGATCGACTTTTTCGGCATGGGCGCGGAGACCGCGCAGCAGGCCGCGCTCGTCCTGCCCGACATTCCCGAGTTCACGCCGCAGGAGCTCATGGCGATGGAAAAGGCCACGACAGGGCTTTACCTCACCGGCCATCCGATGGACGCCTACCGCTCGCTCGTCCGCTCGTCCGGTGCGGCCGCTATCGGCCGCGTGATGGAGGACTTTTCACAGGAGGCGGGGCCGACGACATTCTCCGACGGGCAGAAAATTTCACTCGCCGGTGTTGTGACCGCGAGCAAGACGAAGATGACGAAGAAAAATACCCTCATGGCTTACGTGACGCTCGAAGACGGCACGGGAGCCATCGAAATGCTCTGCTTCACGCGCGCGCTCGAGCAGTACGGAAGCTACTTACAGGAGGGACAGGTCATTTATGTCACGGGCACGCTCTCTGTGCGCGACGAAAAGGCACCGCAGCTCATGTGTGACTTTGCCCGTCCGCTGAACGCCAATTTTTCGACGGGAACGGCAGCGCCTGCGCAGGCGCCGCAGCAGCGGACGGGGCAGACGCTCTATCTGCGCCTGCCGTCGGTTGACGGGCCGGAGATGGCGATCCTCCGCAAAATCCTCTATATGTTCGAGGGAAAAGAGAACAACGTCCGCATCCGCGTGCTTGATACCGGCAAGCTTATCGGCACGACCTGCGACCTGCACACCTCGCTTGTGTGCGACTTGGAAGAGCGCTTCGGCAAGGAAAACGTTGTGGTAAAGTGAAAATCTGCCCATCGCAACGCGAAGTTGCACGATAGTTGGTGGAGGCAACCGCTGCTTTTCGCTATGATGAGCGCATCAAACGAAAAGGAGAACAACTATGCAACTCACTCTAATCTTATTCCCAATCGCGCTTGCGATCTACGGCGCGATCATCTACCTCTTCGTGCTGCTCGTCAAGGCGCTGCGAAAGTACATCAAGTCCAAAGACGTGCGCGAGGAGAAGAAGGCTGTCTGCCGCTCGCTCGGCGAGGCGCTCAAGGCGCACCGGATGGAAAAACAGATGACGCAGGAATTCGTCGCCGAGACGCTTGGCGTCAGCCGTCAGGCGGTCAGCAAGTGGGAGAACGGCACGTCCGACCCCAGCACGTCGAATCTCTGCGCGCTCGCGAAGCTCTACGGCATCCCGGTCGAAGAACTGCTGCATGAGACGCAGGAGGAGAAAAGCGAGGATTGAAGCAAAAAAGAGACAGCCGTTCGGCTGTCTCTTTTCATTATGTACGTTATTTTCCCTCGTCGGGTTCGGAGAAGAGCGTGTTCAAAACGCCGGTGTAGAGCTGCTCGGGATTTTTCTGGAAGCGCTCGGCGAGATCCTTGGCCATGACCTCCTTGGGCACCATGAGATCCATCTTGAGCAGCGGCTGGTCGTCATCGTCGTTGAAGGCGAGGGTGACGGTATAGGTCCCGTTTTTACGGGGCTGGATCTCGGATTTGATCTGCGCGCGGCGCTTGAGTTTCTGATTAAAGATCGTGATATTCTTGTCGGCGCGCAGACGCACGGAGTAGGGAAGGCTCGACTCGCAGATCGCGCCGTTGTGCAGGCCCTTTTCCGTGATGGAGTAAAGCCCGTCGTCCGAAAGCGTCAGGTGCTGCGACTCGACCAGATTGCCGAGGCATTCGGAAAAGTCAAAGAAGTCGATGCCGTCGTCGCACATTGTCAGCTCCTGCATCGCCTCGAACGGCACCGGCTCGATGAGCCGGGCGGCAACATAAAGAATGAGAAATTTGATCTCCAGTTTGTCCTGGATAAAACCGACGCGCCCCATAGCGCACCTCCTCGGGTGGATTTACAGCGATGATACCACAAAATGACGGCCGATACCACAAAAAGTTGTCGATATCGGTTGGCCGCAAACTATATTTAGTATAGCACATGATTTTCCGAATGTATAGGACTTTTTCAAAAACACCTGCGCGCGGCACCCATTTCCGCGCGCGGCATAGACTGGGGTGAAAGAAAGGCACAGTCATGCCGGACTTTCCAGTACTTAAAATAGGAGGTATTCTTGCTTTATGGCTGATAAAGTTGTTGCAGGCCCTGTCAGCGGCGCGAACGGCGTGCGCGAGGCGGTCTGTATCCATACGAAAAAGATCTATTCATCCTGCCGCGACAAGGACTGCATCGAGGACCTGCGCTTTTACCCCACGGCCACGGCGCAGAGCATTCTGAGCACGAGCCAGTGCATCCGCGGCGGCAGCGCGGAGCTGCTGTATACGTTCGTCGACGTGGAGCCGGTAAACTTCAACCGCGGATACTACACGGTGGAGATGCACTTCTTCTACCGCATCATTTTGCAGGCGATGATGAACGGCAGCTCACGCTACACGGAGATCGAAGGTCTCGCGGCCTTTGACAAGCGCGTGGTGCTCTTTGGCAGCGAGGGCGGGGCGAAGGTCTACTCATCCGAGCCGGCGGCGAACGCCGTCGACGCGCCGCTCGACCTGACGGCGAATCTTCCGACGGCGGTCGTTGAGGTCTTGGACCCGATGCTGCTGTGCGCGCACTTTGCCGACAACTGCAACTGCCGCTGCGGATGCGGCACGCTGGGCGGCGTTCCGGCGGCGATCCTGAACGCCTTCGACGAGCCCATCGTCTTTGACGAGTCTGCCATCCGCCGCGTGTGCATCTCGCTCGGCCAGTTTTCGACCGTGCGCCTGGAGCGCGACACGCAGCTTTTGATCCCGGTGTACGACTACTGCATCCCGTCGAACGAATGCACGCTCGCCGGCGGCGAGTGCTGCAGCGAGGACCCGTGCAAGGTCTTCGACGCGGTGGAGTTCCCGCTGGACGATTTCTTTCCGCCGAATGTCCTGCCCGGCGGCGACAAGGGCTGCGGCTGCTGCGCGAGCAACTGAGAAAAAACGGGGAGCTTCCCCGTTTTTTCTTTTTGCAGAAAGTGGGACAGACCGTGCATAAGCCCGTCCGCGCGCTCATAGAGTGGACTATCACGGAAGAAGGGAAGTGCTTGACGAATGGAACGGCTTGATCGGATCTACCGCTATGAGCAGGCTTGCGAATTTCTGCCCCACCGCTTGAAGTGCCTTGCACTCGCGCTGCCGGACAAGCAGAAGGAGCGCACCGAGGAATTCCGCCTGCGCGTGATGCGCCCGATGACGGTGCTGACGAGCGAGGGGGAGCTGAACGCCGCGCCCGCGGACCGCAGCTCGCTTGTGACGGCGGAGGACCTGGAACAGATGCTCGGGGCGGTGACGGAGTATTCGCGCTACGCCTGCATCGAAACACTGCGCCGGGGCTTTCTGCCGCTGCGGGGCGGGTTTCGCCTCGGCGTATGCGGCAGCGCTGTGGTGAGAGACGGCGAGGTGAGCAACCTGAAGGAGATCTCGTCGCTGTCGCTTCGCATCGTGTGCGAGGAGGTGGGGCTGGGGAGCAATATCGCGCCGCAGCTCTTCGACGAAAACGGACGGCTTTTGAGCACGCTCATCCTCTCGCCGCCCGGCGGCGGGAAGACGACGCTGCTGCGCGATCTCATCCGCGTGCTATCGCTCGGCGACAGCGAACACCGCGCGCTGCGCGTCGCGGTCATCGACGAGCGCGGTGAGCTCGCCGTGTGCTGCAAGGGCCGGCCGCAGATGGAGCTTGGCAACCACACGGACGTGCTCTCGCTCTGCCCGAAGGCGGAGGGGATCCCGATGGTGCTGCGCGGGATGAACCCGCAGGTCATCGCAGTGGACGAGATCACGGCGGCAGAGGATATCCGAGCGATGTGCCTGGCCGCGAACTGCGGCGTGGGTCTGCTTGCAAGCATCCACGCGGCGGACACCGGGGAATTGACGCAAAAGCCGCTCTTTCAGGAGCTTCTGCGCGCGAAGGTCTTTTCCCGCTGCGTGACCATCCGTCGGGACGGCGGAGGGCGTACCTACGAGGTGGGCGGGCTGCCATGCGGCACCTGACGGGGGCGGGGCTGCTGCTCGCGGCGTCGCTGCTGCTGCGGCAGGCGCTTTTGTCGCGCGCGGGGCTGCGGCGCAGGACGCTGCGCTCGCTCGCGGAGAGCTTTTTATCGCTTGCGCGGGACGTGCATCTGACGCTCACACCGCTGCCGGCGCTGCTGCACGAGCTCGGATATGCGGAAGAGGCGGAGCCGTTTTTCGGTGCGGTACGGGAAGGGCTTTTGCGCGGCGAGACGCTCCCGGAGGTCTGGCAGACCGCGGCGAAGGACCTGCCGCTCTCCGAGCGGGAAAGGGCGTCCGTCGCGGCGCTGGGAAGCGCGCTCGGCGGCGAGGAGGAGAGCGTCTGCGCGGTGCTGACACGCACGGCGCAGGAGCTTTCTGACGCGGAGCGGTCGCTTTTTGCGCGCAGCCGGGAGGACGGACGCGTGATGACGGCGCTGTGTCTCGGCGGCGGAACACTGCTTGGCATTCTGCTGCTGTAAGACAGGTGTCGACAAGTATCAATGCTTTACAGAAGGAAGACGGATATGGACATTGACCTCGTATTCAAGATCGCGGCGGTCGGCATCGTTGTGGCGGTGCTCAACCAACTGCTGGTGCGCTCGGACCGGCCTGATCAGGCGATGCTCGTGAGTCTGGCCGGGCTCATCACGACGATGATGCTGCTCGTGCGCGAGATCAGCGCGCTCTTCGAGCTCATCAAGAGCCTGTTTGGGTTTTAGCGATGGAGCTGCTTGTCAGGCTCGCGGCGCTGTGCCTGTGCGTTTCGGCGGTAACGGCGCTGCTGAAAAAGAGCGACGAAGCGCTGGCGCTGTTGCTGCTGCTTGCCGCGGTGCTCGTGGGCTGCGCGCTGCTGCTGCCGGCGCTTTCCGACCTTGCGGACTTCTGCACGCGGACGCTTGCGCTCACGGGGCTGCCCGCGGCGCTGTTCGCGCCGCTTCTGAAGGTGATGGCCATTGCGCTCGTGGTGCGCTTTTCCTGCGCGCTGTGCGCCGATGCGGGGCAGAGCGCGCTCGCGGCGCTCATGAACACGGCGGGGGCGGTTTGCGCGCTCGTCTGCGCGCTGCCGCTGCTGGAGGCGCTGCTGGAGCTGGTGGAGGGCTTTCTATGAAACGGCTGCTTTTTCTGCTGCTTGCGCTGCTTGCGCTGTGTCTGCCCGCGCGTGCGCTCGACATCCCGGCGGAGCTGGACGGCGCGGTGCCGGACGAGCTGCTTGAAGGCGCGCGGGAGGAAGAGAGCCTTTTGCAGCGAGGCGCGGCCTATCTGTGGGAGACACTGCGCGGCGCGGTGAGCGGAGCAGCCGCGGCATCGCTGCGCTCGGCGGTGTCGCTCATGCTGCTTGCGCTGCTGTGCGGGCTCATTGAGGGCACGTCGGAGGGAACGGGCGAGACAGGGGCGGCGTTCACGCCCTATGTCGGCGTGCTCGGCGCGGCAGCTATCGCTGCCGGGGACGTGCATTCGCTCATCGGCCTCGGCCTGGAAACGCTGGACGAGCTCGCTGCGATGGCAAAGCTGCTGCTGCCGACTGTCGCGGCAGCCATTGCGAGCGGCGGCGCGGTGGGGACGGCGAGCGTTTGGCAGGTGGGGGCGCTGATGGCGAGCGACGTCTTCCTCTCGCTCATCCGGGGACTGCTCGTGCCGGTGCTCTACTGCATGATCGCGGCCGCGGCCGCGGGAGCGCTGCTGCCGAAAAGCCGGCTCACGAAGCTTGCGGACGGCATAAAGACGCTCATCACCTGGGCTTTGAGCGGAGTACTGGCGGTCTTTGTCACATTTCTGTCGCTCAGCGGGGCGCTCGCGGGCTCGGCCGACCGCATGGCGGTGCGCGTGGGCAAAACGGTCATCTCCGGTGCGGTGCCGGTCGTCGGCAGCATCCTGTCCGAGGCGACGGAGGCGCTGCTCGCCGGTGCGGGTGCGCTCAGAAGCACACTGGGCGTGCTGGGCGTTCTTGCGGTGCTGGCACTGTGCCTTGCGCCTCTCGTGCATCTCGCGGTCCAGTACCTGCTCTACCGCGCGGCGGCTTTTTTCTGCGGCATGGCGGGGTCGGATACGCTGAGCGGCTTTTTGGAGCAGCTTTCCTCGGCGTTTTCGCTGATGCTGGCGATGACGGCGGGCGGGGCGTTTTTGCTGCTGGCGTCGTTTCTCATCGCGCTGCTGATGGTGGTGACGGTATGACATTTCTTCGCTCGTGGCTCCTCGGCGTCGTGGCCTGCGCGGTGCTCGTGAGCCTTGCCGGACAACTGACGGACGGCGGCACGATGAAAAAGATCGTGCGCTTTGCAGGCGGGATGCTCCTGATGCTCGCGATGCTGCGGCCGCTCCTGCGGCTCGACCTTGCAGTGCTCGACGTGGACCTTGCATCGTACCGCGAGGCCGTCGCGCAGCTCGAGCTGGAGCTCACGCAGCGGCAGGAGGATGCGCTTTCCGCGCGCATAGCGGCGGAGACGGGCGCATATATTGAGGACAAAGCAGACGAGTTGGGGCTGAGCGTCCGCGCTGCGGTCAGGACGGAGGAGGTGGACGGCGTGCCGCTTCCGGTATCCGTTACGCTCTGCGGCGAGGAAAACGCCGCGCTCGCCGACTGCATCGAGCGCGAGCTCGGCATTGCAAAGGAGGACCAGCTATGGAGCACGACGGGAGAAAGCGGCTGAAGCCGAAGGGCGCGCTTTCCGCGCTGAAGCAGTACAAATACGTTGTTCTGACGGCGGCGCTCGGCATTTTTCTCCTCCTGCTGCCGCCGGGCGAAGGAAAAACGGCGGACACGGGGCGCGCGCCGACGGCAGCGGAGCACTTCGACCGCGCGGCGCTGCAAACGGAAATGGAAGACATCTTGTCCTCGCTCGACGGCGTGGGGAGACTTTCGCTGATGCTGACGGTGGATGGCGGCAGCGAATATGAGTTGGCGCAGGATGAGACCGACGCACGCAAATTCAGCGGGACGGAGAGCGGGGAGCAGTCCCGCTCGTCGGAAACGGTTGTGCTCGGCAGCGGGTCAGGCGCCGAGGTCGTGGTCACGCGCAGCCGCTATCCGCGCTTTCTCGGCGCCCTCGTCGTCTGCGAGGGCGGTGATCGCGCGGACGTACAGCTCAAGGTGACGCAGGCCGTCGGCGCGCTGACCGGCCTTTCGTCCGACAGGATCACGGTGGTCAAGGGAACGCCATGAAAATACTGATCTTTTATCGAACAAAACACATGGAGGGAACAGGTATGAAGCAGCTTTGGAAACGGAATGCAGTGGTGGGGACGATCCTCGTCTTCGTCTGCGCGGCGATCTTCTTAAACGGAAAGTACGCCGAAAAGGTCGAAAAGCCGACAAAGATCCTGGGGCAGGCCCAGCAGGTCGACGGCGCGGACGGGGAGGCGGCCGAGGTCTCTGCCGGAGCGGAGGGGACGGATTACTTCGCCTCGGCAAGGCTCACGCGCCAGCAGGCGCGCGACAGCGCGCTGTCGCTTCTGAAGGAAGCGAGCGAAAACGATGATGTGGACGAGGAGACGGTGAACGAGGCGGCGAAGAGCATCCAGACGCTCGCGTCCTACACGCTCTCTGAAGCGCAGATCGAAAACATGATCACGGCCAAGGGCTATGACGACTGCGTGGTCTTTATGTCCGAGGACGGCGTGAGCGTGGTCGTCTCGGCGGGGGAGGAGGGCCTGCAGACCGAGGATGTGGCCCGCATCACCGATATCGTCAAGCAGGAGACGGGGCTGAGCGCTGAGAGCATCAAGATCATGGAAGTAAATTAGCTGTTGTATTTTTCAGAAAACGATGGTAAAATACTCTTGATATGAGCATTCAAGCAAGGAGAGATGTCAGAATGGCTGAAAATCGAGAGTATCTGACCCGCGCCGAGGAAAACGGCAGCATCAATATTTCGGAGGACGTGGTCGCTGCTATTGCGGCGGACGCCATCGGCGAGATCGAGGGCGTGGGCTCCATGTGCCAGAACATGACTGAGCAGATCACCGAGCAGTTCACCGGCAAAAAGGCCCTGCGCGGCGTGCGCGCCGAAGTGCAGGACGGCGAGATCGTCGTTGATGTTTACCTGATGGTGCGCTATGGCTACGCCATCCCCGAAACGGCCCGTAAGGTGCAGGACAGCGTGGGCGCGGCGGTGAGCGCCATGACGGGCTACAATGTGCACGCGGTCAATGTCCACGTCGGCGGCATCAGCTTCAACTAAAGAGAAAGATAAAGGGTTAGACAGGAATGATTCGCAATACAGCGCGAGAGATCGCAGTGCATCTTGCATACGAACTGAGCTTTACGGATAAAACGCCGCAGGAGCTTCTGGATGAGCGCCTGACGGGAGAATACTTTGAAACGCTCAGGGGCGAGGACGATATTTACGAAAAGCTGCCCGGCAAGGGACAGGAGGAGTACATCCGCTCCATCGTGACGGGCGTTGCCGAGCACGCGCCCGAGCTCGACGGCTACATCGCAAAGTACGCCCGCGGCTGGAGCTTCGACCGCATCCCGCTCGTCGCCTCGGCGATCATGCGCGTTGCGATGTACGAGGTGCTCTACCGCAGCGACATCCCCAACGGCGTCGCCATCAACGAGGCGGTGGAGATCGCGAAGAAGTACGAAACGCCGGAGACGGTCAAGTTCATCAACGGCATCCTCGGCAGCTTTGTGCGCGGCGAAGTGAGCGCAGAATAACAAAAAAGCAGAGTGTCAGACGGCGCTCTGCTTTTCTTCCATCTTTACGTATGAAAGGGGCGACCGGCATGGCGGGCGAGCAGATGATCTTCAGCGTATCCGAGGCCAACAATTTCATCAAGGCGCTGCTCGACGCCGTGCCGCAGCTCCAGACCATTTTTGTGCGCGGCGAGATCTCGAACTACAAGTGCTACCCCTCGGGGCACCATTACTTCACGCTCAAGGATGAGGGGAGCGCGCTCAAATGCGTGATGTTCCGCGGCATGGCGGCAAAGCTCCGTTTCCGCCCGGAAAACGGCATGAAGGTCGTGGCCTTCGGCCGCATCGGTGTCTTTCCGCGCGACGGCGCGTACCAGCTCTATTGCTCGGAGCTGAGCGCGGCGGGCGTGGGCGATCTGTATGTCGCCTTCGAGCAGCTCAAGGCAAAGCTTGAAGGCGAGGGGCTTTTCGACCCCGCGCACAAAAAGCCGCTGCCAGGGTATCCAAAGCGCATCGCCGTGATCACCTCATCCGCGGGCGCGGCGGTGCACGATATGCTGCGCATCCTGAATGCCCGCTGGCCGATGAGCGAGGTCGTGCTCCTGCCCGTGCGCGTGCAGGGCGCGGAGGCGCCGCCGGAGATCGCAGGCGCGCTGCGCTATGCGAACAAGTGGCGCGTCGCAGACCTTATTATCACGGGACGCGGCGGCGGGTCGATCGAGGATCTGTGGGCCTTCAACGATGAGCGCGTGGCGCGCGCCATCTATGAATCCGAGATCCCGGTCATCTCCGCCGTCGGGCATGAGCCCGATGTGACCATCGCGGATTTTGTCGCCGATGTGCGGGCGGCCACGCCGTCGAACGCGGCGGAGCTCGCCGTGCCGGATCAGCAGGAAATCTTCCGCCGGCTCGATGCACTGCAAACGCGCATGGTGCAAAGCGAGAAAAAGCGCGTGAAGCTGTTCGCCGAGCGGTATGAAAAGCTCGCGCGCAGCCGGGTGCTGCGTGACCCCATGGCGTTTATCGACGATAAGCGCCTGCTGCTCGACTACACGCAGAAAAATCTCGCGTCGCTTGCGCAGAATCAGATGGCGCAGCGTGAGCAGCGCTTCGCGGCTCTCGCGGCGAAGCTCGACGCGCTGAGCCCACTCAAGGTGCTGGGCCGCGGCTACGCCGTCGCCAAAAGCGCGGATGGGCGCATCCTGCGCGCGGCGGAGGATGCGGACGTCGGTGAAAAAATCGAGGTCCTGCTCGGGCAGGGCAGCCTGAGCTGCACGGTGAACGAACGAAACACAGGAGGAACGACCGATGGCAAAAACATTTGAGGATAACCTCGCGCGGCTCGAGGAGATCGTAGCGGCGCTCGAAAAGGGCGACGCGAAGCTTGCCGAGTCGCTCAAGCTCTTTGAAGAGGGCAGCAAGCTGGTGAGCGACTGCGGCGCGATGCTCGACAAGGCCGAGCAGAAGGTCATGAAGCTTTCCAAGGGCGCGGACGGCGCGCCGGTCGAGAGCCCGTTTGCTTCGGAGGAATAAGGGATGGAGGAAAAGCTGTTTTCCGCCCGCATGACGGAGGATAAGAAAAAGATCGACGCCTATCTCGATTCCTGCCTTTTGCCCGCGATGAATGCCCGCTACCATCAGCTTGTTGAGTCGATGCGCTACAGCCTGACGGCGGGCGGCAAGCGGCTGCGCGGCATTTTGGTGCTGGAATTCTGCCGCGTGTGCGGCGGAGACGCTGAAAAAGCGCTCCCCGTGGCCTGCGGCGTTGAAATGCTGCACACGTATTCGCTCATCCACGACGATCTTCCCGTGATGGACAACGACGATCTGCGGCGCGGCAAGCCGTCAAATCACAAGGTCTTCGGCGAATGCACGGCGACGCTCGCGGGCGATGCTCTGCAGGCCCTTGCCTTTGAAACGGTGCTCTCCGCACCGCTTTCCGCCGCTCGCGCGCTCGAGTGCGGCAGGATCCTTGCAAATGCCGCGGGACACGATGGCATCTGCGGCGGCCAGCAGCTCGACCTTGAATGGGAGGGGCGGACGCTCACGGAGGAGGAGCTGCACGAGATACATCTGCGCAAGACGAGCGCGCTCATCCGCGCGGCGTGCCGGATGGGTGTGGCCGCGGCAGGCGGCACGCAGGCGCAGGGAGATGCGGCGGCGCGCTATGCCGATCACTTCGGCTACGCCTTCCAGATCCGCGACGATATGCTCGACGTCATCGGCGACGAGAAGACCTTCGGAAAGCCCATCGGCTCGGACAGGGAAGAGGGGAAGACGACGTTTGTGGATCTTCTCGGTCTCGACGGCTGTCAGAGGCTCGTGCGCGAGCACAGCGAGCAGGCCGCGGAAGCGCTCGGCGGGCTCGATGGCGCGGATTTTCTCGTTCATCTCGTCCGCGTGCTCGAGGAGCGGGACAAATAGCTAAAAATAGCCATTCTTTTGCAAAAAAATCGACGTTTTTCGCAAAAATATGAATTTGGTGTTGACAAGCGCCCACGATGGTGCTACGATATCGCACGTTGAAACGGAATCCACATCTTGCGTATGCTTGAAGGAAAGGAAGCCACGGCATGAAGAACTATTCTGCCAACAGCATGATGATGACCATGATGCGCATGTTCGACATGTGCATGCTTCGTCATGAAGAAAATGGTCATTTCCTTTCAAAAACTGTCTGAGAGTTCAACGTGAGTGAACGACAGCGGAAGGTCAAATGACCTCCCGCTGTTTTTTGTTTTCCGACAAAGCCATACCCCGGCGCGGCAATATCCGTTCCAATCAGCAGTATTCTAAAAAAATAAGGAGATCAAAACGATGAAAAAGCATTCCATCAAACTGACCGCACTTGTCCTTGCACTGGTCCTGGTCGCCGCTCTTGCCCTGACCGGCTGCGGCTCCAAGTCCGACGACGGCAGCAGCGACGCTCCCGTCATCCAGATCGCCGTCCCCAACGACACGACCAACGAAGCCCGCGCACTGCTCCTGCTGCAGGACAACGGCATCATCAAGCTCGCCGACGGCGCCGGCATCACCGCCACCAAGAACGACATTGTCGAGAACCCGTACAACGTCGAGATCGTTGAGACCGAGGCGGCTCAGATCCCCAACATCCTGCAGGATGTTGACTACGCCGTCATCAACTCCAACTACGCCATCAACGCTGGCCTCAATCCCGTGACCGATTCCCTCGTGATCGAGGGCTCCTCCTCCGCTTATGCCAACATCCTGGCCGTGAAGGAGGGCAACGAGAGCTCCGATAAGGTCAAGGCCCTCGTCGCCGCGCTCGAGAGCCAGCAGGTCGTTGACTACATCAATGAGAAGTACGACGGCTCCGTTGTCAGCACCGTGGAAAACCCGACCGACGGCTTCGACGCTTCTGTCGACTACGATGCCCTCTCCGGCGAGACCATCTCCGTGGCCGCTTCCCCGACCCCGCACGCTGAGATCCTCGAGGTCGTGAAGACCATCCTCGCCGAGAAGAACATCACCCTCGATATTCAGGTCTACAACGACTACGTCGTGCCCAACACCGTTGTTGAGGACGGCACCACCGATGCCAACTACTTCCAGCACACCCCCTACCTTGATGACTTCAACGCCGAAAACGGCACCCACATCGTCTCTGTTGCCGCCATCCACGTGGAGCCCATGGGTCTCTACGGCGGCAAGCAGACCACGCTCGATGCGCTGAGCGCCAAGTAAGAAAGGAAAGGAGGGAGCGTCCTTGATCGAATTAAAGCATTTAAGCAAGACCTTTGAGACCGCAGGCGGCAGGGTAGACGCGCTCAAGGACGTCTCCCTGACCATCCCCGACGGGGACGTCTACGGCATCATCGGTATGAGCGGCGCGGGCAAATCCACGCTCGTGCGCTGCATCAATATGCTGGAGCGTCCCACCTCCGGCGAGGTCATCGTGAACGGGCAGCGGCTCGACACGATGACCCCCGCGCAGCTTCGCGCGGCGCGGCGCGATATCACAATGATCTTTCAGCGCTTCAACCTGCTGATGCAGCGCAACTGCCTCGACAACATCTGCTTTCCGATGGAGCTTTCCGGGCTGCGCGGAGAGAAAAAGTGGCGCGAACAGCGAGCTCTGGAACTCCTCGACATCGTGGGGCTCAAGGATAAGGCCAAGGCCTATCCCGCGCAGCTCTCCGGCGGACAGCAGCAGCGCGTCGCCATCGCCCGCGCACTTGCCACAAATCCGAAGGTCCTGCTCTGCGACGAGGCCACGAGCGCGCTGGACCCCAAGACCACGCGCCAGATCCTCGAGCTGATCGGCGACATCAACAAAAAGCTCGGCATCACCGTCGTCATCATCACGCACCAGATGAGCGTGGTGAAGGAGGTGTGCAACCACGTTGCCATCCTTGACGACGGCGAGGTCGTGGAGGAGGGGCTCGTTTCGACCGTCTTCTCCGCGCCCAAGTCTGCGGCGGCGCGGCATCTTGTCTTCCCGCGCGGCGCGGACATCGACGTATCCGACCCGCAGCAGCAGCGCCGCATCCGCCTGATCTTCCGCAGCGCGAAGACGACGTCCATTCCGCTGGTGGCCCGCCTTGCAACGGAGGAGAACATCACCGCGACCGTCATCTCGGCCACGACGCAGAAGCTTTCCGAAGAGGTGTACGGCGGAATGCTGCTCGGTGTGCCGAACGCACAGTTCGAGCAGGCCATGGACTTTTTGAAGGGCATTGAAAATCTTCAGGTAGAGGAGGCGAGTGTCGATGTACAGTAATCTCTTTTCTCCGGAATCCGTGGCGGAGCTTACCGTCGCGATGCAGACGCAGTTCCCCAAAGCAATCTGGGAGACCTTTTACGTGACGCTGCTGTCGACGGCGCTGGCCATCGTCATCGGCCTTCCGCTGGGCGTGCTGCTCGTGGCGGGGGAGAAGGACGGCGTTCTGCCGCTGCCGAAGGCTCTGATGAGCGTGCTGAATGTCATCATCAACCTGCTGCGCTCCATTCCGTTTCTGATCCTGATGATCATGGTCTTCCCGCTTTCGCGTCTCATCATCGGCACGACCGTCGGCACCACCGCGACCATCGTTCCGCTGGTCGTGGCAGCGTTTCCGTTTGTTGCGCGCCTTGTTGAGAGCAGCCTGCGCGAGGTCGATCCCAACATCATCGAGGCGGCGCAGAGCATGGGCGCAACGCCCATGCAGATCATCTGCAAGGTGATGATCCCCGAGAGCGTTCCCTCGCTCCTGCAGAACTTCACCATTGCGCTCACGACCATCCTCGGCTACTCCGCGATGAGCGGTATCATCGGCGGCGGCGGCCTCGGCAAGATCGCCATCGACTACGGCTATTACCGCTACAAGTACCTCGTGATGTTCGCAGCCGTCGTGCTGCTCATTATTCTGGTGCAGATCTTCCAGTCGCTCGGCACGCACCTGTCTGTCAAGAGCGATAAGCGCCTTAAAAAGTAAAGATGAAGGATACAAAGCGTGTCTCGGTCAAATGACCGGGACGCGCTTTTTCTTTTCTTTGTGCACTTCGCCTGAAAATCTGCCCTGCGATTCGGAAATCAAAATGCAACAAAAATTGCAAAATACCTTGTCATGTGCAAATGGGACTGTTATAATAAAGGCATAATGCAATGTGAGTCCGCCGGATTTGCATATTTTTTATGGAGAAATTGCGTGGATAGCTTTCAGGAACTTGTCCGCTCCATCGACTGGGGCTCGCTGACCGATGCGCTTTTGCGCGTGCTCGGCGTCTTTATATGCCTGACGGTGCATGAGACCTGTCACGGTCTTGCGGCCTTGGCCCTCGGCGACCCGACGGCCAAGCGCGAGCACCGGCTGAGCCTGAACCCGCTGCATCACATCGACTGGTTTGGCCTCGCGGCGATGCTGCTCGTCGGCTTCGGCTGGGCAAAGCCCGTGCCGGTGGATATGCGGTACTTCAAAAAGCCCAAGCAGGGCATGGCGCTCACCGCGCTGGCAGGGCCGGTATCGAACCTGCTGCTGGCGGTCCTGCTGCTGCTCGGCGCGCGGCTTACGCTTGCGCACTATGTCGACACGGCGTTTTGCAGCGGCCTTTTGAATTTCCTTGCGATGACGGCATATATGAGCATCGGCCTGGGGCTTTTCAACCTCATTCCCATTTCGCCGCTCGATGGGTCGAAGGTGCTCTTTGCCTTTTTGCCCGACCGCGCGTACCTGACGCTCATGCGCTATGAAAAATACGGCATGGCGGTGCTTTTTGTGCTCGTGTGGCTCGGCGTGGGGGACAATATCCTCAGCGAGGGCATCTATCAGGTGTATTCCTTCCTGATAAATCTGATCGTATTGAGATGAAGTGAATGGACAATCCCGTTTTCAAGCTGGAGGGCGTGGTCCACGAGCGCAGCGCGGAAACGCTGCAGGACTTTGAGGGACCGCTGGATCTCATCCTCTTCCTGCTGTCGAAAAATAAAATAGAAATTCAGGACATTCCCATTGCGCTCATTCTGGATCAGTACCTCGCCTATCTTGAGCAGCGAAAGCAGCTCGACCTTGAGGTCGCGAGCGAGTTCATCACAATGGCGGCACATTTGATGTACATCAAGACGCGGATGCTGCTCTCGCTCGAGGATGAGCAGGCGCAAAGCGAGATGGACGAGCTCATCGCCTCGCTCAAGGAGCGGGCGCAGAAGGACACGTACCTTCGCATCAAGCTGCTGACGAAGACGCTCGGCCCGATGGGGGAGTTCGGATGCAGCATCACGACGCGCGACCCCGAGCCGATGAAGCGCGGGAAGGTTTACGAATACAGCCACGAAAAGGCGGACCTGGTGCTCGCGATGCAGGCGGTCTTCGACCGCAGCGAGAAGCTTGCCGCGCCGCCGAGCGCGGCGCTGAGCGAGATCGTGCGGCGCGAGCCGTACCCCGTCAAGGGCAAGGCCGAGGAGATATTGCATCGGCTGAAGGAATTCGGCATGACGCGCTTTCGGCTGCTGTTTCGCGGCAGCCGCAGCCGCAGCGAGATCGTGGCGACGTTCATCGCCGTTCTGGAGCTCTGCCGCGAGAAGGTCATTCATCTCGCCGGCTCCGACACCGACTGCACGGTGGAGTGCGGCGAAAATGCGGACGAGCACATCAATTTATAAGGAAAATCGAGGAATACTATGTCTTTGGAATCTTTGGACCTGCGCGAAGCGGAGGCGGCGGTGGAGGCCATCCTGTTCGCCAGCGGCGAGCCGCTGGCCGTCGACCGCATCTGTCTTGCGCTCGACCTCGACCGCCCGACGGCGGAGCAGGTGCTGCAAAAGCTCGGCGATTACTACGCCTTTGAGCGCCGCGGCATCCGATTGGTCCGCATGGAGGACAGCTATCAGCTCTGCTCCTCGCCCGACTATGCCGACGCGATCCGCAAGGCGTTTGAGATCCGCAAGACCGCGCGCCTTTCCCAGCCCGCGCTGGAGGTGCTGACGATCATCGCTTACTACCAGCCCACGACGCGTGCCTACGTCGATCAGGTGCGCGGGGTAGACAGCTCGTACACGATGGGCCTCCTTCTGGAGCGCGGCTTCATTGAAGAGAGCGGGCGCTTACAGGTCCCGGGGCGGCCGAGGCTGTACCGCACGACAAAAAAATTTCTGCGCGATTTCCATCTGGGCTCGCTCGAGGAGCTGCCCGAGATGCCGGGCATCGAGACCGACGGCCAGCTCCGCATGAGCGAGGACGGTACCATCCTTGACCCCGGCGCGCTGACGGCAGCGGCGGAGGAGACGGACACGGCGCAAAAGCCGTGACAACAGGCAGTACGGAAAGGGAGGTGGTCGATTGACCGCGCTGAAGGTGATCGGCGTCATTCTGCTGATCGTTTTCCTCATCGGGCTGATCCGCGTGGGCGCGGCGGTCCGCTTCGGCGAAGAGTTGGGGCTGCGGCTTCTCATCGGCCCGTTCCGCATCACACTGCTGCCCGCCAAGGAGAAAAAAGCTGCGCAGAACGGCGAAAAAAAGAAGAAAAAAGCTGCTGAAACGGGGAAGACTGAACAAAGCGGCAAAAAGAAGAGCCGCAGTCTGCCGAAGCTCACAAGGGAGGAGTGGAGGGACCTCATCACGACCGCGCTTTCGGCGCTGAAGGAAACGGCGAGGCGCACCTGCAGGCGCCTGCGCATCGACCCGCTGGAGATCCTTATCGTTTTCGGCGGAGAGGACCCGGCGGACATCGCACAGAGCTACGGCTACGCAAGCGCCGCAATGTGGAGCGTGATGCCGCAGCTCGAAGACCTTTTTCATATTCCCGATCCCTCGCTGCACCTGCGCATGGATTACAGCGCGAAGGAGACGCGCGCGGAGGGGAGCGTGGGGCTGTCGCTCCGCGTATGGGATATGCTCATCATCGCGTTCGCGCTGATGCGACCGATGCTCAAATGGTACCGCCGTTTCCGCAGGGCGCACAAAAACGACCAAACAGCGGAAGCGAACGCCAAAGCGACAGAAAACCGTGAAACGCAGGGTGAAAAACTGACTGCATAAAAGAGAAAGGACGTATCTCATGGAAAACATCGAAAAAAAGACGCCGCTCAACGACCTCATGGACACCACGATGGATAAGATCCGTGATATGGTCGACTCCAACACCATCATCGGCGAGCCCATCACGACGCCCGACGGCGTGACGGTCATCCCCGTTTCCCGCGTGAGCTTCGGCTTCGGCGCGGGCGGCGGCGACTACGGCAAGACCGAGCCCAGTCACTTCGGCGGCGGCGCGGGCGCGGGCGTCAAGGTAGACCCCGTTGCGTTCCTTGTCGTCAAGGACGGACTGACGCGCGTGATGCCCGTGGCCATCCCCGCGGCGGCGACGGTCGACCGCGTGCTCGACCTGGTGCCCGAGGTGCTCGACCGCGTGCAAAATTTTGTGGATAAGAAGCGCGAGGAGAAAGATATCTACTGATATCGGGCATAATAGGAGCATTCTTTTTGAAGGAGTGGTCCTACAATGATGCGAGTGCTGCGCGGGTGTTTGTCGATCGTTCTTGCGGTGACTTGCGTGACAGGCGGTATTGCTTGTCACGCTTCCGCGCCAGAGACCTCTGCGGCCGCTTTTGTGCTGATGGAGGCAGAGAGCGGGCGCGTGCTGGCGTCCCGGAACGAAACGCAGGAGCGCAGCATCGCGAGCACGACAAAGATCATGACCTGCCTTGTCGCGCTGGAGCACAGCGAGCTCACGGACAAGGTCACGGTCAGACGCGAGCATCTTCGCGAGGGCTCGTCGATGTACCTTTTCGAGGGGGAAACGCTCACGATGGAGGAGCTCCTCTACGGGCTGATGCTGCCCTCTGGCAACGACGCGGCGGAGTGCATCGCCGCCTACTGCGGCGGCAGCGGCGGCAGCGCGCAGTTCGTTCAATGGATGAACGATAAGGCGCGCTCGCTCAGCATGGAGCATACGTCGTTTATGAATCCGAGCGGGCTCGATGAACAGGGGCACCATTCCTGTGCCCTTGATATGGCGCGCCTTGCGGCGTATGCCATGCAGGAGCCGACCTTCACGCGCATCGTCTCGACGCGCACGGCGAGCGTCGGCACGCGCACGATGACCAACCACAACAAGTTGCTCGCGTCGTACGCGGGCTGCGTCGGTCTCAAGACCGGCTACACCGGCGACGCGGGGCGCACGCTCGTCACCTGTGCCGAGCGCGGCGGGATGCGCCTGATCGCCGTCACACTGCACGACGGCAGCGATTGGGCGGATCACACGGCGCTTTACGACTACGGCTTTGCCGTCTGCCGCCGCGCGTGCGGCGTGAAAAAGGGCTCGCGCTGCGCGCAGCTCGAAGCGGACGGCATGACCGTCACGGCCGCGGCGAAGGAAAGCTTTTTCTATCCCGTTTTGGAGGGGGAAGCCCTCACAACGCGCGCGGAGCTTCCCAAGACGGTCACACTGCCCGTGAAAAAGGGGCAGATACTCGGCGAGCTTGTCGTCTTCTGCGGCGAGGCCGAGGTCGGGCGCGTCGCGCTCGTGAGCACGGGGACGGTCGAAGCGCCTGCAAAGCAAGCGCAGAGGGAAACGAAAAAAACACCGCTGGCGGAAAGGCTCTGGAACTTTTTCGCCGCATAGGGAGGGGTCGTTCTGGCAGAGGAACGGATACAAAAGCTCATCGCGGAGGCAGGTCTCTGCTCGCGCCGCACGGCGGAGCGGTGGATGGCCGAGGGGCGCGTGCGCGTGAACGGCGAAGCAGCCTTCATCGGGCAGCGGGCCGACAGTGCGCGCGACGAGATCACCGTAGACGGCGTGCCGATCGCGCGCGTGGAGCAGAAGCGCTATCTGATGCTCAACAAGCCGCGCGGCTATGTCTGCACGCTGTCCGATGAGAAGGGACGGCCGACGGTCGCGGAGCTTGTCAAGGACTGCGGCGCGCGCGTCTATCCCGTGGGGCGGCTGGACCTCGATTCCGAGGGACTGCTGCTCTTGACAAACGACGGCGCGTGGATGCAGCGGCTTCTGCACCCGCGCTACGAGGTCGAGAAGACCTATCACGTTACCGTCGCGGGCGAGATACACGGCTGCGACAAAAGGCTTGCCGCGATGACGGCACTCGACGGCGAGCCGATCCGCCGCGCGCAGGTGCGCGTGCTGCGGCAGGGGAGGGACATAGCACTTCTCTCCATCACCATCCACGAGGGGAAGAACCGCCAGATCCGGCGGATGTGCGCCGCCTGCGGGCTGCACGTCAAGCGCCTGCAGCGCGTGCGCGAGCATACGCTCACGCTGGGCGACTTGCCCCCCGGCGCATGGCGCAACCTGACGGAGCAGGAGCTCCTTGCTACAAAATCAAACTGACAGAGGCGATCTTATGACGAAGAATATCTTACATAATATCGAAAAGAACATGAGCAGCTTTTCCAAGGGACAGAAGCTCATCGCGCGCTTCATCCTGGAAAACTATGACAAGGCGGCGTTCATGACGGCCAGCAAGCTCGGTAAGACCGTGCAGGTCAGCGAGTCGACCGTTGTGCGCTTTGCGACCCAGCTCGGCTACGAGGGCTATCCGAGTATGCAGCGCGCCCTGCAGGAGATGATCCGCGGCAAGCTGACCTCCATCCAGCGCATCCAGGCGTCCGACGGAGAGCTTGCAGGCTCCAATCTGATGACGAACGTTCTGCAGCGCGATATGGAAAAGATCCGCATGGCCATCGACCAGACCGAGGGCGCGGAGTTTGAGCGCGTGGTGGATACCATCATCGGCGCGAAGAAGATCTATATCGTGGGCTTCCGCTCCTCCTCGTTTCTGGCGGGGTATCTGAACTTTTACTTCCGGCTCATTTTTGAAAACGTCGTGCTCGTGCAGGGCGGCGCGGCCGGCACGTTCGACCAGCTCTTCCGCGTGTCGCCGGGCGATGTGGTCATCGGTATCTGCTTCCCGCGCTACAGCGAGCTTGCGCTCAAGACCATCCACTTCGCGAGTGACCGCGGCGCGACCATCATCGGCGTGACGGACAGCGAGCTGTCGCCCATCAATCAGATGGCATCCTGCTCGCTGCTGGTGCGCAACGAGATGATCTCGTTCGTCGACTCGCTGGCGGCGCCGATGAGTATGCTCAACGCGCTCATTCTCGCTGTTGCGAACAAGAAGGGCGCGGATATCGCCGCCACGTTCGCCGAGCTCGACCATGTGTGGGATCGCTTCGGCATTTTCGGAAAGGTCGAAGATGAATAAGGAGATCGTCGTCATCGGCGGCGGCGCGGGCGGCATGATGGCTGCGATCTGCGCCGCGCGCAAGGGCGCGAGCGTCACGCTGCTCGATCCGAACGAGCGCCTCGGAAAAAAGGTGAACATCACCGGCAAGGGCCGCTGCAACGTGACGAACGAGAGCAATTGCGAGGAGCTGCTCGCCCACGTGCCGCAGAATCCGCGCTTTTTGTACTCTGCGTTTTCCCGCTTCGACGGGAATGACGCCATCGACTTTTTCGAGGGGCTCGGCGTGCCGCTCAAGGTCGAGCGCGGCAAGCGCGTGTTTCCGGTGTCGGACCGCTCGTTCGACATTACCGCCGCGCTGGAGCGCGAGCTCAGGCGCCTGCGCGTCAAGCTCGTGCGCGACCGCGCGCTGGATATTTCCGCCGAAGACGGCCGCGTCACCGCCGTCAGGGGCGAAAAAGGGAGCTATCCCGCCTCTGCCGTCGTTCTGGCGACCGGCGGAGTTTCGTATCCCGCGACCGGCTCGACGGGCGACGGCTTCCGCATGGCGGAGGCGCTCGGCCACACGGTCACGCCGCTGCGCGGCTCGCTCGTCCCGCTCCGGGCTTACGACTGCGCGCCCCTGCAGGGGCTGAGCCTGCGCAACGTTGCGCTGACGGTGTATGAAAACAACAAAAAGATCCATTCCGACTTCGGCGAGATGCTGTTCACGCACTTTGGCGTGAGCGGGCCGCTCGTTTTATCGGCCAGCGCGCATATGCGGCATTTCGACAAGAAGGCCTACCGGCTGGAGATCGACCTGAAGCCCGCGCTGGACGAGCAGATGCTTGACAAGCGCCTTCTGTCGGACTTTGAAAAGCGCGCGAACAGCGACTACCGCAACGTGCTCGGTGCGCTCCTGCCGCAGAAGCTCATCGACACGTTCGTGGACCGCTCCGGCATCCCGCCGCACGAGAAGGTCCACGATATCACGCGCGCCCAGCGCGAGACGATCCGCACGCTCTTAAAGCGCTGGACGGTCGACGTTGCCGCGCCCATGCCGGTGGAGAACGCCATCATCACCTCCGGCGGTGTGAAGGTGGGGGAGATCGACCCGAAGACCGTGGCGTCGAAAAAGGTCGGCGGGCTTTATTTTGCAGGCGAGATGATCGATGTGGACGCCTACACGGGCGGCTATAATCTTCAGATCGCCTGGGCGACGGGCAAGGCGGCCGGTGAAGCGGCCGCGGACGCGCTGCTCGCGGAGCAGGGCGCATATTGATTATAAAAGGGAAGAATCGACAACATGAAAGAGCATTTTACCATCGCACTCGACGGCCCGGGCGGTGCGGGAAAGAGCACGCTTGCCAAGGCGGTCGCAAGGGAGCTCAATATCCTGCACGTGGACACGGGCGCCATCTACCGCACCATCGGCTACGCGGCGTTTTCGCGCGGACTGGACGCGAAGAAGGAAGAACAGATCGCGCCGCTGCTGAAAGAAATTCAAATCGACATGGCGTTTGACGAGATCGGCGGGCAGAGGATGCTGCTCGACGGCAAAGACGTCAGCAAGGAGATCCGCCTGCCCGAAATTTCAATGTATGCCTCAAACGTCTCGGCGCTGCCGTGCGTGCGCGCGTACTTGCTGGAAATGCAGCGCGACACCGCGAGAAAGCAGAGCGTCATCATGGATGGGCGCGACATCGGCACGGTCGTGCTGCCGGACGCCGATTTGAAGATCTACCTGACGGCTTCGGCGGAGGAGCGCGCACGCCGCCGCTGCCTGGAGCTCACGGAGCGCGGCACGCCCAAGGCGTATGAAGAGGTGCTGCGCGAGATCAACGAGCGCGACTATCAGGATATGCACCGCGACATTGCCCCGCTGCGCGAGGCGGAGGACGCCGTGCGCGTCGACACGTCAAAGCTTGATTTTGAGGAGAGCAAGCAGGCGCTGCTGGACCTCATCCGGGAGAAGATCAGATGATGCACCGTATTTTTTTTGCCTTTATCTGGCTCATCGGCCGGGTGCTGCTGTGGATCTACCGCGTGGACGTGAAGGGACTTGAAAATCTTCCCAAGCACAGCGTGCTGCTGTGCCCCAACCATTCGACGGATTTAGACCCCGTACTCATTGGTCTATGCCTGCCGCTTGACTACCATCTGCACTTTATGGCCAAGGCTGAGCTCTTTGACAACCGCGCGCTTGCGTGGCTCATCCGCACGCTCGGCGCGTTTCCCGTCCAGCGCGACGGCAAGGATATCCAATCCATCAAGACTGCGATGCAGGTGCTTCACAAGGGTGAAAACCTGCTGATCTTTCCCGAAGGGACGACCATCCGCAACGGTGTGGGCTACCATGACGGGCTGCCCGCGCACGCGCACGCGGGCATTGCGATGATCGGCGTGCGCACGGGCGCGACGCTCATGCCGGTGTTCTGCGACGGGCAGAAAAAGCCCTTCCGTAAGACGCGCATCATCTTCGGCGAGCCGTATACGCCCGAGGTCACAGGCCGCCGCGGTACATCCGAGGAATTGCAGGCCATCGCCGACGAAATGCTGCGCAGGGCTTATGCCCTCGGCGGCCAGCAGGTGGGAGGCGCGCCGCTGTGAAGGTCATCTTAGCTGAGACCGCCGGCTTCTGCTACGGCGTGGAGCGCGCGGTCAGGCTCGCGCAGGAAACGGCGAGGGCGCACGGCGGCGCGATGCTCGGCAGCATCGTGCACAACGCGGGCGTCGTGCGGGAGCTCGAAGACCTCGGGATGCGCCTTATCACGAGCCCCGGGCAGGCAAAAGCGGGGGAGACGGTCCTCATCCGCGCCCACGGCGAGCCGAGAGAGACGCTTGCCGCGCTCTCTGCACGCGGGGCGGAGGTTGTGAGCGCCGTGTGCCCGCACGTCGACCGCATCCGAAAGCTCGCGCAGCAGGCCGAGCAGGAGGGACGGCGCGTTATCCTCATCGGCGAGCGTCACCATCCCGAGGTGCAGGGCATCGCAGGCTGGTGTAAAGATCCCGTTATCTTTGAAAATGTGCGGGAAGTTGAGGAATACCTGCAGGATCACGCAGAATTTGCCGATTTACCCAGCATTTTGCTGGCGCAGACGACCTGCATTCGTGCGGTTTGGGAAAGTTGCGTGAATTTTCTAAAAAAACAGTGTACAAATCTGAAAATCAATGATACAATATGCAATGCTACGCAGAAACGTCAAGCTGAGGCAGCAGAGCTTTCCGCCAAGGTAGACGCGATGGTGGTTGTAGGCGACCGAAGAAGCGCTAACACAAGGCATTTGACCGAGATTTGCAGAGAGAACTGCGGAAAGGTCCTCCAGATCGAATCCGCAGACGAGCTCTCACCGGAATTCTTTTCCGGATGCCGTGTGGCGGGACTGACAGCCGGCGCATCTACTCCTGCGAGTATCATTATGGAGGTATTAACAACAATGACGGAAGAAAACATCAACACCACTGCCCCTGAGACCAGCGAATCCTTTGAAGAACTGCTTGAAAAATCTTTCAAGACTCTAAATACAGGAGATAAGGTGACCGGCATCGTCACGGCCATCGGCACGACCGAAGTACAGGTCGACGTCGGCTGCAAGCAGGCGGGTTACATCCCTGTTTCCGAGCTGAGCAACGACCCCGACGTCAAGCCCGAGGACGTCGTCAAGGTCGGCGACGAGATCGAGGCCTATGTTGTCCGCGTCAACGACGTGGAAGGCTATGCCACCCTCTCCAAGAAGCGTCTCGACGCCGTCAAGCTCTGGGAAGATATCGAGACTGCTGTTGAGGACAAGACCGTTCTCGACGGTATCGTGACCGAAGTGAACAAGGGCGGCATCGTCGTCTCTGTCAAGGGCGTGCGCGTCTTCGTGCCCGCTTCTCAGAGCGGTATGCCCAAGGACTCCGACCTTGGCCAGATGGTCAAGCAGAAGGTCCAGCTCCGCGTGACCGAGGTCAACCGTGCCCGCCGCCGCGTCGTGGGCTCCATCAAGTCCGTCCTCAACGAGGCTCGTCAGGCTGCTCAGGCTGCCATCTGGGAGGGCATCGAGGTCGGCAAGCACTATGACGGTGTCGTCAAGTCCATGACCTCTTACGGCGTGTTCGTCGACATCGGCGGCGTGGACGGCATGGTCCACATCTCCGAGCTGAGCTGGAGCCGCATCAAGAACCCCGCCGAGGTCGTCTCCATCGGCGATCACCTCGACGTGTACGTCATCTCCTTCGACCCCGAGAAGCGCAAGATCTCCCTCGGCGTCAAGGATCGCACCCAGAATCCCTGGGATGTGTTCATGAACACCTACAAGGTCGGCGACGTTGCCAACGTGCGCATCGTCAAGCTGATGACCTTCGGCGCCTTCGCTGAGGTCGTTCCCGGCGTGGACGGCCTGATCCATATCTCCCAGATCGCGGACCGCCGCATCGACAAGCCCTCCGACGTTCTGTCCGAAGGCCAGATGGTCGACGCGAAGATCACCGCCATCGACGAGGAGAAGAAGAAGATCTCCCTCAGCATCCGCGCGCTGCTGAACGAGGAAGAGGCTCCGGTCGAGGAGTAATTTTCCCCCGAACAGAAAAGAGACAGGCTGCGGCCTGTCTCTTTTTTATTGCGATTTGCCAAGAAAGACTTTGCAAACAGCGACGGATATGCTATAATCGTTAAAGTTTCGACAGACATATCCCAACCATTTACATACAGGAGGAAGTTATCATGGATCATGCAGCGCTCTATCAGAAAAAGCTGACCTCTGCCGCCGATGCCGTCAAGGTCATCAAGAGCGGCGACTGGGTCGATTACGGCTGGTGCACCAACCACCCTTACACGCTCGACAAGGCTCTGGCCGCGCGCCAGAATGAGCTCAAGGACGTCAAGGTCCGCGGCGGCGTGACGATGTGGATGCCCGAGATCTGCAAGGCGGAGGACGCCGGCGAGCACTTCACCTGGCATTCCTGGCATTGCAGCGGCATCGACCGCAAGATCATCTCCAAGGGCATGGGCTATTTCATCCCCATGCGCTACAGCGAGCTGCCGCGCTTCTACCGCGACGGCAACGCCACAGTCGATGTTGCGATGATCCAGGTCACGCCGATGGATAAGCACGGCAACTTCAGCTACGCTCTCGCGTCCTCTCATCTTGCCGATATGCTCGATACCGCCAAGACCGTCATCGTCGAGGTCAACGAGAACCTTCCCTGGGTCTACGGTCTCAACGGCTGCGAGATCAACATCAAGGACGTCGATATGGTCGTCGAGGGCGAGAATCCGCCCGTGGCGCAGCTCGGCGCAGGCGGTGCGCCCACCGAGGTCGATACCGCGGTCGCCAACCTTGTCGTGCCCGAGATCCCGAACGGCGCGTGCCTTCAGCTCGGCATCGGCGGTATGCCCAACACCATCGGCTCGATGATCGCGCAGTCCGACCTCAAGGACCTGTCCGTTCACACCGAAATGTATGTCGACGGCTTTGTCGACATGGCCCTCGCCGGCAAGATCACCGGCAAGCACAAGCAGCTCGACAAGGGCCGCCAGGTCTTCGCCTTCGCCGCCGGTACGCAGAAGCTCTATGACTACATGGATCGCAACCCCGACGTCATGGGCGCGCCGGTCGACTACACGAACGACGTGCACGTCATCTCCCAGATCGACAACTTCATCTCCATCAACAACGCCATCGACTGCGACCTGTTCGGTCAGGTGAACGCCGAGTCCGCGGGCGTCAAGCACATCTCCGGTACGGGCGGCCAGCTCGACTTTGCGATGGGCGCGTACCTGTCCAAGGGCGGCAAGAGCTTCATCTGTATGTCCTCGACCGTCACGGGCAAAGACGGCAGTGTGAAGAGCCGCATCGTTCCCACGCTGACGCAGGGCTCCATCTGCACCGACCCGCGCTCCTGCACGCACTACATCGTCACCGAGTACGGCATGGTCAACCTCAAGGGCCTTTCGACCTGGCAGCGCGCCGAGGCGCTCATCGGTATCGCGCATCCCGACTTCCGCGAGCAGCTCATCGCCGACGCGGAGAAGATGCACATCTGGCGCCGCAGCAACAAGTAAAAAATATCTGTCTTCCGTCTGAGGGGCTCTCCGAAAGGGGAGCCCTTGATTTTTTGCAAAAAATATTGGCAAATGCTTTACTATTCACAATATTCATGAAAAAATGCTTGAAAAATGGGGGCGAGTACGTTATACTATGTATGGGGAATTATTTACCTTGTGTATTTTGTTGTATTATTCCCCGTTTTTACCCGGGAGCACGGACGAATGCTGCATTGGCATTCTGTCAGAAGGGAGGTGGGCATAGGATGTTTCAAGTCGGAGATAAGGTCGTGCATCCGATGCACGGCGCCGGTGTGATCGACAGCATCGTGCGCGAAAAGATCAGCGGTAAGGCAACGGAGTTCTACGTCTTCAAAATGCCCATTTCCGGGCTGACGCTCAAGATCCCGACCGAAAATTCCTCGGCCATCGGCGTGCGCGCCATCAAGAGCGCGGACGAGATCGAGGCGGTCATCGAGCGCATTCCGGCGCTGGGTGTCGACATGACGTCGAACTGGAACCACCGCTACCGCGAGAATATGGACCGGCTGAAAAGCGGCGACCTCGACGAGGTCAGCGCGGTCATCAAGGCCCTGATGCATCGCGACAGCACGCGCGGCCTTTCCAACGGCGAGCGCAAGATGCTGCACATCGCCAAGCAGATCCTCGTTTCGGAGATCGTGCTGGCCGAGGATGTGGAGTATCCCGCGGCCGAGAGCCGCGTCAACGCCGCGATGCTTTCAAAGGAGAGCGAATAAGTGCGATGGACCTGCTGAAAAAGTTATTTCGCCGGACGCCGAAGCGGACGCGGCCTTATTGCGCTGCGCTTATCGCGGCGGCCGGCAGTTCAACGCGCTACGGCGGAGAAAATAAGCTTCTGCAGGAGCTCGGCGAGATGCCGGTGCTCGCGCGGACGCTGCTCGCCGTCGACCGCGCCGCGAGCATCGACGAGATCGTCATCGCCGCGCGCGAGGAGGAGCTTTTGACCTATGCGCAGCTATGCAAGAGCTATGGCGTGCAAAAGCCGGTGAAGGTCGTGCCCGGCGGGGCGACGCGGACGGAGTCCGTGCTGCGCGCTGCGCTCGAGGCATCGGAGGACGCAGTGTTTCTCGCCGTGCAGGATGGGGCGCGCCCGCTTGTGACGAGCACGCTCATCGACGATGTGGTTGCCGCCGCGCAGTGCTATCACGCCGCGGCTCCTGCCATTCCCGTGACGGACACCGTCAAGGTCGCGCGCGACGGCATTGTGGAGAGCACGCCCGAACGCAGCACACTGTTCGCCGTGCAGACGCCGCAGGTCTTCGACGCGGAGCTTTTGAAGGCGGCGCTTCAGGACGCGCTGCGCGCGAACGCTGCGCTGACAGACGATTGCTCTGCGGTGGAGCGCGTTGGCAAGGAAGTTCACTTGACAGCGGGTGACCGTGAAAACATCAAGATCACCACGCCGCTCGACCTTGCGGTCGCGGAAGTGATCCTGCAGCGCAGAGGGGAATGACGTTTTTCAACAGGATAACAGCAGACTGAAGATCGCCCCGCGCGAAGCGACGGGCGATCTTTTTCCGGTACATTTCGGCAGCGGCGGGCAGGCCGCCGCTTCTTTGGAGGAAAAGGAGAACACCAATGACAAGCTTACGCATCGGGCACGGCTATGACGTGCACCGTTTAACGGAGGGGCGCGCGCTCACTCTGGGCGGCGTGGAAATTCCCTATGAAAAGGGGCTGCTCGGCCATTCGGACGCGGACGTGCTGACGCACGCTGTGATGGATGCGCTGCTCGGCGCGGCGACGCTGGGTGATATCGGCAGGCTCTTCCCGGATTCCGACGCGGAATTCGAGGGCATTTCGAGCATCGAGCTCTTAAAGCGCGTGAAGACGCATCTGACCGCCGCGGGCTTCGATATCGTCAACCTCGACGCGACGGTGCTCGCGCAGGCGCCCAAGCTCGCGCCGCACCGGGAGCAGATGCGCGGGAATATCGCCGCGGCGCTTGGTCTCCCCGTTTCGCGTGTGAGCGTCAAGGCGACGACCGAGGAGGGCCTCGGCTTCACCGGCAGCGGCGAAGGGATCGCCGCGCACGCCGTCGCGCTGCTCGAGCGGGCAGACAACTGAATCCTTTTCAAAAGAGCGGCTCTCCCGCTTTTTTGAACGCCTCGGACGGACGCTTTTTACAAGCGCCCGTCCCTTTTCACCCGCACGCCGCACGAGCGCACGCATATCATGCGGTGGGGGGGGAAACTCTGTCATGGACTATTATCTGTTCGTTGCACGCTCGGTCACTCATGCCCAGCAGATGGCGCGGGTCTTGAGCGACGCGGGCGTTTCCGCAAAGATACGCCGCGCGGGTGCAGAGCTCACGGGGCGCGGCTGCGGCTATACACTGGAGATCTCGCGCAGAAACTATGCCTATGCGCTTGAGGCCTGCCGCACGGGTGGCGCGCAGCCGGTCAAGGTGCTGCTCGTATCCGGCCAGACGCGGCAGGAGGTGGCGCCATGATCTACCTCGACAGCGCGGCGACCACTTTTCAAAAGCCTGCCGCCGTGCATCGCGCGGTCGCGCGGGCGATGCGCACGATGAGCTCGCCCGGACGCGGCGGGTACGAAAGTGCGCGCCTTGCCGAGGAGACGCTGTTCCGCTGCCGCAGCGCGGCGGCGGCGCTTTTTTCTGTGCCCTCGGCAGAGCAGGTCGTTTTCACGATGAACGCGACGCACGCGCTGAATATCGCCGTCAAGAGCCTTGTCCGGCCGGGAGGCCGCGCCATCGTGTCTGGCTATGAGCACAACGCCGTCACACGGCCGCTGCACGCGCTGGAGGCCGAGGTCATCGTTGCCGCCGCGCCGCTTTTTTCGCCGCAGAAGACCGTTGAGGCCTTTGCGCACGCGCTGAAAGCGAGCGCGGATGCCGTCATCTGCACGCACGTATCCAACGTCTTCGGCGATATCCTGCCTATCTCGGACATTGCGCGCCTCTGCCGGGAAGCGGGCGTGCCGCTCATCATCGACGCTTCACAGTCGGCAGGGGTCCTGCCGCTCGACTTTGCCGCGCTCGGCGCGGCGTTTATCGCCATGCCGGGACACAAGGGGCTTTACGGCCCGCAGGGGACGGGACTTCTGCTCTGCGGCGCGGATGCGCTGCCGCTCATCGAGGGCGGCACGGGCAGCGACTCGCTGCGGCAGGAGATGCCCGACTTTTTGCCCGACCGTCTGGAGGCCGGCACGCACAACGTTCCCGGCATAGCGGGACTTGCCGCGGGCATCGACTTTGTGCGCACGCAGCGCACCGGACGCATCCTGCTGCATGAGCGGCAGCTGCTGCGCCGCGCGGGGCAGGGGATGCAGAGCATTCCCCGTGTTACGTGTTGGCTCGCGGAGGAAGAAACGCTCCAGGCGGGCGTGCTGTCCTTCGCGGTCGATGGGCTATCGGCCGAGGAGACCGCCGAGCGGTTGGCGCGACGCGGCATCGCGCTGCGCGCGGGCCTGCACTGCGCGCCGTTTGCGCACAGGACCGCCGGGACTCTGCCGGACGGCACCGTGCGGCTGAGCATTTCGGCCTTTAATCGCGCGTTTGAGGTCGACGCGATGCTCCGCGCGCTGCGCGAGGTGGCGGCTGCGAGTGAAAAAACTGAGATTTCATAGAAAATTCATGGCTCTACCGTTGCATTTCTCGGCTTTTTATATTAGAATAAGTAATAACTATTGCTTAGTTTGCATTCACGATCGATCAGGGGGGAAGCGTGCCGATGGATATTATCATGCCCATACTGGAGGGCGCGTGGCGTTATCTGCTCACGCTCAGGGTATCGGATTACCTTGACATCGCGCTGATGGCCTACGGTATCTACTGGCTTTTGAAGATAGTGGGCACGTCGAAGGTCGAGAGCGTCGGCAAGGTCGTGCTGCTGTTTCTGCTGGCGCTGATGCTTTCCGACGCGCTTTCGCTCGGCGGCATCTATTTTATTTTGAGCCACGTGCTGTCCCTCGGCGCGCTTGCGCTGATCGTGCTGTTCCAGCCCGAGATCCGGAGGCTCATCGACCAGTTGGGGTCGAGCAAGCTGAGATCGTTCAACCCCTTCGCGCGCACGCAGCAGGTCTCTGCCATCGAAAACGCCATCGCGCAGACGGTGCTCGCCTGCACGGAAATGTCACGATCCCGCATGGGCGTGCTCATCGTCTTTGAGCGCGAGATGGCGCTCGACGATATCGCCCGCACGGGCACCATCGTCGACGCGCGCGTGAGCAGCGAGCTGCTGAAGAACATCTTCTTCGTCAAGGCGGCGATGCACGACGGCGCGGTCATCATGCGCGACGGGCGGCTGCTGGCGGGCGGCTGTATGCTGCCGCTGTCCAAGAACGTCAACCTCAGCCGGGACCTTGGGATGCGTCACCGCGCGGGTATCGGCATGAGCGAAAATTCCGACGCGGTCGTCGTCATCGTCTCGGAGGAGACGGGGACCATCTCCGTCGCCATCGGCGGCCTTCTGAAGCGCCACCTGATGCCCGAGACGCTCGAAAAGCTGCTGATGAACGAGCTTATCCCGCAATCGCCCGACGAGCAGCAGGAGGAGAAGCTGCATATGCGGCTGTGGAAGCTCCTCACGTCCGGAAAGGGGGACAAGCACGATGAAGTCTAAACGTCGTCAGATCTTTTACGTCTTCCTTTCGCTGCTCATCGCCTCGATGGTGTGGTTTTACGTGAGCAACAACGATGAGATCACCGTCAACGTGCACGGCGTGGCCGTGGAGTTTCTGAACGAGGATACGACGCTTGCCGACAAGGGCCTTATGCGTGTGAGCGGGGACGAGGATGTGACCGTCGATCTGAAGCTCAAGTTCCCGCGCCGGCTCGCCTACAGCTTTGATACGAGCCAGATCCGCCTTGTGAGCGACCTTTCCTCCGTCACCTATGCGGGCAAGCAGTCCGTGAGCTATAACATTCTTCTGCCGAACGGCATCTCCACGCGCGATGTCAGCGTGGAATCGCCCACGGTGCGCAGCGTGCAGGTCGAGATCGGTGAGCTCAACAAGCGCGATATCGAGATCCGCTGCAAGGTCATCGGCAACGTGGCCGAGGGCTACATCGCCGGGACTGTTGAGCTTCTGCCGGAAACGCTCGAGGTGCGCGGTCAGCAGTCCGACCTCCGCCAGATCAGCTACGCGCAGGTCACGCTCGACATTGAAGATGCGTCCTCGACCGTTGTGGAGCTGCTCGATTTCGAACTCTACGATTTCAACGACCAGGTCATCGACAACAAGAACATCCATCCGATGAGCGAGAGCGTGCAGGTCACAGTCCCGGTGCTCAAGGTAAAGGACGTGCCCTTGACAGTGAACCTTGTCGAATCCGCGGGTGCGCGGCTTGAAAATTACACCTGGTCGCTCAGCTACAGCAGCATCACCCTTTCGGGCGAGTCCTCGCAGATGGCCGCGATCAGCGAGCTGGTGGTCGGCACGCTTGCGCTTGAGGATCTGCGCGAGCAGGAGACCTTCACCTATGACATTCCCGTCCCCGAGGACGTGAATAATCTCAGCGGCATTTCGACCGTCACGCTGACGATTACGCCCAAGAGCGTGGAGACGCGGGAGGTCGAGGCGCTGAACTTCAGCTATGAAAACTTCAGCGGCGATCATGCGGTGAGCATCCTCACCTCGTCCCTTCCCGTGACGCTGCGCGGCACGGCGGCGGATATCGAAGCCGTGACAGGGGAGGACGTGCACGTTATCGCCGACCTTTCCGGCATTGAAGCCGACAGCGGCAGCTACACCGTTCCCGCGCGTATTTCCGTATCGGGATACGACCTGGGTGCGGTCGGCAGCTACGAGGTCACCGTTCATATCGGATAAGCATTTTCCCAAAGGAGACACTATGACTCAGATCGCAACAGTCGAAAAAATACTGCCCGGCGGCATGGCGGAAATTTCCGTCCCGCGCAAGTCGGCCTGCGGGCACGACTGCGAGGAGTGCGCGGGCTGCGGCGTTTCGGGCGCAAGTGTGCGCGCGCAGGCGCGCAACACGGTCGGCGCAGAGGTGGGGCAGAAGGTCGTGGTCGAGAGCAGCACGAAGCGGCTGCTCGGCGTGATGATTTTGGTTTATCTGCTGCCCATCGTTTGCTTTTTCGTCGGCTATTTCGTGACCGGCGCGCTTTCGAGCGAGGGCCTGCGCTACGGGATCGCCATCGCCGCATTTCTCGTCGGCATCCTCCCGGCAGTCATCTGCGACCGGCGCATGAAGCAGACCGGCGCGCTGACGTTCACCATCGTGCGCCTGTTCTGAGGCGATGTTCGGTTATATCCGCCCCGCCAAAGAGCGGCTGAGCGCGCATGACGAGGAGCTCTTTCAGGCCGTTTACTGCGGGCTGTGCCACGAGCTCGGGCGAAAGTACGGCTTTGCGGCCCGCTTTGCCCTGAACTTTGACTTCACCTTCCTTGCCATCCTGCTCTCTGAGACGCAGGAGCCGGAATGCGCATCCTGCCGGTGCGTCGCGCACCCGTGCAAGGCGCGCTGCGCGATGACGCACACGGGCGCGCTCGAGGCTGCGGCCGACCACAGCATCGTGCTCACCTGGTGGCAGCTCAGGGACCATATCGCCGACCACGGATTTTTCAAGTCTCTCCCATACCGGCTGGCCGCGCTTTTTCTGCGCGCGGCCTATCGCAAGGCAAGCCGGTGCGTGCCGGCATTCGATGCCGCGGTGCAGCGGCACCTCAGCGATCTTGCCGCGCGCGAGCGGGAGCACTGCGCGTCGCTCGACGCCGCTGCCGAGCCGTTTGCCGCGCTGATGGCGGACATTGCCGCCGTCGTGCCGGATGAGCGGCACCGCCGTGTGATGGCCGAGATCTTCTACCACCTCGGCCGCTGGATCTATCTGGTCGACGCGGCGGACGATCTGAAAAAGGATTTTGAGACCGGGTGCTACAATCCGCTGCGCTGCCGCTACGATCTCACAGACGGAACGCTCGATGAGAAAACGCGGCAGGAGGTCGCGCTTTCGCTCGACCTCTCCGTGCACCGCATGGCGAGCGCCTACGCGCTGCTTGAGCGCGGCGCATGGTCGAACATTTTGGACAGCATTTTTTACGAGAGCCTGTACGGGATCGGCAATGCCGTTCTCAAGGGCACCTATCATAAACCTCCGCGACGGATGCATTTCCGCACGAAACCACAGAAAAACGAGGAAACCGTATGAACGACCCCTATCAGATCCTGAATATCCCGCCTACGGCGACTGACGAGGAGGTCAAGCGCGCTTACCGCGACCTTGCCCGCAAGTACCATCCGGACAACTACCACGATAACCCGCTGGCCGATCTCGCACAGGAAAAAATGAAAGAGATCAACGAGGCCTACGACCAGATCCAGAAGCAGCGCAAGGCGTCCTCTGCCGCCTCGCAGAGCTACTCCTACGGCTACGGCGGCGACAGCGGCTATGGCAATTCCGCTTACGGCGGCTATGGTGCGGGGGCGCTCAACCAGGTGCGCATGGCGATCAACCGCGGCGATATCTCGCTCGCCGAGCGCCTGCTCAGCGGCGTGAGCGACCACAACGCGGAGTGGAACTTTCTGATGGGCGTCGTGTGCTCGCGGCGCGGATGGATGGACGAGGCCAAGCGCTATATGGAGACCGCCGTGCAGATGGACCCGAACAACCCCGAGTATCAGAACGCGCTCTCCGCGCTGACGGGGGCGGGCTACCGGCCCAACGGCTTTCGCTCGGTCCACACTGCCAATTTTGACGACAGCGCGTGTCTGCGCTGCTGCGCGGCATGGTCGTGCTGCACGCTGTTTAGCGGCGGCGGATGCTATATTCTGCCCTGCATTTACTGATCATCTGTTCAGCTCTGTGCTTTTCAGCTTTGTGTTTTTACTATATAATGGAGGAGAAGAATCGTGGTCAAAAGTATGACCGGCTATGGAAGAGCCAAGAAAACATTATCCAATCGCGATATCACCGTTGAGGTGCGCAGTGTCAACAACCGTTACCTCGACTGCACGGTCAAGCTGCCGCGCGCCTACATTTTTGCAGAGGACGCCATCAAGGGCCGCGTGCAGAAGGCGATCTCGCGCGGCAAGGTCGACGTGTTCGTCACCATCGACTCGACCGGTGCGGATGAAGAGGTCGTCGTGGTCAACGAGGGCCTTGCGCGCAGCTATTTCGCTGCATTCAAAAAGCTCTACGAGCTTGGCGGAGACTATCTCAAAAAGCAGTCCTACGTGGCGGACTTTGCCCGCATCCCCGATGTGCTGAGCGTCACGAAGGCGGAGGAAGACCTTGAATCCGTCGGCGCGGACATCTGTGAGGTGCTGGGCGAGGCGCTCACTTCCTACAATGCGATGCGCGCGACGGAAGGAAAAAAGCTCGCCGAGGACATCGGCGGCAGGCTCACGACCATCGAAACGCTCACGGGCATGGTCGAGGAGCGCTCGCCCGAAACGGTGCGCGAGTACCGCGAAAAGCTGACCGCGCGGATGCAGGAGGTCTTGCAGAGCACGACGATCGACGAAGCGCGCATCCTGACCGAAGCCGCCATCTATGCCGACAAGATCGCCGTGGATGAAGAGACCGTGCGTCTGCGCTCCCACGTGTCGCAGTTGCGCGATATGCTGCTCTCCGATGAGCCCATGGGCCGCAAGATGGACTTCCTCATTCAGGAGGTCAACCGCGAGAGCAACACCATCGGCTCAAAGTGCAACGACGTCGCCATCGCGCGCGATGTGGTCGCGCTCAAGGCGGAGGTCGAAAAGATCCGCGAGCAGGTGCAGAACATCGAGTAAGGAGTGACCGCGATGAAACTGCTGAATATCGGCTTTGGCAATATGGTGTCCGCTGAGCGGCTGATCGCCGTCGTGAGTCCCGACAGCGCGCCGATCAAGCGCCTCATTCAGGAATCCCGCGAACGCGGAATGCTGATCGACGCGACCTACGGCCGCAAGACCGCTTCGGTCTTTATCATGGACAGCGACCATGTGGTGCTCTCGGCTATCGCGGCAGACAAGCTGATCGCACGTCTCGGTGTGGAGACGCTCGGTATAGAGGAGGAAGCATAAGAATATGTACAAGGGAAGGACCTTTATCATCTCCGGCCCGTCCGGAGTGGGCAAGAGCACGGTGCTCAAGGAGCTTTTCAAGGACCGGGATGACCTGTATTTTTCCGTCTCGGCCACGACGCGCTCTCCGCGTCCCGGCGAGGTGGACGGCGTGCACTACCACTTCACCAATGTCGACGAGTTTCGCAAAATGATCTCTGAGGACGCGTTTCTGGAGTATGCCGAGTATGTCGGCAACTTCTACGGCACGCCGAAAAAATATGTCGACGAGGCCATGGAGCAGGGCAAGGACGTTGTGCTCGATATCGAGGTGCAGGGCGCGATCCAGGTCGTGCACAAGCGGCCGGACGTCGTGCGCATCTTCATCGCGCCCCCCTCGTGGCAGGCGCTCGAGGAGCGGCTGACGGGCCGCGGCACCGACAGCCCGGAAAAGGTGCAGAAGCGCCTCGTGCGCGCCAAGGTCGAGCTCCAGACTGCCAACACCTATGATTACTTTGTCATCAACGACACGGTGGAACGCGCCGTGCGCGAGATCAACGCCATCATGCTCGCCGAGCACTGCAAGCCCGCCGAGCGCATGGCTATCTTGTCTGAATAAGTTCAAAAATCAGCCGAAAGGCAGAAGGAAGTAAACGATTATGATGCTTTATCCCGCAATGAGCCTGCTCAACAAGTACGTTGAAAACCGCTACCTGCTCGTCAACGTGGTCGCGCGCCGCGCCCGCCAGATCGCTGAGCAGGCCGATGAAGAGGGGTATCCCCTCTGCGAAAAGCCGGTCACCACGGCCATCAACGAGGTCGCTGCCGGTAAGCTCACCGCAGAGAATATCGACACGCACATCGCAAAGTAACAAGAACACAACAAAGGAGGAGACTGTATGGCAGAGAAGATGCTTGCTCGTGTCGCAGTCTCTTCTGTTCCGTATGCGGCCGATAAGCTCTACACCTATCGCATCCCGGAAGAGCTGGCAGAGGCTGCCATGCCCGGCAAACGGGTGCTCGTTCCGTTCGGGCGCGGCAACCGGCGCAGCGAGGGCTTCGTGCTCGATATCGTGCACGAAGAGGACAAGCCCGCCTATAAGCCCATCGACGCCTTTTTGGATGACGCACCGTTGCTGGACGAAAGGGATATCCGCCTTGTCCGCTGGATGAAGGCGCGCTATTTCTGCACCTATTACGATGCACTCAAAACGCTGCTGCCGGGCGGCGTGTGGCTCAAGAGCCGCGAGGTCTGGCGGCTGAACGACGGCGTCAGCGCCGAAGAAGCGCTGAGAGCAGTCGCGCCCGATTCGCTCGAGGAAACGCTGCTTCATGCTGTGCTCGGCGCGAAGGGTGCTGAGCGCACGGCGCTCAATGAGCTGGGCGGTGAGAAAACAGGGAAGGTCCTCCATGCGCTCGAGCAGCATGGGCTTCTCATCTGCGAAACGACGATGAAGCAGCGCCTTGGCGACAAGACGGCGCGCATGGTGTCGCTCTGCGTCAGCGCGGAGGAGGCGCTTGCCGCCGTCGAGCCCAAGCGCCGCAGCGCGCCGGTGCGCTATGCGGTCATCGAGCTTCTCTGCCGCGAGGGGACGCTGTCCTCCACGGAGATCAGCTACTACACGGGCGCGACGATGCAGACGCTGCGAGGACTCAAAAAGTCCGGCCTTGTCGAGTTTTCCGAGCAGGAGGTGCTGCGCGTCGGCACTGTGGAGCCAAGCGGCGGCAAGCCTGCGCCCGTTACGCTCAACGACGAGCAGCAGGCCGCCTTTGGGGGCCTTTCCGCCCTGCTCGGTCATGAGGGCGGCAGTGCCGCGCTCCTTTACGGCGTGACCGCAAGCGGCAAGACACAGGTCTACCTCAGGCTCATCGAGGAGACGCTTGCGCGCGGCAGGACGGCGATGCTGCTCGTGCCGGAGATCGCGCTGACGCCGCAGATGATGCGGCACTTTTCCGCGCAGTTCGGCGCCGATGTTGTGATGCTGCACAGTGCGCTGCCGCTCACGGAGCGCTATGACCAGTGGAAGCGCATCCGCCGCGGTGAGGTGCGCGTCGTGCTCGGCACGCGCAGTGCGGTGTTCGCGCCGCTGCCGAACCTCGGTCTCATCATTCTCGACGAGGAGCAGGAGGGAAGCTACCAGTCGGAAAATCCGCCGCGCTATCACGCGCGCGACATTGCGCAGCTTCGCTGCGCACAGCAGGATGCGCTGATGCTGCTCGGCTCGGCAACACCGACGGTGGAGACCGCGTATTACGCGAAGCGCGGGCGCTATCAGGTGTTTTCCCTTCACAGGCGTTTCAACGATCTGCCGCTTCCAAAGGTGCTCATCGCCGACATGAAGGACGAGCTGCGGCAGGGAAATGAGACCTCGATCGGTCAGGCCCTGCGCGGAGAGCTCGAAAAAAATATTGAACGGGGAGAGCAGAGCATTCTGTTTCTCAACCGGCGCGGCAGCGCGCGGATGCTGCTGTGCGGAGAGTGCGGCTATGTGCCGCAGTGCCCGCGGTGCAGTGTGCCGATGACCTATCACTCGGCCAACGAGCGGCTGATGTGCCACTACTGCGGTCATTCCGAGGCCGCGCCGGAACGGTGCGGCGAGTGCGGCGGACTGCTGAAGCGCGTCGGCTCCGGCACGCAGAAGGTCGAGCAGGAGCTTGCCGCGCTCTTTCCGGGCACAAGTGTTCTGCGCATGGACGCCGATACCGTCGCCGCCGCGCGGGGGCACGAAGCGCTTTTGAAGCAATTTACCGAACAGAATATTCCCATCCTCCTTGGGACGCAGATGGTCGCCAAGGGGCTGGACTTTGAAAATGTCACGCTCGTCGGCGTGCTGGACGCGGACCTTTCGCTCTACGTGCAGAACTACCACGCGGCCGAGCGGACCTACAGCCTGCTCGCGCAGGTCGTGGGCAGGGCCGGCCGGGGCGAGCGCGCGGGACGCGCGGTCATCCAGACCTATCACCCCGAAAACGAGGTCATTCAGGCCGCGGCAAAGCAGGATTACGAAGCGTTTTACCAAAGCGAGCTGCGGCTGCGCCGTCTGCGGCGCTATCCGCCGTTTGCCGACCTCTTCACGCTGACCGTTTCCGGCAGCGAGGAGCTGCGTGTCATCGCTGCCGCGCGCACCCTGTGCGACGCGCTGCGCTGCGAGAGCGAGAGGGAGCCGCTGCGCGCGCTCGAGACCGAGGTGCTCGGCCCCGCAGGAGCGCCGGTCGTGAAGGTGAACGACCGCTACCGCTACTGCGTCTATCTTTGCGGCAGGAGCGACAGTGCGCTGCGGCGTACCGTCAGCGAGTATCTGCTGGCGTTTTACGCAAGAAAAGAAAACCGCGGTCTCGACATTTTTGCCGACTGCAATGCTTTACAATAGAGAAAAGAGGAAGAACAATTATGGCTATCCGTACCATTCGTGAAAAGGGCGACCCCTGCCTGACAAAGGTCTGCCGTCCGGTGACGGAGTTCAACGCCCGTCTCCATCAGCTGCTCGACGACATGGCCGACACGCTGGCCGAGGCCGGCGGCGTGGGGCTTGCGGCCCCGCAGGTGGGCATCCTGCGCCGCGTCTGCATCGTGGAGGACGCGCAGGGCGAGATCATCGAGCTCATCAACCCCGAGATCATCAAGGCCGAGGGGGAGCAGACGGGCCTTGAGGGATGCCTGAGCGTGCCGGGTAAGTACGGCATCGTCACGCGCCCGATGGTGGTGCGCGTGCGCGCGCAGGACCGCTACGGCACGGAGTTCGAGGTCGAGGACGAGGAGCTGACCGCGCGCTGCTTCTGCCACGAGATCGAGCATCTCGACGGCATTCTCTACACCGAGCACTGCAAGGTGATGACGGACGCGGAGCTTGAGCAGTATATCCGTGAGCATGAAAAGGAGCTGGACGAGGAATGAGGATCGTCTTCATGGGCACGCCCGACTTTGCGCGCACGATCCTGGAGCGCCTGGTCGCGGACGGACACGAGGTCTGCGGCGTTTTCACGCAGCCGGACAAGCCGCGCAACCGGAATAAAGTGACGCCAAGCCCTGTAAAGGAATATGCTTTGACACAAAATATCCCCGTTTTTCAGCCGGTGACGATGCGCGACGGCACGGCGCTCGCCGATTTCAGGGCGCTCGAGCCTGAGCTTGCGGTCGTCGCGGCCTATGGCCGCATCCTGCCGGAGGAAATGCTTGCCGTGCCGGTGCACGGCTGCATCAACGCGCACGCGTCCATCCTGCCGAAGTACCGCGGCGCTGCGCCTATCAACCGCGCCATTCTGAATGGCGAAAAGGAGACCGGCGTGACCGTGATGCACATGGCAAAGGAGTGCGACGCGGGCGACATGATCTTAGTCAAAAAGCAGGCCATCCGCCCCGACGAGACGGCGGAGAACCTTTTCTCCGAGCTCGCTTTGCTCGGCGCGGACGCGATCGCCGAGGCGATCGCGGAGATCAGGAACGGCACGGCACAGCGCGTGCCGCAGAACGAGGCGGAGGCAACTTATGCCCCCATGCTCTCGCGTGAGCTCTCGCCCATCGATTGGACGAGAAGCAGCACGCAGATCATCGACCAGATCCGCGCACTGATCCCGTGGCCCTGTGCCGCGGCGAGCATTCTCGGTGCAAACACGAAAATTTTCCGCGCCGTGCCGCTGGGCGAAACGAAGGACGCTCCCGGCACGCTGCGCGCGATGAAAAAGGGAATTGAGGCTGCCTGCGGCGACGGAAAGAGCATCCTCATCACCGAATTACAGCCCGATGGCGGCAAGCGCATGGCCGCAAACGCCTTTTTGAACGGCAAACGCATCGCCGCGGGGACGGTCCTCGATGCGTAAGGGAACGACCGCGAACGCGCGCGAATGCGCGCTCGCCGTACTCGTCGCCTGCCGCCGCAACGGTGCGTGGGCGGATGCGGCGCTCAAGGCACAGCTTGCCAAAACAGCGCTGAATGCGCAGGACGCGGCGCTTTGCAGCCGCATCGTCTACGGCGTGATGCAGAACGAGCTGCTGCTGAACTGGTACCTTGGCGCCTACTGCACGCAGAAACTCGACCATTTGCAGCCGCCGCTGGCCGATATTCTGCGCATCGGCGCGTATCAGATCTTATTTTTGGACAAGGTGCCCGACCACGCGGCGGTGAGCGAATCTGTGGAGCTTTGCCGCACGAACGGACGCGCGGCGGCGAGCGGGCTTGCCAACGCGGTGCTGCGCAAGGTCGCACAGAATAAGGAAAATCTCCCGCCGCTGCCGCAGGATACGCTCTCGCGCCTGAGCATTGCCTACAGCCATCCGAAGTGGCTGGTGGAAAAGCTTGTTGCGCTGCTGGGCGAGGACGAAGCGGAGCAGTTTCTGCGCACCGATAATGAAGCTGCACCCATGACCGTGCAGGTCAACCCGCTCAAGACGGACGGGGAGACTCTCGCGCGCGAGCTGATGGGCGACGGCGTCAAGGCTGCGCCGCACGAATGGGTGCCGGGCTGCTTCGAGCTTTCCGGTACCGGCGACCTCACAACGCTTGCGAGCTTTTATCAGGGCCGCTTCACGGTGCAGGACGCGGCGGCAAAGCTCGTGGCCTACGCCGCGGGCTTTGAAAAGGGACAGAAGGTGCTGGACGTCTGCGCCGCGCCCGGCGGCAAGTCGTTTGCCGCGGCGTTCGCGATGGAGAACGAGGGCGATATCCTCGCCTGCGATCTGCACGAGAACAAATTAAAGCGCATCCGCGAGGGCGCGCAGCGCCTTGGTATCACCTGCATCGAGACCGCCGCGGCCGACGGCCGTGTGTTCCGCCCGGAGTGGGAGGGGAAATACGACACGGTCGTGTGCGATGTGCCGTGCTCGGGCCTTGGCATCATCCGCAAAAAGCCGGATATCCGCTATAAGGATGCCGCCGAGCTTGCGGCGCTGCCGGAGATCCAGCGCGCGATCCTGGAAAACAGCGCGCGCTATGTGAGGGCGGGCGGTGTGCTGGTCTACTCGACCTGCACCGTCCTGCCCGAGGAAAATGAACACGTGACGGACGCGTTCCTTGCAGCGCATCCGGATTTTACTTATGAAGATTTCTCCCTGCCGAACGGAGAAGCTGCGCCGGGGCATTTGACGCTCTGGCCGCAGCGGAATGGAACGGATGGGTTTTATCTCAGCCGCATGAGGAGGAAAGCATGACGGATATCAAGTCGATGACGCTGGGCGAGATCAGCGAAGCGCTGCGCGCGATGGGGGAGCCGTCCTTTCGCGGCAAGCAGGTATTCACCTGGCTGCACCGCGGCGTGACGGATTTTGACCAGATGATCAACATTCCCAAGTCGCTGCGTGAAAAGCTGGCGCAGGAGTATGTCATCACCGCGCCGACTGTTGCGCGCAAGCAGGTCTCGAAGCTCGACGGGACGATCAAGTACCTTTGGGAGCTGTCTGACGGCAACTGCATCGAAACGGTGCTGATGTCCTATCACCACGGCAACACGGTCTGCATTTCCTCACAGGTCGGCTGCCGCATGGGATGCAAATTCTGCGCCTCGACGCTTGCCGGCAAGGTGCGCGACCTGACGCCGTCCGAAATGCTCGACCAGGTGCTCTTTACGCAGCTCGATGCGGGGAAGGAAATTTCCAACATCGTGCTCATGGGCATCGGCGAGCCGCTCGATAACCGCGCGAATGTGATGCGATTTCTGGAGCTGATCAACCATCCGGACGGGATGAACATCGGGATGCGGCACATCTCGCTCTCCACCTGCGGCGTGGTGCCGGGCATCGACGCGCTGGCCGAGGACAATCTGCAGCTCACGCTGTCCGTTTCGCTCCACGCGCCCGACAGCGAGACGCGCAGCCGCATCATGCCGGTGAACAACGCCTACGACGTTTCCGAGCTCTTTGCGGCCTGCCACCGGTATTTTAAGAAAACGGGCCGCCGCATCTCGTTTGAATACGCGATGATCGACGGTGTGAACGACCACGACTGGCAGGCGGACCTGCTGGCTGAAAAAATTCACGGGATGCCGGGTCATGTGAACCTCATCCCGCTCAACGACGTGGTCGAGAGCGAGTTCAAGCCGAGCAAGCGCGTCGCGGCATTCCAGAAGCGCCTTGAGTCCCACGGCCTGACGGCGACGGTCCGCCGCAGCCTGGGCGGCGACATTGACGCCAGCTGCGGACAACTCCGGCGCAAAGAAATGAAAGCAAGAGAGGGGGTCGCGCAATGAGAGCCTGTGGAAAAACCGACGTCGGTCTGCGGCGGCATGAAAATCAGGATACCTTTGCCGTCGAGCAGGGCAAAAAGCTGCTCATCGCCGTCGTGTGCGACGGCATGGGCGGCGCCGAGGGCGGACAGATCGCAAGCTCTGTTGCGGTGGAGACCTTTATGAAGGAAATGCGCGCGCTCATCCGCGCGGACATGACCGCCGAGCAGCTGCGCGAGCTCGCGTCGTTCTGCGTGGCGAAGGCCAACACGGCGGTCTATCAGCGCGCGCTGCAAGACCCCGCCTATCAGGGCATGGGCACGACGCTCGTCAGCGCAGTGGCAGAGGAGAAGTACGCCATCGTCTGCAACATCGGCGACAGCCGCGCGTATTTGATCCGCGGCGGCGAGATCACACGCATCACGCACGACCACAGCGTCGTGCAGACGCTCGTGGAAAACGGCAACATCACCGCCGAGGAGGCGCGCACGCACCCGAACCGCAACCTCATCACCCGCGCGCTCGGCCCAGACGAAAACACGCTCTGCGACGCGTTCGAGGTCTCGTTCACCAAGGGGGACAAAATTCTCCTCTGCACGGACGGCCTTGTCGTCACCGCGACAGACGACGAAATTTGCCGCGCCGTGTGCGCGGGTAAGAGCGCGGAAGAAAGCCTTAACGATCTCATTGCGCTCGCCAAGGCGCAGGGCGCGCCGGACAACGTGACGGCTGTGCTCATTGAACACGAGTAAAGGAGGTGGCACCGTATGAACAATATGATCGGAAAAATGCTCGACAACCGCTATGAGCTGCTCGAAGTCATCGGCAGCGGCGGCATGGCCGTTGTCTACAAGGCCAAGTGCCACCGCTTGAACCGCCTCGTGGCGGTCAAGGTGCTCAAGAGCGACCTTGCCGAGGACGCCGACTTCCGCCGCCGCTTCCGCGATGAGTCGCAGGCCGTCGCGATGCTCTCGCACCCGAATATCGTTTCGGTCTACGACGTGAGCCGCGGCGAAACGGAGTATATCGTCATGGAGCTCATCGACGGTATCACGCTCAAGCAGTATATGGAAAAGCGCGGCCAGCTCAACTGGCGCGAAGCGCTGCATTTCATCACGCAGATCATGAAGGCGCTCTCGCACGCGCATTCGCGCGGCATCATCCACCGCGACATCAAGCCGCAGAACATCATGGTCCTGCGCGACGGCAGCGTCAAGGTCGCCGACTTTGGCATCGCCTGCCTTGCCAATTCCGCCAACACGCTCACGCAGGAGGCGCTCGGCTCGGTGCACTATATGTCGCCCGAGCAGGCCAAGGGCGATCGCACGGATGCGCGCTCGGATATCTATTCCGCGGGCGTGGTGCTCTACGAGATGCTGACGGGCAGACTGCCCTTTGAGGGCGACAGCGCCGTTTCCGTCGCCATCCAGCATTTGTCCTCCGTGCCGCTCTCGCCGCGCGAGATCAACCCCGATGTGCCGGAGGCGCTCGAACTCATCTGCATGAAGGCCATGGCCTCTGATATCGACAAGCGCTATGCTTCGGCCGACGAAATGCTTGCAGACCTGGAGGAATTCCGCAAAAATCCCGAGGTCGACCTCGATTTTACCATCGAGGACCTGCACCGCGAGACCGCGGATGAGCCCACGCAGTATATCCCCGCCGTGCACACTGTGTCTAAGGCGCAGAAGGTGCAGGAGGATGACGCAGAGGAAGAGGAGCCCCCGCACAAAATGGGCACGCGCAAGCTGCTCACGATCATCGGTGCGGCGGTGGCCGCGGTCGCGCTCATCGTGCTGCTCTGGCACGCGATCTTCAGCGACCTCTTCGGCAAGGAGCAGACGCCGACGGAGTATGTGGTGCCGCATCTCATCGGCATGACCATCGCGGAGGCGGAGGCGGACGAGCGCGTGAAGGATATCTTCGAGATCGAGCAGATCGGCCAGCGCGCAAGCAGCGAATATGCGGCGGGGCAGATCATCGAGCAGTCGCCCGAGAGGGGGAAGACCGTGAAGGGCAACCGCGTTATCTCGGTCTTCGTCAGCACCGGCGCGCGGACGGAGTCCATGCCGAATCTCATCAATACGGAACGGCGCAACGCGGCGCTCCAGCTCAAGAATCTGGACCTCAGCCTCGTCGTCGACGATACGCTGGAGGAGTACAGCGAGTCCATCACGGCGGGCTATGTCATCCGCACCATTCCCGAGGCGGGGATGACCCTGAACGAGGGCGACAGCGTGACGCTGGTGGTCAGCAAGGGCTCGGAAAAGAAGACTGTAACGGTCATCACCTTTACAGGAAGTGACATTGATATCGTGCGTCAGCAGGCCACGCAGATGGGCCTTGTGGTCGGCGATGTGTCCTCGCGGGCGGACGTGAGCCCCATTGGTACGGTGCTTGAGCAGAGCATCGCCCCGAATACTGAGGTAAAAGAGGGGACGGCCATCACCTTTGTCGTGAGCTCCGGCCCCGACGTGGACGACGGCGGCGAGGAGCCGAGCGTCGAAGGCGAGGAGCTGCCGTGACGGGAAGGATACAGCGCGCGCTGAGCGGCTTTTACTACGTCAAGGGCGAGGACGGAACGCTCCTCACCTGCAAGGCGCGCGGAAAATTCCGCCGCGAGGGGATCTCGCCGCTCGTTGGCGACCATGTCGTTTGCTGCGAAATTCCCGGCGGCGAGGGACGCATCGACGAGATCCTGCCGCGCCGCAATTTCTTCGAGCGGCCGAGCGTTGCGAACATTGACCAGATGGTCATCGTCTGCTCGCAGGCCATTCCAAAAACGGACCCGTATCTCGTCGACCGCATGACGGCCATCGCTGCGCTCAAGGGCTGCGAGGTGCTCATCTGCATCAACAAGTGCGATCTCGACCCCGCGGATACGCTGCGGGAATACTACGAGAGCGCAGGCTTTCGCACCGTCTGCGTCAGCGCCGAGACGGGCGAGGGCATCGATGCGCTGCGCGGGCAGCTCGTCGGGCGGCTCTCCGCCGTGACGGGCAATTCTGGTGTCGGCAAGTCGAGCATTCTGAACGCGCTCGACCCCAATATGTCGCTCAAAACGGGCGAGGTGAGCCAGGCGCTCGGACGCGGACGGCACACAACGCGCCATGTCGAGCTCTATGAGCTGCCCTGCGGCGCGGAGATCATCGACACGCCGGGCTTTTCCTCCTTTGAAACGACGGGGCTCAATCTGGAGCTCAAAGCGCGCCTGCCGGAGTGCTTTCCCGAGTTTGCGCCGTATCGGGAGGACTGCCGCTTCGTCGGGTGCAGCCACACGAAGGAGAAGGGCTGCGCCGTGCGGCAGGCGGTGAAGGATGGGCAGATCGTCAAGGGCAGGCATGAGAGCTATTGCAGGCTCTACGATGAGCTCAAGGACCTGCGCGAATGGAATGCGGGCAATGAAGGGCGCGGAAAGCGCGGATAAACCAACAGACAGGACAAAAGCCTGCTGCCGAATGAGGCAGCAGGCTTTTGCCGTTTAGAGAGATGAGAGAGGGGAAAATCAATGAAATAAGAGAGGATCAATCCTGGAACAGGGGAGTGGAGAGGTAGCGGTCGCCGGTGTCGGGCAGCAGGACAACGATGGTCTTGCCCTTGTTCTCTGGGCGCTTGGCGAGCTGGATACCGGCCCACACAGCAGCGCCGGAGGAAATGCCGACCAGCACACCCTCGCTGTGGCCGACGAGCTTGCCGGTGGCAAAGGCGTCGTCGTTTTCGACGGGGATGATCTCATCATAGATCTTGGTATCCAGCACGTCTGGGACGAAGCCCGCGCCGATGCCCTGGATCTTGTGCGCGCCCGCGCTGCCCTTGCTCAGAACAGGGGAGGAGGCGGGTTCCACGGCGACGACCTTGGCGGAGGGTTTGCGCTCCTTGAGGAACTTGCCCGTGCCGCTCAGCGTGCCGCCCGTACCGACGCCCGCAACAAAAATGTCGACTTCACCGTCGGTGTCTGCCCAGATCTCGGGGCCGGTCGTCTCGTAGTGCGCCTTCGGGTTCGCAGGATTGACGAACTGCCCGGCGATGAAGCTGTTCGGCGTCTGCGCGGCGAGCTCCTCGGCCTTGGCGATGGCGCCCTTCATGCCCTTGGCACCGTCGGAGAGGACGAGCTCCGCGCCGTAGGCCTTCATCAGCTGGCGGCGCTCGACGCTCATGGTCTCAGGCATGACGATGATGATGCGGTAGCCGCGCGCGGCGGCGACGGAGGCGAGGCCGATACCGGTGTTGCCGGAGGTCGGCTCGATGATAACGGAGTCGGGCTTCAGCTTGCCGCTGGCCTCGGCGTCATCGAGGATGGCCTTGGCGATACGATCCTTGACGGAGCCGGCGGGGTTGAAGTATTCAAGCTTGGCGAGAAGCTTGGCTTCGAGCTTTTCTGCCTTTTCGATGTGGGACAGTTCGAGAAGCGGGGTCTTGCCGATCAGCTGGTCTGCGGAAGTGTAGATCTTGCTCATAACGTTTTCCTCCTGAACGATGTACGTTCTATAACTAAAATTTTTTTGTTTTCGTTTGGTTTTTCGATTTCAACGGTCGTTGCGGCCGTTAAGCTCTGCCGCAGCAACATCGGAAGGGGTGAAGGAATGAAGTCATGTTCATTACCAACCTTTCAAGTAGGTATGTAGGGATTATACGATGCGCATTTTGATTTGTCAAGAGAGAATTTCAAAAAAATCTGTTGAAATCCTATAAACCATGTAATATAATAGGATTATCAGAAGTTGAAGAAAGCAAACCATTGCGCTTTTCAACGGATGGGGATAGAAAGGCGTGAATAAGTTATGATGATTTCAACCAAGGGCCGCTACGCACTGCGTGTGCTCATCGACATGGCCGAGCACCAAACCGACGGGTACATCCCGCTCAAGGAGATCGCCAAGCGGCAGGATATCTCGGAAAAATATCTCGAGAGCATTGTCAAGACGCTCGTCAAGGGCGGTGTGGTCGAGGGGATGCGCGGCAAGGGCGGCGGCTACCGCCTGTGCAAGAGCCCCGATCAGTTCACGACCGGCCATATCCTGCGGCTGATGGAAGGCTCGCTCGCACCGGTCGCGTGTCTCGAGTCCGGTAGCGCGCCGTGTGACCGTGCGGCCGAATGCCGCACGCTGTCGCTCTGGGCCGGGCTGAACGACGTCATCAACAAGTATCTTGATCAGTATACGCTCGCGGACCTGCTGCGCGAGGATGGCGGGTACGATTACGTGATCTGATCCTGTTTTTCCTGCGCGGCGCAGGGGGCGTTCGCACGGTTGGCAGCAAGAAGAAAAGTCTTCCCTTTCTCAAAGCTTTCTGTTAGAATACGGTATGCAAAATACGATAAAAACCAAGGAGAACTTTGATGAAAAAGCTACTGTATCTTCTCACGGCCTGCGCGCTGATGCTTTCGCTCGCCGCCTGCGGCAGCAAAGCCGACGAGGACAAGCAGCCGGATGAGGACCCCGTGCAGGAGGAAACGCCGATCGACGACAAGCAGGAGACTCCTGAAACGGACGATGCGTCCAAGGAGGAGTCTTCTGATGACGGCGCGAAGACCGAGCCGGACGCAAACAAGGACGAAAAGCCGGGGGAGACGCAAAAGCCGTCGGAGCCGGCAAAAACTGACAGCAAGAAGGACGAGGCGCCTGCAAGCAAGCCCTCCGTGCCGTCCAAGCCCGCGGAAACGCCGTCGGAAACACCCACCGAGACGCCTGCCGAACAGAACACTGGTGCGCTTTCGCTGCTCACCTCTGTCTGGAGCACCTACAGCGATGACGACAAGTTCCCCGCCGGCGGCGGTGATGCGGAGCACGCTGTTGACGGTGCCCCCGGCAGCTTCGATGTGTCGAATGCCGACAGCCTGACCTACCAGCTCACGTTCCCGTCTGACGATGCTTCGCTCATCGACGGCGCGGCATCGCTCGTCCATATGATGAACATGAACACCTTTACCTGCGGCGCGTTCCACGTGGCCGACGCGGGCAATGTCTCGAAGGTCGCGGACGATATCCGCAGTGCCGTGCAGGGCAAGCAGTGGATGTGCGGCTTTCCAGACAAGCTCGTGATCTTCACGACGGGGCAGTATGTCGTGTCGGTCTATGGCGATGAGGACCTCGTCAATACCTTCCGCGATAAGTTTAGCGCCTGTCACAGCGGTGCGGTCGCCGTCTATGACGAGGCCATCAGCGGATAAACGATATAAAAAGGAGCACGCCGATCAGCGTGCTCCTTTTTTATTTACCGGTCGAAGCTCGGATTCACATAGTAGACGTTTTTCTCGTCCAGACGGTCCTTTACAAGGCGGAGACCCTCGCCGAAGCGCTGGAAATGCACGATCTCGCGCGCCCGCAGGAACTTGATGACGTCGCTCACGTCCGGATCGTCAGAAAGACGCAGGATGTTGTCATACGTCACGCGAGCCTTCTGCTCTGCTGCCAGGTCTTCGGTCAAATCCGCGATGGTGTCGCCGGTGACCTGCATGGTGCTCGCCGACCAGGGATAGCCCGAAGCAAACTGCGGGAAAACGCCCGCCGTGTGGTCAACAAAGTAGGTATCAAAGCCGCCCTCTTTGAGCTGCTCCGGCGTCAGATCTCTCGTAAGCTGATGAACGATGGTGCCAACCATCTCGAGATGCCCCAGCTCCTCTGTGCCGATATCGGTCAGCAGGCCCTTGAGCTCGGGGTAGGGCATGGAGTAGCGCTGGGAGAGGTAGCGCAGTGACGCGCCGAGCTCTCCGTCCGGGCCGCCGTATTGCGAAATGATGGCCATGGCGAGCTTGGGATTCGGATTTTTGATCTTGACCGGATACTGTAGCTTTTTTTCATAAACAAACATTACTGCGCCTCCTCCATATCCCACGGCCATGGATCATCGAGCCACTTAAAGCTGCCGGGCGTCAGGTCGGTCTGCAGCAGGGGACCATACTGCTTTTCATAAGCCTCGCGCCCCTCGCGGCCGAGCTTGATATACGACCAGTAGAGGTTCAGCGCCTCGGTGTCCTCGGGGTGCGTGGTGAGATAGAGGCCAAGCTCGTCGATGGCAAAGTCCAGCGCCATCAGCTCGGAGAGCGCTGTGTTGACGGCGGGAAATTTTGTCTCGAGCTGTGCGTGGAAGGGAAGATTTAAGCCCGGAAAAAGGGTCCCCGCACGCAGCGCATCCTGCTGGGAATAGCGCTCGGGGTCATTGCTCTGAACGGGTACATAAGGAAAAGCCAGCGGTGCGCAGCAGCCATTTGGCAGCGTGCCTGCGCCGGGCGTGACTTTGTTGGTAGGCAAAGAGAATTCCTCCTCATTAAGAGACTTTGAGCCAACGCTCATTCCATCGTATGCAGCGGGAGAAAAAAGGGAAGCAGGGCTTTCCTTTTTGTTCAATGTCCTGTATAATGAAAGGCACATAAGGCCGCGCCGCGGGGCATAGGCTGTTCCGGGGTGAAGAGATTTGTTTCTTGTTCTCGGGAAAAAGGCATTCTGCGCCATGTCTGCGCTGCTGCTTGTTCTGACGGCGGCAATTATCAGTCTGTTCCTGCCGCCAAAGGCAGTTGAAACAGGTGCACCGACATCTGCGGGGAAGACCGTATGGATCATCGACGCAGGGCACGGTGGGGAGGACGGCGGGGCCGTCGCCGCCGACGGCAGCAAGGAAAGCGACGTAAACCTTGCCATCGCACAGCGGCTCGACGCGCTTTTGCTGCTGCTCGGCGAAGAGACGCGCATGACGCGAGCAAGCGATATTTCCATTCATGATAACAGCGCATCGACGCTGCGGGAAAAGAAGCGTTCCGACCTCGAAAACCGCGCGGCGCTGGTCAACGACACGCAAGGTGCGCTCCTTGTCAGCATCCATCAAAACAGCCTTCCGTCGTCCAAACGTACACATGGCGCGCAGGTGTTTTACGGCAAAAAAGCGGGGAGTGCCGAGCTCGCGAATGCCGTGCAGACGGCGCTCAACCAAACAGTCAATGCAGGCAACGAGAAAACGGAAAAGGCCATCGACGCATCGATCTTTCTGATGAAAAACGTCACCGCGCCCGCAATTTTGATCGAGTGCGGCTTTTTGAGCAACGAGAGCGAGACCGCGCTTTTGAAAAGCGGCGATTATCAGCAAAGGCTGGCCGTTGTGATCGCATCCGGTCTCTTGCAGTCGAATCAGTAAAGCAAAAGAGGTTTACCAATATGGCTAAAACAAAAAGCGTGTTTTTCTGCACCGAATGCGGCAATGAGACGCCCAAATGGGGCGGGCGCTGCCCGAGCTGCGGCGCGTGGAACACACTCGTGGAGCAGGCCGTCACCGACGGTGCAAAGGCAGCTAAAGCAAGCGGCCGCAGCCGCGCGCTGCGCGCTAAAGCACGTCCCATCGGTGAGCTCGACACGGCGCAGGAAATTCGCTTTCCCACCGGCATGGGCGAGCTCGACCGCGTGCTTGGCGGGGGTGCCGTGCAGGGCTCGCTCGTGCTTGTCGGCGGCGCGCCGGGCATCGGCAAATCGACGCTGATGCTCCAAATTTGCGGAAAGCTGAGCGAAAACGCCAAAATTCTGTATGTTTCCGGCGAAGAATCGCCGCGTCAGCTCAAGCTGCGCGCCGATCGCCTCGGCGTACAGTCGGACGAGCTGTACGTCCTGTCGGAGACCTGTCTTGGCGATGTATTGCAGTCTGTTGAAGAAGAAAAGCCGGATGTTCTGATCGTTGACTCCATCCAGACGCTCTATCAGGATTCGCTGGAATCGCCCGCAGGCAGCGTGGCGCAGGTGCGCGCCTGCACGCTGGAGCTGATGCAGCTCGCCAAAGGGGAGGGCATCACCGTCTTCGTCATCGGGCACGTCAATAAGGAGGGCTCTATCGCGGGACCGAAGGTCCTGGAGCACATGGTCGACTGCGTGCTGTATTTTGAGGGCGAGGCGCACATGAGCTACCGCATTCTGCGCGCGGCGAAAAACCGCTTCGGTGCGACGAATGAGATCGGCGTGTTTGAGATGCGCAGCGAGGGCCTGGTCGAGGTGCCGAATCCCTCGGAAATGCTGCTGTCCGGACGGCCGGACGATGCGCCAGGCACCTGTGTGACCTGCGTGATGGAGGGCCAGCGTCCGGTATTAGCCGAGGTGCAGGCGCTGCTCGCGCCCGCAGCGCAGTCGGTCTCGCGGCGGACAAGCAACGGCTTTGACTACAACCGTGCCGCCATGCTGATGGCGGTGCTTGAAAAGCGCGGCGCGCTCAAGGTGTCCGGCTGCGACGCGTTTTTGAACGTCATCGGCGGACTGAGCGTGGACGAGCCTGCGGCGGACCTGGCCGCTGTGCTGGCGCTCGCGTCGAGCTATCTCGACAAGCCCATCGGAAAGCACGTCGCCGCCATCGGCGAAGTCGGCCTGACCGGAGAGCTGCGCAGCGTGAATCATCTCAGCGAGCGGCTGAGCGAGGTGCACCGTCTGGGCTTTGAGACCTGCATCATCCCAAAGCAGCGCAAGGATCAGATCCGCACGCCGCAGGGACTTGCGCTCATTGAAGCGCGCAACATTGCCGAAGCCATGCGCGCCATCGTGCAGGCGTGAGTGCCGCAAGCAATGCAGAGTGCAGCCAAAAAACTGCACAAAATGCATCACGATAATACCACATTCAGACAAGGAGGTTTGCGGCTGAAACGGTGTCAAAATCAAAATACGCGTTTTCCGGGGTAGTGGCAAAATTTCCCTCCCCTCAATTGAACAAAATTTTTATTTTGTTCAATTGAGTATAAGCTTTAAAATGCCTCTGCCCTTTTTGCTTTTCCGCGCCGGCTATCAAGCCTGCTGATGGCGCTCATCATGATGCTGAGTCTGCTGCCATCAGCAGCACTAGTAACGGCAATCGAGCAATGCGTTTTTTAAGTATTTGACCTGTTCGGCTCTTCTATTATGAACGACTACCGCTTGGAATCGCCGCCGATCCTGCGCGATTTTTTATCTTATCATGAGACCATCAAGGCGCACTCACAGAAAACCGTCGACGAATATTTTCTTGACCTGCGCAACTTTTTCCGCTATCTGAAGCAGTCGCGCGATCCGTCGCTGCGCGATCGTCCCCTGAGCGAAATATCCATCATGGATATCGATCTCGACTTTGTGAAAAAAGTAACATTGACCGACATCTACGCCTACATGACCTATCTGAGCCGCGACCGCGTGCTGCACCAGAACAGCGACGCATCTGACTATGGCTTAAATGCTGCGTCCAGAGCACGAAAAATCGCGACAATTCGGTCTTTTTACAACTATCTGACCAATAAAGCGCACCTTTTGGACGTAAATCCCTGCAAAGATCTCGACTCCCCCAAGATCAAAAAGTCGCTGCCCAAATACCTGACGCTTGACGAAAGTATGCAGCTTTTGCAGTCGGTCGACGGACAGAATCGCGAGCGCGACTACTGCATTCTGACGATTTTTCTGAACTGCGGGCTGCGGATCTCCGAGCTCTGCGGCCTGGATTTGCAGGATATTCAGGATGACGCGCTGCGTGTGCTTGGCAAGGGCAACAAGGTGCGCATCGTCTACCTGAACGACGCCTGCAAGGACGCGCTGAAGAGCTATCTCGCTGTTCGCCGCCCGATCTCCGGCCGCGACTACAATGCCCTCTTCCTCTCCTCGCGCAACGAGCGCATCAGCCGCTCGAGCGTCCATGCGCTCGTCAAAAAGCACCTGAGCGCCGCGGGACTCGACGCCTCGGAATACTCCTCGCACAAGCTGCGCCACACGGCGGCGACGCTGATGCTGCAAAACGGCGTCGACGTGAAAGCCGTGCAGGAGGTGCTCGGCCACGAGCATCTCAACACGACGGAGATATACACGCATATCGACAATGAAGCGCTGCGCGTTGCTGCAAAGGCAAATCCCTTGTCGCACGTGAAAATGAAAAAGGGCGAGGAATAAATTGACTTTCCTTCGTTCATCCGATATACTAAATAGTCAGTAAAATGTATTTTTCAAGGAGGATTTCCATGAATACACAAGAGCTTTCCCCCATCTGCCGGCAGGTGCGGCGCGACATCATCACGATGACCGCCAACGCCGGCAGCGGACACCCCGGCGGCTCGCTGTCCGCGGTGGAGCTGATGACCAGCGTCTTTTTCAACCATATGCGTGTCGACCCGAAGAATCCGCACGATCCCGACCGTGACCGCTTCGTGCTCTCGAAGGGTCACGCAGCCCCCTGCTACTATGCGGTCCTCGCCGCCAAGGGCTTCATCTCCCGCGATGAGTACGCAAACTTCCGCCAGCTGCACTCTATCCTGCAGGGCCACCCCGACGCGAAGAAGGTCCCCGGCGTGGATGCTTCCACGGGCTCTCTCGGTCAGGGTGTGTCCATCGCCGTCGGCATGGCGCTGGGCGCCAAGCACCTCGGCAAGGACACGAAGGTTTTTGCCCTCGTCGGCGACGGCGAGAGTCAGGAGGGGCAGATCTGGGAGGCTTACATGGCCGCCGCGCACTATAAGCTCGACAATCTGACCGTCATCATCGACAACAACGGCCTGCAGATCGACGGCACGAACGAGCAGGTCATGAGCCTCGGCGATCTGCCGGCAAAGCTCCGCGCCTTCGGCTTCGATCTTGTCGAACTGCCCGACGGCAACGATCTGGACGCTGTCGAGGCCGCGCTCTCCAAGCCCACCATGCCCGGCAAGCCCAAGGCCATCCTTGCGCACACCGTCAAGGGCAAGGGCGTTTCGTTCATGGAGAATCAGGTCGGCTGGCACGGCAAAGCGCCGAACGCCGAGCAGCGCGAGCAGGCACTGAAGGAATTGGAGGACTGAGAACATGGCTGATAAAATTGCAACCCGCCAGGCTTACGGCGAAGCGCTGATCGAGCTGGTCGAAAAGAACGATAAGGTCGTCGTGCTCGACGCCGACCTCGCCAACGCCACGCAGACCTGCAAGGTCGCCAAGGCGCACCCCGAAAAATTCTACAACTGCGGCATTGCCGAAGCCAACATGGTCGACATCGCCGCCGGTATGTCCACGATGGGCCTCATCCCCTACTGCTCTTCGTTTGCGATGTTCGCGGCCGGCCGCGCCTATGAGCAGATCCGCAACTCCGTTGCCTACCCGCACTTCAACGTCAAGGTCTGCGCCACGCACGCGGGCGTCAGCGTCGGCGAGGACGGCGGCAGTCACCAGTGCATCGAGGACCTCGCACTCATGCGTGCCATCCCCGGCATGACGGTCATCTGCCCCGCGGACGCAAACGAGGCCAAGGCTGCTACCATGGCCATTGCCGAGGTCGACGGTCCCGTTTATATGCGCCTTGCGCGTCTTGCCACCCCCGTTTTCGAGGGTGACATGGTCAAGCCCTTCGCCATCGGCAAGGCCAACGTCCTGCGCGAGGGCAAGGACGTTGCGATCTTCGCCACCGGCCTCATGGTCAATGAGTCCCTGATGGCTGCCGAAGCGCTTGCAAGCGAGGGCATCGATGCTGCCGTCATCAACATCCACACCATCAAGCCCATCGACGCCGAGTGCGTGACGAAGTACGCCGAAAAGTGCGGCAAAGTCATCACCGTCGAGGAGCACAGCGTCATCGGCGGTCTGGGCGACGCCGTGGCCGACGTGCTGATGGGCAAGGTCAACTGCAAGTTCCATAAGATCGGCGTGAACGACCGCTTCGGTCAGTCCGGCAAGGCGGCGGACGTGCTGCGCGAGTATGGCCTGACGGCGGATCAGATCGCCGAGACCGTCAAGGCGAACATCTAACGCTAAAAAAGAGAGACAAAACGGAATGCTTTGTCTCTCTTTTTCCCCATCATCAAATTTTCAAAAAGGAGAAGATATCATGCCGCTCGTAACATCCACTGAAATGTTCAAAAAGGCCTATGACGGCGGATACGCCATCGGCGCGTTCAACGTCAACAATATGGAGATCGTGCAGGGCATCACCGAGGCCTGCCAGGAAGAGCACGCTCCTGTCATTCTTCAGGTCAGCAAGGGCGCGCGCGCCTATGCCAACCACACCTATCTTGTCAAGCTCGTCGAGGCGGCGGTCGAGTGCTGCCCCGATATCCCCATCGTGCTGCACCTTGACCACGGCCCGGACTTTGATACCTGCAAGTCCTGCATCGACGGCGGCTTCACCTCCGTCATGATCGACGCCTCCTCCAAGCCCTTTGCCGAGAATATCGAGATCACGAAGAAGGTCGTCGAGTATGCACATGACCACGGCGTTGTGGTCGAAGCTGAGCTCGGCACCCTCGCCGGCATCGAGGATGAGGTCAAGGTCGCCGCGCACGAGGCGTCCTACACCCGCCCCGAAGAGGTCGAGGAATTCGTCTCCAAGACCGGCTGCGACTCCCTTGCCATCGCCATTGGCACGAGCCACGGCGCTTTCAAGTTCAAGCCCGAGCAGTGCACCATGAACGAGCAGGGCATCCTCGTTCCTCCCCCGCTGCGCTTTGACGTGCTGAAGGAGGTCTCCAAGCGTCTGCCCGGCTTCCCCATCGTGCTGCACGGCTCTTCCTCCGTCCCGCAGGAGTATGTCAGGATGATCAACGAGCACGGCGGCAAGATGCCAAACGCCATCGGCGTGCCCGAGGAGCAGCTGCGCGAGGCCGCAAAGCTCTCCGTCTGCAAGATCAACATCGACTCCGACCTGCGCCTTGCCATGACCGGCACCGTGCGCGCTTTCCTCGATGAGCACCCCGATAAGTTCGACCCGCGCGAGTATCTCAAGCCCGCCCGCGCCAACATCAAGGAAATGGTGCGCCACAAGCTCGTCGACGTGCTCGGCTGCGCCGGCAAAGCCTAAATGAGGAGAAGCGATATGAGTGAATTGAAAGGCGCGTGCATCATCGGTCAGTCCGGCGGCCCGACCTCCGTCATCAACGCGAGCGCTTACGGCGTGATTCGCACGGCGCTCGACACCGGCTGCATCACGAACGTCTACGGCGCGGAGCACGGCATCAAGGGCGTGCTCGCCGACAGGCTCTTCGATATGAGCCAGGAAGATGCGAAGGAGCTGGAGCTGTTGAAGTACACCCCCTCCTCCGCCCTCGGCTCCTGCCGCTACAAGATGAAGGATCCCGACGAGGACGATACCGACTACAAGCGCATCCTCGAGGTGTTCCAAAAGCACGACGTCCGCTATTTCTTCTACAATGGCGGCAACGACTCGATGGACACCTGCAACAAAATTTCCAAGTATATGCAGAAGGTCGGCTATGAGTGCCGCGTGATGGGCGTTCCCAAGACGATCGACAACGACCTCTACGGTACCGACCACTGCCCCGGCTATGCCAGCGCCGCCAAATACATCGCAACCAGCCTGATGGAGGTCTATCAGGACGCGCACGTCTATGATACGGGCATGATCTGCATTGTGGAGATCATGGGCCGTCACGCCGGCTGGCTGACCGCCGCGGCCGCGCTTGCGACGGAGTACGGCGCAGGCCCCGACCTCATCTACCTGCCGGAGACCGACTTCGACACGGAAACCTTCCTCGCCGACGTCGAGCGCGTCTACAAGGAGACCGGAAGCTGCATGGTCGCCGTGTCCGAGGGCATCCACTATGCTGACGGCAGCTTTGTCTCCGAAGCAAAGACCAGCGCGACGGACGGCTTCGGCCACGCGCAGCTCGGCGGTCTTGCGGCGCTGCTTGCAAGCATCGTGAAGGAAAAGACCGGCGCGAAGGTGCGCGGCATCGAACTTTCCCTGCTCCAGCGCTGCGGCGCGCACCTCGCGAGCGAGACCGATATCGAAGAGGCCGTCATGGCGGGCCGCGCCGCGGTCGAAAACGCCGCCGCCGGCATCACCGATAAGATGGTCGCCTTCGAGCGCGAGACCGTGAACGGCCACTACGCCTGCAAGACGAAGCTCCTTCCGCTCACGTCCGTTGCAAACTACGAAAAGAAGATCCCGCTCGAGTGGATCAACGATGCGCACAACGGCGTTAAGCAGGAGCTCATCGACTATGTGCTCCCGCTCATTCAGGGTGAGCCGAAGCTGCCGAAGGAGGATTCCCTCCCCCGCTTCGCCAAGCTCAAAAAGGTGCTGGCCAAGTAAGATTTTTACAGTCAAAAAGGGTCGATTCTTTCGAATCGACCCTTTTTTCATCTTTGAAAAGCACTTCACCTTTACAGGATAATACAGATCAGGCCTCCGCTGCCCTCGTTGATGATGCGCTCGAGCGTCTGGCGGAGCTTGGTGCGCGCGTCCTCCGGCATATGTTTGAGCTTTGCCTGCAGGTCCTCATTGACGATCTCATGGAAGCTGCGGCCGAAGATGTTTGACTGCCAGATCTTTGCCGTGTCACCCTCGAACTCCTGCAAAAGGTAATTGACCATGTCCTCGCTCTGTTTTTCATTGCCGACGATGGGCGAAACGGTCGTTTCAATGTCGGCGCGGATGATATGCAGGCTCGGCGCGCTCGCCTTGAGCCGCACACCGTAGCGTCCGCCCTGCTTCATGATCTCCGGCTCCTCCAGGTTGAGCTCGTCGACCGTCGGCACGACGATGCCGTAACCTGCCTCGCGCGCATCGCGGATGGCCTGCGCCACCTTGTCGTACTCCGCTTTGACCGATGAGAGCTCCGTCAGCAGGCTCATCAGGTCGCCGTCGTCCGAAACGCGGAAGCCCGACTGCTCGCTGAGCGTCTGATAGAAGAGTGCGCGCGGCAGCTGCAGCTCCGCCGCGGCGATACCTGTTCCGAGCCGGATAGACGTGATGCGCGCATCGCTGATGCCCTCGCACGCGCCCAGCGCCGCCACGCAGGGCTGCACCTCACGGATGCAGCGAAGCGACTCTGTCCGCTCACGGATGGCCTGATAGAGCCCGCTCTTGATGGGATGCCCCGCGTCCAGCGCTTCGACCCACGCAGGAATGGTCAGGTCCAGCTCGCAGAGCGGAAACTCGTAGAGAATGGCCTTCAGGATGCGGCCCACCGCCGCGTCGTCGAGCGTCAGGCAATTGACCGGCAGACACGTCACATTATACCGTGAAGCAATATCCCTTGCCATCGACTGCACGCGATCGCTTTCCGGCTCCACCGCGTTCAGCAGGACCAGGAAGGGCTTGCCGATCTCCTGCAGCTCACGGATGACGCGGCCCTCAGCCTCTATGTAGTCCTCGCGCGGGATCTCGGTGATGCTGCCGTCGGTCGTCACAACGACGCCAATGGTCGAATGCTCGCGGATGACGCGCGTTGTGCCGAGCTCTGCCGCCTCGCTCATCGGCACCTCATGGTCGAGCCATGGCGTCGAGACCATGCGGGGGCTCTCGCCCTCCATCTGCCCTGTCGCGCCGGGGATCATATAGCCCACGCAGTCGATGAGCCGGACGGAACAGCTGCTGCCCTCGTCGAGCGCAATATCGACGGCCTCCTCCGGCACGAATTTCGGCTCCGCCGTCATCACCATGCGGCCGCTGCCGCTCTGCGGCAGCTCATCCTTCGCGCGCTCACGGCGGTAGACGTTGTCAATATTCGGAATGACCTGCGTCTCCATAAAGCGCTTGATGAAGGTCGACTTGCCTGCTCGCACCGGGCCGACCACGCCGATGTAGATATCCCCCGATGTACGGACGGAAATGTCCTGATAGATCTCAGTATTCATGCTCATTGTCTCTTCCTCCGTTTCTCAGCGCCTGCGCGGGATGAGCAGCAGCTTTCCGACCGCTGCGGCGGCTTCCTCCGCCATGTCGTTGGCAGCAAGGATGTCGCTGACCGTTGTGCGGTACTGCTTGGCAAGGTCCCACAGCCGCTCGCCCTGCTTCAGTGCGCGCAGCACGAGCGACGGTGCATTTTCGTCCTTTTCCGTTCGCTTTTCCGCCTGCAGGCTCATCAGGCACGGATAGCAGGGCGTTTCCGCAACGCCGAGCGTGAAGATCACGGGGAATCGCAGCTCCACGCCGCCGTCGCCGATGACCGTCGAGACCTCTCCCGCGCTCACGCCGTACAGCCGCACGCGCCCGGAGGTCGGAAGGTCTGTTGACAGCAGGACCTCGATGCGCCGCTCGGAGCGCAGCGGCGCGCCGTTCTCATCAAGATACAGCACGCGCAGATCCGCCGTTGTGCGCAGCTCGGCGTCGCTTCCGCTGCCGCTCACACCGGCCGCGCCGAAGGAAATGTCTGTCGACAGGATGCTCTGTACCTCGGCCCCGGTCTCGATCTTTTCCCGGACGAGCTGTTCGCGTGTGAAGAGCGCCGCGTCATCGGAAAGCTCGACATTCTCGGCCTTGACGCTCAGATCGTACATCGTGCTGTAGAGATCGGCGATACAGCAGACGGTGCGCACCTCGCGCAGCACGACGAATGCGCTGATGTAAAGCCGCAGCGAAACAAGACGCTCGTTGTCCGGCTCGCTCTCGCTGCCGATGCGGACCTCCGCACCTGTCAGGCGCAGCACCGCGCGCGCCGTCGTTTCACCGCTCTCCTCGGGAAGGCCGTCGAGGATCTGTGAAAACGGCAGCTCACTGCTCGACCGCGTCACATTTCCGCCCGCGTCAAGGTACAAAAGCTCAAGGTATGCGACGCCCTTGAGCACGATCTTATTGCCGACCGGCCGGCAGTCCGTCACGCGCAGCGTATATTTTGAGCACAGCAGCTCGCGGATGGGGTCCTTCGTGCTTGAAAGCAGGATCTCGTCGGAAAAGGTAAAATCCTTCTCCCGCACGGCGCGGATCATCGCGACCTCGCGTTTTTCGCACAGCGTTTCGATCCCGCAGCTCTCCTGCTCGGCAACGCCGCTGCAAATGCTCAGCACGGCGCTCGCATAGGGCGTGAGCGTCAGCTCGACCCCCACGCGCGTAAAGATCTTGCGCGGGTTGAGCATCCGCACCTCGCAGGAGCTGAGCCGCCCCTCAAGACAAGTGTCCGCCGCGCCTTCAGCCAGGCGGCCCTCCATGCTGTATTCAAGCGGCAGCGTGTATTCAAACGACTTGAGCCCCTGGCCGTCCTCCGGCGCGTACAAAAGCGTCATGCGCACAAGGCCGGAAACGCTCACGCGTCCATCCGATGTCTCGCGGCTGCGCAGCAGCAGGCAGCCGCATGAGTCCACGATGCGCCCAATATCCGGTAAGTAGTCCGGCACGATCGTCTCTGCCGTCTCCTCATGCGTGTCACTCAGCGGCGGCAGCGCGCGGCAGCAGGCAAACTGCTCCTTTTTTAACTCCAATTCCATTGCGGTCCCTCTCCTTCGGCATTGTGTTGCTTCACTCTATGCCGTGCGGACGCGCTTTATGCCTCCTCCTTCACGCCGAACACGTGCCGCAGCAGCGTGCTGAGCACCCTCGGAGACTTCCACACCACGATTTTCATATCCATCCCTCCTGACTAAAATCTGCGCAAGCAGCCAAGACCGCAGAAGATGAGAAGAAACGCGACCAGAAACATCAGCGCTCCCACCGGAAAAACGGCTGCGATGAAAATGCCGAGTCCCAGCGCCAGCGCGCACAGGCCGACACAGTGCCACGGACCTCCGCCGGGCGGCGGACCGGGCGGACGCGGCCCAAAGCCGGGATACATAGCTCCTTCCCCTCCTTTTTCGGCGTCTGCCTGCTCCATTCTATACAAAAGAAGCGTGCTTGTTACTGCTCCACCACGGCAAAGCGTCAAAGTTTGCTCTTGATACTTTCACGATACTTGACATTTTCTCATCTTCGTGTAATATAAGAACAACTTCATTTTACCGCGGCTCTGCGAGCGATCCCCCGCACTGTACGCATGAAAGGACGGCACTCCCATGCAGGAAATGAGCAGAAGAAACCAGCATTTTACCGATTCCGTCATTCGCAGAATGACCCGTATCTCCAACGAATGCGGCGCGATCAACTTAGCGCAGGGCTTCCCCGATTTTGACCCGCCGAAAGAGATGATGGACCGCCTTGAGGTCGTGAGCCACGAGGGTCCCCACCAGTACCCCATCACCATGGGCGCGCCGAACTTCCGCCAGGCCATCGCGCGCAAATGCGGCCATTTCATGGGCCGCACCATCGACCCCGAGACCGAGATCGTCGCGACCATCGGCTCGACCGAGGCCATGGTCGACACGCTCTTTGCGCTGACCAATCCCGGCGACCGCGTCGTGATGTTCTCCCCCTTCTTTGAAAATTACCGCGCGCAGGTCATCATGGCCGACTGCGAGCCGGTCTTTATCCCGCTGGATCCGCCGGCCTTCTCCTTTGACCCGAACGTGCTGGAGGATGCCTTCCGCGGCGGCGCAAAGGCCATCATCATCTGCAACCCCTCGAATCCGAGCGGCAAGGTGTTTACGGAAGAGGAGCTCAAGACCATCGCCGACCTCTGCATCCGCTATGACGTTTACGCCATCATGGACGAGGTGTATGAGCATATCATCTACGACGGCCGCAAGCACGTCTATATGAACAGCATTCCCGGTATGTGGGAGCGCACGGTGTCCTGCTCCTCCCTGTCCAAGACCTATTCCGTCACCGGCTGGAGACTCGGCTATGCCATCGCGCCGGAAAACATCATGGCGCGCATTCGCCAGTATCACGACTTCAACGCCGTGGGCTGCCCGTCGCCGCTGATGGAGGCTGCCGTCGTCGGTCTCAATATGCCGCAGAGCTATTACGATGAGTTCGGCGCGCACTACGCGCACATGAAGAAGATCTTCACCGAGGGGATGCGCGATATCGGCATCCCCTTCACCGATCCTGAGGGCACGTACTTCGTGCTAGCCGACATCTCCCCGTACCTCAAGAAGGGCCAGAGCGACGTCGACTTCTGCGAGCAGCTGGCGAGAAAAGCCGGCGTCGGCGCCGTGCCGGGCAGCTCGTTCTTCAATGAGCCCATCAACAACATCGTGCGCCTGCACTTTGCCAAGAAGGATGAAACGCTGTACGCTGCGCTGGATCGGCTGAATCATATCAAGGATATGATGTAAGGTTTTCCGCATAGCGGAAAGAGAAAAGCAGCACCGCGGGTGCTGCACGAAATAAAGGGGCCATTCTCTTTCGTAAAAGAGAATGGCCCCTTTGGAACCCCAAGAGAAAGACTCACATCGGCAGTCTCAAGCTCGAAGAAGTGCGGCGCCTGCGGATTGAGAGTGCCCTGCGTGGCGGCATTGCTTCGCTCGCCGCCATTGGGCGGTGCTATACGATTTGCCTCTGCTCCTATTATCCGCTGCCGCTCTGCTGATCTTGCGCAGGTGCAGCCTAATTTCCTTCTATCGACGGTGCAGGTATTTTCGGTAGTGCCTGCCGCGGCGAGCGCAGTTCTACCACCTTCTACCGATGGCGCAAACAAACGCGGCGAGCGAAGCAATGCCGCGCCTTGGCAGGCACCTGCAAGGCTGATAAAATCCAAAGTAGACAGAGATTGCGTAAGACTGCCGACACGCAGGCAGAGCGGTAGCGGGTAGTAGAAGGAAGTCAAATCGTCTTGCAGCAACACCTGGCAGGCACCCGATTCCGCAGGCTGCGCAGCTCTTCAAGCCCCAATCCCGCAATGCGGGGGTCGAGGGGGGACTCCCCTCGCCTTTCTCTGGGGGTTTCAAAGGGGGTATTCTCTTCGGAAAGAGAATACCCCCTTTGTCTTCCGTGCCCCTGCGCAGCGCAGGGGCAAACCACCGCTTTACAGCACAGAGATCTGTGCATCCCCTGCGGATGCACCCGGTTCCCCATTCGGCCCGCCGAACTGTGCGACAAATTCCTCCTCGGAAAGGACCGGTATTCCCAGCTCCTTTGCCTTTTTCGTCTTCGACGAATTCGATTCCCCGTCGTTGCTGACGAGGTACGTTGTCTTCCCCGAGACGCTGCCGGTCACGGCGCCGCCTTGCTGTTCGACGTAGGCTTTGAACGCGCTGCGGTTTTTGAAGAGGTGCACATCGCCCGTGATGACGAAGCTCAGGCCCTTGCAGGTGCCGTCGGCCTCCTCCTTGGGGGCGACGTCCTCCAGCGTAAGCTCTGCCATCAGGCGGTCGAAGAGATTTTTGTTTTCATCGTCAGCGAACCAGTTTAAGATCGCGTTTGAACGCTCGACGCCGATGCCGTCCACGTCCTCGAAGCCCTCGCCGCTCTCGATGCGTGATAAAAAGCCCTTCGTGCCGAGCGCTGCGATGAGCTTCTTGCCCGCGTCCGCGCCGATGTTTGGGATGCAGAGGGCGAAGATCAGGTGGATGGGGTCGACTTTGCGGCTCTTTTCGATGGCCGCCAACAGGTTCGCGCAGGACTTTTCGCCAAAGCCCTCGAGCGTGACGATCTCATCCGCGTGTGCATCCAGATGGTAGAGATCGGCAAAATCGCGCAGATAGCCGCGGTTGACGAACTCGTGCAGCGTCTGCACGGAGAGACCGTCAATGTCGAGCCCTGACTTACTTGCAAAGCGGACAAAGCGCTTCAAGTGCTTGGCCGGGCAGTTTACGTCGGTGCAGCGCAGCGTCTTCACGCCGCTCACCGGGCTGATGCGCACCTCGGTCGCCGCACCGCAGACAGGGCAGGCGCTCGGGACCTCGTAGCTTCCCTCCGCGCGCACGACCGCGATGCATTTGGGAATGATCTTGTTCGCTTTGATGACGCGCAGCGTCGTCTCCCTGTTCGCGCCGATGCCGAGGCGCTCAAGCTCGCTCACGTTGCAAAGAGACGCCCTCGAAACGGTCGTCCCTTCAAGCTGCACAGGATCAAAGACCGCAACAGGTGTGATGGTCGACGCCGCGCACGACCATTCGATATGGTCGAGCACGGTCTCGGCGGAAACGTCCGCCCACTTGTAGGCAAGACCCGCGCGCGTGGCGTGATGACCCGTCACGCTGCCGGTCGCGGCGTAGTCCGTGTCGTCGTAGGTGATGACAAGGCCGTCGACTGGAATGCCCATCTCGCCGGAGTCGACCTTTTTCGTCCAGCGCGCGATGGCGTCGGGCAGATTTTTCGCATCCGTGTGCTCGCGCTCGACAGTTGTAAAGCCCATTTGGTCAAGATAGTCCATCCGCGCGCCCCAGGAGCGGATCACTTCATCCGTGTGGACGAGCGTGAACGGTGTGAATGTCACGTTTCGCTCTTTCACCTTGTCGAGATTCGTCTTGTCGAGCGCCAGCGTGCCGGCGGCGAGGTTGCGGGGGTTTGCGTAGCGGTCGTCCGCATCCTCGAGCGTGTCGTTGATGGCCTCGAAATCTACATAGGAGATGGTCGCCTCGCCGCGCACGACGAGGTGGCCCTTGTCGCTGATTTTCGCGGGAATACCGCGGATGGCGGAGGCCATATAGGTGATGTTCGTGCCGACGGTGCCGTTGCCGCGCGTCAGAACGCGCGTAAGCTTCCCGCCGTCGTAGGTCGCAACAAGGGTCGAGCCGTCGAGCTTCCACGAAAGCCAGATCGCGCGCTCGCCCGCCCAGTCCTGCAATTCCGCTACCTTTTTCGTCTTGGCGAGCGAGAGCGCGGGGTACTCGTGCGCTTCCTTCTCCCCTTCGCCGTCCATTTCATTGCCCGAATGATTTGTCACCTGCGTGGGGCTGTCGGGGCGGACATAGCCGGTCTCCTTTTCAAGCGCGGTCAGCTCGTCAAAGAGAGCGTCCCACTCGTAATTCGTCATCTGCTCCTCCTGTCCGCCGTAGTAGGCGTCGGAGGCGGCGTTCAGCCGTGTTACGATCTCGTCGATGCGAAGGTTTTTGTCCATAATGCGTTCCCTCTCTCATGTGCGCGCCGGGCGCGCTCAGCCGTTGTTCATGATATAATCTTCCGCGTTCTGCTCCATGTCCGCGCCGTTGCTGAAGTAGGTGTAATTGTCCGGCACGGAGCCGACGATGACCGTCTCTGCCACGGAATAGGTGTTGCTGAATTTCGTCGTGGTGGAAAAGCCCGGCAGCAGGATGCTGACATAGACGTCCACCACAAGATAGATCTGATGCTTTGTCTGGTTGATGCCGGCCGAGGTGAACGCGTTTTCAAAATGTGCGCTCGATGAGCCGACCGACTGCATCCGCACGCGGATGAGCGGCCCGCGCCCTGCGAGAAACGGTGAGCCGAGCAGCGTGCCGACCGGCACGGAGAGCTCCTTGGTCGTCACCTCGGAGAGCTTTTCCAGCACCGTATCGATGATGGCGGACTGTAAACGGTTGAACTCCGCCATGTTGCTCTTGACCGCCGTGATCCTGCCCTCGTTGTCCTTTTCAAAGGAGATGAGCCGGTCATAATCCACGCCGCCGCTGTAGACCGTCTCATTTACGGCGGCGGTCACGATGCCGTTGACCGTGTTCGACACGCGCGCCGTGGCAAGCGACGTGAGCACGGGCTTCAAGTGCGTCATGGCGACGACAGCGAGCGAAAGCAGCGCCGCAAGCAGAAAAGTGCTCAGCAGCAGCGCCCGCTTCTTCCCCGACAGTCTCCGGTATCTCCATTTTGGCACAGCGCTTCACCCCGATTCCAGTGAAGCCTATGCTGTGCGGGCTTTTCCCTATTCCGGAAGCGCCATGACGAGCTTTTTGAATGCTTTGCCGCGCTCCATGAAGTTCGCAAACCGGTCAAACGCCGCGCACGCAGGCGAAAGCGTCACGATATCGCCGCTCACCGCGCGCTCATAGGCGGTCTGCACGCAGTCCTCAAGACTCTCACAGCGCACGATCTCGGGGCTGCCCTGATAGTCGGGGCAATCGCGCACGGCTTTTTCGATGGCATCCGCTGTCGCGCCGCACAGGATGAGCAGCTTAACGTGCTGCACCACTTCCGGCGCAAGGGGTGCAAAGGGAATGTGCTTGTCATATCCGCCCGCGAGCAGGATGACCTTTTTATCGAAAGCGTTGAGCCCTGCGATGGCCCGCGTGGGGCTCGTTGCGATGGAATCGTTGTACCACTGCACGCCATGCAGCATCCGCACCGGCTCGATGCGGTGCTCGACGCCGGCAAATGTGCGCGCGGTCTCTTTCATGACCTCATAGGGGACCAAGCCGTCGAGCGCCGTCACAGCGGCGAGGTAATTTTCGACATTATGCATTCCCGGCAGGCGGATATCGGCGAGGCGCATGACCGCTTCCTCGCGACCGTCACGGCGCAGAACGATCTCGTCGCCGCGCAGGAATGCGCCGTCTGCGACCTCTTCGCGGCGGCTGAAGCGCCGCGTCCGCGCGATCGCCCTGTTCGAGAGCTCGCGCGTAATGTCGTTGTCTTCATTAAAAATGGCGATATCGTCTTCGCGCTGGTGGAGGTAGATGTTCTCCTTTGCCGCGATGTATTCGGCCATGTCCTTGTGCACGTCCAGATGGTTCGGCGCAAGGTTTGTCAGTACCGCAATGTGCGGTGAACGCTTCATATCAAGGAGCTGAAACGACGAGAGCTCCACGACCGCAAAGTCGGAGGGCTGCATCCTCTCCGCGTCGCACAGCAGCGGATGGCCGATGTTGCCGCCAAGGTACACGGTCTTCCCGGCCGCGCGCAGCATTTCGGCGATGATGCTCGTCGTGGTGGTCTTGCCGTCGCTGCCGGTCACGCCGATGATCGTGCAGGGGCAGACCTCGAAAAAGATCTCCATCTCTGACGTGACCACGCTGCCGCGCGCCTTTGCCTCGAGCAGCGCCGGAACGTCCGGCCGCATCCCCGGCGTGCGGAAAACGACGTCCGCGCCAAGCTCGTCGAGATAGCCCTCGCCCAGACGGAGCTGCGCGCCCAGCGCTTCGAGCTGAAGCGCGCGCTCTCCGAGGTCTTCGCGGCTCTTTTTATCGCAGGCGACGACCTGCACACCGCTTCGGCACAAAAGCTCGATGAGCGGCGTGTTGCTCACGCCGATGCCGAGCACCGCTGCTGTTTTTCCCCGCAGAGAGGTCAAATATTCCTGTATCGTCATAGACGCCCGTCCTTTCATCCGCACATACAAAATCAAAATATAGTATAGTACAGGAACGGTAAAATAGCAACGCATTTTCCGTTGACAAGCCCCGCTCCATGGGCTAAAATAAGTCTGCGAGTAAGACAGACAGTCGCGCGGCGAAGCCGAAAGGCTCGCTGTGAGGAAAGTCCGGGCTCCACAGGGCAAGGATAACGGGTAACGCCCGCCCAGAGCGATCTGAGGAAAAGTGCAACAGAAATAGACTACCTGCGTCCGCCAGCCTGAAAAGGCAAGGCGCGCAGGAAAAGGTGGAAAGGTGCGGTAAGAGCGCACCCGTCGGCTCGAGAGTGTCCGATGCTGTAAACTCTATCCGGAGCAACACCGGTATGGGAGCAATAGGCTTGCCCGGCCGCTCCCGGGGTGGCTGGAGCGCCGCGGCAACGCGGCGCGTAGATAGATGACTGTCAAATACAGAACCCGGCTTACAGTTTTGCTCGCGCAAAATATGGGAGGGACGGCGAAATACGCTGTCCCTCCCGTTTTTTCTTTTCCGCCGTAACGCCGAACATTTCCCGATGGGGCGAAAAAAAGCGGCGCTTCTGCGCCGCTTTTTCGATCAATTGATTTATTCGACTTCTTTTTTGCCAACTCGGATGAGGCGCACGATCACGGGGCTGAGCACCACGTTGAACAGCAGCTCAAAGAGGAAGTTCGCGCCCACCAGACCGACGATCATGTACTGACCGACGTTCGCGCCAAAGCCCATGGCGTCCGCCCAAGTGCCGATGGTCTCCATGAAGAAGAGCAGGCAGCCGATCAGGAACACGCCGGTGTTGACCACCGGGCAGACGACCGCGGCCAGCGCCACAGCGAGCGTGCGGTTCTTGTTCTCGAGCGCCTTGTAGACAAGGCCGGAGACATAGCCGGCCAGCGCACCCTTGACAAGCACCGTCAGGACCGTGCCAAGCGCATTGACACCGAGGAATGCAGCCGCGTCGCCGCTGAGCAGAACGACTGCGCCAAACACGAAGCCGAGCCACGCGCCCGCGCCCGCGCCGTAGAGCGCCGCGCCGATGACAACAGGCACGAGCACCAGCGAAATGCTGAACGTGCCGAACTTGATGAAGCTGCCCATTAACTGCAGCACGACGACGATAGCCGTAAACAGGCCGAGGCCGACGATCTTCTGCGTGTTGGTGTTTTTCTGACTCATAAGGTTTCTCCTTTCATCCAGTCGTCCGCGTATAGCGCTTACAGCAGGAGCATACCGCGTGGGAACTCCCCTTCGTTCCCCCTCACGGCTTGCCTTGTTTTTCTGCCGAAGACGGACGACCGACGTGCCGAGATATAATACCAGACAATCCCTGCGATTGCAAGCTTAATATTTATCCTTTTCCCTCGGATCCATATTTATGTTTCATCCTGCCGTTTCCCTGCGCATTTTTGCTTTTTTGAGAAGAAGATTTTCATAAGGTGGCAGGCATTGCTTATCCTTGCTTCTTCTCCTTTTCCGCGCAGAATTGCGCGAGCTTTTCGTTGAGCTTCTTGTAAATGTGCTCGCGGAACCAGGGCTCGCTGCTGGCCTGCACCGCGCCCTCCGGCGTGAACCACTGCACGCCGCTGTTTTCGTCGGGCTTGACCGTGAGCGCGTCCGCATCGTCCGCGATGAGAAGATACGTCACATTCAGATGCAGGTGAGAAGAGACGTATTGTCCGCGCTTCACGTGACCGTCGACGGTCAGCACCTCGAGCGAGAAAATGTCCTCGCTCGCCGGACGGACATTCCGGACGCCGCTCTCCTCGCGCACTTCTTTCAGCGCGACGGCGAGCAGGTCCTCCTCCCCGTCGGCGTGTCCGCCGAGCCAGGACCACGAATTGTAGATGTTGTGATACGCCATCAGCACGCGGTCGAAGCGTGCGTTCACCACCCAGGCCGATGCCGTCATGTGCGCCAGCCGGTTTTCCCGCGTGAACACATCCTCAAACGCGCGCAGGCAGTCGAGCATGATGCTCTTGTCCCGCGCCTCCTGCTCATTATAGGGCCGATACCGCTCGATTTGCTCGACGAGTTCCATTTCGTTTCCCTCCTCCGTTTTTCTTCCCCGCAGATGCACACCAAAAAGCCTCGCAGCGTTTGCACCGTGCACGGCACAAATAATTGAAATCATTTTTCTGACGACAGAAGGTGAATTGCCGCAGAGCGGCAAGAGAGACCGCCCTGGGGCGTGCGCGTCAGAAAAATTCTTTGCACGTAGTGAGTGTCGAGTTGTCCGCCTGCGCGGACAGCTCGGCACAGAACGAAGTGAATCTTTTTCAAAAGCGAGGGGCTTTGCCCCTCGCTTTTGAGTCATAGCCAGCTGCAATCGCTTTCCTTCTTCGGCGTGCGGCTCATCAGAACGCCGATGAGCGGCGCGGCGCTCTTGCCCTCGTAGAGGACCTCATACACCGCCGTCGAGATCGGCATTTCCACGCCATAGCGCTGCGCGAGCTCATGCGCGCTGCGCGCGGCATAGTAGCCCTCAACGACCGCGCCGACGGTGTCCATGGCCTCCTGTGCGCTCTTGCCCTGACCGATCAGGATGCCCGCGCGGTGATTGCGCGAGTGCATCGACGTACACGTGACGATCAGATCGCCCATGCCGGCAAGACCCGCGAGCGTTTCCTTGCGCCCGCCCATGCACTCGGCCAGGCGCGAAATCTCGCTCAGCGAACGCGTGATGAGCAGCGCGCGCGTGTTGTCGCCCATGCCGCAGCCGTCGCTGATGCCGCAGCACAGCGCCGCGACATTTTTCAGTGCGCCCGCAAGCTCCACGCCGACGACGTCGTCATGCGTGTAAACGCGGAAGACCTCGTTCATAAAAGCGCGCTGCACGGCCTCCGCGCTGACCTGATCGGCAGCGGCTGCCACGCAGCCTGTCGGCAGGCGGCGCGCGACCTCCTCGGCGTGCGAGGGACCCGACAGCACCGCGACGCGGCAGCCCTCGCCGCATTCCTGCGCGATGATCTCGCTCATGCGCAGGTGCGTTCTCCGTTCAATGCCCTTCGTGAGCGATACGAGCAGCGTGCCTTTCTTTAAGTGCGGCGCGGCCTCGTGCGCGACGGAGCGCAGCGCGAACGACGGCGACGCAAAGACGATCATCTCTGCGTGCCCGAGCACATTCAGATCGCTCGTGATGGCGATACGCTCGGGGATGAGCACGCCTTTGAGTAAAGAATTTTCCCTTGTCTTATTCAGCAATTCCGCCTTTTTCGGGTCATGCGACCAGAGCGTGACGGTGTGGCCGTTGTCTGATAGCAGCATCGCAGCGGCGGTACCCCAGCCGCCCGAGCCAAGCACTACGATGTTCATTGCTCCTCCCCCGGCTTCGGCGCGTTCACGTGGAAGCGGAACTTGCTCTCCGTGCCGCTTAAAAGCCTCTTGATGTTGCCGCGGTGCGCCCACAGCACCAAAAGCGAAATGGCCGTGCCCAGCACGGTGCAGACCGTGTCGTGAAAGACAAAATAGGTCGAAAACGGAAGGCTGATCGCCGCGGCGACCGAGCCGAGCGACACATAGCGCGTCGCGGCGCCGAGCACGACAAACGCCCCCCATCCGGCAAGCGCGATGCGCCAGTCAAGAAGCAGCAGCAGCGTGCCGCTGCACAGAATGCCCTTGCCGCCCTTGAAGCCTGCCGTGCACGGGAACATATGCCCGATCACGCAGAACAGGCCCGCCCAATACTTGAAATGCAGCACGTACATCGCCTGCTGCGCCGCGCTCAGCGGCACATCCGGCATCAGGCGCGGGTCAAAATGGCTCCCCAGCCAGACCGCCACGCCGACGGCGACCACCGCCTTGAGCATATCGCAGACAATGACCATCAGCGCGTAACGCGCGCCGTAGGTGCGGTAAAAGTTCGTCAGCCCCGCGTTACCGCTGCCGTGCGTGCGGACGTCGTCATGAAAGAAGACCTTTGACGCGAAAATCGCGCCGTTGAAGCAGCCGCAGAAGTACGCGACGACCGCCGCGAGCAGATACGGCAAGCGGCTGAGAAAAAAGGAACCGAATGCGACCATGCCTTACTCCTCCTTGTCGCCCTTTTCGCGAATGGACATGATCACCGGCGTGCCCTCGAGTCCGAAAACGTTGCGGATGCAGTTTTCAAGGTAGCGCTGGTAGGAGAAGTGGAAGAGCTTGCGCTCGTTGCAGAAGACAACAAAGTGCGGCGGGCAGACGCCGACCTGCGTCATGTAGTAGATCTTCAGGCGCTTGCCCTTGTCCGTCGGCGGCTGCACGCGCGTCTGCGCGTCGGCCAGAATGTTGTTGAGCATACCCGTCGAGATGCGCATACAGGACTGGTTGTGCACGTAGTTGATCATCTCGAACAGGCGCGGCACGCGCTGGCCCGTCGCCGCCGAGATGAAGAGGATCGGCGCGTAGGTCATGTACGCCAGGTCACGGCGGATATCGTCGCGCATCTTGTCCATGGTCTTGCCGTCCTTTTCGACCAGATCCCACTTGTTCACGACGATGATGCAGGCCTTGCCCGCGTCGTGCGCAAGGCCCGCGACCTTCGTATCCTGCTCGGTCACGCCCTCCTGCGCGTCGATCATGATGAGGCAGACGTCCGCGCGGTCGATGGCCATTGTAGCGCGCAGCACGCTGTAGCGCTCGATCATATCGTCGACCTTCGACTTTTTGCGCATACCGGCCGTGTCGATGAAGACGTACTTGCCCTGCTCGTTTTCAAAGTACGAGTCGATGGCGTCGCGCGTCGTACCCGCGACGTTGCTGACGATCATGCGCTCGGTGCCGAGAATGCGATTCGTCAGCGACGATTTGCCGACGTTCGGCTTGCCGATGATGGCGACCTTGATGACATCCTCGTCCTCTTCCTCGTCGTCCTCGGGCGGGAAATATTGCAGGCACGCGTCGAGCAGATCGCCTGTTCCGTGGCCGTGAACGGCGGAAACAGCGATGGGATCGCCGAGGCCCAGGTTGTAGAACTCATAGAAATCGGGGTCGACCCGTCCGGTCGAGTCCATCTTGTTCACCGCCAGCACAATGGGCTTGCGCGAGCGCAGCAGCATATTGGCGACCTCCTGATCGGAAGCCGTCAGGCCGGTCTTCACGTCGGTCAGGAAAATGATGACGTCCGCGTGCTGAATGGCAATCTCCGCCTGCTCGCGCATGAACGACAATATCTGATCGTCCGTGCGCGGCTCGATACCGCCGGTGTCCACCAGACGGAATTTGCGGCCGCACCACTCGCTCTCGCCGTAGATGCGGTCGCGCGTGACGCCCGGCGTATCCTCGACGATAGAGAGCCGCTGGCCGATGAGCTTATTAAAGAGCATGGACTTGCCCACGTTGGGCCGGCCCACGATCGCAACCAAAGGTTTCATCTCTCTGCCTCCTTTATTCCGAAGCGACGCGTGATCGCACCGCTTTTTATCGCAAAGCAAAATATTACAAATACAGTATAACCGAATTTTTTCGGTTGCGCAAGGCAAACCTTCGCCTGCGCCGGGATTTCCCGCCGCATAAGAAAAAGCTGAGCGGTTTCCCACTCAGCTTTTCTTAACGATTTTCGTTCCGAATCAATTATTCGGCTGCGACCTTGGACTCGATGACCTTGACCTGACGGCCGTTGTAGGTACCGCATTCCGGGCACATTCTGTGAGGCTGGTGCAGAGCACCGCACTTCGGGCACGCGACGAGCGCGGGAGCGGTGAGCTTCCAGTGAGAAGAACGTCTCTTATCACGTCTCTGACGGGATACTTTCCCCTTGGGGACTGCCATGTTGACACCTCCTTAAAGTTAAGCTGAATGAACAGCGAATTTATTGTTCCAAAAGCTTTGCGAGGGCTGCTAACCTGGGGTCGACTTCCTTTTTGCAGCGGCATTCCTCGTAATTGAGATTCACGCCGCAGCCGGAACACAAGCCCCTGCAATCCTCGCGGCAAAGGGTCTTGCTTGGCATATTGAGGATGAACGTTTCCCGTGCAAGCTCGCCGAGATCAACGGTCCCGTTGTCCAGCAGCAGAATATCGTCGTTATCGTCCTCCTCCAGCTCCTCAGCGAGCAGACACTCGAAGGGAACCTCATAGGGAAGGTCGAACGGCGTCCCGCAGCGATCGCACACGGCAGAAAGCGTTGTAGTCAGGTCAAACTGCAACCGCAGCATCCCCGCAATGTTCTCTGCCTGCCCTACCACTGAGACCGGCCGAACCGCAGGACACACGCCGCCGAAGTCCACATCAGAAAAGTCCTCTGTAAAGTCAAAGGGAATTCTGCCTCCGGGGGTGTTAATGATACGTTTTACATCTAAAACCATGCTACACCTCGCAATGACACGAGTGATATTATAGAGGACGTTTTCTCGATTGTCAAATACTTTTTTCACGGTTGCGGCAAAAATTTTGACAGGATTTCTTTACTTTTCTTGCCCGCTATCGTACAATAGCAGAAAATCGCGCACTGCGCAAGCGGAGGTACCGCCCATGCGGGAGTTTCACATCGGAAAAAATGACGAAAATCAGCGGCTCGACCGCTTTCTCGGCAAGGCTGTCCCCCTGCTCCCTGCCTCGCTCGCGCAGAAGTATATCCGCTTGAAGCGCATCAAGGTCAACGGCGCGCGCGCCCAGCGCGACCAGAAGCTCGTCGCGGGCGATGTTTTGCAGTGCTACATCAACGATGAGTTTTTCGAGTCGCCGAGCGAGGAAAACGTCTACCTCATGATCACGACACCGCGGCTCAGCATCGTCTACGAGGATGAGAATATCATGCTGCTCGACAAGCCTGCCGGCATGGTCGTCCACGCCGATGAGCACGAGAAGGTCAACACCCTCGTCAACCATATGCTCGCCTACCTCTACCAAAAGCGCGAGTGGAAGCCGCGCGAGGAAAACGCCTTCACCCCCGCCCTCTGCAACCGCATCGACCGCAACACCGGCGGCATCGTCATCGCGGCGAAAAATGCCGAGGCGCTGCGCATCCTGAACGATAAGATCCGCGACCGCGAGATCGCAAAGTACTATTTATGTATTGCGCTCGGCCGCATCGAGCCGCCGAAGGGGAAAATCGAGTGCTTTTTGCGCAAGGATGAAAGGAGCAACACCGTGCGCGTCTATCATCGCCCCGTGCCGGACGGCCGCAGCGCTGTCACCTTATATCAAACGCTCCAAACGCGCGGCGAGCTGTCGCTTTTAGAAGTTGAGCTGCTCACTGGCCGCACGCACCAGATCCGCGCAAGCTTTGCAGACCTCGGTCATCCCCTGCTCGGCGACGGCAAGTACGGCGTCGGCAGCGTGAACCGCAAATACGGCGAAACGCATCAGGCGCTCTGCTCCTATCGCCTGCGCTTCGACTTTCCCACCGACGCAGGCATTCTCGAATACCTGCGCGGGCGGGAATTCCAGGTGGATGAAGTGCCGTTTCAAAAGAAATACTTTGGTTAAACCCCACAAACGGAGAGCCATAACATGGCTCTCCGCTTTCTTATTTTGCAAAAGTTCAAAATATTGAACTTTTTGTTAAATATACTCTTGCAATTTTGCGTGCTGTGTGTATAATGATTTCGGTTTAGCAAAAACTGACCAAAAGTTTAGTATATCAAACGAGGAGGCGTGTGCATGGACATCGGCAACAAGATCAAACAGCTGCGAACACGACAGGGACTGACTCTGGAGGAGCTTGCCAGCCGAAGCGAGCTTACAAAGGGGTTTTTGTCCCAGTTAGAGCGCGACCTCACCTCCCCCTCGATCGATTCGCTCAGCGATATCCTCGAGGCTCTCGGCACCAACCTCTCGGAGTTCTTTCAGGAGGATAAAAACGACCAGTTCGTCTTCCACGCGGAGGACTTTTTTGTCGACGAGCGCGAAAGCTGCACCGTCAACTGGATCGTTCCCAACACGCAGAAGAACCAGATGGAGCCGATCTTGATCGAGCTTCCCGCCGGCGGCGAATCGTTCGAGGTCGAGCCGCACAACGGCGAGGAGTTCGGCTACGTGCTTGACGGCAGCGTCATTTTAGAGTGCGACGGCGAGCGCAGCGTCCTGCGCCGCGGCGAAACCTTCTACCTTCACGGAAGAACGTTCCATTGCCTGAAAAATGAGCGCAAGACCGCCGCGCGCGTCCTCTGGGTCTGCACACCCCCGCTTTTCTAATTACTACATCATGATTTAAGTGAGGATATCGGAACATGGCTGAAGAAAAGAAGAAGCTTATCCAATTCAAGAACATCGTCAAAAGCTTTGAGGACGGACAGGTCGTCCTCAAGGGCGTCTCTCTTGACATTTACGAAAACGAGTTCGTCACGCTGCTCGGACCCTCGGGCTGCGGCAAGACGACGCTTTTGCGCATCCTCGGCGGCTTTTTGCAGCCGAGCGAGGGCAAGGTGCTCTTCGACGGCGAGGACATCGTCAATATCCCGCCCTACAAGCGCGAGATCAACACCGTCTTCCAGAAGTATGCCCTCTTCCCCCACATGGACGTCTATGACAACATCGCCTTCGGCCTGACGCTCAAAAAGGAGCCGAAGGACGTTATCGAGCAGAAGGTCATGCGTATGCTCCGCCTTGTGAGCCTTGAGGACTACGCCCACCGCAATGTGACCGAGCTCTCCGGCGGCCAGCAGCAGCGCATCGCCATCGCCCGCGCGCTCGTCAACGAGCCGAGCGTGCTGCTGCTCGACGAGCCGCTCGGCGCGCTCGACTTGAAGCTCCGCAAGGAGATGCAGCAGGAGCTCAAGTACATCCAGCAGGAGGTCGGCATCACCTTCATCTTCGTCACGCACGACCAGGAAGAGGCGCTGACGATGTCGGACAAGATCGTCGTGATGAACGCGGGCGAGATCCAGCAGATCGGCACACCGACCGAGATCTACCGCAACCCCGTCAACGAATTCGTCGCAAAGTTCATCGGCGAGACGAACATCATCGACGGCGTCATGCTCGAGGACGATCTCGTCATGTTCGAGGACAAGAAGTTCGCCTGCCGCGCCCGCGGTTACGGCAAAAACGAGAAGGTCGACGTGGTCATCCGCCCCGAGCACCTTGATATCGTCCCCCGCGCCGAGGGTATGCTCAAGGGTACAGTCAAGTCCCAGCTCTTCAAGGGGATGCACTATGAGACCGTGGTCGAAACGCGCGTCGGTACGTCCATCACCGTCAAGATGCAGGTCTCGCAGGATCGCCCCGTTTTCAACGAGGAAAAGGGCGAGAAGATCAGCGCGAACGCGTTCCTGCTCGACGTGGAGGACGTAGAGGAGCTCGACGAGGCGAAGATCGTCGCCCTCGCCTCCGCCGAGGCGTGGGACGCCGAGACCGAAGAGCCCATCTCCATCAAGACCGTCGAGTACGACATCAAGCCCGAGACCGGCAACTACACCGTGACCTTTGCCACCGCAAACGACACGTCCATCACCGTCAAGGTGCTCGTTGTGGCGCAGAACCGCGTCGAGAGCAAGGTCTATCAGGAAGAGATCTACGCGATGAACTTCTTCAAAAAGGTCGAGGACATTCAGGAGAGCATCGCCCTCGACACCGACCTTGAGACCTGGGCCAGCGCCTCGGCGTGGTCCCTTGAGGACGGCGAGCAGGTCGAGATCACCGATGTCAAGTACGACTTTGACCCCGAGAACATCACCCCGGGCGTCTACGATGTGACCTTCTCCACCGAGGGCTATGAGTACAAGGTCTCCACCACCCACGCCTATGAAGAGGGCGAGCAGGTCGGCCTTGTCTTCCGTCCCGAGGACATCCATGTGATGAAAAAGGAGGGCCAGTGGTGAAGCACTTTCGTTCCATGACCTACCCGTACATCGCATGGATCCTTGCGATCGTGGTCGCGCCGATGCTGCTCATCGTGCTCTACGCGTTCACGACCTCGGGAAACTCCGTGCTCACGTTCCAGTTCACCTTTGAAAACTTTGCCCGCTTCGTCACGGACAAGGTCTTTATGGACGTGCTGCTGAGATCGCTCTATATCGCCGTGATCACAACGCTCATCTGCATCGTGCTGGGCTACCCCATCGCCTATGTCATCGCCCAGCGCAGCAGCCGCAGCAACACCATCCTCATCCTGCTCATCACCATGCCCACCTGGGTCAATATGCTGGTGCGCACCTATGCGTGGATGGGCATTCTGCAGGATGAGGGCGTGCTCAACACCATCCTGTCGTGGTTTGGCATCGGTCCCGTGTCGATGATCCACACGAGCTTTGCCGTCATTCTCGGCATGGTCTATAACTTCATCCCCTTCATGATCTTGCAGATCCATACCTCCCTCGACAAGATGGACAAGAGCCTGCTGGAAGCAGCCAACGACCTCGGCGCGACGCCGGCGCAGGCCTTCCTGCGCGTCACGCTGCCGCTCTCGCTCCCCGGCGTCATTTCGGGCATCACGCTCGTCTTCCTCCCCGCGGTGTCGAGCTTCTTCATTCCCAAGCTCCTCGGCGGCGGACAGTACGTCCTCGTCGGCAACATCATCGAATCCCAGTTCCTCACCTCCGGCGACTGGAACTTCGGTTCTGCCATCTCGCTCATCATGGCGGTCATCATCATGATCTCGATGTGGCTCACGCGCAAGGCGGACGTGCAGGTCGCCTCGCAGGGAAAGGAGTGAGAAGCGCATGAAAAAGAAACACTCTGTTGCCTCGAAGATCATCCTGATCCTCACGATGCTCTTCTTCTACCTCCCCATCCTCTATATCATCATCTTTTCGTTCAACGATTCCCGCTCACTCACGAAGTTCAGCGGCTTCTCGCTTCGCTGGTATGAAAAGATGTTCTCAGACTCGACGATGATGGAGGCCGTGCTCTACACGGTCGTCATCGCCCTTATTGCCACCGTTGTCTCTACCGTCGTCGGTACGATCACGGCCATCGGTCTTTCGAAGTCCCGCAAGGTCGTGCAGAAAATGGTCGAGCGCATCAACGACCTGCCCGTGATGAATCCCGATATCGTCACGGCCATCTCACTTCTGATGTTTTTCAGTGTGCTCACGGTCAAAAAAGGCTTCGGCACGCTGCTCATCGCGCATATCATGTTCTGCATCCCCTATGTGATGCTCTCCGTCACGCCCAAGCTCCGCTCGCTCGATCCCAACCTCATCGACGCGGCAATGGACCTCGGCGCAACGCCCTTCCAGGCGCTCACGAAGGTCATCGTCCCGCAGATCAAGCCGGGCATCGTCTCCGGCGCGCTCATCGCGTTCACGATGAGCTTTGACGACTTCGTCATCTCGTACTTCACGACGGGCAACGGCGTGAGCAACATCTCGATCCTCGTCTACACGATGTCAAAGCGCGTCAATCCCTCGATCAACGCCCTCTCCACCATCGTCATCCTGCTGATCACGCTGGCGCTCGGCGTGGTGAACATTGTGCCGATCGTGCGCGAAAAGCGCGAAAAGGACGGCAAGGCGTCCCGCGGTATGAGCCGCAGGGCCGTCGCCGCTGTTGCCGCCGTGCTGGTGCTGGCCGTTCTCGGCGGCACTGTGGGCGCAGGCATCGCACAGAATCGCAAGAGCGCCGCCGCCATTGAGAAGTACGGCAGCAATGTCTTAAAGCTCTACCTCCCCGGCGAATACCTGGGCGAAAACGTCATCTCCGACTTTGAAAAGCAGTTCGGCGTGCGCGTCATCGTCGAAAACTTCGACTCCAACGAGATGATGTACACCAAACTCATGGCGGGCGACCGCTACGACGTGGTCATCCCGTCTGACTACATGATCGAGCGCCTGATGAAGGAGGACTACCTCCAGAAGATCGACAAGAGCCTCATCCCGAACATGGAAAACATGGACGAGGCCGTGCTCGGCATGAGCTACGACCCGCGCAACGACTGGTCCATCCCCTACTTCTGGGGCAGCGTCGGCCTTGTCTACAACCACGAGAACGTCGATCCCGCGACCGTGGAGCGCGAGGGCTGGGAGATCCTACGCAACACCGATTACGCCGGTCACATCTACATCTACGACTCCGAGCGCGACTCGTTCATGATGGCCTTCAAGGCGCTGGGCTACTCGATGAACACCGAGGACCCCGACGAGATCAACGCCGCCTACGAGTGGCTGCTGCAAATGAACAACACGATGTCGCCCGTCTACGTCACCGATGAGGTCATCGACAGCATGATGAACGGCTATAAGGATATCGCCGTCGTCTACTCCGGCGACGCGACCGTCATCCTCGACGAGAACGAGGAGATGAGCTTCTATATGCCGGAGCAGGGTACGAATATCTGGTGCGACGCAATGGTCATCCCCGCCAATGCGGAAAATCCCAAGCTCGCCCACGAGTTCATCAACTATATGCTCACCTACGAAGCCGCGTTTGACAATACCGAAACGGTGGGTTATACTTCTCCCAACGCGGAAGTATTTGAAGAGATGACCACGTCCGAGGACCTCTACGCCGAAAATGCCGCTTACCTTCCGCGCAGCGGCTACGACAAGGACGAGATGTTCCACGACAACCAGACCCTCATGCGCGAGCTGAGCAGGCTCTGGATCAAGGTCAAAGCCGCCAAGTAACAAGCAAAGGAGTTTTTGAGATGAAAATCGGAGATACTTTTACCGTTAAGAAGACCGTCACCGAAGACATGACCGCTGCCGCCCTCGGCAGCGGCGGTCTGCCGGTGTTCGGCACACCGTACCTCGTCGCCATGGTCGAGAACGCCGCCTTCACTTACCTTCATCAGGAGCTGCCCGAGGGCAAGAGCACCGTCGGCACGAAGGTCGATATGGCCCACGTCTCCCCCTCCCCGGTCGGCATGGAGGTGAGCGTCACCGTCGAGGTCACGGACATTTCCGCAAACGGCAAGATGGTCGACTTCAAGGCGACCGCGGCCGACACTGCCGGTCTCATCGGCGAGGGTACGCACCAGCGCGCCGTCATCACCGTGGATCGCTTCATGGACAAGTGCCAGGCAAAGCTCGGCTGATTTTTAAGGAGGAACTATGCACTATTCCGGAGCCGTTTATCGTCCCCCCAGCGAGGCACGCAGCCTGATCGTGCAGTGCACGCTCGGGTGCAGCCACAATAAGTGCGCCTTCTGCACGATGTACAAGGACAAAAAGTTCTCCATCAACCCCATCGAGCAGGTCCTTGCGGACCTCGCCGAGTCCCGCGCCTATGCGGGCTATATCGAAAAGATCTTTCTCGCCGACGGCGATGCGCTCATCCTGCCGATGGACTATCTTTTGACCGTTCTCGACTATATCCGCGACAACTTTCCCAAGTGCAAGCGCGTCGCGGCCTACGCCACCACCAAGGCCATCCAGCGCAAGACGGACGAGGAACTGCGTACGCTGCGCGAGCATGGGCTCGGCATCGTGTATATCGGTCTTGAGAGCGGCAATGAGGAGCTTCTTAAAAAGTTCTGCAAGGGCGTCACAGCCGAGGAGATCGTCGTGAACACCCTCCGCTGCAAGGAAGCGGGCATTGCCACCTCCGTCACCGCCATCAACGGCATGGCAGGCGCGGACGGCGACTGGCGCGCTCACGCCATCGACACGGCAAAGGCCGTGTCACGCATGAAGCCCGACTATATCGCCTTTCTCACGCTGCGCGTCTACTCGGGCACTCCCCTGCACGACTGGATCGAGCGCGGCGAGTTCCAGATGATGAATCCCACCGAGCTGATGACGGAAACGCGCCTCTTCTTAGAGCATATCGACTCGGAGGGCAGCGTCTTCCGCTCGAACCACGCCTCGAACTACCTCCCCCTCGGCGGTACGCTCAACCGCGACCGCGAGGAGCTCATCCACACGATCGACGAAGCGCTCGACGGCAAGGTCCGCCTGCGCCGCGCCGTGGAGCTGGGACTGTAAGGAAAGAATAAGACCTGCCGTTCGGCAGGTCTTATTCTTGTCTTGACACAGCTCGATTCAACCTGCGGTTAAAAGATATTTCTACCGATTCTACCACCGATTGCTGTCCTTTTTCCGCCCCGGACGCTATACTGAGGTCACAGCAAAAGAAAAGCCGCCCGCTGGGGCGCGAAAGGAGCACAGGATGGAAAACCATATTGCAGATCAGATCCGTTTTTACCGCAAGCAGAAGGGGCTGACGCAGGAGCAGCTCGCCGAGGCGATGGGCGTCTCCGTCGCGGCAGTGAGCAAATGGGAGCAGGGAGTTTCCCATAGTTAAAGATACCACACCAAATATGATGAACCCACGCTTATACACTACCAGCTATAATAAACCGCAAGGACAGCAATTTGATGATACTGCTGTCCTTTCTTTTATAAAATTGCAGTACACATAAAAAAGCTGTAAAATGATAAATATATTTGTCCTTGTAACAATTCTCGGACATTTGCCTGTTATACTATCTGCAAAAAGCAAAGGAAGTGAG
>CEAH01021881.1_pt1 | contig 182141 bp, 170 predicted proteins | sample 557571 | NCBI WGS metagenome assembly CEAH01 (sample SAMEA3182092, study PRJEB8094) | gut metagenome | biome: human; feature: gut; material: Stool; isolation source: human stools | place: Canada | collected 2013-11-25
CTGTAGTGTTGCGTATTCCATGTCTATTTACTGCCAGCAAAAAGAGGCGTAGGGCACTTCGAGTAGTGCTAAACCATGAATCGGAGTAATACTGCTGCGCACAAAACCTAAGATAATCACCGAAAAACATTTCATACAGTCCGGGCACAGTTGAATAATGTCCGCGCATCCTTTTTCGCGGAACAGCACCGGTATTTAGATAGTCTTCCAAAGCATTCATGTGCCTTAAAGCATGGCGCATCCGCGAATCCAGTTTCTGGATTGCTGAGTGTACATCAACACCAAAATAGAGTTTTAGAAAATCTTCTGCGGCTGTACGCGAATAAACATCCGAACTCGAAAATGCCATGAATTTGTGCCATGTCGCCTTGTAAACACCCAGTGTGCTTTTTTTGCATCCTTTCTGCAAGAGATATTGTTCGGTTTCTTTTGCCAATTCCGTAATACGGACGGGTTTCGTCTCAAACACCATATGACCTCCATTTTATGATTCAGCTTACGCTGTACCAATATTATGGAGAGTTATTTTTTATCCGTAAACAGAAAAACATTGTAAATCAAGCGCTTATAAGGAGATATCAAATTTGCTACACATTACAAAAAACTACGCATTACAAACGACTGCGGCGTTATCCTCAAAGGGGTAAATGGCTTGGATTATTCCCCCTACGACTTTCTGCATCTCATCCAAGCCGTTGATGTCCGCCTCATAGGGGGCATATCCCGGCTTAACGATTACGACAGTCATACTCCATCACCTCGCCGGTTCAGACCGTTTTTTCCCATCATTTTCGGTCTGCGTTTTTGCCTTCTGCCGCTCAAGCGCCCTTTTGCGGAGATCCATCGCCTCAAACATCGTGCGCTTGACGGTAGCAACTGTCGTTCCCTTCTCCGGGAAGTAGGGGCGCAGTTCATCATCCTGAAAAGTGACCTTCAGCGGAGGGTCGCTCTCCCGCTTGGTAGGCGCTACCGACTTCTCGATCTTCTGCGGGGTCAGCGTACCGGCGCGGCTCTCTTCCTTGAGCTTGACCGCTTCAGTCTTGGAGGGGACTTTGCCGCCCTCTTTTTCGATGGCGTCAGCCAGCGTTTTCTGTTCAGCGGGCTTCATGTGAGAAATCTGCTCGGCGGTGTCCAGCGGCAATTCCTTCTTGTCCACCATCTTTTTCAGCGGCTCCTCCAGCTGATTGACGCGCATCAATCGCTGTACGCTGGCACGGCTCATACCCAGATCTTCACCGACCTGCTCATCGCTCCGCTTCATCGGCTCTTTTCCGGCCAGAATGTCTGCCTTGGAGCGCCGCCCTGCCTTACGCTTCAAAGCGTCCATCTTCATCTGTGCGGCGCGGGCCAGTTCCGAAAGCGGAATATCCTTGCGGTGGAGGTTGCCGTCTACGCACTGGATCTGTGCGTCATCCTCGTCCACACGCTCAATGAGAACGGGAATGGGGTAGTTCAGCTGAGCACCAATGTCATGTCGGCGATGGCCGGAGATTATCTCCAGTCCACCATTGCGTCCGGGACGGCAGAGAACCGGTTCACGGATGCCGTAATTCTTGATGGACTCAAACAGGTCTTTATAATCCTGCGTCTCGCGGTTTACCGTGAACGGGTGATCCAGAAAGTCCTTCAGATAGGCCGGATGGACTGCCATGCTGTAAATCTCGCCCTCACTGGGAGTAGGCAGCTTGAAAAGGTCAGCTTCAGTAGGCGCGTCCAGACGATCCTCAAATACTTTAGTCACAGCAGAACCTTTCGGGCCGTCCGCAGTGCGGGTAGCCGATGCAGTGGGCGTTTCCTGTCCCACCGGCTTTTTGACCTCATCCACCTTGGCAGGCTCGATAGTTTTCTTGCCCTCTTCCGGTTTGGTGGGAGCAGGTGCGGCTGCGGCAGGCTTGCTGTCCTTGACGGTCTTATCGTCCTTGGCGGGTTCAGTGGGTTTCTTGCCATCCTCCGGCTTGGTGAGTGCGGGCGCAGCCGCAGCAGGCTTGCCGTCTTTGGCCGCCTTATCGTCCTTGGCGGGTTCAGCGGGTTTCTTGCTCTCCTCCGGCTTGGTGGGTGCGGGCGCAGTTGCGGCAGGCTTACCGTCTTTGGCCGCCTTATCATCCTTGACAGGCTCGGCGAGTTTCTTGCCATCCTCCGGCTTGGTGTGTGCGGGCGCAGCTGCGGCAACTTTGTTGTCCTTGACCGCCTTATCGTCCTTGGCAGGCTCAACGGTTTTCTTGCTCTCCTCCGGCTTGGTGGGAGCAGGCGCAGCTACGGCGGGCTTGCCGTCCTTGACCGCCTTATCGTCCTTGGCGGGTTCAGCGGGTTTCTTGCTCTCCTCCGACTTGGTGGAGACAGGGGCAGTAGGCGAAGCCGCAGGTACTTTGACATCCTTGGGTGTCTCCGGCTGCTTCGTGGGCTGTGTGATGGAAGGTGGCGTTCCTACGGGCGGTGCCCGAAACGCACCAATCAGCGGGTTTTTCTTTTCGTTGGACATTGGTTTACCTCCGTATTCAAGATTTATGTCGAAAAATGTGTCTCAATTTGAGCCACATTTTCAACCAAAATCAAAGGCCGAAGTCGTGTTGGACTTCGGCCTGATAGTGGTTATTCATGGTAAGCGGGGCGTTGAACAGCGTGGTGAGCAGGTATGCGCGGATATTACGGACTTGTGTGGTATTGCGGCGCAGACACTCAAACACATAGACCATCAGCGAGTAGTCCAGCCGGTAGAAGCGGGCTTGCACCTGTGGTAGCGGGATATTCTCACCGCCGATCCGTACCGTTGACTGTGTGGAACACATCACATCCGCCATCAGCCCCACGACCTCATCTACATCATCGGCATTGAACTGTTGACAAAGAAACGGGTACTCGATATTCTCTTTGATCTCTCTCAGATACTCGCTTCTATCCATCCATCCCGGCTGCTCGGCGGAAGGCGATGGATGGATAGATTGATTTTTATAGCTAAAATCAGTTTGATTAGATTCAATATAATTACCGTCTGATTTTCCGAAGTCTGCACTTCGGAAAATCGGAAGTCTTGACTTCGGATTATCGGAACTCTTGACTTCGGATTATCGGAACTCTTGACTTCTGATTTTCCGACTTCTTGACTTCCGATTTTCGGAAGTCTGGGAGTCTCCTGCGGCGCAGGGGTTTCAGCAGGTACTCGGCGGGTAGTGAAGCGTTTGACATAGATTTTTGTTGGTCTGCCTTGCCCTTGCTTTACTCGCTCGATCAGACCGCAACCTTTATCTGTATCCAGTTCGGACAATAATTTGACAGCCTTTTCGTGACCACAATTTAAGTCCTCTTGTATCTCATCCAGCGTGTAAAAAATATAGACCCGCCCAGCGTCATCATACCAGCCGTTCCGGGCAGACAGGCCCATTCGGTCAAGCAGGAGGCCATACAGCAGCTTTGCGTCCGTGGAGATTTTCTTGAATTGCTGCCCGGCAACAAGTTGGCGTGGAATACGATAAAAAGAAAATTGACTGCTTTCGTCTCCGTAGTAGTAGTCAAATACAGTTGAGCCGTCCACTTTTCCACCTCCTAAAATAAAAAAAGCACCCTCCAACGAGAGTGCTTTGGATGCGAACATATCGTCCGAAATCTTCAATTTTCAACATTCCCCCAAGGGGATGCGAACCGTATTGTTGCCGTTGTGTTGACATCCCAACAATATGCGAGTTATAATGCAAGAAAGTTTCTTTGACCTATTTGTAGACATTTTCAGCCTAAGAATGAAACGAGGCCATATACATTTTCTAATTTTTTGCGACAAAATTCTGTGTATGAGTGTCGATTTTCGGATGGTTTGGGGGGCATATAAGTGAACCGTTTGGGAGAGCGTACGGTTCGCATCCGTAAGGTCGAGAGTTCGATCCTCTTCGTCTCCACCATAAAAACCACTCCATCGGAGTGGTTTTTCTTTTTCGTTAACGCTTCACTGGAAGTTTTTGTTTGGGGGTATCTTATGAAAACCGCATTGATCACCGGCGCGTCCCGGGGAATTGGCCGGGCCGTGGCCCGGGAATTAGCTCATCAGGGCTGGGCTGTAGGCATCAACTACCTGAATCGGGCGGACAAGGCCCAGGAACTGGTGGAGGAGCTGACAGCAGCGGGCTGTCATGCCGCCATGTTCCAAGCCGATGTCGCGGACAGCGCTGCCGTGGCCGAGATGGTCCGGAAGCTGGGCGAGACCTTCAGCCCGGTAGAGTTGGTGGTAAACAACGCCGGTGTGTCGGGTCAGGGCCTGTTTCAGGACACCACCGACGAGATGTGGGACCGGTATCTGGCGGTAAATCTGAGCGGTGCCCGGAACACCGTCAAGGCGGCCCTCCCCCACATGATCTCGGAAAAACGGGGCTGCATCGTAAATATTTCCTCCATCTGGGGCCAGCGGGGGGCAAGCTGCGAGGTGGCTTACTCCTGCACAAAGGCGGGTATCATCGCCCTGACCCGGTCGTTGGCTATGGAATTGGCCCCCTCCGGCATCCGGGTAAACTGCGTGGCCCCCGGCGTCATCAACACTGATATGGTCCAGGTGCTGGGGCAGGAGACCGTGGAGGAGCTGATCCGCGAGACGCCTCTGGGCCGCTTGGGAACACCCGAGGATATCGCCTATGCCGTGGCATTCTTCGCCTCGGAGCGGGCAGGCTTTATCACCGGTCAGGTCCTCACCGCCGACGGCGGCTTCATTGTATAAAACTTCATGCATGAGCAGTGCACCGCGAACATGCGCAAATGCCAGTGCGTGAAGGTTTCGTGCATCATTTCCGGTTGCCCCGCAGGGGCGAGGAAATGGCACATTTCTTATTTCGCTATGCTTTTGCATGGCAAACCCGCACAGCAAAAGGACTGCCGCTTAGCGGCAGTCCTTTATCGTTGACTGACCTCCCAGGCGTCCTGAAAGATCAGATCATCCACATCACCCATAGGCTTTTTCGGCTCCATACGCTTCCCTCCTTTGCGATATCTGCATTTGCAACTTACTCAGTATATGCCGCCGAAGGTGAAAAATTGCACGAAACCGTGCATCGGAATTAAAAAAGCCGTCCAGGACGTCCCCTTTACAAATGACCTGAAAGTGTGTATAATATCTTTAATTATGTGCAAATATCTGCAAATGCGAGGAATTTAATCATGGAACTGACTCAAGGCGTCCGGTTCGACACATTGGAGCTGTCACCGGAAATTCTGCGCGCTTTAATGGAGCGCAATATTGTACAATCCACCCCGGTGCAGGCGGGCTGCATCCCTCCCATGCTGGAATGGCGGGACGTGATCGCCAAGGCCCCCACCGGTACAGGCAAGACCTTTGCCTATGGCATCCCCATCGTAGAGCATATCGACCCGGAGGACGAAAGCGTTCAGGCGGTGATCCTGGCCCCCACCCGGGAGCTTGCCATCCAGATCACCGATGAGCTGCGGATCCTCTATACCTATAAGCCCGGCATCCGGGCAGTGTGCCTGTACGGCGGCGCCCCCATCGGCCGCCAGATCGACGCGCTGAAAAAACATCCCCAGATCGTAGTGGCCACGCCGGGACGGCTGTCCGACCACATGAAGCGCCGCACCGTCCGGGTGGATACGGCAAAAACCGTGGTGCTGGACGAGGCGGACCGGATGCTGGACATGGGCTTCATCCATGACGTGACCCGGCTGCTGGACCGCATGGACAAGCGGAAAAATCTGGGACTGTTCTCCGCCACCATCTCCCGTGAGGTCATGGACATCGCTTGGGTGTATCAGCGGGACGCGGAGGAGGTCACCGTCCGGGAGGACGAGCAGAACAAGCCCGATATCAAGCAGTTCCGCATGGATGTGAGCTTCGACGGCAAGGCGGAGGCCATCGCCAAGATCCTGAACGAGACCGGCTTTGACCGCTGCATGGTGTTCTGCAACACCAAGGGCAACACGGAGCGCATCACCAAGTTCCTGCAGATGCGGGGCATCGACGCCCAGTGCATCCATGGGGACATTCCCCAGAAGAAGCGGGAGCAGGTAATGGATCTGTTCCGCAAGGGTAAGCTTCGGGTCTTTGTTTCCACTGACGTGGCCGCCCGGGGTATTGACGTGGATGATGTGGACATCGTGTTCAACTGCGACATTCCTGATGAAAATCAGGACTATGTCCACCGGATCGGCCGTACCGGCCGGGCCAAACGGCAGGGCGTGGCCGTCAGCTTTGTGGCGGACTTCCCCTCCAAGATCCGGATCGACGATATTGCCAAGAACACCCGCAATGAGATCCTGCCTGTGAAGTTTGATGAAAACGGCAGCCTGACCATGGCATAACATAAAAGGAGTCCCTATGAAATTATGGAAGCGCCTGACAGCGCTGTGTCTCAGCGCTCTGGTGTGCGTTACCCTCCTGACCGCCTGCGGCCAGAAGGAATCGGCAGACGGCCGGGCATCTCTCTCCGTTTGCGTGGGTGAGACCCCCGCCACCTATGATCCCATCTACGCCCAGCAGATCGGGGACCAGACCATCCTGAACCACCTCTATGAAAATCTGATGCGGCTGGAAAAGGGCGAAAACGGCCAGACCACCGCAGTCCCCGGTGCCGCCAAAAGCGTGGACATGAAGGAGAACAGCGATGGCACCGTCACCTACACCTTCCGCCTCCGGGGCGGCAAGTGGTCCGATGGCGTAGAGGTCAAGGCCAGCGACTTTGTATACGCCTGGCAGCGTCTGGCGGACCCCGCCACCGGCTCCGTGTATGCCCCGCTGCTGTCCATTGTCAGCGGCTATGCGGAGGCTCAGGCCTCCGGCGACATGAGTCTGCTGGCGGTGAGCGCAAAAAGCAGCACCACCCTTGTGGTGACCCTGACCGGTCATTATGACTGGTTCCTGCGGGAGGTCTGCACCTCCATCGCCACCATGCCTCTGCGGCAGGATGTTGTACAGCGGCTCAAGCAGGAGGCGGATGCCGCCAACGATAATCTGAAAGAGGATGAGACGCCCCGTCGCTGGTGGTCCGATCCCACCCGTCTGGTGACCAATGGTCCCTATACTGCCTCCGCAGAGGACGAAAATGCTCTGACGCTGACGGAAAATACTGCCTACGGCAAAAAGCTGACCGGTCCGGAGGATCTGACCTTCCGCTTCGGAGACACGCAAACGGCGGAGGTCCTGTATGATCAGGGCGTGGTAGACGCTATCTGGCCTCTGACGGAGGAGGAGATGGCAGAGCAGATGGAAGCGGATGAGACCTGGCAGGCAGAGCCTGTTCTGGAGACTTACTCCGTCATGTTCAACTGCAGCCGTCTGGAGGATGAATCCATCCGCAAGGCCCTGAGCCTGGTGATCGACCGGGAACAGCTGACCGCCATGGCGGGGATTACGGCACAGCCCGCCGAGGGACTGGTGCCCCCCGGTGTGCCGGAGGACAACGCAGATCTGGATTTCCGCGCCTGCGGCGGCAGCCTGCTGGACAACGATCCGGAAAGCTACGCCGACCGCTGCCAGGACGCTGTGGACCTGATGCAGAATGCCGGATATGACCGGGGCAGCGACCTGAGTGCGGAGCTGGGTGCTCTGGAATATCTCTATGTGGATCAGGGCAGCAACAAGACCGTGGCCATGGCCCTGTGCGGTATGTGGGGCCACTATCTGGGCGTGAACGTGACGCCCAGAGCCGTAACGCCGGCGGAGCTGGCCTCCGCTATGCGCAGCGGGAATTACACGCTGGCCGGTATGTCCGTCAGCGCCGTGTGCAGCGATGCGGAATGTTTCCTGATGGACTGGACCACCGGCAATCGGGACAACTTCCTCCACTATGAAAACAGCGCCTACGATACGCTGATGTCCATCATCGCCGGTGCAGAGGACGGCTCGGCCCGTATGGGCTGTCTCCATGACGCGGAGGACCTGCTGCTGGAGATCGACTGCGCCATATCCCCCCTCTACACGGTGGGAACGGCCTGGAAGCTGCGGGACACCTATCTGGGTGCCATCCGGGACCCCCGGGGCTGGTTCGACTTCCGGGGCGTGTATCCAAAGCCCGTCACCGTGCAGTAATTCCAACGGAACCAATGGAATACGCCGCGACCGCAATGAAATGCAAAAACAACGCAGCCGTTTTTGGGAGATCCTCCCGAAAACGGCTGCGTTTTTTATGTTCCAAACTCTTGCGGGCAACTTTCTTACGGCTTCGCGTAGATTTTTCTTCCGGCGGACCAGACTGCCTGTACGGCCCCCTCCTGACGGCGGTACACCGCCCGTTCCAGCCGCTCCGCCGGAGTCAGGGTGCGGGGCTGGGGCAGTGTGTCATCCGCCAGTACGATGGCGTGAAGGGAATTTCCCGCGGCAAAGCCCGGCTGCTCTCCAAAGAATTCCGCCCCGGCAGAGGTAGCCAGATACCACCCCTCCGCCACAGTGAGGAAGGGGGTGCTCCAGTCATCCATCATCCGCCGGGCCTTGGAAGCCCGGACGGCGGCCGCCGTCACGTCAAACAGATCCAAATGATCGCCTCCGGCGATGTCGCTGCCAAGAGCCACCTTTACGCCTTCGTCCAGCATCCTCCGTACCGGCGCCACGCCGGAGCAGAGATTCTGATTGGAGTCGGCACAGTGGACCACCGTTACCCCGGCGTCCTTCATGGCCTGCCGCTCCCGCTCGTCCGACCAGACGCAGTGGGCCATCACGGTGCGGTCATTCCAAAGGCCGTACTTCTTGTAGGTCTCCCAATACTGTCTGCAATCCGGGTGGAGTTGGCGTACCCAGTCCATCTCCGCGCCGTTTTCCGACAGGTGGGACTGCACCGGCAGATCGCGCTCCGCCGCCAGCTTTCCCAAAAATGCCATCAGCTCATTCGTGCAGGAGGGGGTGAACCGGGGTGTCAGAATTGGCTTGATGTGCCGGAGATCCTGACAGGCATCCAGCCACCGCAGCGTTTCACGCATGGATTCCTCCGTGGTCTCCTCCAACACGCCGGGTGCGCCGTTGCGGTCCATATTCACCTTGCCCACATAGCCGGTGATCCCCGCTTTTTCCAGCTCATCCATCAAGATCAGGGTAGCGTCGGTGTGGAGAGAGGAAAACATACACACTCGGGTCGTCCCGTGGGACGCCAATTCTCCCGCCAGCTGCCGGTACACCGTCCGGGCGTAGTCCGGCTCCGCAAACCGGGCCTCCGTGGGGAAGGCGTAGGCATTCAGCCAGTCCAGCAGGGGCAGATCCATACCCATCCCCAGCATGGGATACTGGGGAGCGTGGAGGTGCAGGTCCGCAAAGGACTGGACGATCAGGCAGTCTTCATAGTCCTCCACAGACGCTCCGGCATATTGCTCCGGCAGCACCGGATACACCCCGGTAATGACGCCGTTTTCGGCGATGAGATAACCGTGTTCCATCACATCCAGCCGGCCGCAGGCCGGCGCGGAAACGATATTTCCTTTCAGAATAGTGGTCATTGCGTCCTCCTTTCAAAACAAAAGAGCGCCCGCATAAGCGGACGCTCATAGCAAGATCTTAGGCGATCTCATAGAAACTTCCGCGCCTGAGACGATCCCATCAGCGGAATTATATGAGCCATATTTCCTTTTATAGTTTAATCATACCACGGCGCCGGGAAAAAGGCAAGCCTCTCCGTCGGCACACATCCGGGGAGGGTCGCCTATACTGGCGTACAGGCAAAATTCCGCCTGAATCGAGGAAAAGGCGTTGATTCGTATGCTGCAAGCATTGAGCTGGGCCGCTTTGGGCACTGGCTTTACCTTTCTGATGACCACCTTAGGGGCTGCGGTGGTATTTTTCTTTGTGGAGGAGCCCCGGCCCCAGTTCCAGCGAACCATGCTTGGCTTCGCCGCCGGGGTGATGACGGCGGCCAGCGTCTGGAGCCTGCTGCTGCCCGCCATCGAGCAGTCGGCGGACTTCGGCGTTCCCGGCTGGCTCCCCGCAGCGGCGGGGCTGCTGCTGGGCGTGGGCTTTCTCTCCGCGCTGGACGCCGTTCTGCCCCATCTGCGGCGGGCAAAGGACATGGACTTGACCCGCCGCCAAAGCACACTGCTGATGGCAGCCATTACCCTCCACAATGTACCGGAGGGCATGGCGGTGGGCCTCGCCTTCGCACTGGCGGCAGAGGGAGAGGGCATGGCCGGGGCTGCGGCGCTGGCGCTGGGCATCGGCATCCAGAATCTGCCAGAGGGCGCCGCCATCTCCCTTCCTCTGCGGCAGGAGGGCAGTTCCCGGGGCCGGGCTTTTCTGTTAGGGACCCTCTCCGGCAGCGTGGAGCCGATTTTCGGTATTCTGGTAGTGCTGGTAGCCGCCGGTGTCCGTCCCTTGATGCCGTGGCTCCTCAGCTTCGCCGCCGGAGCCATGCTGTATGTGGTGGTGGAGGAACTGGTGCCTCAAGCCCATTCCAAGGCCGGGACCTGCGGCTTTGTGGGAGGCTTTTTAATTATGATGATCTTAGACGTGGCGCTGGGATAGTGTGTCAAAACGTAAACTTACATTGTCTCCCCAAAAAAAGTCTGCTATAATCGGCCCAGCACACCAAACCCACGCAAAGGAGAACAAATATGGATACAAAATTCAGCGGCAGCGCAAATTACGTAGCGTCACGCGACCTGATGGAGACCGTTAACATCGCCGTGGCTTTGCAGAAGCCTCTGCTCATCAAGGGTGAGCCGGGTACCGGCAAGACCATGCTGGCCCAGGCCGTGGCGGACGCTCTTGGGAAAAAGCTCATTATCTGGAATGTAAAATCCACCACCAAGGCTCAGGACGGCCTGTACGTCTATGACGTGGTGCAGCGGCTCTATGACAGCCAGTTTGGAAACGCTGGTGTGGATGACGTTAAGAAATACATCAAGCTGGGTAAGCTGGGCGAAGCCTTCTCCGCCGACGAGCAGGTGGTCCTGCTGATTGACGAGATCGACAAGGCGGATCTGGAATTTCCCAACGACCTTCTCTGGGAGCTGGACCGGATGGAGTTCTACATCCCCGAGACGAAGGAGACCGTACAGGCCAAGCAGCGCCCCATCGTCATCATCACCTCCAACGCAGAGAAGGAACTGCCGGACGCTTTCCTCCGTCGGTGCGTGTTCCACTACATCGAGTTCCCGGAGCAGGAGCAGATGGAAGCCATTCTCCGGGTCCACTTCGGTGATTTGGAGGAAAAGCTGGTGAAGCAGTCCCTCGCCGCCTTCTACTGGCTGCGGGAGCTGCGGGGCATTGAGAAAAAGCCCTCCACCTCTGAGTTGGTGGACTGGATCCGGGCGCTGGTGGCTGGCGGCGTGGACCCGGCCCGCATCGAAAAGGAGATTCCCTTCGCCGGTGTCCTGCTGAAAAAAGACAAGGATCTTCAGACCCTGCGGAAGGTGAAGTAAGCCATGTTCGCCGCGTTTTTTTACCTGCTGCGTCAGCGGGGACTGCACGTTTCCCTGAACGAGTGGATGACGCTGCTGGAGGGCATGGAAAAGGGACTGCACCATTCGACGCTCACCGGCTTTTATCACCTGTGCCGGGCCATCGTGGTGAAGAATGAAACGGAATTTGACCGCTTTGACCAGATCTTTTTGGAATTTTTCAAGAACGTGCCCTACACCGGGGAGCTGCCGGAGGACCTGCTGGACTGGTTGAACCACCCCAGCGAGGATCTGAAACGGACCATTGCCGACCTGCGCTCCGCCGGGTTTCCGAATGAAACGCTGGAGGAACTGCTGAAAATGCTGGAGGAACGTCTAAAAGAGCAGACGGAAGAGCACAACGGCGGCAACTACTGGGTTGGGACCCAGGGCCGTACCCCTTGGGGCAACAGTGGTTGGCATCCCAACGGCATCCGGATCGGCGGGCAGTCCATGCACCGCACTGCCATGATGGTGGCGGGAGAACGAAAATTCCGGGACTTCCGAAAAGACAATAAGCTGGACACCCGCCAGCTCCAGATGGCCTTCCGCACGCTGCGTCAGCTGTCCGCGCAGGAGCGGAGCGCCGAAAAGGAGCTGGATGTGGATGCCACGATCCACGATACCTGCGAGAGCGCGGGGCGGCTGGAGATCCGGTACAAGAACCCCCGGAAGAACACGGTGAAGGTCCTGCTGCTGATGGACTCCGGCGGTTCTATGGACTACTATTCCGGCCTGTGCAGCCAGCTGTTTCAGGCGGCCACCAAGTCCAACCACTTTAAAGAGCTGCACACCTACTATTTCCATAACTGCATTTACGGCGACGTTTACAACGGCCCCCGCCTCTGGCAGGACGGCCAAACGCCTACGGAATGGCTTTTGCAGAATTTCGACGCCAGCTATAAGGTCATCCTCGTGGGCGACGCCGCCATGAACCCCTACGAGCTGCGGGAAAAGCAGTACGATTGGCGGAACCAGCGGTACGGCCCTTCCGGTCTGGAATGGCTGGAGCTGTTTAAAAAGCACTTCCCCTATCTCATCTGGCTGAACCCGGAGCCTTTGCCGGCATTTCAGGACTTCTGGACCCTGACCCACCTGCAGCTGGCCAAGCTGTTCCCCATGTTCGACCTCTCCGCCGATGGCTTGGAGCAAGGCATGAAGCGCCTTATGGTGAAGCGATAAACGAAACAGGCCCGCAGCATCGCGGGCAAAACAAATGAAAAGAGGTGGATTATGGATTTTCCCAAGCTGCTGGGGCTGCGCCCCGGCGTCACCGCCGTCATCGGCAGCGGTGGTAAGACCAGTTTGCTGCGCCGTCTGGCGGAGGAATTACCGGGGACGGTCCTCCTCTGTACCACCACCCATATCCGCCCCTTTGAGGAATACCCCCTGCTGACGGCCCCTACGCCGGAGGACATCCGCAAGGCCCTGACCACCCGGCGGGTTCTCTGTCTGGGGACCCCCTGCGAAAATGGCAAGCTGACCGCTCCCTCCCTTTCCGTAGAAACACTGGCCACACTGGCGGACCATGTGCTGGTGGAGGCCGATGGTTCCCGCCAACTGCCCCTGAAGGCCCACGATACCCACGAGCCGGTGATCCCCGCCGTCAGCCGTCAGGTGATCTGCGTGGTGGGCGCATCCGGTTTCGGGAAACCCATCCAGGAAAGCGTCCACCGGCTGGAACGGTTCTGCGCCCTGACCGGTGCCGCTGCGTCAGACCCCGTCACGCCGGAACAGGCCGCAAAGGCCATTTTGGCGGAGCGGCTGTGCGATACCATGTTCCTGAATCAGATCGACACGGAGACCCAACGGTCTCTGGCGGACCGCTTCGCCGCGGCGCTGGGCGGCTCCGGTCTCCGGATCGCCGCCGGGAGTCTTCGGGCCGGGAGCGGCTGGCTTTACCCGGATATCTGAAAAATATGACAGGCCCACTGTCCCCACATTCTGCTGCGAAGCCGCATTTTCTTCGCAAAAGTGCAAACATTTCCACAGAATCATTGATTTTCGCAAACGTTTTCTCCTGTGAATTGCATAAAAATACCTGCAAGGGGTTCACAGCTAACTGGTTCCATGGTATAATTTGACACGTTCTTAACAATATTTCCGCTGCCTTTATCCGCCGCGGAACGATCCTGAACGGAGAAAATGCCATGGAACACCATGAAAAAGCAGGATGCCTGTTTCCTAAAATCGGTATGCGCAACGTCAAGACCGCCCTTGCGGCAGCTCTGTGCGCGCTGGTTTACTATTTTCTGGACCGCAACCCTACCTTCGCCTGCATCGGCGCCATTTTCGGCATGGGCAGCAGCTTTATGCAAAGCCGTCTCCACGGCGGCAACCGCTTCTTCGGCACAATGGTAGGCGGTTTTATCGGCATGGGGCTGTTTGCCATTTACATGGAGCTGTTCCCTGACGGCAGCAACGCCTGGGTCCTGATCCCCTTGACCTTCGTCGGCGTGATCATTTTGATCCTGCTGTGCCAGCGCATCTGGGTGGGCGGCGTACAGCCCGGCGGCGTGGTGCTGTGCATTCTGCTGTTCAACACCCCCACGGACACTTATATCACCTACGCCATGAACCGTATTCTGGACACCGGAATCGGTGTGCTGGCGGCGATTTTTGTCAATGGGATGCTGCCCGGCGGCTTCACCTTCTCTTTTATGCACAGGCTCTACCAGCGTCTGGGGATCCGGGACGATGTAGAGGATGAATTCATGGCCAAACCCGCCGTCTGAGCGATCAGAGGCCGCTCCTTCCAAACGGATCCATTCGCGCAAATGCAAATATGCAAGAAGTACCGCTCCCCTGCTGCGAAAACGTTCAGCAGGGGAGTTTTCTATCTACGCCCCCAGGGTTTGACCCGTAAATTCCGTGTGAAACCCGAAAAAGAGGAAGTGCACTTCATGGAAGCCCACTTTCACCTGACATAGAATCTCGGTATCAGTCAGATATACGGAGGTTTTGACGAATGAACGGGTATAAAGAGTCACTTCGGCAGTACTTTTCTGTACAGGTGAAAGCGCTTCGCAAGAAGCGGAAGCTGACCCAAGAGGAAATGTCCGAGCAGTTACATATCACAGTTCGGGCCTATGGCGATTTAGAGCGCGGCTGCAGTTGTTGTTCTGCAATCGCTCTCTTATTCTTTTTACTGATGCTGGAGCCAGATGAGCTGGCGGCGTTTCTTGCGCAGATGAAAAAGCAGTTCCGGGATCAGGATCAGCAGGAGGTCGCATAGACCCCTTTTTGCAGTATTTCTGTATCTGAAAATATGGGGGGGATTTAGAATATGACCAGTCGCAAGCGTGTGCTATTGGCCGACGGCAGCGAGGAATTTCGCTGGTTGATGTGGAAAAATGTGGCAAATCATGATTTTTTCTCCCTCGCAACCGTCGGCAGTGGCCGCGATGTTTTATTATGTATGCAAAAACAGACTGCCGATCTGCTGCTGATGGACACGGCGCTGCCGGATGTCTGCGGTCTAACCGTGTTGAATGAGTTACAGCGCCGGGGAACTGCCCCACAGAGGGTCATTCTTCTCTCCAGCATCGTTTCTGAGCAAGTCACCGATCAGGCCTTTGCTCTGGGCGTCTCACAGTTTATTCCAAAGCCGTTTCATACCGATCTGCTGTTTGATGCCATGTACGAACTGTTTCCCGGCTGTTCCTGCGGTCATTGGCCGCATAGTCCTCAGTAGGATACAGATGGTCCACGCCCTCAGAAAATAAAAAAACCCCAACGGGCACCGCAAACGCGATGACCCGCCGGGGGATCTCCGGAATCAGTCGTCGCCTCCGTCAAAGGGAGCCGCATGATCCGGACTTTTTACTTTTCAAAGACGGGGATCAATCCACCAGACCGGCGGTGATGATGGCCATGGAGTAGACCTCCAGAGCGTTGCAGCCGCGGGACAGGTCGTTGATGGGAGCGTTCAGACCCTGCAGGATGGGGCCGTAAGCGTCGAAGTTACCCATGCGCTGGCAGATCTTGTAGCCGATGTTGCCGGCGTTGATGTCGGGGAAGATGAAGGTGTTGGCATGACCGCCCACGGAGCTGGTGATGTGCTTGGTCTTGGCCACCACGGGAGACACGGCGGCGTCGAACTGGAACTCGCCGTCCACGGGAACGTCGGGCATGGCAGCCTTGGCCTTCTCGCAGGCGTTGCGCATCTTGTCCACGTCCTCGCCCTTGCCGGAACCCAGAGTGGAGTAGCTCAGGAAGGCCACCTTGGGATCAATGCCGAAGACCTTGGCGGTACGGGCAGTCTCAACGGCGATCTCCACCAGCTCATCCTCGGTGGGCTTAATGTTGATGGCGCAGTCAGCCATAGCCAGGACCTCGTTCTCGCCGGTGGCGGAAGGACGGACCATAATGAAGCAGGAGGACACGATCTTGCTGCCCGGCTTGGTCTTGATGATCTGCAGGGCGGGACGGACGGTGTCGGCGGTGGAGTAGGTAGCGCCGCCCAGCAGAGCATCGGCATAGCCCATCTTCACCAGCATGGTGCCGAAGTAGTTGGCCTGAGACAGGGACTTGCGGCACTGCTCCTCGGTCATCTTGCCCTTGCGCAGCTCCACCATCAGGGCCACCATCTTGTCCATGTCAGCAAAGTTGGCGGGGTCCATGATCTCAGCGCCGCGGATGTTGAAGCCGGCCTCTTCGGCAGCCTTGGTGATCTCGTCGGCGTTGCCCACCAGAACGGGAGTCAGGAAGGTACCGGACAGCAGACGGGCGGAAGCCTCCAGGATGCGGGGATCGGTACCCTCGGTAAAGACGATCTTGCGGGGATGCGCCTTCAGCTTTTTGATCAGAAACTCAAACATGTTGATTCCTCCAATTTTTAATTCAGGGAACGGGGTTTCAATTCCACCCTTTATTATACACGGTCCGCAGCCGGGGTCAATGAAAAAAGTGACGAATTGGGACGTAATTTTTTCCGATTTTTGCGTGTCAACCACGAAATTCGGCAAAAAAGCATCGTTAAAATACATAAAAATATGCCAAAAAGCCAGAAGTTGCTTGACGGGCGAATATAAAAGGGATAATATAAAGCGGTAACAATTTGTTACTTTTTATGGTTCACAAATTTTTAAAGGGCATCTGCCCGCGATACGATAGGAGCATTATGAGTCAAAACACCAAAAAGCCTTATGATCTGCCGGACTGGCCCGCAGAGGCGGAACAGACCCAGGAAGCGCCCAGACCCCGCAGAAAGCGGCGCGCTCCCGCTGAGCCCGAAGACCTCTGGGGCAAGCTCCGCTTCCGGGCCGGAAAGAAGGTCCGCTGGTTTGGCCGCCGCTGCCGCCGGGTCGTCCGGGAGGCTCAGGCCCATCGGTTCCCGGAGTCCAACCGGAAGCCTCTGCAATTCCTGCTGATGCTTTGGGGGCTGCTGCCCTCCGCTGCCAGCCGGCTGCGGGAGATCCTGCTGGGCCGCCGCAGAGAGCGGAACCTCCGCACCAGCAGATTCTCCGTCTGGTTTGAAAAGGAAAAGCGCCTCCACTCCCTGATGTTCCTGGGAGGAAGCTGTGCGCTGGCAGGCATTATCCTGTTCTGTTCCTTCTTCACCATCGGCACCACCGTCTCCTATGACGGGCAGGTGTTGGGACGGCTGGCTTCCAAATCGGAAGCCGAAACCGTCCGGAAGGATCTGGAAAGCATCACCTCCCGAACGCTGGGGGAGACCTACACCATCGACGATTCCCTGCTGCAATACGATTCCGGCTGGATGCTCCGTCAGGACATTGAGGATAAGGCCGTATACGAGGACCAGCTTTCCGACGAGATCGGTCTTGTGACCTCCGCCTACTGCCTGTACGTCAACGATGTGCGCATCGGCGCCACCCCCTACGAGGGCGCGTTGGAGGAACTGCTGGACCAGCTGCAGAAGGCGGCCTCCGATGAAGATACCATTTCCTGTGAATTTGCAGAGGATGTTGAGATCCGGCAGGAGTACGTTCCCACCAGTGAGATCATGAACCTGGGCTATATTGCGGAACTGCTTTACAGCACCAAGACGGCCGAGGTCACTTACGAGGTGAAAAAGGGCGATACCTGGTCTCAGATCGCCGCCAAGAATGACATGACCTCCGCAGAGCTGCTGGCGCTGAACCCCGGCTACAACATCAATAAGCTCCAGATCGGCGAAGTGCTGACTCTGTCCGCCTCTGTCCCCTACCTGACCATGACTGTGGTAAAGCAGGAACGGTATCTGGATGATGTGTCCTACAACATTGAGTACACCGACAGCGCTGACCTCTATCAGGGCGACTATAAGGTGACCTCCAAGGGTGAATACGGCAAGGCGGACGTGATGGCTAAGGCCACCTATGTCAACGGTGAGGAAACGGAGCGGACCATTCTCTCCTCCGTGACTTTGAAAGAGCCTGTCACCGAATACCGGCTCCGGGGCACCAAGGTCCGGCCCACCTGGATGCCTACCGGCAGCTTCCGCTGGCCCACCAGCGGTCGGATCAGCTCCTACTTCGGCGGACGGAAATCCCCCGGCGGCATCGGCTCCACCAACCACAAGGGCATCGATATCGCCGTCCCCAGAGGGACACCCATCTACGCCGCCGATGGCGGCACCGTGACCTACTCCGGCTGGATGAGCGGCTACGGTTATCTGGTGCAGATCGACCACGGCAATGGCTACGTCACCCGGTACGGTCACAACTCCAGTCTCACCGTCAGCGTGGGGCAGCACGTTTACAAGGGCCAGCAGGTGGCCCGGGCCGGCTCCACCGGCAACTCCACCGGCAACCACTGCCATTTTGAGGTGCGGTACAACGGCGTGGCGAAAAACCCGTTGAACTACCTGCCGTAACAAACTGCATTCCAGAAAAGGGAGGACTTTTGTCCTCCCTTTTTCTTGTGTTCCGGGAGCTTTTATGCTATGATATTTTAGTTAAGTTATGTGCTTTTTCTCCCGGCTTCAAGTGGATAAACACATAAGGCCGGGGCTCTGAAAGGAGTGCGAAATATGAAGTCCCTGAAGGTTTTAATGCTCAACGGCAGTCCCCATACCAACGGCAACACCGCCGTGGCCCTGCGGGAAATGGAAGCGATTTTCAAGGAGAATGACGTCGATGTGGAAACGGTGGTCCTGGGAAACCGGGACATCCGGGGCTGCGTGGCCTGCGGCTCCTGTGCCAAGACCGGCAAGTGCGTCTTTGACGATGGAGTAAACGAGCTGGCCCCCAAGCTTCAGGAGGCCGACGGTCTGGTGATTGCCAGTCCGGTGTATTACGCCTCCGCCAACGCCACACTGATTGCCTGTCTGGACCGACTGTTTCACAGCACGTCCTTTGATAAGACCATGAAGGTTGGTGCCAGCGTAGCCTGCGCCCGGCGGGGCGGCTGCTCCGCCACCTTTGATGAGTTGAACAAGTATTTCACCATCTCCGGGATGCCTGTGGCCTCCAGCCAGTACTGGAACAGTATTCATGGCCGGACGCCCGGTGAAGCGGAGCAGGACGGCGAGGGGCTTCAGACCATGCGGACTCTGGCCCGGAACATGACATTTCTGATGCGCAGCATCGCGCTGGGCAAGGAGCAGTTCGGTCTCCCGGAAAAGGAAGAGCGGATCGCCACTCATTTTATCAGATAACTTTAGGAGGATATACCATTTGAAGCGTGAAAATGTACTGGTGTCCGAGGACGCGCTGGCGCGTCAGCGGGAATTTGAAGCAAAGATCAAGGAAATGTTCACTGCCCGGGAAGCCCATCCCGTGGCCTGCGTGGACACCTTCGGCTGTCAGCAGAACGTGGCGGACGGCCAGAAGCTGATGGGGATGCTGGCCGACAGCGGCTTTACCTTTACAGAGGACCCCAAGGAGGCGGATCTGGTGATCCTGAACACCTGCGCCGTCCGGGAGCACGCGGAACAGCGGGTCTTCGGCAATCTGGGCATTCTCACCCACACGAAAAAGGAAAACCCGGAGCAGGTGATCTGCCTGTGCGGCTGCATGGCCCAGGAGGAGCGGGTCTCTCAGCGGGTGAAGGAATCCTACCGTCATGTGGATCTGGTGTTCGGCCCCCATGCCCTGTGGAAATTTCCAGAGCTTTTGTGGCAGGTCTACGAGACCCGGAAGCGGGTCTTTGCCGTGGACAATGAGGACGGCACCATTGCCGAGGGCATCCCCGTGGTGCGGGAAAAGGGCGTGAAGGCATGGGTCAGCATCATGTACGGCTGCAACAATTTCTGTTCCTACTGCATCGTGCCCTATGTCCGGGGCCGGGAGCGCAGCCGTGATCCCCAGTGCGTTTTGCAGGAGGTCCGGGAACTGGTTGCCGCCGGTTATAAGGACATCACTCTGCTGGGCCAGAATGTCAACTCCTACGGCAATGATCTGGATCTGGACTACCATTTCCCGGATCTCTTAGAGGACATCGACAAGATCCCCGGCGAATACTTGATCCGCTTTATGTCCAGCCATCCCAAGGATGCCACCAACCACCTCTTTGACGTGATGGCCAAATGCTCCCATGTGGCAAAGCAGCTCCACCTTCCCTTCCAGTCCGGCAATGACCGCGTACTGAACGAGATGAACCGCCGCTACACCCGGGAGAAATATTTAGAGGAAATTCGCTACGCCAAAAGCGTGATGCCCGGTCTGGTACTGACCTCCGACGTCATCATCGGTTTCCCCGGTGAGACGGAGTCGGAGGCCATGGACACCGTTTCTCTGGTAGAGGAAGTGGGCTTCGATGCTTTGTTTACGTTTATCTACTCCCCCCGGCCCGGCACCAAGGCGGCAGCCATGCCGGACCCCGCCACCCGGGCCGAAAAGCAGAAGTGGTTTGATAAGCTGCTGGAGGTCCAGAATGCCAATTCCGCCAAGCTCCACGCCGCCTATGTGGGCAAGACCGTCCGGGTGCTGGTGGACGGCGAGAGTGACGATGAGAACTTCCCCCTTGCCTCCCGCACTGAGGGCAACCGGCTGGTGCGGCTGAAGGGTGGCAAGAGTCTGATCGGCAGCTTTATTGACGTAAAGATAACGGACAGCAACACCTGGGCGCTGTACGGCGAGCCGGTGTAACATTCCCTAAATAGGCTTTGCCTATTGGAATATACCCCCCATTCTCTTTTCCTCTTGTGGAAAAGAGAATGCGCCGTATACGGTGGAAGAGAAAAGACGCTTTTGTCCAAACTTGCAGCAAGCGCAAGTTTGGGGAATGCGGTTCTCAACTGTTCTGTCCAAAGACTTATCAGTCCCTGCGTAGCACGGGCGGGGTGCGGAGCTTATCAAGTCTTGTACGCCGTGCTGATAGTCACATGAAGCCTCTGGGTGCAAATAGGACACCCTCTGCTTCTCTTTCCGCTGCCGCTCCTGCTCATTTGCAGAGCAGGGCAGTGCGTAGCGAAGCGGAACGCACGGGAGTAGAAATACGCCGATTTAGTTTTGCACCTCGTTGCGCGCCGTTCCCATAGGTGTGGGGACATACTTAGATCATTTGGGGACTTTCGGCGCAGCCGGCAGGAGATTTCTGGATTTTGCCGGCAGTGCGTACCGGTCAGCCCCCGTTTTGGGTAATTTGACACCTCCGTGTCAAATCATCCCTCAGCGTCTTTTCTTTTGACCATGAATGGCCGTTTTCTTTTCCGCAAGAGGAAAAGAAAATGGGGATTCGATCTTGCATGGTATCGCCATGCTTTCCCGTGCCGCAAGGCGGCACACCCTTATACGATCTGGTATCATAAAACAGAAACATTTGCTGAAAGATAAAGAAAGAGGTATTTTTATGGCGGAACTGACCCCCATGATGAAGCAATATCTGGAAATCAAGAAGGACAACCCGGATTCCATTTTGTTTTTCCGTCTGGGGGACTTCTATGAGATGTTCGCCGACGATGCCAAGCTGGCTTCCAAGGAACTGGACCTGACCCTGACCTCCCGGGACCACGGCAAAAACGCCAAGCCGGAGGAAGAACGGGTCCCCATGTGCGGCATCCCCTATCACGCCAGCGAGTCCTATATTGCCCGTCTCATCGCCAAGGGCTACAAGGTGGCCATCTGCGAGCAGATGGAGGACCCCGCCACCGCCAAGGGGCTGGTGAAGCGGGATATTATCCGGGTGGTGACCCCCGGCACCGTTATCGACGCCGCCTGCCTGGATGATAAGTCCGGCAACTACCTCTGCGGCATTTATCTGGACAGTCAGGGAGGCGGCGCGGCCTTCTGCGACCTCTCCACCGGTGAGACTCACCTCACCGCCTTCTCAGGTAAAGATACCCTGACCCACATCATCAATGAGCTGGGCCGGTTCAGCCCCGCCGAGGCCATTCTCAGCGACGGGGCATTCAGCGAGAAGGCGCTGACAGACGTCCTTACCGACAAATTCCACTGCCGCTATGAAAACGGCGGTGAGCGCCGGTTCCGGCTGGCAGAGGCGGAGAAAAACATCCGCGCCCAATTTGGTGAGGAAGCCTTTTCCAGGCTGCCTGCCGGGGAACCTGCCGCCGCCATGGCTCTGGGCGGTTTGCTGAACTACCTCTACGAGACCCAGAAAACCGACCTCTCCCACATCCGGGAACTGGATTACTACCGTCAGGGCCGGTTCATGGAGCTGGATCTGGCCGCCCGCCGGAATCTGGAGTTGACAGAGACCCTTCGGAGCAAGGAGAAGAAGGGCAGCCTCCTCTGGGTGCTGGACAAAACCAAGACCCCCATGGGCGGGCGGATGCTGCGAAGCTGGTTAGAACGCCCCCTCCTGTCCGTGACGGATATTGACCGCCGCAGCAGTGCCGTGGCGGCGCTGGTGGATGACACCATCCGCAGGGAGGAACTCATCGCCGGAATGACCGGCCTTGGAGACATGGAACGGCTCATTGGCCGCATCGTCTATGGCACCGCCGGCGGCCGGGACCTGACCTCCCTCCGCGCCGCCATGGAAAAGCTGCCCAACCTGAAGGAACAGCTTTCCGGGTTTTCCGACCGCCGTCTGACCGAACTGACCGCCGAGCTGGACACGCTGGACGATATCAGCGGGGACATTGCCGCCGCCATCTGTGACGAGCCGCCCTTTTCCGTCCGGGAAGGCGGCATCATCCGGGATGGCTTCAATGAAGAAGTGGACCGCCTGCGGCACATTCTGAAAAACGGCAAGGGCGTCATGGCGGAGATGGAGGCCAAGGAAAAGGAAAAAACCGGCATCCGCACCCTGAAAATCGGCTATAACAAGGTGTTCGGCTACTATATTGAGGTCTCCAATGCCTTTAAGGAGCAGGTGCCGGAAACCTACATCCGCAAACAGACCTTGGTAAACGGCGAGCGGTTCATCACACAGGAACTGAAGGATCTGGAACATGAGATCCTGACGGCCTCCGAGCGGGTGGTGGCGCTGGAATATGAGCTGTTCTCCGCCCTGCGCCAGCAGATCGCGGACAACGCCGGGCGCATCCAGAAAACCGCTGCGGCGGTGGCGGAGTGCGACGCGCTGTGCTCCTTTGCCTCCGTAGCAGTCCACAACAATTTCTGCCGTCCGGAGGTGGACGAGTCCGGAGTCATTGAGATCCGTGAGGGCCGTCATCCTGTGGTGGAAAAGGTTCTGAAGGACAGCCTGTTCGTCCCCAATGACACCTTTATGGGCGAAAAAGAGGAGCGGGTAGCCATCATCACCGGCCCCAACATGGCCGGTAAATCCACTTATATGCGGCAGGTGGCGCTGATCGTTCTCATGGCCCAGATGGGCAGCTTCGTCCCCGCCAAATACGCCCATATCGGCGTGGTGGATCGGATCTTCACCCGCATCGGTGCCAGCGACGACCTTTCCGCCGGACAGTCCACCTTCATGGTGGAGATGACGGAGGTCTCCGATATTCTCCATCAGGCCACCAAAAATTCTCTCCTGATCCTGGACGAGATCGGCCGGGGCACCTCCACCTTTGACGGTATGGCCATCGCCCGGGCTGTTCTGGAATACTGCGCTGACAAAAAGACGCTGGGGGCCAAAACTTTGTTTGCCACCCATTATCACGAGCTGACAGAGCTGGAAAACACCCTCCCCGGCACGGTGAACTACAACATCGCCGTCAAGCGCCGGGGGGAGGATATCATCTTTCTGCGGAAGATCATCCCCGGCGGCGCCGACCGCAGCTATGGCATCGAAGTCGCCAAGCTGGCGGGTCTGCCGGAGAAGGTGGTCCAGCGGGCCAAGGTCATCCTGAAGGAGCTGGAGGATGAAAACGGCGTACAGTATGTGGCCGCCCGGAAAGAGACCGATCAGGTCTCGCTGGACGCCATGAGCGAGGGTGAGGTGCTGGACGCCATCCGCCGCTGCCAGCCGGACACCCTGACGCCCATTGAGGCCATGGGGCTGTTGTATGAATTGAAGCAGAAATTGAACAAATAGCTGTGCGATTCTTCTCAATGGGCTTTGCCCATTGGAATGTCCCCCACATTTCCCTTACTCCCGCAAGGGGCGGTTCCCACCGCAAGGACGTGGGGCGCATTCTTTTCTGGAAAAGAACCCGCCCCACACCCCGGAAGAAAAGCACCAGGGCGTTTCGACTTCGCCCTGGACCCCCAACGACACAAAGGGCGAGGGCTGCGGCCCTCTCCCTTTGGAAACCCTCTCCCGGGGACGGGGGACGGAGGTGAGGCCCCCGCCTTTGGAAACCCCTCCCGGAGTTGGACGGGGGAGCGGCAGCGGAAAGAAGGGCAGGGGGCGTCCTGTTTGGAACATTGGTGTGCGGCGGACTTTCTGGTGCGGGGACACAGTTCCGGGCGGAATAGGTATAGCGCAGCCGGTAGGGGCGTTTCAAGTTTGGTCGGAAGTGCGTGACGGCCAGCCCCCCGTTTTGGGTGATTTGACACCTTCGTGTCAAATCACCCCTCAGCGTTTTTTCTTTTGTACCGTGTCCGGCACGTTTTCTTTTTGGCAAGACAAAAAGAAAATGTGGGGGACATTCTGCACGGCAAAGCCGTGCCTTCCCGTGCCGCATAGCGGCACCGTGGTTCATCCCTGCGGCGATTCGCCGCACATTCTGGGTTCTCCCTTTCAGAGAGAACCATTCAAAGGAGCCTTGCAATGGCCAAACGTAAATCCGCCTCCTATATGACCCCCGGTGAGCAGATCGCCGGAACTGTTTTCTTTGTGATCTATCTGGTGGTGCTGCCCTTTGCCACAGCGCCCCTGTTCCGATTGGCGGAGCGGCTGCTGGATGCCAGCATTTCGCCCTCGCTGCAAAATGCCATCTATTATTACACACTGTTTGCCGTTACGTTCATCATTTTCCACAGCTTTCTGGGCCGCACCACCCGGAATTTTGCGGACAATTTGGGCAACGCCTGCAAGTCGATCTTAGTGGGTCTCATCGCTCTGTACGGCCTCAATGAGTTAGTCTACCGGCTGACCCGGATGTTGGTGAACAACCACACCAACCTGAATGACACCACTATCTCCGCCCAGATCCATGACGCCCCCAGAGTAACGCTGCTGATCGTAATTTTCCTGGCTCCCTTCGTGGAGGAAGTGCTGTTTCGCGGGCTGGTATTCGGCAATCTGAAAAGCAAAAGCCGCACGGTGGCCTATGTGGTAAGCTGCCTGCTGTTCGCCTTGCTCCATGTGTGGCAGTTTGCCGTAGTGCGGCAGGACATCACCTATTTCCTGCTGATGGTGCAGTATCTGGTGCCGGGCCTGGTGCTGGCCTGGGCCTATGACCACACCGGGACCCTGTGGAGCTCCATTCTGCTCCACGCCGCCGCCAATGCCCTTCATGTGTTGGCAGGTATGTGATACCCTATATAGAATCGAGCGTGGAGTTCTGTGAGTTTTTTTGACGTGTTTTCTGAAATGCTGGTCATTCTCTTCTGCATGGCCGCAGGTTTTCTCGCCCACAAGCTGGGATATCTGAGCAAGCAAACGGATCAGAATCTTTGCCGTTTGCTCCTGGGTATCATTGTGCCTTGCCTGATTTTAGGCTCCGTCTCCGCTGGAGATACCCTGCCCAGTACCGAGGAAATTCTTTCCGTTTTAAAGGTAGCAATCGTTTATTATGGGCTGGGTTTCTGTGCCGCTACCTTTGTGCCCCATCTGTTGGGTGGAACAGTCAAGCAGCAGTGTGTCTGGCGCTATTCGTTGATTTTTTCAAATATGGCCTTTATCGGCTATCCGGTATCGGTCGCTCTCTTTGGTCAGGAGGCACTGTTCTATGCCGTGATCCTGGTCCTGCCCTTTAACCTGCTGTCCTATTCTCTGGGTCCCTTGATGCTGGCTGGACAGGCAAAGTTTCGTTGGCAGCAGTTGCTATCGCCATGTATCGTTGCCTCGGTGATCGCCTTGATGGTGGCCCTGTTCCACATCAATATGCCAGCCTTGCTTGGGGAGTGTCTGAACTTTACAGGCAGCCTGACAACACCCTTATCCCTCTTATTGGTCGGTTCTCTGCTGGCAGATTTGCCTTTTGGACGGGCATTTACTTCACCCCGGCTGTGGGCTCTGGCGGCCTTCCGACTTCTGATCCTTCCCATTATGCTGTGGCTGCTCCTGAAGTGGACCGGTATCGGCACACCTCTGGTGGCTAATATCGCCGTGATCCTCATGGCCATGCCCACCGCCCTCAACGGCAGTATGCTGGCCATGGAATACGGCGGTGACACCGAATGTATGGCCCAGAGCATTTTCCTGACCACCCTGATGTCTATTATCACCATTCCCGTTTTGGCAGCATTGCTGTAAGGAGAGATCGTATGCCTCACATTCAACAATTATCGTCTCATGTGGCCGACCTGATCGCCGCCGGCGAGGTGGTGGAGCGCCCCGCCTCTGTTGTAAAAGAACTGGTGGAAAACGCCATCGACGCCGGAGCCTCCGCCATTGTGGTGGAGATCCAGCGGGGCGGCATGGGCCTGATCCGGGTGACGGACAACGGCTGCGGCATCGCGCCGGAGGAGCTGCCCACCGCCTTTTTGCGCCACGCCACCAGTAAGCTCCGCACGGCGGAGGATCTGGCCAAGATCGGGACCCTTGGCTTCCGGGGTGAGGCTCTGGCAGCCATTTCCGCCGTCAGCCGGGTGGATGTGCTGACCCGGCGGCCGGGGGATACCACGGGTTCCGCTATCCATGGCGAGGGCGGGCACATGGAGCCTGTCCGGGAGGAGGGCGCCCCGGAGGGCACCACCATCCGGGTGTCGGATCTCTTTTACAACACCCCTGCCCGGTTGAAATTCATGAAGAAGGACAGTGCCGAGACCGCCGCCGTGGCGGGGCTGATGCAGCATCTGGCGCTGAGTCACCCGGACGTTTCCTTCAAGTTCATCAAGGACGGGCAGGAATCCCTCCACACCCCCGGAGACGGCAAGCTGGAATCCGCCGTGTACGCCGCCTTGGGCCGGGAATTCGCCAAAACGCTGGTGCCGGTACAGGGTCGGGGCGGGGACATCGAGGTGCGGGGCTTTGTGACCGCTCCCGTCAATGGCCGCGGCTCCCGCTCCATGCAGGTATTTTTCGTCAATGGCCGGTTCATCAAGTCCCAGCTTCTGACCGCTGCTTTAGAGGAAGGCTACCGGAATCAGCTTCTCAAGGGCCGGTTCCCCGGCTGTGTGCTGGAGGTGCTGCTGCCGGTGACGGCGGTGGACGTGAACGTCCATCCCGCCAAGACCCAAGTGAAATTTGCCAAGGAGCATGACGTATTTGATGCTGTGTTCCACACGGTCATGGACGCGTTGGATGCTCGCGGTGGGGCTGTGACGAAGCCGGCTCCCCCGCCAGTCCGAGAGACCCAAAATCCCCGGCAGGACTTTTTTCAGTCCATGGACGCCAAGGCGTACCGGGAACAGGGGACGAAACCCGCCGCTGCACCTACCATTGTAAAATCCCCCGCTCCGGCCCAGCCACCCAAGGCGGCCCAACCCGCTTTCCGTCCGCAGCCGGTGACACCGGCTGCGCCTGTCAAGCTCTCCTGGAACACGGAGTGGCGCTCCACTGCCAAGGTGGCGGACAGCGTCCAGCCCATCTGGCCGCCTCGGGATACTGTCAAGGCAGCGCCTGCCAGCGCCCTGGGAAAGGCCCCCGCCTCCGTGACCGCCAAGCCTGCGGAGCCTGTGGTTCCTGTGCCGGAAAAGACGGTGGAACTCGCCCCGGCCCCTAAGCCCTTTGTTCCGGCCATTCCCGCCGTCCCGGCCCAGCAGACTGCCATGGAACTGCCGGGACAGGAAACGGTGCTGCCGGAGGCAGCCCCGTGGCGCATTGCCGGAGAAGTCCTGAACACTTACATTATCTGCGAGGATGACGCGGAGACCCTCTGGCTTATCGACAAGCACGCCGCCCATGAGCGGATGAACTTTGACCGGCTGATGACCTCCAAGGAGCCGCCCATGCGGCAGACCCTTTTGCAGCCCATCGCCGTGGAACCCGGCAAGGAGGACGCCGCCCTGCTGCTGGACAATCTGGAGCTGTTGGAACAGTTCGGCTTCGGCTGCGAGGATTTTGGTGACGGCGCAATTCTGGTGCGGGAGGTCCCGGCGGATTTGGACGCGGCGGACACCGCCGCCACGCTGGAGGAATTTGCACAGAATCTCCGCACAGGCCGGAATCTGGACGAAAAGCGGGAGGCGCTGCTGCACACCATGGCCTGCAAGGCCGCCATCAAGGGCGGCTGGACCAGCGACCCCGCCGAGTTGAAGATCTTGGTGGAAAAGGTGCAGAGCGGGGAGGTCCGGTACTGCCCCCACGGACGGCCCGTAGTGGTGAAGGTCACGAAATACGAGCTTGAAAAGCTTTTCAAGCGGGCCTGAGAAGGGAAATTTCAAACAGCCAAAAGCCACCGCCGTCGCGGCGGTGGCTTTTCAACGAAAGGATGCAACAAGCATGGATATGATTCAAACGCTGGCGCAGGAGCTGAATAAGGACCCCCGGCATGTGGAAAACGTGGTCCGGCTGCTGGACGAGGGCAACACGATCCCCTTCATTGCCCGCTACCGCAAGGAGCTTCACGGTGCCATGGATGACACTTCCCTCCGGACGCTGGAGGAACGGCTCCAATACCTCCGCGGGTTGGAGGAACGCCGGGATACGGTGAAAAAGTCCATCGAGGAGCAGGGCAAGCTGACGGAGGAATTGGCCGCCGCCATCGACAGCGCCCAGACCTTGGCAGAGGTGGAGGATCTCTACCGCCCCTACAAGCAGAAACGCCGCACCCGCGCCACCGTAGCCCGGGAAAAGGGTCTGGAACCGCTGGCCGCGCTGTTATTTGCTCAGGAGCGGGACTGTCCCCGTCCGGAGGATGCGGCGGCGGGCTTCATCGATTCGGAAAAGGGCGTGGAGACGGCGGCGGACGCTCTGCAAGGAGCCAATGACATCATCGCCGAGTGGATCAGCGACGATGCGGCCGTCCGCAAGAGCCTGCGGGAGCTGTTGGAGCGGCGGGGTACTCTGCGTTCCCTCGCCGCCACGGAGGAGGACAGCGTTTACCGCCTGTACTACGATTTTGAGCAGTCCCTCAGCCGCTTGCAGGGTCATCAGATCCTCGCCATCAACCGGGGTGAAAAAGAGGAGAAGCTGAAGGTCACTGTCCTGCTGGACCGGGAGCTGGCGCTGCCGCTGCTGCGGCGCGCGGTGGTAAAGCCCGGCTCCGCCGCTATGGAGTTTGTGAAGGCCGCCGCCGAGGACGCCTATGACCGGCTCATTTTCCCCTCTCTGGAACGGGAAATGCGGACAGCACTGACGGAAAAGGCCAGCGAGGGCGCCATCGGCCAGTTTGCCCTGAACCTGAAGCCCCTTCTGATGCAGCCGCCGGTGAAGGGCAAGGTCACCATGGGTCTGGACCCCGGCTACCGCATGGGCTGTAAAGTGGCGGTGGTGGACGGCACCGGCAAGGTGCTGGATACTGCCGTGGTCTATCCCACCTACGGGGAGCGGCAGAAGAACGAGGCCATTGCCGCCCTCAGCAGGCTGATCGCCAAGCACGGCGTGGAGCACATCGCCATCGGCAACGGCACCGCCAGCCGGGAAACAGAGCAGATGGCAGTGGAACTGATCCGCAAGGTCGGCGGGAACGTCAGCTATATGATCGTAAGCGAGGCGGGGGCCTCCGTCTATTCCGCCAGCAAGCTGGCCGCCGAGGAATTCCCCCAGTACGATGTGAACCTCCGCTCCGCCGTTTCCATCGCCCGGCGGTTACAGGACCCCCTGGCGGAGCTGGTGAAGATTGACCCCAAGGCCATCGGCGTGGGCCAGTACCAGCACGACATGCCCCAGAAGCAGCTGGACGAGGCCCTGAACGGCGTGGTGGAGGACTGCGTCAACGCCGTAGGCGTGGATGTCAACACCGCATCCCCCTCCCTTTTGCAGCGGGTGGCGGGACTGAACGGCACCACGGCGAAAAACGTGGTAATCTATCGGGAGGAAAACGGCGCGTTCACCTCCCGTGCCCAGATCAAAAAGGTTCCCAAGCTGGGGCCCAAGGCCTTCCAGCAGTGCGCGGGCTTTTTGCGGGTGCCGGAGAGTAAAAGCGTACTGGACAACACCGCCGTCCACCCGGAATCCTATGACGCCGCCAAGGCCCTGCTGGAGCTGACAGGCCACACCTTAGCGGATGTGAAGAACGGAGCCATTTCCGACCTTCCCGCCCGCCTCGGCGCTTACGGGGAAGAAAAAGCGGCGGAGGAGATCGGCGTGGGCGTTCCCACCCTGCGGGACATCGTATCCGAGCTGCTGAAACCGGGGCGTGACGTCCGCGACGAGCTGCCTAAGCCCATCCTCCGCACGGACGTGCTGGAAATGAAGGACTTGAAGCCCGGCATGATCCTCACCGGCACGGTGCGGAACGTCATCGACTTCGGCGTGTTCGTGGACATCGGCGTCCATCAGGACGGTCTGGTGCACATCTCGCAGGTGTGCGACAAATTCATCCGGCACCCCTCCGAGGCGGTGTCCGTGGGGGATGTTGTGAAGGTGGTCGTTCTGGAGGTGGACGAGAAGAAAAAGCGCATCAGCCTTTCCATGAAGCAGGCAAAATAAATTTTTTCCATGTAAAATTCAAATCATCAGGAGAGTCGGCGGTCTTTTGGCCGCCGGCTCCAGCGTGTCGAAAAAGTCTTTTCTCCCCTCTGAGCAAGTTTTCAGAACTTCATAAAAGTTCTGAAAGCTTAGGATTTTAATGGCGAAGAAATACGTTGCCGACCTAACCGTTTTCCGGGCGCAAGACGTCCGGAAAATGGGAGCCTTCCTCGAAACAGCCCTCGCTTCATCCGCCACTGGCGGCGCTTCGCCTGTTTCCCCTTCTTGGGTTATCTCCGCGCCAAGAGCCGCCTTGCGGCGGTTGCGCTCCAAAACGCGTCTGCGGGTGCAGTCCCGCGCACACCCTTCACCCGCAAGGGGTATGCATCATCCGTAAAGCGGCGGAGCCGCTAACGGCTGACCTACCTTACCGTCGCGGAAAATTTATCACTTTATCGACAGCCTCAGCCGGCGGCCTTTTGGCCGCCGGCTCTTTTTTCGGCCAAACCGCCCCGGCGCGTCTTGGCGGGGGGAATCCCGCATAGACTGTCCCGAAAGGGGCGATGGGATGCTGGAAGTGCTGAATACCCTCCTGTGGGGACCGGGGACACTGACGCTGATTTTGGGCACCGGGGCGTGGCTGACCCTGCGGACAGGGGGCTTTCCCCAGCGAAATTTAGGGCGGGCACTGGCCCTGTCTTTAGGGCGGGAGGCCCGGCGGAAGGGCCGGGGCGGCGTGTCCCCCTTTGGCTCCCTGATGACAGCGCTGGCCTCCACGGTGGGCACCGGCAACATCGTGGGCGTGGCGGCAGCGCTGGTATCCGGCGGGCCGGGGGCGCTGGTGTGGATGGAGCTGGCGGCGTTTCTGGGACTGGCAGCCAAGTTCGCTGAGTGCATGCTGGCGGTGAAATACCGCCATGCCCGCCGGGACGGCACCCGTTGGGGCGGGCCCATGGCGGTGATGGAAGCCCGGCTGGGCGCTCCGGGCAGATGGATGGGGAAGCTGTTTGCCGTATTCGCCCTGTTGATGGCCTTCACCATGGGCGCTCTGGCCCAGTCCGGAGCCTTGGCGGACACCTTCTCCGCCGCCTTCACCCTGCCCCGCTGGCGGGTAGGACTGGTGACGGCGGCGCTGGCTCTGACGATCTTATTGGGCGGCATCCGCCGCATCGCGGATATTTCCACGGTGCTGGTGCCGGTGATGGCGCTACTGTATTTGGGCGGTGGACTGGCGGTGATCCTGGGAAACCTCCGCCGCCTGCCGGAGGCGGTGACCCTGATGCTCCGGTGCGCAGTGGCGCCGGAAGCCGCGCTGGGCGGGGCTTTGGGGATCGTCACCCGCCGGGAGGCCCTCCGCTGGGGTGTTGCCCGGAGCGTTTTTTCCAACGAGGCGGGGTTAGGTTCCGCCGCCATCACCGCCGCCTGCGCCGACACGGAGGATCCGGTAAAGCAGGGGCTCATCAGCATGACCGGCGTGTTTTTCGACACCATGGTGATCTGTGCCGTTACCGGCCTTGCCATCTGCTGCTCCGGCACGCTGGGAGCGGCGGATGGCAATGGACGCCCCCTCACCGGCGCGGCGCTGACCCTCCGGGCCTTTGAAACGGTGCTGGGGCCGCTGGCCCCGTGGCTCATCGGCGTGGCGTTAGGGCTGTTTGCCTTTACCTCCGTGCTGGGCTGTGCGGTTCAGGCAGAGACAACGGCATCATACCTGCTGGGACCGGAGGCGGTACGGCCCTGCCGGGTGCTGTACGGACTGGCGGTTTTTGCCGGGGCGGTGATCCCCATGGCCGCGGTCCTTCAGCTTGCGGATCTCGCCAACGCACTGATGGCCTTTCCGAACCTCGTCTGTCTGTTGCTGCTCTCCGGTGAGATCGCCGGGGAAGGCAGGAGAAAGGACCGGTAAAAATGGCAACCATCAGAAAAATAAAGCGGGTAGGAAACCGGTAAGGAAGAATGTCTCCGAAACCGCAAAGGTTCTGAAAATGGCTCCAGTGGTGCAAAAATGCTTTTTTGTGCCGCTGGAGCTGTAAATTTTCTGTGACGGCGTTGCATTTTTGTGATTTCGTGGTATGATAACCGTGGTATAAAATTTTTGAAAAGGACTGATACCATGACAAAAATCGACATCGTCTCCGGCTTCCTGGGTGCCGGTAAGACCACACTCATCAAAAAGCTGCTGGCGGAGGCCTACAAGGGCGAAAAGCTGGTGCTGATCGAAAACGAATTTGGCGAGATCAACATTGATGGCGGCTTCCTGAAGGAATCCGGCATCCAGATCTCCGAGATGTCCGCCGGCTGCATCTGCTGCTCTCTGGTGGGCGACTTCAACAAGGCTTTGAAGGACGTGGAGGCTCAGTTCCACCCCGACCGCATCCTCATTGAGCCCTCCGGCGTGGGCAAGCTCAGCGACGTGATCGTGGCGGTGGAGAACACCGTAAAGGACGTTCCCGAGATGAAGCTCAACAGCTTTGTCACCGTGGCAGACGCCACCAAGGTGAAGGTCTATATGAAGAACTTCGGTGAGTTCTACAACAACCAGATCGAGGCCGCCGGCACTATCATCCTCTCCCGGACTCAGAAGATGACGCAGGAGAAGCTGGAGGCCGCCGTGTCCATGCTCCGGGAGAAAAACGCCGATGCCGCCATCATCACTACCCCCTGGGACGAGCTGGATGGCAAAGCCATCCTCTCCGCCATCGAAAAGGTCTCTCTGGCCGATGAACTGCTGGAGAAAATGCGGGCCGAACATGAGGCCGATGAGCACGAGCACCATCACCATCATCATGACGGCGAGGAGTGCGACGATCCCAACTGCTCCTGCCACCACCATGACCATGAGCACGAGGAGCATGAGCATGAACATCACCATCATGGCCATGAGCACGAGCATGACCACGAGCATGACCATGACCATGACGAGTGCTGCGGCCATGAGCATGACCATGAGCATCATCATGACCACGGCGAGTGCGATGACCCCAACTGCTCCTGCCATGACCATCACCATCATCACCACGCCGATGAGGTGTTTACCTCCTGGGGTAAGGAAACACCCAAGGTGTATACGCAGGCGGACATCGACCGTATTCTGACGGCGCTGGATTCCGGCGACTACGGCGCCATTCTCCGGGCCAAGGGCATCGTGAATGGCACCGACGGCGCATGGATCGAGTTCGACTATGTGCCGGAGGAGCATGAGATCCGGGCGGGCCATCCCGACTACACCGGCCGCCTGTGCGTCATCGGTTCCAATCTGAAGGAGGAAAAGCTGGCAGAGCTGTTCGGCCTGTAAGCGAAAAAATTCATGGCTGATATTCCTGTATATCTCATCGCCGGTTTTTTGGACGGCGGCAAAACAGATTTTATCAACGGCATTTTAGAGGACGGCTTCGCCCGCGAGGACAAAACCCTCCTGATCTGCTGTGAAGAGGGCGAGTTGGAATACGAGCAGAAGGCTCTGGACAACGTGACCGTGGTCACAGTGGACGAGGAGGCCGCTCTCACCTGTTCCCAGTGCAAGGCATGGGAAAAGCAGTACAAGCCCAAGCAGGTCCTCATTGAGTACAACGGCATGTGGTCCATGGAGCGGCTGTACCGGGAGGTACTGCCCGCCAACTGGGTCCTCTATCAGGTGATGACCTTTGTGGACGCCAATACCTTTGAGACCTATGCCAAGAACATGGGCCAGATCATGATGGAAAAAATCACCAACGCCGACCTGCTGGTGTTCAACCGCTGCACCGATGAGCTGAAGGCCGCACTGCGGAAGCGGAATCTGCGGATGGTGAACCGCCGGGCGGACATCTATCTGGAAGATCTGAACGGCAACAGCGAGGACTACAACAACGGTGAGGTCTGCCCCTTTGATCTGGACCAGCCGGTGATCAACATTCCGGACGATGACTACGGTGTCTGGTATGTGGACGTGATGGATTACCCTGACCGCTGGGCAGGGAAAACCGTTCACATGAAGCTGCTCATGTGCCACTCCAAGAAGTATCCCGGTACCCACTGCCCCGGACGGTTCGCCATGGTCTGCTGTGAAAATGACGTGCAGTTCTTGGGGCTGGTGGCCAAGGGCGTGGATCTGAATAAGTACAAGAACCGGGACTGGGTGGAAGTCGAAGCCCGTATGGCTTTGGAAAATCACTCTGCCTACAAGGGCAAGGGCCCGGTAATGCACATCATCTCCATCAAGCCCTGTGAAAAGCCCGCCAACGAGGTCGTGACCTTCTGATCTACTGATATTCAAAAAGCACGTTTCCTTTTGACGAGGAAACGTGCTTTTCTTCTTGCATGCGCTTCTTATATTTGTCACCGTGCAAGTCGTTGGCAAATCAACCGTTATTTCAGTGCCGTTGTGCCGCTCAGAATTGCTGAGGAGGGTCTGTTGTTCCGGTATCACCGCGGCCTTGATTTTGCGGTAAATCGCCCTCATTTTCAATACGGTTCGTATTTTTTGTTTTCAAATCGACATTTTGTATTGTAATTCCGCAAGTTTTTTGAGGAATCCCGGTTTTCTTTCCGCTTCGCAAAGCTCGCAAAATTTCGGGAATACTTGCAAATTTCAGGCAAATCCATATAATAGAGGTATTCTGATATGAAAGGACTTTACGTTTTGAAAGAAAAGCGGATCTATAAAAGAGAACTGCCCCTCTGGGGGAGTCTGCTGGCCGCCGTTTTGCTGGCAGGCTGTATTACTTTACTGGCCTTGTGGTGCCAGCCAAACGCCCTGCGGACGGTGCTGGCAGGGTTCAAGGCCCAGCCCCTGCTGATCGTTTTGAACGCCCTCCCCATTGGACTTTTGCTGCTGGCCTTCGCCTTCCTGTTCCGGAATGTCTTTTACAGCGGGGCGCTGGTGAATTTCTTCGTCTGCGCACTGTCCCTTGCCAACCGGGTCAAAATTGAGGTCCGGGATGAGCCGGTGTTCCCCCGGGACTTCTCCCTTCTGCGGGAGGTGGGCAGCGCCATCCAGTCCTATGACATCCGCTATCCGGTGAAGGCCATCGCCGTGGTGGTGCTGACCACCGCACTGCTCATTGGCCTTGGGGTCCTGTTCCCCAGCCGCCCGGTGTCCTTCGCTGCACTGAAGGCCAAGCTGACAAAACGGGACGCCGTGGCCGTGTTCCCCGGCCGCTGCTGGCCGGAGCGGATCGTGGGCGCGGCCCTCAGCTTCGGCGTTTTGACTGCTCTGATCTTCACGGTGTACGCCAGCAATACCCTCTACAATTCTTTCCGGGTCAGCAACGCCTACTATGTCCCCTCGGTGTTCAACGAGCTGGGTTTCCCCTACTGCTTCTGCCACCAGTTCACCACCTATCCTGTGGACAAGCCGGAGGGCTTTTCCAAATCTGAGGCCGCCGGTTGGGAGACTGGCGGGCAGACGGGGCTTGGCAAGGACGTCAGCGTGATCCTTGTGATGAACGAGGCGTTTTCCGACCTCACCGACCAGCCCATGTTCAACTGGGCGGAGGAAAACGATCCCCTGCCCAACCTCCACGCTTTGCAGAAGGACCCCCACGCCCTTTCCGGTCACATCGTGGTCCCCGGCTTTGCCGGAGGCACCGCCAACACGGAGTTCGACGCGCTGACGGGAATGCAGACCAATGCGCTGTCCGTCACCGCCACCTCCGCCATGCGGGTGGTGAACCGGAATCTGGACAGCTTGTTCCGGGTATTCGGGGCGGACGGCTACCGCACCTCCTTCTACCATCCTGGCGACGCCTGGTTCTACAACCGTGAGAATGTCTACCGCTGGCTGGGCGCGGAGCACGAGGTATTTGCCAAGGATATGAAAAATCTGGAATACAAGGGCCGCTGGGTCACGGACGACTACATGGCTGGTTTGATCGAGGAAGAATTTGAAACGGCGATCAGCGAGGGCCGTCCCTTGTTCAACTACACCACCACCATCCAGAATCACATGAGCTACACTGCCGACAAGTACGGTGAGGGCCACACGTTTGCACCGGTCTCCACCACGGCGGATATCTCCCCGGAGACCCGTTCCATGTTGGAGGTCTACACCGAAGGCGTCCGGGACGCCGACGCCATGCTGGGCCGGCTGACGGCTTACTTCTCAGAGCGTGAGGAGCCTGTGGTGCTTGTATTCTACGGCGATCACCTGCCCTATCTGGGGGACAACCAGAAGGGCTATGCGGAGCTGGGATCTGAGGTGTCCATTCCGGAAAACGAGCGGGAGGACATTCTCTGCTCTTACAAGACCCCCTATGTGCTCTGGGCCAATGACGCCGCCACGGACACGCTGAACTGGAACGAGGCCGTGGCCGCGCTGGATTTGCCGGAGGACGGCGTTCTCTCTGCTTCCTTTTTAGGCAGCGTCCTGCTGGAGCTTACCGGCCGCGCCGGGGAAAACCCGTGGTTCGACTTTCTCTCCTCCCTTCGGCGGATCGCGCCGGTGGTACAGAAGAAAACCTATATCCTGGCGGATGGCTCCGTGCTGCCACAGCGAATTTTGAATGAGCAGACGGATGAGGCATCCATGGAATTGAAGGCCGCCGTCCACAAATGGCGCTGCTGGAGCTATTACAAGCTGAAATATGCGGACGTGGATTAGGCCACCGCAGATATATATATGGAAAAAACGGTTCCGGAAGTTCCGGAACCGTTTTTTTCGTATCAGCTTTTCGCTTCGATCTTCGCTCCGCATTTGGGGCAGGTGATGACGATCTTCCCCTTCCCAACCGGCACCCGGCAGATGGCGCCGCACCTGCAGGTGAAGTACTTGTGCTCCTTATCCGCCCGGCGAGCCTTGGCCCCGGCTGCGTTGTTCCGGGCCTTCCAGATCCAGCCCATAAACTTCTGGTTCTCCGCCCGGCGCTTGGTCAGGTTTTTGGAGAACATCCGGAACAGAATAAACACCATCAGCACCCAAAGGAGGGATTCGCAGATCCGGGCGGGGATCCATAGCCGCAGAAGGCTGAAAATCAACTGGGCCACCAGAATCACCAGGTAGCCCCGAAGGAGCGCCTGATTCATCTGATCCATGCCGTTCCGACCGTACATGAACCGCGCCACCGCGCATCTGAATTTATAGAACATACGTCTGCTGCCTCTTTCCGTCGGCTCCCGCGGAACCGTAACTGTTTTATCTTACATATTTTAGCGGATAGGTCAGAGAAAGGCAACGGTTTAGCAGCGGAGTTTACAAAAAAGTAATTTCTTTCCAAGTCATTCCGTGTTAAAATGACATACGATATGAAAATACACAAAGGAAGTGTTTGGTTTATGGCAAAGAAACAATTCAAAGCGGAGTCCAAACGGCTGCTGGACCTGATGATCAACTCCATCTACACCCACAAGGAGATCTTCCTGCGGGAGATCATCTCCAACGCCAGCGACGCCTGCGACAAGCTGTGCTATCAGGCGCTGACGGACGACAGCGTGAAGCTGACCCGGAAAGACTTCAAGATCGACCTGTCTGTCAACAAGGATGCCCGGACCATCACCGTTACGGATAACGGCATCGGCATGGACAAGGAGGATCTGGAGAACAATCTGGGCGTCATCGCCTCCTCCGGTTCCTACAAGTTCAAGCAGGAAGTGGGAGATGACACCAAGGACACCGACGTGATCGGTCAGTTCGGCGTGGGCTTCTACTCCGCCTTCATGGTCTGCGATCAGGTGACGGTCCGCACCCGGAAGTTCGGCAGTGACACCGCCTATCAGTGGCAGTCCTCCGGTGCTGACGGCTACACCGTCACGGAATGTGATAAGTCCGATGCGGGCACTGAGGTCATCATGCACTTGAAGGATGATACCGAGGACGAGCATTACAGCGAGTTTTTGGAGGAATGGAAGCTCCGGGAGCTGATCAAAAAGTATTCCGACTACATCCGCTTCCCCATCCGCATGGCAGTCACGAAAACGAAAAAGGTGGCCTCCTGCATGTCCGACAAGCCGGACGAGGTGCCCTATGTGGAGATGGAGACCCTGAACTCCATGGTCCCCATCTGGCAGCGGAAAAAGGCCGATGTGAAGCCGGAGGAATATAACGAGTTCTATCGGGAGAAGTTCCACGATTTCGCGGACCCCCAGCGGGTCATCACCGTGTCCGCCGAGGGTGCCGTGACCTACAAGGCCTTGCTGTTCATCCCCGGCACCACTCCCTTCGACTTCTACACCAAGGAATACGAAAAGGGTCTGCAGCTCTATTCCAGCGGCGTTCTCATTATGGACAAGTGTCCGGATCTGCTGCCGGAGCACTTCCGGTTTGTCCGGGGCGTGGTGGATTCCCCGGATCTGAGTCTGAACATCTCCCGGGAGCTTTTGCAGCATGACCGCCAGCTGAAGGTCATCGCCGGAAATCTGGAAAAGAAGATCAAGAGCGAACTGGCCAAGATGCTCAAGGACGAGCGTGAGGCTTATGAAACCTTCTGGAAGAACTTCGGCCGCCAGTTGAAATACGGCGTGGTCAGCGAGTACGGCATCCACAAGGACCTGCTGCAGGATTTGCTGCTGTTCTGGTCCTCCACGGAGAAGAAGCTGGTGACGCTGGATGAGTACGTCTCCCGGATGAAGGAGGATCAGAAGGTCATCTATTATGCCGCCGGTGACACCGTGGATAAAATCGACAAGCTGCCTCAGCTGGAGGCTTTGAAGGATCAGGGGGTGGAGATCCTCTACTTCAGAGAGGAAGTGGACGAGTTCGTGGCCCAGACCCTGCGGAGCTACAAGGACAAGGAGTTCCGCTCCGCCATGGACGGTGCATCCGACGAGTCCGCTCAGGAAAAGGCTAAGGAGGAGGCCGACACCCATAAGGATGTGTTTGCCTTCGTGAAGGAGACGCTTGGTGACGCGGTGGCAGAGGTGAAACCCTCCACACGGCTGAAATCGCACCCTGTATGTCTCACCGCCGGCGAGGGCCTGAGCTTTGAGATGGAGAAGTATTTCCAGCTCATGCAGCCTGACAGCAGCATCAAGGCCCAGCGGATTCTGGAGCTGAACACGGAGCACCCGGCCTTCACCGCTCTGGAGAACGCCGTGACCGCCGACCCGGAAAAGGCCAAGATCTACGCCAAGCTGCTGTACGATCAGGCGCTGCTGATCGCGGGACTGCCGCTGGACGATCCCTCCGGCTACACGGATCTGGTGTGCGGACTGATGAAGTAAGTCTGATAAGCAAAACCTTGCCTCCGGCGTGTCTTACAAGACACGCCGGGGGCCTTTTTGCTATTTCTCGCTATTTCGGCAGTTTAGCGCGCAAAAACACCTCCGCGTGGAAAATCCACGCGGAGGTGTTTTGTCTGTATTCGGCGTTTCTCAGCCCCACAGAGCGGAGAGGGACGGGATAATTTGCTTTTTCCTGCTCATGATCTTGGACAGGAACACGCAGTTCTTTTCCTCGCCGGTGATATTGAATGCCTGCCGGATGGTCTCCGTATCTCCGGAATACAGCAGATAGGAGCCTTCCACCAATACGTTCGTGATCATCAGCAGCACAATGTCCAGACCGTTCTTCTTACGGATGGTCTCCATCGTGGCGAGGAATTCCTCTTTCCGGGCCATAAGACGATCGGAATCCAGACAGGTGATCTGGCTCACCGCCAGATTGTGACCGCCAATGTGAAATTCCTTGTAGTCGGTGCGGATAATGGACTCAGCGCTCTTGTCCTCACCGGTAGCGGCGGAGAAAATGGTCTGCCCCAGCTCTTCCAGAGAGACATTGGCAATACGGGACATCCGGTTGGCAATGTCGATATCCCGCTGGGTGCAGGTGGGAGATTTGAACATGACCGTATCCGACACGATGGCGGCAGCCATGAGGCCCGCCATTTTGGCAGAGGGCATCAGACCCTTTTCCTGATACATATCCGCAACGATGGTGGTAGAACTGCCCACCGGCTCATTCCGGACATAAATAGGATTGTTGGTCTCAATATCCGCCAGACGGTGGTGGTCCACGATCTCCAGAATGTCCGCCTGATCCAGACCGGGCACAGACTGGGCCTTTTCGTTGTGGTCCACCAGAATTACCCGCTTGCGCCGGGGACGCAGCAGATGGAATCGGGACAGGGTTCCCACCACGTGCTCATTTTCATCCAGAATGGGGTAAGCCCGGAATCGGCTTTCCAGCACGGTATTGCGCACGTCATCGATATAATCGTCCAGATGGAAGGAAACCAGATCGTGGCTCTTGCAGATGCGCTCGATAGGCAGAGAGTGGCAGATCAGGTGGACTGCCCGGTACGCGTCATAAGGCGTGGAGATGATGCAGGTATCGGTGTCCAGCTCCAGCAGCTCCCGGCTGACCTCCGCCTGACAGACGATGACGCAGGTGACCCGCAGCTCCAGTGCCCGCTTGATCATGTCCGGCTGATCGCCGCAGACCACGATGCTGTCCGGAGAGGAAAACAGCAGGTTTTCCCGTCCCGCAGGCAGGGCGATGGTGACTTCGCCGGAGATCTCATCCCGGATCTGGCCGCCCTCGTTGAGGACCTTTCCCTCCAAAACGGAGAGCAGGTTATAGACCGGCACGTTCTTGACCGTGGAATTGCGGACAGCCAGCATATCGTAGCTGGCCACGTCACCGGCGGAAAGCATACCGTAAAGCGTACCGTCCTCATTGGCCACAGGCAGTACGGAGATCCGGTCCGCCTGCATCATCTGCCAGGCCCGGCTGATGGTAGCGGCGGGAGACAGGGTGGGCGGCGTATCGAAGTCCAGGTCCCGGACCTGCGTCCGAACGTTGTTGATCAGCTCCGGCGGCTGGGCACCGAATTTGTCCAGAACGGCTTTCGTCTCATCGCTGATCTGGCCCAGGCGGGCGGCGCAGTACTGCCGCTGCCCCAGAGCGTTTTTCAGTGCGGCGTAGGCCATGGCGGATACGATGGAGTCGGTATCCGGGTTGCGATGGCCGGTAATGTAAACTTTGTCCATTCCACAGCTCCTTTCGGATCGTTTCTAAATTCTGTTTCTCTCATGATTATGAGAGTCCGGCGTGAAATTGTCAACAGTGCCTTTCACCAAATGGACCGTGCGAAAGTACAGTCTCACAACCCATTTTGTATAGTTCCGGACCATTTACAGGATCAGAAGCTCCTTGGATGCCAGCGTAATGTTCTGACAGCCCTGTTCTGTGATGACGATCACATCCTCAATGCGAACGCCCAGCTTCCCCGGCAGATAGATCCCCGGCTCCGCGCTGATGACAGCGCCGGCAGGCAGCGGCTTGCTGTTGGACGGCGTAGCATTGGGATTTTCATGGATTTCCACACCGACGCTGTGGCCAAAGCTATGGCCGAAATAGGGACCGTATCCGGCGTCCGCGATGACCTGTCGGGCGGCGCCGTCCACCGCTGCGCCGGTGACGTCGGCCTTTGCCGCGGCGATTCCGGCCAGCTGGGCCTTGAGGACCGTGTTGTAAACAGTCTCCATCTCCTCCGTCACATGACCAACGGCCACTGTGCGGGTCATATCCGAGCAATAGCCGCCGAATTTGCAGCCGAAGTCCATGGTGACGAACTCCCCGGCCTGAATGGGCTTCTCACTGGGAACACCGTGGGGCAGGCTGCCGTTGGGGCCGGAGACCACGATGGGATCAAAGGACTTGTCCTCCGCGCCGTAGTGCAGCATTTTATAGAGCAGCAGTGCGGCAATTTCCTTTTCCGTAACGCCGGGACGGATCTCGCCGAGAATGTCCGCCAGCGCTTTTTCCGCGATCCGCTGGGCCTGGATCATACACTCCAACTCCGCCTGGTCCTTGACGGCCCGCAGCGTCCACAAAAGCTCCGTGGCGGGGACCAGCTCGCAGTGGAGCTTCTCCGAAAAGCGGCGGAAATCCGCCGCCGTCATATATTCATCCTCATACCCCATGCGGGTGATGTGTTCCTTCTCGGTGACCTCGTTGATGAGGGCGGAGTAGGGATGTTCCCGGTCCGTTTGCCGGATCTCCGCACCCTGTACATAGCGCGCAGCAGCTTCCGTATACCGGCTGTCGGTGAAATAATAGCTGCGGTTTCGAGTGACGATGGCCACACCGTCCGTCCCGGAGGAGTGAAAGCCGGAGGCGTAAAAGCGGTTGGCCTCGCAGGTCAGCAGCACGGCGTCCAGGCCGTGGGCCTCCAGCACACCGGCGATTTTTTTGAAATGGTTCATAGCAGATCCTCTTTTTCTGAGAGCCGCAGCATATCAGGTGTAACCGGCCCTCTGTGATGAGCAGTGTAGCAGAATTTCACGAAATTGTCAAAGCGGCTCGTCAGTTCGGATTTAATCTCACCGTATTTTGTGGAAAATCACAGTTGACTTTAGTCGTTTAAAGCTGTATGGTAATAACATCACAAAGCCCGGTGCGGCGGAAAGGAGTTCACAATGCGTTTCGGAATGTTTACCTATATTTACCGCTACGCACGCTATTTTGCGGGCTTCTTTCATAATGCAGAAACGGAACAGGCATTCTGCCGGGCATAAGGCTTGCACTCGTTAAACGCGAGGGGGCTCTGTTCCACGGACAGAGCCCCCCTTGTTTTTTGGAAGGCATCCAACTTTATGAATTCGTCCGGATACGGACAAAAGGAGAAGATCACTATGAAAAAGAAATTGCTCGCTCTTGTTCTGGCTGCGGCCATGACGCTGTCCCTTGCCTCCTGCGGCGGCTCCAAGACGGAGACACCCTCCACCGGCTCTGACAATTCCTCTGCCAGCTCTGACAATTCCTCCGCCGAGGGCGCCACCTATAAGGTCGGCATCTGCCAGCTGGTGCAGCATCCTGCGCTGGACGCTGCAACCCAGGGTTTTATCGACGCTCTGAATGAAGCCCTCCCCGGTCAGGTGACGTTTGAGAACAAGAACGCCTCCGGCGAGGCCAACAACTGCGGTACGATCGTCAACGGCTTTGTTTCCGAGGGCGTGGACCTGATCATGGCCAACGCCACCGCCGCCCTGACCGCCGCCGCTTCCGCGACTGCCGACATTCCCATTCTGGGCACCTCCATCACCGCTTACGGCGTGGCCCTGGATCTTGACGATTTCGACGGCACCGTAGGCGGCAACATCTCCGGCACCTCCGATCTGGCTGACCTGAGCCAGCAGGCCGATATGATCACCGAGTGGTTCCCCGAGGCCAAGAAGGTGGCCCTGCTGTTCTGCTCCGCCGAGCCCAACTCCAGCTACCAGATCCAGGAAGTGGCGACCTGCCTGGCCAACAAGGGCATTGAGACCAAGGAATTTGCCTTCACCGACTCCAATGACGTGGCGTCCGTGACCCAGTCTGCCGCTGACTACGCGGATGTGGTCTATCTCCCCACCGATAACATCGCCGCCTCCAACACCGAGGCCATCGCCAACATCCTGGTGCCCGCCGGTGTTCCCGCTATCTGCGGCGAGGAGGGTATCTGCTCCGGCTGCGGCGTGGCTACCCTGTCCATCAGCTACTATGATCTGGGCGTGACCACCGGCAAGATGGCTGCCAAGATCCTCACCGGCGAGGCGGATATCTCCACCATGCCCATCGAATACACCGACGCCACCCCCAAGTACAACCCCACCATCTGCGAGGAGCTGGGCATCCAGCCTCTGGACGGCTATGAGGCCATTGAGGGCTGATCCAAAACAAACGCGATCCTATAACGAAAATCTAGCGGGAGGGGGCAATCCCCTCCTCCCGCTGTGAACAAGGAGAAACGGTATGAGTTTTCTATCCTCCCTTCTCAATGCGCTGCCGGGCGCTGTGGCCCAGGGCCTGATCTGGGGCCTGATGGCCATCGGCGTCTACATCACCTTCCGTATTCTGGATGTAGCTGATCTGACGGTGGACGGATCTCTGGCCACCGGCGGTGCCGTGGCCGTCATGCTGATCCGGGCAGGTCTGAACGCTTGGGCCGCGTTGCTGTGCGCCTTTCTGGCAGGTATGCTGGCCGGCTTTGTCACCGGCCTGTTCCACACGAAATGCGGCATCCCCGCCATTCTGGCCGGTATTCTGACCCAGCTGTCCCTCTACTCCATCAACCTGCGGATCATGGGCAGCAAGGCCAATCAGGCAGTAGGCGTGGATAAGTATGATCTGCTGGTATCCCAGCGGTATGTGCGTTCGGTGAGTCTGGATAATCCCCTGCCTTTGCTGGTGGTATTCACAGTGGTGCTCATTGCCGTTTTGTACTGGTTCTTCGGCACGGAAAAGGGCTGCTCCCTCCGTGCCACCGGCGCAAACCCCAATATGGCCCGGGCTCAGGGCATCAACACCAACGCTAACGTGGTACTGGGGCTCATGGTGTCCAACGGTCTGGTAGCCCTGTCCGGCGGCCTGCTGGCCCAGTTTCAGGGTTCCTCCGACATCAACATGGGCCGGGGCGCTATCGTCATTGGTCTGGCCGCCGTCATCATCGGTGAGGTGGCCTTCGGCAAGGTATTCACCAACTTCGCGTTGAAGCTGCTGGCGGTCTCCATCGGCGCCGTCATCTACTACATCGTTCTGCAAATCGTTTTGCAGCTGGGCCTGAACACCAACGATCTGAAGCTGGTGTCCGCCCTGATCGTGGCCGTGTTCCTGGCGATCCCCTACTGGAAGGGTCACATCCATACCAAAAAGGGAGGTTCCGTCCATGCTTGAGCTGAAGGATATCTGCAAGACCTTTAATCCCAATACCATCAATGCCAAGGTAGCTTTGAACCATCTGAACCTGACGCTGAATGACGGGGATTTTGTCACCGTGATCGGCGGCAACGGTGCGGGCAAGTCCACCATGCTGAACGCAATCGCAGGGGCATTTCAGGTGGATTCCGGCACCATCTCCATTGACGGGCAGGACGTTACCAAGCTGCCGGAGCACAAGCGGGCGGCATTTCTTGGGCGAGTGTTTCAGGATCCCATGATGGGCACCGCGCCCACCATGCAAATCGAGGAAAATCTGGCGCTGGCAGCCCGCCGGGGCCAGCCCCGGGGGTTGAAGTGGGGCATCACCGCCTTGGAGCGGGCAGATTACAGGGAACTGCTGAAAACGCTGGATCTGGGGCTTGAGGACCGCCTTACCGCCAAGGTGGGCCTGCTCTCCGGCGGTCAGCGTCAGGCGCTGACGCTGCTGATGGCCTCCCTGAAGCAGCCCAAGCTGCTGCTGTTGGACGAGCACACTGCCGCTTTGGACCCCAAGACCGCTGACAAGGTGCTGGCTCTGTCCGACCAGATCGTGCAGGAGAACAACCTCACCACCCTCATGATCACCCACAACATGAAGGACGCCATCGCCCACGGCAACCGGCTCATTATGATGGATGCCGGCCGGGTGGTGGTGGATATCTCCGGTGAGGACAAGAAGAAGCTGACGGTCCCCGACCTGCTGGCCCTGTTCAGCCGCGCCAGCGGCTCTGACGAGGCCAATGACAAAATGCTCCTGTCCTGAAATCCTACATACATCTCTCCCCCGGAAGGTCTCTTCCGGGGGATTTTGCTATGCAAAAGCACAGTAAAATAAGAAATGTGCCATTTCCTCGCCCCCGCAGGGCAACCGGGAATGATGCACGAAAACTTCATGCACTGGCATTTGTGCATGTTCGCGGTGCGCTGCTCATGCATGCAGTTTTATGCGCAAAAATATACCCCGTTCTTCCGCTTTTTCAGAAGAACGGGGTGTACTTTTAAATCAGGCATGCGGTCAGTCCGCGCTGGAATTCATGACCTCGTTGGCGGACTTGACGGTGCGGCGCAGGAAGATTGTGCTCAGGGTGAAGGACATAACCTCCGCAATGGGGAAGGCCCACCACACCAGCTCCAGCCGTCCAGTCCGGGACAGCAGCCACGCCACCGGCAGTAATACCACCATCTGACGGCACACGGAAACGATCAGGCTGTACACCGGATTGCCGATGGCCTGAAACACAGAGCCGGCGATGATGCAAAAGCCTGCCAGCAGGAAGGAAACGCTGATGATCCGCAGGGCGGGAACGCCGATGGCCAGCATGGTCTCCGATGCATCGAACAGCTCCAGCAGCGTGGAGGGAAACAGCTGGAAAATGGCAAAGCCCACAACCATGATGGCCATGGCGGTGATGTTGGAAAGACGGATGGTCTTCCACACCCGCTGAGGCCGGGCTGCGCCGTAGTTATAGGAAATAATGGGCACCATGCCGTTGTTCAGACCGAAAATAGGCATGAATACGAAGCTCTGAATCTTGAAATACGCGCCGAACACGGCAGTGGCGGTGGGGGTGAACACGAAGAGAATCTTGTTCATACCGAAGGTCATGACGGAGCTGATGGACTGCATGATGATGGAGGGCACACCCACCCGGTAGATCTCCTTGGCCACGATGGGATCCCAGCGGATGTTCTCCCGGCGGATGTGAATGTCGTGGTTGCACTTGATATTCACGATCAGGCCCACGATCGCCGCCACGATCTGTCCAACAACGGTGGCCACAGCAGCGCCGGCCACCCCCATCCGGGGTGCGCCGCACAGTCCAAAGATCAGAATGGGGTCCATGACGATGTTGATGATGGCGCCCAACAGCTGGGTGCACATGGCCAGACTGGTACGGCCGGTGGATTGCAGCAGCCGCTCAAAGCAGAACTGGCTGAAAATACCCACGGAAAGACCTAAGCAGATCCGGGTGTACTGCACGCCGTATTCCACGATCTCCGGCACTGCCTTGGCCTGCGCCACGAAGAAGGGCCGGGAGAGGAACAGGCCGATGAAGGCAAAGACAAGATAGCTGCAAATGGGCAGCAGGAAGATACCTGCGCCGGCAGCCCGGTCCGCCATCTCCTGCTTTTTCTCACCCAGAGAGCGGGAAAGCAGTGCGTTGATGCCCACGGCAGTGCCCGCGCCCACGGCGATCATCAGGCTCTGGAGGGGGAACGCCAGACCCACGGCGTTGAAGGCGTTCTCACTGAGGCGGGAGACAAACACGCTGTCCACGATGTTGTACAGCGCCTGTACCAGCATGGAGATCATCATGGGCACCGCCATACCGGCCAGCAGCTTGCCTACCGGCAGAACGCCCATCTTGTTTTCCTGGGGAGCCGCACCCGCGGCGTTTTGCTTACTCATAGATTAGATTGGTTCCTTTCATATCAGCTTTCGGAAGAAAGACGCGGCCTCTCAGCCGCGCCTTTTCTGGCATTTACTTTTTCAGTTCGCCGGTGGCCAGCTGCGTCAGGTAGGCATTCAGGAAGCCGTCCAGATCGCCGTCCATCACATTGTCGATCTGGCTGGTTACATCCCATGTGCCGGGGGCACATGGGAACCCTGCATTTCACTCAAATGTCCGGGCAAAGCCCGTCCATTTCAAGGTTTTGCTCCGCAAAACGCTTGTTCGCCGCATAAGCGGCGGGAAACCAGCCTGCCGACAACTTACTTTTTCAGTTCGCCGGTGGCTAACTGCGTCAGGTAGGCATTCAGGAAGCCGTCCAGGTCGCCGTCCATCACGTTGTCGATCTGGCTGGTTGCATCCCATGTGCCGGGGGCACATGGGAACTCTGCATTTCACTCAAATGTCCGGGCAAAGCCCATCCATTTCAAGGTTTTGCTCCGCAAAACGCTTGTTCGCCGCATAAGCGGCGGGAAACCAGCCTGTCGACAACTTATTTTTTCAGCTCGCCGGTGGCTAACTGCGTCAGGTAGGCATTCAGGAAGCCGTCCAGGTCGCCGTCCATCACATTGTCGATCTGGCTGGTTTCGTAGCCGGTGCGGGTGTCCTTTACCAACTGGTAGGGCATGAACACGTAAGAGCGGATCTGGCTGCCCCACTCGATTTTCATCTGCACGCCCTTGATGTCAGAAATTTTCTCGGCATGCTGCTGGATCTTCAGTTCGATCAGCTTGGCACGCAGTTGCTTCATACAGTTATCCTTGTTCTGGAACTGGGACCGCTCCTGCTGGGAGGCCACCACAATGCCGGTGGGCTTGTGGATCAAGCGGACGGCGGAGGAGGTTTTGTTGATGTGCTGGCCGCCGGCACCGGAGGAGCGGTAGACCTGCATTTCGATGTCCTCCGGGCGGATCTCCACCTCTACGTCATCGGGAAGCTCCGGCATGACCTCCACAGCGGCAAAACTGGTCTGGCGGCGGGCGTTGGCGTCAAAGGGAGAGACGCGGACCAGACGGTGGACGCCGTGTTCGCTCTTCAGCAGGCCGTAGGCATTCTCGCCCTCGATGGAAATAACGGCAGATTTGATACCGGCCTCGTCACATTCCTCGTAGTCCAGCGTTTTCCAAGCGTAGCCGTGACGCTCCGCCCAGCGGGTATACATCCGATAGAGCATCTGGCACCAGTCCTGGGCCTCGGTGCCGCCGGCACCGGAGTGGAGCTGGAGAATAACGTTGTTTGCGTCATACTCACCGGAGAGCAGCGTGGTCATACGGATCTCTTCGATCTCGGTTTCCAGCGCGGGGAACTCTGTTTTCAATTCTTCCAGGATCTCTTCATCCTCCGCCTCCTGGCCCATCTCGCACAGGGTGGTCAGATCCTCCCAGGTGCTCATGAGTTTCTTGAAGCGGTGGAGCTTGTTTTGAAGCTGCTTCAGGCGGGTCTGCACCTTCTGAGAGCGCTCCAGATTGTTCCAGAAGCCGTCCTGCGTGGTCTCATCCTCCAGACGGGCGGCCTCCTGAGCCACAGCGTCGATGTCAAGGGCGTCCCCCAGCTTCTTCAGCTCCGGTTCCAGGTCCCGCAGCTTCTGCTTATAAACGTCATATTCGATCAAAGCCATACTGATTCTCCAATTTCCATATAGATTACTTTAGCCATGATATTATATAGGAGTTCCCCGATTTTGTAAAGGGAAATATGCACAAAAATGACGATTTTCAAAAATTCAGCGCACGTTTGCGGAAAACAGGTGAAAAAAGAGACGGACTCTGTCCGTCTCTCACGCTCAATGATTCAGGATAAACTGTTCCAGCTCCTCCGCCGTCCGCACCACCGCGGCAGCCCCGGCCTCCGCCAACTCGCCGGGTGCAGCGTACCCGAAGAACTCCACGCCCACGCAGGCAAGGCCGCATTCCTGCGCACCAAGCACATCATACTTCCGGTCACCGACCATCAAAACGGTGGGCTTATCCGCATCGGTCAAGCGCAGGCGGCGCATGGCTTCCCGGATGACATCCGCCTTTTCCCAGTCGGCCCCCGCAGGGCTGCCGGTCACAGCGGACAGAAAGGGTGTAAAGCCAAAACGCCGACAGATGCTCACGCACAGCTCCTCCGGCTTGGAGGAGGCCAACGCCAGAGTGTATCCCTTGGCCTTCAGCCGTTCCAGAACGTCCCGAATACCGGGGGCCGCCTCGTTTTCATACTGTCCCACCGGCACATAGTGCTCCCGGAACACCCGAACGCCCTCCACCGCTTTCTCCCGGCTGTAGCCGCAGTGCTCCATGAAGGATTCCTGCAGCGGCGGACCGATGAATTTCAAAAGGGTCTGGGCATCCGGCATGGTCCCGCCCAACTTTTCAATGGTGTATTTCACGGAGTTGACGATCCCCTCCCGCGAATCCGTCAATGTACCGTCCAGATCAAATAAAATCGTGTGAAACATCTGGTCTCTCCCTTCTGTAAGCAAAACGAAGCCGGGCCAACAAGCCCGGCTCCGCCGTCTGTTTTGTCCCTTTACAGACGATTCTAACATGAATTCAAAGGCTCCGCAAGGAAAAGCTGCACAAAAATCGCAAATTACAGAGTTTCCACCGGCTCGTAATCCAGCAGCTCAATGCGGGAGCTCCACATATCCGCCGTTTCCGCCGGGGGATTGGAGAGCATGGTGGTGAGATACTTCTTGCTGTCATCGGCAAAGACGGTAGCCACCTTCCGGCCCGGCTCCAGATTCTGAATCACAGAGCCAAGGAAGTTAGCGCCGGAGGAGATACCCACGCCAAGGCCCAGTACACGGCCGAATTTCGCCGCCATGGCAATGGCGTCCATATCGTTGATATCCATTACGCCATCCACCAGAGTCTGGTCCACCACAGCGGGGATAAAGTCGTCGCCGATGCCCTCAATGTGGTGAGCACCCTTGATAGCTCCGCCGGAAAGCAGAGGCACTGCATCCGGCTCCACAGCCACAGCCCGGACGGCGTGATCCGCCTTCAGGCGGCGGGCAGTGCCCATGAGGGTGCCACCGGAGCCGACGCCAGCCACGAAGTCCGTCACATCCGGAAGCTGGCGCAGGATCTCAACGCCGGTAGTAAGGTAGTGGGCCTCTGGGTTATCCTGATTTTCAAACTGCTTGGGCTGGAAGCCGCCAATCTCCTCCGCCAGATCCCTGGCCCCCTGAAGGGCTGCGTTGAAGCCGCCGGCTTCCCGTGAGATCAGGTGCAGGGTAGCACCGTACATAGCCATCAGCTTTTTCCGCTCCTCACTGGCCCAGTCCGGCATAAAGATGTGGACGGGATGGCCGGTGAACGTGCCCAGTGCGGAGAAGGCGATGCCGGTGTTGCCGCTGGTCATCTCCACGATGGGCTGGCCGGGCTTCAGGGTGCCGTTGGCGGTGGACTTGGTAATGACGTGGGCCGCCAGACGATCCTTGATGCTGCCGGAGAGGTTGTATGCCTCCAGCTTTGCCCAGACAAAGCCCTCCCGGCCGTCCAGCTTGTAGCGGATGCGGATCATGGGGGTATTCCCTACCAAATGTGTGAAGTTCATAACGTATCCTCCTCATCAATACTGATCATGTTGAATCTTTCCATCCTCGGAAACACGGCTGCGCAAAACAAAAGGAGCGATGTGCGCTTGCACATCGCTCCTGAAAGCTCTTCATGCAAGACACAGGCACGCTAAAACGGACGCCTGTATCTGCCATCAGCAGTTCAGCCGCCCTATGTCTTACAACAACAGGTTTTTACAAATTCATTTCTCATAGCAAAATCAGTGTAGCACCTCTCTGTTGGAAAGTCAACCATTTTTCCATTCTATGGGAAAATAGGCCGGTTTGTTACCGCAAAAGGTTCGTATGGACCAGTGCCCGGAACAGACAAGCCGCCGCCACGCCCGTCACTGCTCCGGTGATCAGGGAGGCTCCCAGCAGGATCGGCAGATAGTACAGCGGGGCCATCGAGCCCAGCGTCAGGCAGGCTGCGGCGATCTGGCCGCAGTTGTGGGCCGCCGCGCCGCCGATGGACACGCCGTAGATAGACAGATGCCGGGATCGGGACAGCAAGATCATCACCAGCATGGCGGAAAAGCCCCCCAGCAGGGAGAAGATCAGGGCGTTCATGTTCCCGGCGAACACCGCCCCCAACAGGCACCGGCCTGTCAAAATCAGCAGCGCCTGAGCGGGACCGAGGGCGTACAGGGCGAATACCGTCACAATATTAGCAAGGCCCAGTTTGATGCCGGGGATGGGAATGGCCAGGGATAATGGGAAAAAGTTCTCCAGATAGCTGAACGCTAGTGCCAGCGCTGTCAGCACGGCACAGAGGGTCAACTGCTTCGTTGTCAGTTTCACAGTCACCCTCCTAACCGATCACAATGTCCACGCCGCTGCTGTCCGCCGCGCCGCCGGTGAGCTGAATGACGATCCGGGCCGGAAGACACACGATGCTCTGCCCGCTGCGGGAGATGGTCCCGGTATGGACACAGTCCTGGGTGGGACAGTCGGAGGAACTGACCCGGAGTCCGTTTCCGTCCTCCGCCGCCACCGTCAGCGTCACGCCGTTGTAAGAATAGGTGCGTGGCGCGTCCAGCAGGTCCGCCGGGGCAAAGCGGTCAATCTCCTGCCCATCAGCGGTGACCACCGCCGTCAGAGCACCGGTTTCGGTTCCGCCACGCCAGACCGTCATGGCCGAGAGAGCCGCCAGCGCAATGACCGCCAAGACCACGATCACATCCCAGAAATTGGGCTTCAGCTCAGGAAACCGTTTCATAGGTGTACCCACTGTCCTTCACTTCCTCAAACCGGTCCGCCAGTCCGGCAGTGATGACCACCCGGCCATCCTCCGTCACCAGCACCAGATCGAAGTCATACCCGCCATTTCGCCAGAAGTCCAGCGCCTGCTCCTCTCCCATGACGAACAACGCCGTGGAAAAAGCGTCGCACATAGTGCCGTTTCCGGGCAGAACCCATTCCTGATCCGGCCCGTTGGCATCCGCCACCACCGTCACTGACAGCAGACCGCTGTCCGCAGGATAGCCGGTGGCGGGATCAATAATATGGTGGTAGGTTTTTCCGTTTTCCTCAAAGTACCGCTCGTAGCCGCCGGAGGTGATGGCGTAGGCGTCCCGCAGGGACAGGATCGCCGCAAGGCCACTCTCATTCCGGGGATCCTTGATCCCCACCCGCCAGTCGGAGCCGTCGGGCTTGGTCCCCAGCACGAACACGTTGCCGCCCAGAGAGATTTTACCGTTTTCGATCTCATGGTCATAGAAAACAGCCTCTACACAATCGGAGGTATAGCCCTTGGCGATGCCCCCTAAGTCGATGGCTTGTCCTTCCCCCAGCGTCACAGAATCAGAGGGCGACCCCAACATCTGAATCGCATCGCTGTTCACCTTTTTCAACAGTGTGTCCAGTTCGGACTGCTCCGGTACCCGGAAGCTGTCTCCGGTGAAGCCCCAGGCATCCATGACGGGAGCAATGGTAATATCAAACGCGCCGTTTGTGGCGTCCCGATACTCCTTCGCACGGGCGATGAGATTCCAGTAATCGTAAGTCAAGTGCCGGATGCTGCCGTCCCGATTCAGCCCGGATACCAGACTGTGCGCCTTTGTACGGGAGAGCCGATTTTCCAACTCTTCGATCCTTTTCTCTGTGTATTTTACCGCTTGCTCCGCATGTTCACCATAGGCCGCGACCTCCATCACCGTGTCCATGGCGAAGATCTGGGCAGTAGCCTCCGTTGTTTGTTTTCCGCAGCCTGTCAGGCACAGGCACAGGGTCAGTATCAGAATTGAGAACCGTTTCATGGCGTCCTCCGTTAGAATTTGATTCGATTTTTTCAGTATACCGCGAATATTGTAAAAAAGCAATGAAGGTTTTCCTTGCAAATTGGAAAAGAGACTGGTATACTATGAACGTGTGTCGGCGGGAACCGGTCTGGAATGGACTGCCCGCATTTTGGGAAATATAACCCTGGAGGTTTTAATAGATGGCAAAAAATCCGAATAAAAAGGTCGCTCCGAAGGACGAACCCATGAATGGAGCAATGAAATTTTTCCTGGCTGGCTGCGTAGCAGAACTGTATTTACTGATCCTGCGTCGTTTTTATATCAATGCCGACTCTGAACTGACCCGGATCGCCTGGTATGATCACTACCTCTGGACTCTGGCCGGGATCGGCGCGGGTGTGTTGGCAGTGGGCGTGATCGCCGCTCTGGTTTTGCGGGGCAGCGCCAAGAAGCAGAAGTCCGCTTGGATCCTTGCTGCGGCAGGCGCTTTTGTGGGTGCGGCTACGGCTCTGGTCCGCTTAAATATGGCCACCCTCTCTTTTATGACAATCGTTGTGCCGGTCATCATGCTGCTGGGAATCCTCTGGGCGCTGTATGACCGGGAATGTGCACTGGCTCTGACGGTGCTGGGAGCCTCCCTCTTTGTTCTGTGGGGCGTGCGTCGGTACGGCTCCAGCATGTATGTGGGCACCACCGTCAAGATCTGCGTTGTGATCTATCTGGTCCTGCTGGCAGTTCTCGCCGTGCTGACCAAGAACGGCAAGCTGAATAAGCTCCTGCCCCCCAAAGCGGATAAGCTGCCGGTATATGCAGCCTGCGGTCTTTCCGCGCTGGCTCTGCTGGCCTCTCTGCTGGGCGGTGGCATCTCCTACTACGCCATGTGGGCACTGGCAGCGGTGGTCTTCGCGCTGGCTGTCTACTACACGGTCAAGCAGCTATAAAATGTGAGCAAACAGCTCCGGTCCAGTACGGACCGGAGCTGTTTTTTGCTGCAGCAAGTTCCAATCTGCACTTTGCTCCCCCCGAAAGTACAGGGGACACCTGACGCCATTGGATACGATCTCAAAGCGGAACTGCATGAAAAGCCCCGGGAGAAACCGCTTTCTCCCGGGGCCTCTTTCCCATAAAATAATTGCGCGTAAGGAAAGCAGATACCCGATCAATCCGTAAAATCGGGATAGCCCTCCTTCAGGGTCTCATCATAAACGGCGCGGTCACCGCCGATGAACTTGGGCCGTACCCGGGCCGCCAGCACAATGGCCTGACCGATGTGATCCTGCTCCAGCCGCACCGGCACCGCCACCTTTTTCAAGTGCATCCCGATGAGGGTGCCGCCGATGTCCAGTCCTGCGTCTGCCCGGATCTCCTCCAGCGCCACAGGATGCCGAAACGCCTTGTAAGCGGCGGTAGCGAAGGAGCTGCCCGCCTTGGGCTGGGGCACCACATTGACGATCTCCCCGCCGGGGACCGCCTCGTATTCCACGATCAAAGCCCGGTTCAGATGCTCGCAGCATTGGGCGGCCATGTAGACGCCCATGGGGCCGAACACACTGTCAAGGCCCCGGAAAATGGCATCCGCCACCTCCGGTGTAGACCAGCTTCCCACCTGATGCCCTACCACCTCACTGGTACTGCATCCGATGACCACGAGCTGTCCCTTCCGCAGATGGGCAGTCTCCGCCAGTTGACGGGCCGCAACGGCGGACTCCCGCTCTACCTGTTCCAAAAGTTGTTGATTCTCCAATGTATGTACCGTTGTTCCTGCCATATACATGCCTCCCTTTTGTTTTACGCACAAGGCGCCGTGTGAGAAATTTCCTCACACGGCTGCCTCATTTTGTTCGTTTACAGTTTCAGGCCGCTCAGCGCAGGCGCCTTTGCCTTTTGCAGCAGCACAGCCAACACAAGGCCGATGGCGATACCGGCGATCCCCTGAACGATATTGCCGGGAATACTGGCGGCTGCCGCCAGACCCTTGCCCAGGATCATGGAGGCGTAGGCAAAATAGCCCAGGACCATGATGGTCTCCCCCACGATGCCGCTGACCAGCATGGCAGTCTTCCCGCGGCCCAAGGCCCGGAAGATCAGCGCCGCTGCCAAGGCGTCAAGGCCCTTAATGATCAGGGTGCCGGGAACATAGTGTCCGTAGCCGCTGAGCAGATCCACCAGCATGGAGCCGATACCGGCCGCCGCCGCACCGTACCAGGGACCCAACAGCCAACCGGAGAGCAGCACGAAGCAGTCGCCCAGATTCACATAGCCGTTGACGGGGGACGGGATCTGAATGATGCTGGTAGCCACATAGACAAGGGCGGCCATCAAAGCACTGAGAACTAACTTTCTTACCTTCTGATTTTCCATTGCACTTCACCTGTTCCGGCGTGTACCGCCTGTTCTTGCATTCATTATATCCCAGCTTGATATTATCTCAATATTCAGAATTGCAAAATTTTATAAGGTCAGTTTAAGGCAAAACAAAAAAGGGCGTCCTGACGGACGTCCTTTTGTTTGGCCTATTAACCGATCTTGTTGAGCTTCAGGGTCATAGCGCTCTTGCGGTGAGCAGCCGTGTTCTTGTGCAGAACGCCCTTAGCGACAGCCTGATCGACCTTCTTGACCGCGACCTTGTAAGCGCCATCGGCCTCGGTGCGATTGCCTTCAGCGGCAGCCGCCTCGAACTTCTTGATGGCAGTCTTCAGATCGGACTTCGTAGCCTTATTGCGCGCGTTGCGGACCTCACCGATGAGGACACGCTTCTTGGCAGACTTGATATTCGGCAAACCAAACACCTCCTCCTGGCATTTCTTGGCGCGGTTTCATAATTTCCACCGTGCAGAATGATATTTTAGCAGAGAAGTCCAGAAAAAGCAAGCCTTTTTTTAATATTTCTATATTTTTTTGTATAACGCGAATATCTCCGCAAAAGCTACCCTTAATACCACAAGATTTTGTGTCAGGAGGGTAAAATGTTTACAAAACGGACGGATCTGGCAATCGAGGCCCACGAGCTATGGCAGGAATCCGCCGGGAAAACCACCCGGCTGGCAGGCGTAAAGGCCACGGAGAAGAAAATACAGGGATATCCGGTCACACAGGTGGATATTCTGGACCGGGAGGGGGAGGCCGCACTGGGAAAGCCTGCGGGCAGCTACCGCACCCTTGACCTCACCGCCTTCTGGCAGAGGGGGGATGGGTTTTTCGACCGGGCGGTGCGGGCCGTGGGGCAGCAAGTCAAGGAGTTGACCCCGGACAGCGGTCCGGTGCTGGTGGTGGGCCTTGGAAACCGGGCCATGACGCCGGACGCCGTCGGCCCGCTGGCGGCGGACAGCATCCTCATCACCCGCCATCTCATCGACGCTATGCCCCAGCACTTTTCCGGGTTCCGCCCGGTGGCGGCCCTGCGGCCGGGGGTGTTGGGGACCACCGGCGTGGAATCTGCAGAGGCGGTGCGGGGACTGGTGGACCGGCTCCATCCGTCGGCGGTCATCGCGGTGGATGCGTTGGCATCCCGCCGGGTGGGGCGGGTGTGCTGTACCGTCCAGTTCAGCGACACCGGCATCATCCCCGGCAGCGGCGTAGGCAATCACCGCTCCGCCCTGAACCGGGAAACGCTGGGGGTACCGGTGCTGGCCGTGGGCGTTCCCACGGTGGTGGACGCCGCCACGTTAGCAGCGGATCTATTGGAAGAATCCGGGCTTCCCGAGCCGGATATGGAAACGCTGCGGAGCCGCCCTGAAAACCTTATGGTCACGCCAAGGGACATCGACCAGCAGGTGCGGGACCTGGGTAAGGTCATCGGCTACGGCATCAACTGGGCCTTGCAGGATCTGGAGATCGAGGAGATCAACGCCCTGCTGTCATAGGGTCAGAGGTCCAGCTCCAGCACCACGGGACAGTGGTCGCTGCCCGTGACCTCGCTCCAGATGTCGGCGCTTTTGATCTTGTCCTTCAGCCGGTCGGAGACGATAAAATAGTCGATACGCCATCCGGCGTTGTTCTTCCGGGCATTGAAGCGATAGCTCCACCAGGAGTATGCGCCGGTCTTATCCGGATAGAGATACCGGAAGGTATCCGTAAAGCCGCTTTCTAACAGCTGGGTCATTTTAGCCCGCTCCTCGTCAGAAAAGCCGGGGTTCATGCGGTTGGACTTGGGATTTTTCAGGTCGATCTCCTGATGGGCCACATTGAGATCGCCGCAGTAGACCACCGGCTTCGTTTGATCCAGCTCCATCAGATAGTCCCGCAGATCGTCCTCCCACTCCATGCGGTAGTCCAGCCGGGAAAGCTGGTCCTTGGAGTTGGGCGTGTAGCAGCACACCAGATAGAATTCCGGGTATTCCGCCGTAATGACCCGTCCCTCGTGACGGTGGACCTCCTTGCCGAAGTCATAGGTAACAGAGAGGGGCGTCTGCCGGGTAAACACGGCGGTGCCGGAATAGCCCGCCTTGTCGGCGCTGTTCCAGTAGCGTTCATAGCCCGGCAGGTCGAATTCTGCCTGCTCCGGGCGCATCTTCGTCTCCTGCAGGCAGATCACATCCGCGTCCGCAAAGGCGCAGAAGTCCAGAAAGCCCTTGCCGAGGCAGGCCCGCAGGCCGTTGACGTTCCAAGATACCAGTTTCATAGAGGCTCCTTCCCCGCCGCCCGGTCCCGGCGGCGGTTTTTGATGGTTTCCCCCATTTTACCCGGTTTTCGCCGGGAAATCAACTTGCCCTTTCCGGTGAAAAGGAGTACAGTAAAATAAAATGATTTTATGAGTTGAGGTGCATCGTGGGGACGGAAAGCGGAATCCGGAATATGACGGCGGGCAGTCCCTTCCGCCATATTCTGATGTTTACCCTGCCGCTGCTGGCGGGGAATTTTTTGCAGCAGTTCTACAATATGGTGGATAGCTGGGTGGTGGGCAACTTTGTCAGCGACGGAGCCTTGGCCGCCGTGGGCGTCGGCTTTCCGGTAATCTTCCTGTTCACATCCCTGTTCTCCGGCATCGCCACCGGCGGCACCGTGGTCATCGCCCAGTCCTTCGGCGGCGGAAGACCGGACCGGGTCCGGAGCGCCATCGACAGCCTGTATACCGCCTTTATCCGCAGCATTCTGCCCATCACCGCCGCCGCGCTGCTGCTGGTGCATCCCCTGATGACCGTTTTACGGGTGGACCCCGCCGCCTGGGCAGAGACCCGGACCTATCTGCTGGTGGTCTGTGCGGGGCTTGTCGGCAGCATCGGCTATAATCTCAACGCCGGTATTTTAGGGGGCATGGGCAACAGCTCCACCACGCTGCTGTTTCTGGCGGTGTCCACGATTTTGAACATCTTTCTGGATCTGGCGCTGGTGCTGGCGGTACCGCTGGGGGTGCTGGGCGTGGCGCTGGGCACCGTCATCGCCCAATTATGCAGCTGGCTGTTCGGTATCTGGTATATCAACCGCAGGTATCCGCAGCTGGCCATCCATCCCTTCAACGGGATCTTCGACCGCAAACTGTTCTGTGAGATCATCCGCATTGGCCTGCCCAGCGGTATCCAGATGTCTCTGGTGGCCCTGGGCGCCATGGGCGTACTCTCCAAGGTCAACAGCTACGGAAAGGCCTTCACTGCCGGCTTCAACGTGGGCAATAAACTGGATACCCTGTCCTTTCTGCCGGTCCAAAGCCTGGCCGCCGCTGTGATCTCCTTTGTGGGGCAGAATATGGGGGCAAGCCGGGAGGACCGGGTCCGTCAGGGTGTCCGGATCACCGTGACCATGGCCGTTGTGTGGACAGTTCTCAGTTCCGCCTTTGTGGTGTGGCTGTCCGTCCCTCTGTCCCGGATCTTCTCCCCGGACCCGGCGGTCATCGCCGCCAGCGCCCGGTATCTGCAATGTGTGATGCCGCCCTACGTGCTGTTTGCCATTCTGTTCGTACTGAACTCCGCCATGCGGGGCGCGGGCGACAGCCTGTATCCCATGGTGAACGTGGTGGCCTCTGTGATCCTGCTGCGGGTCCCCTTCCTGTACCTGCTGGCAAACCGCTTCGGCCCGGACGCTATGTATTGGAGCTACGGCATCGGCTGGGCCGTGGCCTGCGCTCTGTCCGTCTATCACTATGCTGCCGGAAAATGGCGGGGAAAGTACCACAGCGAATAAAAACAGCGGAAATCGGAAATATTTTGACCGGATGATTGACTAATCGTTTAAAATATGGTATAAGTGAGTGCAATCGAGAATGCAATGAAGGGGAGAGTACGTCCTCGCGGCATGGTTCAGAGAGTCCCGGCAGCTGAAAAGGGACCCATGCGGTAGACAGAACATGGCCCCGGAGCCGCGCGGCTCAGCGCTTCGGCGCAGGCTGCGATGGGTACGCCCATTACAGCGTCAGGGTATCGCGTGCCGGTTTCGGCAGGCTTGTACCCGCAGAGGCTCACGCCGCGAGGTGTGGGTGAATCAAGGTGGTAACACGGCTTTCTTCGCCGTCCTTGAGCGTATGCTCAGGGACGGCGTTTTTATTTGCGATCACTCAAAATTTATCATAAAGAAGAAAAGAGGAACCGGATATGGAAAAGGACACTTTTTATATCACAACCCCCATCTACTACCCCTCCGATAAGCTGCACATCGGCCACACCTACTGCACCGTGGCCACCGACACCCTGGCCCGGTATCACCGGCTGAAGGGCGAGGACGTCATGTTCCTCACCGGTACCGACGAGCACGGCCAGAAGATCGAGCAGAAGGCCGACGAGGCCGGCGTCACTCCCCAGGAGTTCGTGGACCGCATCGTGGAAGGCCCCCGGGGCGTCCGGGATCTGTGGAAGCTGATGAACATCTCCAACGACCGTTTCATCCGCACCACGGACGATTACCATGTGAAGGCCATCCAGCGGATCTTCAAGCGGATGTATGACAAGGGCGACATCTATAAGGGCACCTACAAGGGCAAATACTGCACTCCCTGTGAGTCCTTCTGGACGGAGAGCCAGCTGAAGGACGGCTGCTGCCCCGACTGCGGCCGCCCCGTTGTGGACGCCGAGGAGGAAGCCTACTTCTTCCGTCTGAGCAAATATGCCGACCGTATCCGGGACCTGCTGGAAAACACTGACTTCCTCCAGCCCCGTTCCCGTGTCAACGAGATGGTGAAAAACTTCATCGACCCCGGTCTGGAGGATCTGTGTGTTTCCCGCACCAGCTTCTCCTGGGGCATCCCCGTGGACTTTGACCCCAAGCACGTGGTCTATGTGTGGGTGGACGCTCTGAGCAACTATATCACCGCGCTGGGCTATGAGAATGACCGCTATAATGACTACAAGAAATACTGGCCCGGCATCAACATCGTGGGCAAGGAGATCGTCCGCTTCCACTCCATCATCTGGCCCGCCATGCTGATGAGTCTGGGGGAGCCTCTGCCCAAGCATGTTTTCGGCCACGGCTGGTTGCTGCTGGACGGTGGTAAGATGTCCAAATCCAAGGGCAACGTGGTGGACCCCTACCTGCTGGCGGAGCAGTTCGGCGTGGACGCCCTCCGCTTCTTCCTGATGCGGACCTTCCCCTTCGGCTCTGACGGCAACTTCTCCAATGAGTTGCTGATCCAGACCATCAATACCGATCTGGCCAATGATCTGGGCAACCTTCTCAGCCGCACTACCGCCATGGTGAACAAGTACTTCGGCGGCTCCCTGCCTGCAGGCTGCGGTGCCACGGAGGATGAGAAGCAGCTGGCTGCCATGGTCCGCATGGGCAGCAGCGTGGAGCTGGCCGCCAGCGGCGACACTGTGGACCCCGTGCTGTACGATGCCCAGCTGGTGGCACAGGCCGCCGGTCTGAAAAAGGCCTACGCTCACGAGATGGACACCTTCGCCCCTCACAACGCCCTGTCTGAGACCTTCAAGCTGATCCAGCGGGCTAACAAGTATATCGACGAGAACGCCCCCTGGGCACTGGCCAAGGATATGGAAGCCAACGGCGCCCGGCTGGCCCATGTGCTCTACAACCTGCTGGAAGCCACCCGCATCTGCGGTATCCTGCTGACCCCCTTCATGCCGGAGAGCATGGAAAAGCTCTTCGCCCAGATCGGCGTGGGCGCGGAGGCCCAGACCTGGGAGTCTGCGGACCTCTGGGGCGAGCTGCCTGAGACCGCCGTCGTGGTCAAGGGTGAAAACCTGTTCCCCCGTTTGGATCTGGACAAGGCTCTTGCGGAACTGGAAGCCGCCGAAGCCGCCGCTAAGAAGGCAGAGCAGCCCGACGTGGAGGTAGAGCCTCAGCTCACCGAAACGGTGGACTTCGACACCTTCTGCAAGTCCGATTTCCGGGTGGTGAAGGTCAAGGCCTGCGAAGCCGTGAAAAAGTCTGACAAGCTGCTGCGCTTCACGCTGGATGACGGCACCGGCACCGACCGGCAGATCCTCTCCGGTGTCCACAAGTTCTATGAGCCGGAGGAACTGGTAGGCAAAACTCTGGCCGCCATCGTGAATCTGCCTCCCCGGAAGATGATGGGTTTGGAGAGCAACGGTATGCTGCTTTCCGCCGTCCGCACGGAAAAGGGCGAGGAAAAGCTGAACCTCATCATGCTGGACGATCAGATCCCGGCTGGCTCGAAACTGTGCTAACACATTGAGGGGGGATGCATCCCCCCTCATAATCTGAATTTTATAGGACATTTCTTTGATGAAAAACAAAATAAAGCGGGCGGTTATTTCGGTAGTTGTATTTGCAGTGATTTATATATTATCTGGTTTTATCATTGGTTGGCATAGCTATGATATGTATCTCAAGGCAATTGAATTTTTAGCTGCTATTATAGGTGCAGGGTGCTATTGGATCGGCAGTAACGAACAATAAAATACCAGTTTTTTCATCTGCGCTCTATCGGCGCATATGCTGTAAGTTTCAAAATTCACGGAGATCGAGGTCATCAATGCGGTTACAAAGCGCGATTTTTGATATGGACGGGACCCTGCTGGACTCCATGCCCACCTGGCGGGAGCTGGGGCCCACGTTTTTAAAGGAGGCGGGTATTTCCGCCACACCGGAGCAGGACCGGATGCTCCACATCTTAGCGGACTGCGACGTGATTCCCTATCTGCGGAAGGTCTGCGGTCTGCCGTGGTCCCAGCAGGAGATCATCGACCAGATCATTCAGCGGATGGAGATATTCTATTCCAGCCAGGTCCGGCCCAAGCCGGGTCTGGAAAAATTTCTCTCCATTTTGAAAATGGAGGGCGTATGGATGTATGTGGCCACCGCCACCCATCGGCGGCTGACGGAAAAGGCCCTGAAAACGGCAGGCATCGACCACTATTTCCGGGGGATCGTCACCTCCGCCGACGCGGGAAATCACAAATCTGAAAGCGCCGACATCTACGAGATGGCCATGCGGCGGCTCCAGTCCAACAAGCGGGACACCGTGGTATTTGAGGACGCCCTCCACGCCATCCGCACCGCCAAGGCAGCAGGCTTCCGGGTGGCCGGGGTCTATGAGGCCACGGCGGAGCAGGATCAACCGGAGATCCAGCGTCTGTGCGACTATTACATCCGTTCCTACGAGGAACTGGTCCAGTCTGAAACCTTCTGAGCATCGCAAAAGGAGCCGTATGGCTCCTTTTTTTCAAAATCTTTTTCCAACGCTGTAACGAACCGCGCCCCAAACGGATATAGCAGATGAAAACACCGCTGAAAGGGGGAGAAACTCCGTGAAGGATCTGGATGCCGTCTACCGCCAGCACGCGCAGACGGTCTATAAATTTCTGCTCTCCCAATGCCGGGACCCCCAGACGGCGGAGGAACTGACCCAAGAGACTTTTTATCAGGCAGTGCGGTCCATCGACCAGTTCGACGGCAGCTGCAAGGTGTCCGTCTGGCTGTGCCAGATCGCCAAGCACCTGTGGTATCAGCATTTGCGGAAGGCCAACCGGGAAACGGAGCTTCCTGAGGAAGCAGAGCTGCCGCTGGTGCCCTCCGCCGAGGAGGAGGCCGTCAGCCGCTCCGGGCAGTTAGATCTGCTGCGGCGGGTCCATGAATTGCCGGAGCCGGGGCGGGAGGTGGTCTACCTCCGGGCCTTCGGCGGGCTGTCCTTCCGGGAGATCGGAGACGTTTTGGGCAAAACGGAAACGTGGGCCAGAGTGACCTTTTACCGGGGCAAGGAACGATTGAAGCAAGGAGGCTGCAACGATGAAAAATGATCTGACCTGCGGTGTGGTGCAGGATTTGCTCCCCTCCTATGTGGAGGGCCTCACCTCCCCAGAGAGCAATACAGCGGTGGAGCGTCATCTGTCCGAGTGTCCGGACTGTGCCCAGCTTCGGACGGCGCTGGCAGGCGCGCCGAAGCTGGCGGCCCCGGAGGACGCAAAAGAGGTGGACTATCTAAAAAAAGTGAAGCGCCGGGGCTGGCGGCGTGTGGCGGCGGCAGTTGCCGTCACGGTACTGCTGTTCACGGCGGGCGTCGCGGCAAAGCTGTTTCTGATCGGCACGCCGATCCAGACGCAAGGCATGAGCTGGGTTATCAGCACGGATGTGCCGGGACAACTGGACATCCGGGTATACTCCATTTGGTCCGGCACGGCCTGCCGCCAGTGGGAAACGGAGCAGGAGCCGGAGGGGATCGTCCGCGTCACCTGCCGTCAGGTATTGCCCTCTCCCCTCAGTAATTCCGGTGATTACCGGGCCGTCCTCAACACGGAGGGCGTCAACGCGGTCTATCTGGGAGATCAACTGATCTGGCAGGGTGGTGTCGAGATCTCGCCGCAGATTGACAGAATCTATCAGGCCCAAACGCCCTATGTGGGGGACGCCCCCGCCGTGGGCCGGGTGCTCAACGCCTTACGGTTCGACACCTGCGGCAGCTATACGCTGGAGCTGCACACCTCCTCCGCACCTTACCGCCTGACGCTGAATTTCTCCGTCCCCCAGACTTCCGGTAAAATGGGAGACTCTGAAAAGGGCCTTTATCAGGACATGGCGGCGGTGCTGGCAATCGTCGGCAATCTGGACGAAATAGAATGTGCGTTTCAGGATGAGAACAGCCAGCCCTGGTCCCGTGTGCTGACGGTGGAGGAATTGAACCAGGACCTGCCCCGGATCATCGCTGACTACAATGAGCGGTTTTCCCACGGCAAGCCCTGTCCCCTCTATGACGATGTGAAGGATTACGCCGGCTCCTGCGCCGATCTTGAGCAGTTGTATGATGCCATGTGGTGGGCTGGTGAAGGCGGGATCTACGCGGAAACCGAATAAAAGCATCAGCGCCCACGGCTTTCGCCGTGGGCACTCAGCGTGTCGAAAAAGTCTTTTCTCCCCGCTGAGCAAGTTTTCAGAACTTCATAAAAGTTCTGAAAACTTAGGATTTTAATGGCGCGGGACACCCTTCTTGGGTTTCCCGCGCACACCCTTCCTTACCGTCGCGGAAAATTTATCACTTTATCGACAGCCTCAGCGCCCACGGCTTTCGCCGTGGGCGCTGCCTATTTATCCCATCCGCAGGGTCGCTCGAACGTCCGCGTCGAAATAGACCGTGGGATTCTGGGGAACACCGTCCTGCCGGACCTCAAAATGAAGGTGCGGACCGGTGGACCTTCCTGTGCTGCCCACGGCGGCGATCGGCGTCCCCGCCTTTACAGGATCACCCTCGTTCACATCCACCTTGCTGCACGCGGCGTACAGTGTGGTGAGTCCATCGCCGTGGTCGATCATCAGGTAATTCCCGCGTTCCGTGTCAAAGCCGGTCTCCGTCACGGTGCCGTCCGCAGCCGCCAGCACCGGGGTTCCCCGTTCGGCCGGAATGTCGATCCCATTGTGGACGGTTTTCCCCTGTCCGCCGGGATTCCATCTGGCTCCGAAGGGGTTGCTGAGGCTGATGGTATTGCTGCCCTCCACCGGCCACTGAAACCAGCGGCTCTCCTCTTCGCTGACGGCATAAATGCCGTAAACGTACGCCTCCTCGTCCCCGGCCAGCTGGGGCAGGACCGTCCATGTCCCGTTTTCATACCGATCCAGCCGCAGACGGCCGGTGGAGAGGGTGTAGGTCCGACTTTCTGTTTTGCCGTCCAGGAAAGTGGCCTCCACCGTCAGATGCGCTCCGTTAAAGGTGTCGATGCTGTCCCACGTATCCTGCTTCATGTCATCGCTCGCCGTTGGCAGCTCCTCCGGGGGCACCCAGAAGCCATAGCTGGCCGAAGAATCATAGTCCACGGTCACATCGCTGCCCAAAGCCGTCATGACATCAGCATTCATGGGCGCGCCCTCGTCTGCGCCATAGACGCTGCACACCAGTTCCCCGTTCTCCTCCGCCTGCCAGAGCGCCTGCACCTCATCATTAGACAAAGCCTTTCGGGTCTCGCTGCGGTACAGTCCGCCCCGGTCCACAGACAAAGTCACCTTTTGAAGATTTTCTCCGGTCACCTGAAACAGGCAGCCGGTAAAATACCCCTGCAGCGGGTCCCAGATCCCGGTGCCGCTGCGCAGAGCCAACCCGCCGTTGGCATTGGGGACGATGGTCTCCCCGATATCGGCGGCATAGGCCGTCAGGCCAAAGCTGTAGGTAAGCTGGGGCAGTCCGGGTTCCTCTGCCGAACGGGGCGCCAGCCGCACTGTCCCCAGCACCAGAGCCAGCGCACAGGCAGCGCACACCGCCGCCCGCAGCGCCGTCCGTTTCCACCGCGTTCCGACACCGGCCGCCTCCTGCCGGATCATTTGCAGCACCCGGTCATTCAGCCCGCTGGGGACCGAAATTTGTTCCATCAGATCGTGATACGCACGTTTCATCGTCAATACCTCCCAGAAGTTCTTTCAGCTGCTTGCGGGCCCGGTGGAGCCGGGTTCGGACCGTGGCGGCGGGAATGTGCATCAGTTGGCTGATCTCCTCCGCCGAATACCCCTCAGCGTAATAAAGATGCACCGCCGTCCGGGCCTTTTCCGGCAGGCGGCTCACCGCTTCCCACAGTTCCCGGCTCTCGTCCTCCGGCTGCGCCAGATCCGGTATCTCCGCGAAAGAAAGTACCGGCCGCCGCAGATGGAACCGGTGCAGATCCGCGCAGCGGTTCAGCGTTGTGCGGATAAGCCATGCCTTGGCGCGGTCTCCGTCCCAGTCCTCCGCCGCCTGCTTCCACAGCCGGAGGAACACCTCCTGATACACGTCCTCCGCGTCGGCGATATTCTGCATCCGGGTCAGGGCCAGCCTGTAAACCGTGGAGCCATAAGCATCCATGGCATTGCTGAGCTGTGCTTCCGTCATGCAATGCCTCCTATTACAATAAATTTGGACAGGAAAGCCGGGCAGCCAGTCCGGCTTTCTTTCCATCTCATGCCTAAGCTACAATAAGGGGAGCAGCTGGCTGACCAATGCCTCCTTGGGCTTCTATGTCCGTAACAAAGACTGTCAGCCATCCCCTTATTGCAGCGTTCGATTTGAGCAGGTTGAGCCTTGGAGTTCGCGTCACCCAATAGATTGAATCGGCAATGAGAAAAAGATGGATTCCGGTTGCAAATTCGTGTTGGAGGAATGCAAATGAACTCTGTTGGCATCGACATTTCCAAAGGCAGGAGCACAATTGCCGTCATGCGTCCCTTTGGAGAGGTCGTCATCTCGCCCTTTGAAGTCCGTCACACCGACAGCGAACTGAGCGAACTGGCAAGGCAGCTCAAAAGTCTGGACGGTGAGACTCGCGTGGTCATGGAGGCCACAGGAAATTACCATGCGTCGGTGGCAAAGCTGCTCCACAACGCAGGGTTATATGTCTCCGTCATCAATGCAAAGCTGGTGCACGGCTACGGGAACAACGAATTACGGCGTGTCAAAACCGATAGGAAGGATGCTGTCAAACTGGCTAACTATGGCCTTGACCGCTGGCTTACTTTGCCGAGGTATATCCCAGAGGAAGATACCCGGCTGCTGCTGAAGAACTGCTACCGCCAGTACCGGCAGTATTCCAAGGTGCAGACGGTTCTGAAGAACAATTTGATCTCGCTGCTGGATACGGTGTTTCCAAACGCCAACCGTCTGTTTTCAAGCCCGATCCGTGGGGATGGGAGTGAAAAGTGGGTGGATTTTGTGGCTGAATTCTGGCATTGCCGCTGCGCCAGCGAGAAATCCGAAAGAGCTTTCACAAGCAAATACCTGCGTTGGTGCAGGAAGCACGGCTACAACTTCAGGGAAGCAAAGGCGCACACAATTTACGCCGAAGCCAGCGGACATATTGGCGTCATGCCAAAATCCGAAACAACGAAACTGCTCGTGAAACAGGCTGTATCCCAACTTAGGGCGACTTCTACCGCGCTTGCGGCTCTCAAGCAGGAAATGCAATCATTGGCTTCCGTGCTGCCAGAATATCCCGTTGTCATGGATCTGTTCGACGTAGGCCCGACGCTCGGCCCGCAGCTCATAGCTGAAATCGGGGATGTGCGCCGCTTTTATTCCAAGAAAGCGCTCGTAGCCTACGCTGGGCTGGATGCTCCGCCAAATGATTCCGGCGATGTGACCGGCAGGCACAAATCCATGAGCAAAATTGGTGCATCATCTTTACGGCGGACACTCTTTCTTGTTATGAGCGTCTATTTGCAGACCGCACCGCTGGATGAACCGGTCTGCCAGTTCATGGACAGGAAACGCGCCGAGGGCAAGCTCTACCGCGTCTACATGATGGCTTTCGCCAACAAGTTTCTGCGGATCTACTACGCCACTGTAAAAGCCTATTTGGAGTCATTGGAACACACCGCCTGATCTTCGCCATAAAGCCATTGGCTAGCCGCCGTTTCATTTTGAGATGCAAAGCGGCTTGGTGCGGTGTGGCACTTTTACAAGCTGCATTGCCTTGAAATTTCTACTTGACTTTTCTTAGCAGGTCTTTTTTGTGTGATTGAAAAGCGCTTTCACTGATAAAACGTTATGACAGGACAAATCGTTTCCCGCTCCGGCGGAATTTTTTTGCAGATGTCGAATCTAATCTGAATTTTACGCCATTTTTCGTGTTTTTGCCAAAAAACAGGAATCTGCTTGCAAATTACAGCCCATCCCTTTACAATGGGGCATCATAAATCAGAAAGGGTGAGCGTATGGAATTTCACGCGAAGGAGCAGCTGCCCGGTCTGCTGGACTGGATGCGGCAGCAGATGAAGGCCTGCGGCGGAAAGACCGCCGTGATCGGCATTTCCGGTGGAAAGGACAGCTCCGTGGTGGCGGCGCTGGCGGTAGCGGCCTACGGAAAGGAAAACGTGGTGGGCGTGCTGATGCCTGACGGCATCCAGCCGGACATTGACTATTCCAACGGTCTGGTGGAATTTCTCGGAATTCGCCACTATGTATTCAACATTCAGGGCGGCACCGGCGGCATTTTGGACGAGATGGCGCGTTTGGGTATGAAGCCCAGCCGCCAGACCACGGTGAACCTGCCCTCCCGGATGCGGATGGTGACGCTGTACGCCATCGCCCAGAGTGAGAACGCCGGCATCGTACTGAACACCTCCAACCTCTCGGAGGACTGGGTGGGCTACTGCACGGTCTACGGCGACGCCACCGGAGCCTTCTCCCCCTTGGGAATGTATACCACGGAGGAGGTCATCGCCCTTGGCGCGGAGCTGGGCCTGCCGGAAAAATTTCTGATCAAGCCCCCCTCCGACGGGCTCACCGGCCTGACGGACGAGGACAATCTGGGCTTTACCTACCACGCTGTCAACGAGTATGTCCGCAAGGGCGTCGTGGACCCGGCGGTGAAGGAAAAGATCGACCGGCTCCACCGGACCAGCCGCTTCAAATTCCAGCTGATGCCGGTGTATCACAATGGCCTGCCCATGGCCCTGACGGACGAGACGGACTATTACAAGTGAGGAAACACAAAAACCCCTCGCCGAGTGGCGAGGGGTTTTTGCTGTGTGTTTTAGGAGGGAGAAAACGCATCGGGTTGGGAGGACCCTTTGCAAGTATTAAGATACCCGAACATTTTTGCGAAATTATGTGTTTGCTGTGAACAATTTGTAAACGTTCCGGGCCTTTTTCAACTTTTCGACTGCATTTTCCACAAATGCCCGCAAAAACCGGTAAAAATGCCGTCCTTACCGGAATTTATGGCTCTCGGCCACCGCCATCTCGTCGCAGCGGTTATTAAATTCGTTCTCCGCATGGCCCTTGACCCAGTGGTAGCGAAGGGTATGGATGCTCTCCAGCCGCAGCAGCTCGTCCCAAAGGTCCGGGTTCAGTGCGGGCTTTTTGTCGCTTTTCACCCAGCCCTTGGCCTTCCAGCCCTTAGCCCAGCCCTTGGAAAGGCCGTCGATCACATATTTAGAGTCGCTCCAAAGCTCCACGATGCAAGGCTCCTTCAAAAGAGACAGCGCCCGGATCACGGCGGTCAGTTCCATGCGGTTGTTGGTGGTATCGGCTTCCCCGCCGGAAAGCTCCCGCTTGTGGGCACCGTACATCAAAATGGCTCCCCAGCCGCCGGGTCCGGGATTGCCGGAACAGGCGCCATCGGTATAAATAGTGACTTGTTTCATCTTAAACATCCTTTGAGATTTTTCATGTTATCATACCATGGATTGGGGGATTTCACAAGAAGGTTGTTTTGATCGCACCATCATAGTGCAAGGGGCGGTCCCGGCTTCCGGGACAGGAAGCACGGCTTTGCCGTGGGAAGTGCCGCTATGCGGCACTAGATTGAATCCCCATTTTCTTTTCGTCTTGCCGAAAAGAAAACGGCCATTCATGGTCAAAAGAAAAGACGCTTAGGGATGAGTTGCCCGGCAAAGCGGCCAACTCACCCAAAACGGGAACTGGCCGTCACGAACTGCCGACTGAACTTGAAACTCCCCTACCGGCTGCGCTATACCTGAATCTCAAATCAGTGCGCCGCCGCATCTGCGGGCATGGAGCACAACGGGGTGCAAATAGGACACCCTCTGCTTCTCTTTCCGCTGCCGCTCCCCCGTCCAACTCCGGGAGGGGTTTCCAAAGGGGAGGGGCCTTGCCCTCGTCCCCCGTCCCCTTGGGGGTTGGTTTCCAAAGGCGGGGGCCAAGGCCCCCGGCCTTTGTGTCGTTTCAAGGGGTGCGGGGGGAAATCGAAATCCCCCCGCGTTTCTCTTTAGGGGGGCCGGGGGGGAAATTCTCTTTTCAAAAGAGAATATCCCCCTTGGCTTCTCGTCCCGGAAACCGGGACTGCCCTTTGTGGGAGCAAAGAAAATGTGGGAGACATTCTGCACGGCAAAGCCGTGTTATCCATGCACCGCATAGCGGTGCTCTTGTTTTGCTTGATCAATTTAAAATGGACTGAAATGAGCACCTTTTGTAAATCCTTGCTTCATAGAATAAAACCAATGATGGACCGAAACCGGTTCAATTCGGAGGACGGAATGGAGCAGAAAATCAAGCAAGATATTAACATTGGTGCGAATATTCGGGCAATTCGGAAGCAAAAGAATATCAAACAAGTGGATTTAGTACGCTTACTCCAATTAGAAGGCGTTGAAATCACGAGAGAAACGCTGGTGAAAATTGAAAGCGGTGTTCAGCATATCAAGGCTTCCCAACTGCGGGGCATCCGTGATGCTTTGGGCACAACTTATGATGAACTGCTGAAATGAATCATTTTTTTGAAAGCATCATCAATCTCTTCTTCCCTCCGAAATGCCCCTTTTGCGGCAAAGTCCTGGACGCCGTGGGCGTCTGCTCCAAGTGCGAGAAGGACCTGCCGTGGCTTCCGGAGGAACAGGTGGTCATGACCGACAAGGACCTGACCTGCGCCGCCCCGCTCTGGTATGAGGGCGCGGTGCGGGAGGCTTTGCTGCGTCTGAAATTCCGGGGCGGCTCCGCTCTGGCGGAGCCCTTTGGTGAGCTTTTGGCCCGGTGTGCGGCGGAACGGTTTGGTGGGGAATTCGACACGGTGACTTGGGTGCCGGTGAGCCAGAAACGTCTGGAAGCGCGCGGGTATGACCAGTCCCGGCTGCTGGCGGAGGCCGTCTGCCGCCATTGGGACACCCGGCCGGTGCAACTGCTGAACAAAGTACAGGACAATCCCGCCCAGTCCGGGTTGCAGGGCGAGGCCGCCCGGCGTGCCAACGTGCTGGGCGTTTACGATCCAGCGGACCCGGAACTGATCCGGGATCGACGGGTCCTGCTCATCGACGATATCCACACCACCGGAGCCACTTTGTCCGAGTGTGTTCGGGTACTGCGGGACAATGGGGCCGACTCCGTCCTCTGTCTGACGGCAGCAAGAACGCCAAAACGGGAGAAAAAAGGAAAAAATTCATAGATAGCGTCTTGCAATCAGGGAAAAGCACACGTATAATAGAAAATGTATGATTGTGTGTTGAAAAACCGCTTATAATAGATTTGCAGAAAGTGCAGCGAGGTGTCAATATGACGTTTGCAAAAGATATCGGTATCGATCTGGGTACCGCTTCCGTTCTGGTATATGTAAAGGGCAAGGGCGTTGTCCTCAACGAGCCCTCTGTGGTGGCGATGGACAAGACCACAGGTAAGCTTCTGAAGGTGGGCACCGACGCCCAGGCCATGCTGGGCCGTACCCCCGGCAACATCATCGCCATCCGTCCTCTGCGGGAGGGCGTGATCTCCGACTATGACATGACGGAGCGGATGCTGAAGGAATTCATCCACAAGGTTGCCGGCTTCTCCTTCTTCAAGCCCCGGGTCATCATCTGCGTGCCCTCCGGCATCACGGAGGTCGAGGAGCGCGCCGTCATCGACGCAGGCATTCAGGCTGGCGCCCGGAAGGTCTACCTCATCGAGGAGCCTGTGGCCGCCGCCATCGGCGCAGGCATCGACATCACCCAGCCCGACGGCCACATGGTGGTGGACATCGGCGGCGGCACGGCGGATATCGCCGTGATCTCCCTCTCCGGCGTGGTGGAATCCGCCTCTATCAAGATCGCTGGCGACCAGCTGAATGAGGCCGTGGTGAAGTATATGCGCCGCAAGCACAACCTGCTGGTGGGCGAGCGCACCGCCGAGGAAATGAAGAAGCAGATCGGCTGCGTCTTCCCCAAGGATGAGGAGGAGACCATGGACGTGAAGGGCCGCTGCCTGCTGACGGGCCTTCCCAAGGTCGTGACCGTCAGCTCTACGGAGATGATGGACGCCTTCGAGGAGCCTGTGGAGCGCATTATGGAGGCCATTCACTCCGTGCTGGAGCGGACGCCCCCGGAGCTGGTGGCGGATGTGTCCACCAACGGTATTATCATGACCGGCGGCGGCAGCCTGGTGTACGGCTTTGACAAGCTGGTGACCGCCCGCACCGGCATTCACACCACTGTGGCGGACGACGCCATTTCCTGCGTGGTTCTGGGCACTGGCAAGAGTCTGGATTCCCTGAACGCCATGCAGGACGGCACTATGAACCTCAGCCGCCGCAAGCAAATGACCTAACCAGCCTCTCCCCCGGAATTCCGGGGGAGTTTTCATCTGGACCGGAAACTTTTTCTTGAAAAAGTTGCAAAAGCGACTGTATCGTCCGCCCGTTTCAGGCGTATGATAGAGAAAACCGATCAAAGCGAGGATTTATGCTGACATTCAAAAATATTACGGTACGGAACGCGGCCATGCTGCGGCGCTATTATGAAAACTGCGATTACGCGCTATGCGAATACTCCGCCGGTGTCAAGCTCATGTGGCGGAGCGCGCTGCGTTATGCCTGGGCGGAGGCGGCAGGCTGCCTGATCATCCGGTGCGAAAGCGAGGGACGGGTATCTTTCGATTATCCGGTGGCCGGACCGGATGGGGATGAGGACGCGGCTCTGTCTGCCATTGAGGCCTACTGCATGGAAACGGGCCTTCAGCCGGAGATCTCCATCGTGCCGGAGGAAAAAGCCCCTGTACTGCTATCCCGGTATCCTTATGTGCGGGTGAGCAACATCCGTACCTGGCGGGACTACCTGTACTACAAGGAGGACCTCCAGCTCTTCGCCGGGCGGCGATACTCCGGCCAGCGGAATCACATCAAAAAGTTCTACGCCCAATGGCCCAATGCGGAATTCCGTCCCCTCAGCGTCAAAGAGGACGCCGAGGCCATTGAGCAGTTCTGGATCGATTTCAAAGCGGAATTTCCCAAGGACAGCGGCAGCAAGGCCATGGCGGAGCTGGAACTCTCCAAAAAGATGATGGCCATGCCGGACAAGCCCTGGCTCCTGCGGGGCGGCATGTTCGACGGAGAAAAGCTGATTGCCCTGTCTCTCTGCGAAAAATGCGGTGAGACCCTCATCATCCACATTGAAAAGGCCCTCTATTCCTATGCCGGCGCATATCCCGCCATGGTACAGGCGGAGGTGGCCGCCTTTGGTGACGGCTGCGCCTATGTGAACCGGGAGGATGACGCCGGGGACCGAGGTTTGCGGACCTCCAAGCTGCAATACGGCCCGGCAAAGTTGGCTCCCAAGTATCATTTCCTGCCTCAGAATGAGCTGCTGCGGCACGTTTCCGCGATCCCGGAGCTGAAAACCGAGCGTCTGACCCTTTCCGCCATCACGGAGGCGGACATCCCTGCCTATAATGCATTGGTGCTGGACAGTGACCGAAACCGCTGGTGGGGCTATGACGATGTGGGCGGTCTGGGCGCGCCTGTGACAGAGCGCAGCTTTTATGACGTGGCCCGCCGGGATTTTGAAAATCGGATGGCGGTAAACTTCGCCGTGCGGTTGAATGGAACGCTCATCGGTGAGGCGGTGCTCTATAACTTTGACTACCGGGGCAGCGCGGAGTTGGGCTGCCGGATTGATAAAGCCTATGCCGGGAACGGCTACGGCACCGAAGCTTTCCGGTGTGCTGCGGAATGGGGTCTGTATCAGGTGAATCTGAGCCGGGTCGTAGCAAAGTGCTACAAGGAAAATGAGGCGTCCTACAAGATGCTTTCCGCCTGTATGCGGCGGAACGGCGAGGACGAGACCTTCTTCTATTTTGAAAAGCTGGTCTGACCGGCCAACATGCTCAATGCCATCAAAAAGGTCCCTGCGTACTATGTACGCAGGGACTCAGCGTGTCGAAAAAGTCTTTTCTCCCCGCTGAGCAAGTTTTCAGAACTTTATAAAAGTTCTGAAAACTTAGGATTTCAATGGCGCAGGACACCCTCCTTGGGTTTCCCGCGCACACCCTTCCTTACCGTCGCGGAGAATTTACTACTTTATCGACAGCCTCAGTCCCTGCGTACTATGTACGCAGGGACTTTCCTATATGGCGGGACTTTTCTTTACGCCAGTTCAGCCTGACCGGTGTAGAGTTGGTAGTAGCGGCCGTGCTGGGCCAGCAGATCCTCGTGGTCGCCCCTCTCGATGATGCTGCCCTGCTCCAGAACCATAATGGCCTTGGAGTTACGGACGGTGGAGAGCCGGTGAGCAATGACGAACACAGTGCGCCCCGCCATCAGCCGGTCCATGCCCTTTTCGATGAGCTTTTCCGTCCGGGTGTCGATGGAACTGGTGGCCTCGTCCAAAATCAGCACCGGCGGGTTGGCGCAGGCGGCGCGGGCGATGTTCAAAAGCTGCCGCTCGCCCTGGCTGAGGCTGCCGCCCTCACTGGTGAGGACCGTTTGATAGCCGTCAGGCAGGTGGCGGATGAAGCCGTCCGCTCCCGCCAGCCGGGCCGCGGCCTCCACCTCCTCGTCGGTGGCGTCCAGACGGCCATAGCGGATGTTGTCTGCCACCGTGCCGGTAAAGAGGTGGGTATCCTGCAGGACCACGCCCAGTGACCGTCGCAGAGAGTCTTTCTGAATGTCCCGAACATTGATGCCGTCATAGGTGATGGTGCCGGACTGGATCTCATAGAACCGGTTGATAAGGCTGGTGATAGTGGTCTTTCCGGCGCCGGTGGAGCCTACAAAGGCGATCTTCTGACCGGGCTTGGCAAAGAGGGAAATGTCATGGAGGATGATCTTCCGGTCATCGTAACCAAACACCACATGGTCGAACCGCACATCCCCCCGCAGGGGCACCAGACTGCCGTCCGGCTTTTTCCACGCCCACGCCCCGGTGTCATAATTTGCCTCGGTGAGGGTGCCGTCCGGGTTTTCCTTCACCCGCTCCAGTGTCACCTTGCCGTCATCTACCTCCGGCTCCGCCTCCATGATCTCAAAGACCCGCTCCGCGCCGGCCACGGCGGAGAGGATGGTGTTCACCTGCTGAGAGATCTGGGTGATGGGCTGGCTCACCTGCTTGGTGTACTGCAAAAAGGCGGAGAGTCCGCCCAGATCGCCGGTGCGGATGGCCAGCAGGCCGCCGATGCAGCAGGTGATGGCATAGTTGATGTGGCTCAGGTTTCCCATGGCGGGCATCATAGCCCCGGCGTAGGCCTGCGCCCGGGTGGCGGCGTCCCGATAGGTATCGTTCAACCCGGTAAAGCCTGCCTTGGCCGCTGCCTCGTGGTTAAAGACCTTGATGACCTTCTGGCCCTCGATCATCTCCTCGATATAGCCGTTCACCGCGCCGATGGCCTTCTGCTGGGCGGCAAAGTACCGGCGGCTGCGGCCGCCGATGGTTTTCACCACCAGCAGCATGACCCCCAGCATCACGGCGGTGATGGCCGTCAGGATGGGACTGAGGACGATCATCATCATGACTGTGCCCACAAAGGTCAGGGAGCAGGAAATGAGGCTTGCGAAGCTGTTGTTCAAAGCTTCGGACACCGTTTCGATATCGTTGGTGTACCGGCTCATCAGCTCACCGTGGGTGTGAGTATCGAAGAATTTCAGGGGCAGCTTCTGCATTTTGTTGAACAGGTCCGCCCGGAGCTTTGCCACGGTGTTCTGGGCCACATGGACCATGATCCGCGCATAACCGTAGGAGCACACTGCTCCCACAACATAGACCCCCGCCATGACACAGAGCATTTTGGCAAGGCCGATAAAATCGCCGGGGAGGATATAATCATTGATGAGGGGCTTAATGAGATAGGAGCCTGCCACGGAGCAGGCGGCGCTGATAAACAGCAGGATCACCACGATCACCAGCAGCGCCTTATACCGCCCCAGATAGCCCATAAGCTTGCTTAGGGTGCCCCGCAGATTCTTGGGCTTTCGGAAGCCGCCCCGGGGTCCACCGGGACCGTGGCCCGGTCCGCGTTTCGTATTGTTCTCAGCCACCGATGCTCACTCCTTCCTGCTGGGATTCGTAGACCTCACGGTAGATCTCGCAGGTCTTCATCAGTTCCTCGTGGGTGCCTTGGGCCGCCACCGCGCCGTCATCCATCACCAGAATCAGGTCGGCGTCCATGACGGACGTCACCCGCTGGGCCACGATGAGCTTGGTGGTTCCCGGCAGATCCTGCCGGAATGCCTGACGGATCTTCGCATCCGTGGCAGTATCCACAGCGCTGGTGGAATCGTCCAAAATCAGCACCTTCGGTTTTTTCAAAATAGCACGGGCAATGCACAGCCGCTGCTTTTGTCCGCCGGAGACATTGACGCCCCCCTGTCCCAGATCGGTGTCCAGACCGTCGGGCATCCGCTCCAGAAATTCGTCGGCACAGGCAGCGCGGCAGGCGGCCCAAAGCTGGTCCTCCGTGGCGTTGGGATCGCCCCAGAGCAGATTTTCCCGGATGGTACCGGAGAACAGGGTGTTCTTTTGCAGCACCACGCTGACGGACTCCCGCAAATGCTCCATGGTGTAGTCCGCCACCGGCCGTCCGCCTACGGAGACGGTGCCTTCTTGCGCCTCGTACAGCCGGGGGATCAGGCTCATGAGGCTGGTCTTGCCGCTGCCGGTGCCGCCCAAAATGCCCACCGTAGCCCCGCTGGGAATGTGGATGTTCACATCCTTCAGCACCCACTCCGGGCTGGTTTCACTGTATTTGAAAAACACATGGTCAAAGTCGATGCTGCCGTCCTTCACGGCGGCGTCCGCCTTGGCGCTGTCGTCGGTGATGGCGGGCCGCTCATCCAAAACCTCCACGATCCGCTTGGCGCAGGCGATGGACCGGGTCATCATCATGAACATCATGGAAACCATCATCAAGGACATCAAGATCTGGGTGATATAGGTGAAGAAGGCGGTCAGGTCGCCCACCGGCAGCGTCCCGGCGTAGACCATTTTGCCGCCGAACCACATCACAGCAATGATGGTACTGTAGATAATCAGCATCATCACCGGCATGTTGATGACCACCATGCCGAAGGCCCGCATGGAGCTGTCCTTCAAGGCGTTGTTCCGCTTGGCGAACTTCTCCTCCTCGTGGTCCTCCCGGACGAAGGACTTCACCACCCGGATGCCGGTGAGGTTTTCCTGCACCACCAGGTTCAGGGCGTCCGTCCGCTCCTGCAGGGACCGGAACAGGGGCCCCGCCTTGGTGAGGATCAGGGCGATAAACACCAGCAGCAGGGGGATGGCCGCCAGAAACACATTGCTCAGCTGGCGGCTCAGCCGGATGGACAGCACCAGCGCCGCCACCAGCATCACCGGGGCCCGCACCAGCAGCCGCATCCCCATCATCAGCGTCATCTGCATATTGTTGACGTCATTGGTCAGCCGGGTCACAAGGGACGCGGTAGAGAACTTCTCGATGTTGGAAAAGGCAAAATTCTGAATGTGTTCATATTCTGCCCGCCGCAGCTCCGCGCCGAAACCCTGTCCGGCAACGGAGGAAGATGCCGCAGCCCCCAGTCCGAAGCACAGGGAGATGACAGCCATCCCCATCATGAGAAAGCCCTTTTGCAGAATGTAGTTCTGATTCGCCGTTTCAATGCCGATATTCACAATATCCGCCATCACCAGCGGGATCAGCAGTTCAAAAATAGCCTCGGCAGCGCTGCACAGAACGCCCACCGCGATCCATTTGGAATAGGGCCTTGCGTATGGCCCGAGTTTTTTCAGCATGTGGTTCGGTCCTCCTCTAAATTCTCGATAACGCGGTACAGAAGCAGCCGCAGCGCTTCAGTCTCCTCCAGCCGCAGTCCCTTGACCATGACCGCTTCCGCCTTCTGAAAGGCAGTCTGCACCAGACTGTTCAGTTCCCGGCCCTTCTCCGTGACTGTGACCTGCTTCTGCCGCTGGTCATTTTCATCCGCCGTGCGGCGGATCAGGCCCTTTTCCTCCATCCGGTCCAGAATACCGTTGGCAGTGGAGGGCCGCACCCGCAGATGCTCCACCACGTCCCTCTGGGGGGCTGTGTAGCCGTGGCTGCTGAGATACAGCAGCGTATGGGTCTGGGAGGGGGTCATGTCATACCGGGATAAGCGGGCGTCCATCCGCTCCCGAGCCAGATGGGCCGCGTGGCCCAACAAAGGCCCCAAAAAATCCGGTCCGCAAACTGGTTTCATATCAGTATCAGCTCCTTTGTATTTAGTGTCCTAATTTTTAGTATGCTAAATATTATCATATATTAAAACATTCGTCAACCCAATATTTCGCCTGTATTTTTGAACATTTTATGAACAGATTTATTCGCTTTGTTATTCTGTGAACAATTTATGAAGAATCGGCATCACCTGTTGACTTTTCCGGTTTCACACCGTATGATAAAGCCATAGAAGCAATCCCAACCAATTTCATTTTCCCTCTCTTTTCTCTATCTTACACGGAAAGACGGACGGCTTACGCCGTCCGTCTTTCTACGTATTTTCCCGCAAAAAACAACTGCCTGCACCGGTTCTCAAAACCCGGTACAGGCAGTTGTTTTTTATTGATCCAACGGTCTCAGCTCCGCGTGTTCACGGCTGCTCTGTTTCCGACGGCGCAGGTGCAGGGCTGGCTTCTTCCGATTCCGTCTGCGCGGACGCAGATTCCCCCGGTACTTTCCCCGCTACGCTGTGCGTCCGAAGATAGTCCAGCCAAAGCCGGCAGCCCACCCGATTCAGATGAACGCCATCGAAGCTCAACTCCTCCGGCAGACAGCCGTCCTCTCCGGTGAGGGCCTCCGCCACATCTACATAGGCGCAGCCGTTTTCCTCTGCCAGCTCCCGCCAAACCTGATTATAGGCCAAGATTCGCTGGTTATTGACATAGGAGCCTTTGGCATCCTGCTCCGCCGAGACCGGCAACAGAGACTGGATCACCAGTTCCGCGTCGGGATGGTCCGCCTTCAGTCGGCGAATCAGGTTTTCCGCATGGCCCCGGAAGATGTCCGTCCCCTTCCAGCCCAGTTCGTTGACGCCCAACATCAGGTAGATCTTTCCGCAGTCTGCGGCGGCCACGGCCTCTGCCAGAGAGACCTTTTTCCCATTTTCGCCCTTCCAGTTTTCCAGTTCCGTAGCGGAGGCCACTGTTTCTCCGGTAACGCAGAAATATGTGCCCCGGTCCAATCCGCTGTAAAGCCGGAAGCCATCAGTCCGGGAGTCCCCCACAAAAGCCACATCGTCAAAATAGCTGTCATCCACCGGCGCCGATTCCGCCACCGGCCCCCAGGGTTTCTCCGGGACAGGCTCTTCCTCCACAGGCCCCTCCGGCAATTCCGGTAATTCCGGTTCCGCGGGGATCACCGTTACGGACGGCTCCTCCTGTGCCGGCTCCTCCGGCGGGACCGCCGCCGTCTGGTGGGAATGTACCGCCAGCAGGCCAGCAGCCGCCAACAGCAGCACCGCAGCCAGCATCCAACCATGCGGATTTTTCCTCATACGCTTACCTGTCACGGACACATCCCCCCTTTCGTTCAGCGCTTGACATTATGTAAACGCAGTGTATCTCCTATTAGACACTTTTTACCGAAAAAAGTCGATACAATTTGGAAAAAATTCAATAACAATTTGGTGACAAATTTTTCACAATAAAGACATCAGCCCGGAAGCGGGACCGCCGTCCTGCCTCCGGGCCAATGGGTATTCTTCTATTCAGTCCCGCAAAGAGGGCGGATACACGCCGGACTCGTGGAGCTGCCGCAGGTCCTCCGCCACACGGGCCCGGTCCTCTCGGTAGGTCATACCGAACCACAAGTCCTTGGAATGGAGCACGGAAACGGTCATGCGTCCCGCCTTCAACTCCTCGCCCACCATCAGCGGCAGCAGGCACTCCGCCTTCACCGCGTCATCAGGCAGCCCCCGGAGGAAGTTCTCAAAATAGGTCCGCAGCGCCGGGAAGATCGAGGGCATGAAGCCCCAGAAGTTCATGGAGACCACCGTATCCGGGGCCAGGTCCGTGTCGGTGTCCAGATCCGTCAGGTGTCCATCGGGATAAAGCTGGACCTTCAGCGCCTCCTGAATGGTATCCAGCTTTCCGTCCTTGACCTTGCAGACGCCCCGGGACACGGTGCCGTGGAGACTGGCAGTGTTTTTCAGCAGATAGCCCACCATGGTTCCCTTGCCCTCGGCAGGCAGCTTGACCAATTCCTCATAAATCGTCCGGTAGGCGTCCACCCCGTAATAATCGTCGGCATTGATGACGCAGAAGGGGCCGTCCACCTCCGGCTCCGCGCACAGCAGGGCGTGGACCGTGCCGAAGGGCTTGGTGCGTCCCTCAGGAATGTGATAGAAGTCCGGTACGGAGGTATAGTCCTGATAGACGTAGGCCACCTGCACCGGCTGGCCCTTCGCCGTCTTTTTCTCCTTGAGATAGCCCACCAACTCGTCCATCATCTCCCGCATTTCCGGCTTGATGATGAACACCACCTTGTCAAAGCCGGCCCGCAGGGCATCGTGAATGGAATACTCCATCAGAATTTCGCCGTTGGGGCCGATGCCGTCCACCTGCTTGCTGCCGCCATACCGGGAACCGAGGCCTGCCGCCATGATCACCAAAGAAACAGCCATATTGCTTCTCCTTTATTTCTCTTGTCTATTCGATATCTGGCCCGGCGGCACTGCCGCCGTTCTATATTCCCCTCTACCATACCTTATTTTTTGAATTTTTGCAACGGTCTTGACAGGTTTGTTTTTCCGGTTATAATATGAAAACGATAATCATTTTCATATTGGAGGCAAGGATGGCTTATCAAACCAAACAGCAGCAGGCGGTACTGCGCTGTTTACAGCTGCGGGCGGAGGAATGTCTCTCCGCCGCCGATCTTTCTGAGGAACTGCGGCACGGCGGTCTCACCGTAGGGCTGGCAACCGTTTACCGCCAGCTGGACAAGCTGACCCAGCAAGGGTTGGTCCATAAGGTCACCACGGAGGAGGGGGCGCTCTACCAATACTGTCCCCAGGCCGGGCATCCCCATGACTGCTTTCTGCTGCGGTGTGAGGGCTGTGGGCGGATGGTCCATCTGGACTGCCGGCACTTGGAGGAGGTCTGCCGCCATCTGTCCTCCGAACACCACTTTCGCATTGACCCCCGCCGCACCGTGCTGACCGGGCTCTGCGACCACTGTCAGGAGGCAAAGCATGAAGGATAACGAACTGATCGTCTGCCGAGACGTTTCCCTCGGCTATGAGGGAAAATCGGTGCTTACCGATCTGGACCTTACGATTGCAAAGGGGGACTACCTCTGCGTGGTGGGAGACAACGGCTCCGGCAAATCCACCCTCATGCGGGGACTTTTAGGACTGATCCAACCACAGAGCGGCACCATTGAGCACGCCCCGGCACTGAAGCACGGAGCCATCGGCTACCTTCCCCAGCAGACCCGGGCCCAGCGGGATTTCCCCGCCACCGTGCTGGAGGTGGTGCTCTCCGGCTGCCTGAACCGTCAGGGGCTGCACTTTTTCTACACTCCGGCCCAGCGGTCCGAGGCCATGATGAACCTGGGCAAGCTGGGAATTCTGGAGCTGAAGGACGCCTGCTACCGGGATCTCTCTGGCGGGCAGCAGCAGCGGGTGCTATTGGCCCGCGCCCTGTGCGCCGCCAGCCAGCTTTTGATTTTGGATGAACCCATCACCGGTCTGGACCCCGCCGCCGCTCAGGACCTCTACAAAACGCTGGCCTACCTGAATCAAAAGGAGGGCATGGCCATCGTGATGGTGACTCACGATTTGAAGGCGGCGCTGAAAAGCGCCCGCACAGTACTGCACATCGGACGAAAGGGCCTCTTTACCGGCACGGCATCCGACTATCTGGCGAGTCCCCAGGGCCGCCGCTTCCGGGAGGAACTGGAATCATGAATATTTTACAGATGTTTTCTTACCCCTTTATGCAAAGGGCTTTGATTGCCGGTGTGCTGGTAAGCCTGTGCGCTGCCCTGTTAGGCGTTCCGCTGGTCCTGAAACGGTACTCCATGATCGGCGATGGCCTGAGCCACGTCTCCTTCGGTGCGCTGGCCATCGCCGTGGCGCTGGGAGTAACGCCGTTGTATTTTTCCATTCCTGTGGTCATTTTGGCGGCATTTTTCCTGCTTCGGATGGCCAGCCATCCCCACTGGAACAGCGACGCCGCCATCGCCGCCGTCAGCGCTTCGGCGCTGGCCATCGGTATTTTGGTGATCTCCCGCACCACCGGCATGACCACCGATGTGGACAACTATATGTTCGGCAGTGTGCTGGCCATGACAAAGGGAGACGTGGCCCTGTCCGTGGTGCTGTCGGTAACGGTGCTGGCGCTGTACCTGCTTTTTTACCACCAGATCTTCGCTGTCACCTTTGACGAGAGTTTTTCCCGGGCCACCGGGTTGAAGGTGGATGCCTGCAACACCTTGCTGGCCATCCTTACGGCCCTGACCATCGTGCTGGGAATGCGGATGATGGGCGCTATGCTCATCTCCTCGCTGGTGATCTTCCCGGCTCTGACCGCCATGCGGCTGTTCAAGAGCTTCCGTGGCGTGATCCTCTGCGCCGCCGTGACCTCCGTGGTGTGCTTCTGCGTGGGACTCACCATCTCCTTTGGCTTTTCTACCCCGGTGGGGGCAACGGTGGTGGCGGCGGACCTGACGGTTTTTCTGGCTGCCTGCCTGCTGGCCGCTCTCCGGCGGAAATGACGGTTCACTCCCCTTACCGGAGAACAGCCAAGCGGCTCCCGGTTTTAAAAAATCGAAAACTGATCCGGCGGGGCGAAGCAGCAGTTTCGCCCCGTCGGCTTTTTCCTGCTAAAAATCTGCGAAAAAATACCGTTTCTTTCTCTGTTTCTCACATTGACTTCCCCGGCCGCCGCGCATAAACTGAGGATTGCTTTTTATCGAGGTGATCGTTATGAATCTGATTGTAGAATTTTGTATCGTATTTCTCATCTGTATGGCAGGTGAATGGATCGCGGCGCTGTTGCCCTTTACGCTGCCCGCCAGTGTCATCAGCCTGATCCTGCTGTTGATCTTGCTGCTCAGCGGCGGGGTCAAGGAGCGGACGATCCAGGGGACCTCCCACTTTCTCATCGACAATATGGGGCTGTTTTTCATTCCCTCCGTGGTGGGAACTCTGGAATATCTGGACGTGCTGAAGCTGCAGTTTGTCCCCTTTCTGGTGGTCTCCCTTGTCAGCACACCGCTGGTGTACGCGGCAACAGCCTGGAGCGTCCGGCTGCTGATGAAGCTGTTTTATGCAAAGGAGGCGTCCCATGATTGATACGCTGACTTCCACGCCCTTTTTCGGTCTCGGCGTGACGCTGCTCTGCTGGTATCTGGCCGTCCGGTTCCAGAAGCGGACGGGGCTTCTGATCTGCAATCCGGTGCTGGTGGCCAGTCTGCTGGTCATCGGGATCATGCTGCTGTTCCACATCCCTCTGGACAACTACAACGCCGGCGGCAGCATTATCAAACTGCTGCTGGCTCCCGCCACCGCCGTTCTGGCTCTGAACATCTACCAGCAGCGGGCCATTCTGAAGCGGAACTTCTGGCCGGTGGTGCTGGGCTGCTTTGTGGGTAGTCTCGTGAGCATGCTATTGGTACAGGTGCTCTGCCGCCTGTTTCAAGCGGAGGCCTCCCTGCTGAATTCTCTGCTGCCCAAAAGTGTCACAACGGCCATCGCCGTCAGCATTGCGGAGAGCAGCGGCGGTCTTCCGGCTCTGACTGCGGCGTCGGTCATTATCACCGGGATCGAGGGCGCTATGCTGGCCCCGCTGTTTGCCAAGGTGTTCCATGTCACCGATCCGGTGGTGGAGGGCGTGGCCATCGGCGCGTGCAGCCATGCGGTGGGCACCAGCAAGGCGCTGGAGATCGGTCCTCTTCAGGGCGCCATGAGCTCCATCGCTCTATGTGTCTGCGGCATCATCACCTCCATTCTGGCCATGTTCTTTACCGCGTAAAGCAGGGCGGAACTTCTTTTCAGAAGTTCCGCTCTGTTTTTTTGCTTTCGTGCGGAACCAAACCGCTCTTTTTCCCGTCTATACAGATAGAATGGGGTCAACCCCTCGGTTTATTGAACAGAAAGGAGTTCTTCTTTATGAAACGGTTTTTCGCAGCGCTTCTGACGCTGGCCTGCATGCTGAGCCTGTCGGCCTGTCGGGAGGAACAGGCCGCCGCCAAGCCGGTGATCTACCTCTATCCGGAGGAGGAGACTGCTGTCACGGTAAAGCTGGACTACGCCGGAGCATTGACCTGCACCTATCCTGCCTACGGCGACGGCTGGGCAGTGACTGCCTGCCCAGACGGGACTCTGACAGACGATGCCGGACAGACTTATAACTATCTCTACTGGGAGGGCGCGGATACCATAGATTACGACTTCTCTCAGGGCTTCTGCGTGGCAGGAACCAACACCGCTGCCTTTTTGGAGGATGCGCTGGCCCAGTTGGGCCTCACCCGGCGGGAGGCCAACGAGTTCATCGTCTACTGGCTGCCCCAGATGCAGGAGAATCCCTATAATCTCATCGCCTTCCAGTCGGACCGCTATACGCAGGCGGCAAAGCTGACCATCGACCCGCCCCCGGATACCCTGCTGCGGGTATTCATGGCCTGGAAGCCCTTGGACAAGTTCATGGAGATCCCCGCCCAGAGCCTTACCGCTCCGGAGCGCACCGGCTTCACGGCGGTGGAGTGGGGCGGCTGCCGGGTGCGTTGACTGTTTTTCGGCGGTTCCGGGGATTTTTCTCCGGAACTTGCCGGAAATTGTGAAAAATCAGCGTGATTTTTTCAAAAAAGTCCGGAAACGCCCTTGCAATTTATCATAAAGTGTGCTATCTTAATACATATTAAAGGAGTGTAAGTTGTGAGTGGACCGCAAGGTCCGCTCTTTTTTGTGGCATCCGCACTCCGCTGCAAATGAAAAACCGAAAGGAGAATCCCATGGAAAAGGTCACCGATCTCACCGCCCGTCTGGCGGCACCCATCGTGGAAGAACAGGGCTGCTCCCTGTGGGACGTGGAATATGTGAAGGAGGCCGGCACCTGGTACCTCCGGGTCCTCATTGACAAGGAGGGTGGCGTGGATATTCTGGACTGCGAGAATATCTCCCGTACCCTCAGTGATCTGCTGGACGAGGCCGACCCCATTGAGGGCAGCTATACCCTTGAGGTAGGCTCCGCCGGTGCCGAGCGGGTGCTGAAGCGTCCCGCCGACTTCCAGCGGTATCTGAACAGCCCCGTGCTGGTGAAGCTCTACAAGCCGGTGGACGGCCGCAAGGAATTCCCCGGCACCCTGACCGCCTACAACGAGGCCGACGGTTCTCTCACCGTGGACCTCAACGGCACTGCCTATACCTTCGGCAAGAAGGATGTGGCCCTGTGCCGCCTGCGGGTGGAATTTTAATCTGTTATCCCTGTCTCAAAAAAAGACGTATAAAGTAAAAAGGAGAATCGCAATGAAAGGCAAGAAAAAGGTGAAGGAACCCGCGGGTATGAACATCCCGGAGATCTTCGCAGCTCTGGCTATGCTGGAAAAGGAACGGGGCATCCCCCAGACCTTCATGATGGATAAGATCATCCAGGCTGTCACCACCGCCTACAAGCGGGACCACAAGGACGTGGAGAACGTCATTGTGGACGTGGACGAGGAGCACCAGCGGCTGAAAATGTACGTGCAGAAGAACGTGGTGGCGGAGGAGGACTATGTGGACCCCTTCAACGAGATCCCTGTTGAAGATGCCAAGGCCATTTCCGCCAGATACGAGATCGGCGACGTGGTGAACATCCCCGTGGACAACACGGAGTTTGGCCGCATCGCTGCCGGCAACGGCAAGCAGGTCATCATTCAGGGCCTCCGGGAGGCCGAGCGCGGCATGGTATATGACGAGTTCAACTCCAAGCAGCACGAGATCCTCACCGGCGTGGTGACCCGGATCGACCCCCGCACCAACGCCGTGTCCCTGCGGATCGGCACCGGCACGGAGTCCACTGAGGCCCTGCTGCTCTCCGGCGAGCAGGTCCCCGGCGAGGAACTGGTGGAGGGCCAGCACGTGAAGGTGTATGTGGTGGATGTCCGCCGCTCCACCCGCGGCCCTCAGATTCTCATTTCCCGGACCCATCCCGGCCTGGTCAAGCGCCTGTTCGAGCTGGAAGTCCCCGAGATCTATGACGGCACCGTGGAGGTAAAGTCCATCGCCCGGGAAGCCGGCAGCCGCACCAAGATGGCCGTCTGGTCTGCTGACGAGAACGTGGACCCCATCGGTGCCTGCGTGGGTCCCAAGGGCCAGCGTGTCGCCGCCATCGTGGATGAACTCCGCGGTGAGAAGATCGACATTATCAAGTGGAGCGAGGACCCCGCCCAGTTCATCGCCGCTGCTCTGGCGCCCTCCGACGTGGTGGACGTCATGATGGCGGAAGAGGGCAAGGCCTGCCGCGTCATCGTGCCTGACGATCAGCTGTCTCTGGCCATCGGCAAGGAGGGCCAGAACGCTCGCCTGGCCGCCCGTCTCACCGGCTATAAGATCGATATCAAGCCGGAGAGCTATCAGGGTGAGGACGATAAGGAGATCGTGGACGAGGAACCCGTCCAGTGACACAGTTGAGTTTCTTTCTCTGCGGCGTGGCTGCGGGTATCGCAGTGCTGTACCTGCGGCGCAGCAGAAGAAACAGAAGGAGATAAAGCCCGGCGCGGTCCGCCGCGCCATGTGTAAGGGAGGGCTGTCTGAATGCAGAAAGTGAAAAAGATCCCCCAGCGGCAATGTGTGGGCTGCCGGGAGATGAAGGATAAAAAAAGCCTGCTGCGGGTGGTCAAATCCCCGGAGGGCGTTGTGAGTCTGGATTTTGTGGGCAAAAAGCCCGGTCGTGGCGCCTATGTGTGCCACGATGTGGAATGTCTGAAAAAAGCCCGGAAATCCAGAGCGCTGGAACGTGCTTTCAGCACAGCCATCCCCCCGGAGGTCTATGACGCCATGGAAGCGGAATTGGAGGGACACAATGAACAGGAATGAACAGTTTCTCTCCCTCATTGGCCTGTGCCTCCGGGGCCGGAACCTGGAAGTAGGCGAAGAACCGGTGGAAGCTGTGGCCCGCGCCAGAGACGCACGGGTGCTCCTGCTGGCGTCTGATGCGGCGGACAATACCGCCCGCCGGGTGCAGCACTTTGCGGAAGCCGGTCAGTGTGTGTGGCTGCGGATCCCCTTTACCAAGCAGGAACTGGGGCAGGCCACCGGCCGTGGCTCCGCCGCCGTGGTCGCTATTACAGACATCGGCCTCGCAGTCGCCGTGGTCCGCCGCCTGGCGGAGATGGACCCGGAGAAATATGACGAAGATCTTGCCAAGCTGGAACTAAAGGCCAAGCGTGCCGCAGAGCGAAAAAGTGAAGCCGCCCAGCACGAAAAGAACCTGCGTCGGGGCATCAAGCGCCCCAAAAAGCAGGAAGTGCCCGATGCGAAAGAGGTCAGACCCGCAGGCGTCTCCAGTAAGGCATCCGGTGAGAAGCAGCGCCGCAGCGCAGGAGTGTCCGACAAGCGCGCAGAAAAGGCCGGTCCCCGCAGAACCGCCGAAAACGGCGGAGCGGCAAAATCCTTTACCAAGGATGACCGCACCGGCAGGCCCTTCCGCAAGAGCGGGTCCCGCCCTTCCAAAAGCAACCGCCCCAAACCCAAGGGGAGGCCGAATCCATACGCCCACAGCCGCCCGGTGAAAAAGGGCAAAGGCTCCTTCCGCAAGAAGGAAAGCTGATACGCTGTCGGTGTTTTCATAGATGAACGAGCCCAGCCCCCGGGTTGGAGAGTGTAAGAGGTGTTTTGATTGGCTATTGAAAAATATAGAGTAAGAGATGTGGCGCGGGACTTCGGTATGCCCGCCAAGGTCATCACAGAAATTCTGGATAAGTATGCCACTGCGCCCAAGAGCAATATGCAGGCGCTGGAGGACCATGAGCTGTCCATCGTATTTGAGCATTTGACCCAGAACAACCAGATTTCCAATATTGCTGCCATTTATGCTGACGAGCCTAAGAAGCCGGAAGCCCCCAAGGTTGAAGCGCCTAAGGCCGAGGCTCCCAAGGCTCAGCCCGCCGCAGCGCAGCAGACCGCGAAGCCGGCACAGCAGCCCCAGCAGCGTCCTGCCCAGCAGGGACAGCAGAAGCCCGCACAGGCCCAGCCTCAGCAGAAGCCGGTCCAGCAGGTCCAGCGGCCCGCGCAGCAGCAGGCAGTCCCCCAGCAGAAGTCTAACAAGTCCACAGCCACCGCTCAGCCCACCACCCGTGTGCCTGAGAAAAAGCTGGTGGATACCCGCAAGGGCGGCGACGTGAACCTGGCCAAGTATGACCAGCGTCTGGAAGAGCTGGGCGGTCAGCGGGGCGAGCGCATGGCCCAGAAGGGCGGCAAGGAGAAGTTCCGCAACAACAAGGGCCGTCAGGGCGGTCAGGTCTTTTCCAACAAGCGCCGTCAGGACGAGGCCGAGAAGATGCGCAAGCTGCAGCTTGAGATCGCTAAGAAGGCCCCCGTCAAGGTCCAGATCCCCGATGAGATCAGCGTGGGTGAGCTGGCCAGCCGCATGAAGAAGACCGGCGCAGAGGTAGTCAAGTGCCTGATGAAAAACGGCGTCATGGCCTCTCTGAGCCAGATGATCGACTTCGATACCGCCTCCTTCGTGGCCGAGGAGCTTGGCTGCAAGGTGGAAAAGGAAGTGGTTGTCACCATCGAGGAGAAGCTCATTGACACCACTGAGGACCGTCCCGAGGATCTGGTCCCCCGTGCTCCCGTGGTGGTGGTCATGGGCCACGTTGACCACGGCAAGACTTCCCTGCTGGATACCATCCGGAACACCTCCGTGGCTTCCGGCGAGGCCGGCGGCATCACCCAGCACATCGGCGCGTATCAGGCGCAGATCAACGGCAAGCCCATCACCTTCCTGGATACTCCGGGCCATGAGGCTTTCACCTCCATGCGTGCCCGCGGCGCCATGGTGACGGACATCGCCATTTTGATGGTGGCTGCGGATGACGGCATCATGCCCCAGACCGTGGAATCCATCAACCACGCCAAGGCCGCCAATATTCCCATTATCGTGGCCGTCAATAAGATTGATAAGGAAAATGCCAACCCCGACCGGGTCATGCAGCAGCTGACGGAATACGGTCTGGTGCCCGAGGAGTGGGGCGGCGAGACCATCGTGTGCAAGATCTCCGCCAAGAAGCACATCGGTATTGAGAACCTGCTGGAAAACCTGGCTCTGCTGGCAGAGGTCCAGGAACTGAAGGCCAACCCCAACCGGGCCGGTCAGGGCACCGTTATCGAGGCCCGTCTGGACAAGGGCCGGGGTCCTGTGGCCACTTTGCTGGTGCAGAACGGCACTCTGAAGCAGGGCGACATCATCATCGCCGGCACCTCCGTGGGCCGTGTCCGCACCATGCTGGATTACCGGGGCAACCGCCTCACCGAGGCCGGTCCCTCCGTCCCCGTGGAGATTGCGGGCCTGTCCGAGGCTCCCGTGGCCGGTGCGCCCTTCTTCGCCGTGGCTGACGAGCGTATGGCCCGCGAGCTGGTGGAGCAGCGCAAGGCAGAGGAGCGCGCTAAGGCCGCCGCACCCGTGCAGAAGGTCTCTCTGGAGAACCTGTTCGACCAGATCAAGTCCGGCGAGCGCAAGGAGCTGGCTCTGATCGTCAAGGCCGATGTTCAGGGCAGCGTGGAGGCTGTGAAGGCCTCTCTGGAGAAGCTCTCCAACGATGAGGTCAATGTCCGGGTCATCCACGGCGCTGTGGGTGCGATCAACGAGTCCGATGTGACGCTGGCCGCCGCGTCCAACGCTATCATCGTGGGCTTCAACGTCCGGCCGGATTCCGCCGCCCGTGAAAGCGCCGCCCGTCAGAACGTGGATATGCGGATGTACCGCGTGATCTATGACGCCATCGACGAGATCGAAACCGCTATGAAGGGTATGCTGGCTCCCAAGTACCGGGAAGTGGTCCTTGGCCACGCCGAGGTCCGGGAGACCTACAAGGTCTCCTCCGTGGGTACCGTGGCCGGCTGCTACGTGCAGGACGGCTGCCTGCGCCGGGATTGCTCCGTCCGTGTGGTCCGGGATGGCATCGTGGTCCACGAGGGCGTCCTCGGCTCCCTGCAGCGGTTCAAGGACTCCGTCAAGGAGGTCAAGGAGCGCTTTGAGTGCGGCCTGACCGTGGAGAAGTTCAACGACATCAAGCTGGGCGACATCATCGAGGGCTACACCATGGAGGAGATCCCCCGCTAAACCCTCTCAAAAAATCTGTTCCAACTGACCCCGGGCGGCGGCTATGCCGCCGCCCGGTTTTCATCTCCCACTATCAGAAAGGAGAATTTTTATGGCATCTAACCGTATCGGACGCATCAATGAGGAGATCCAGCGGGAGCTGGCAGACCAGCTTCGCCGTCTGAAAGATCCCCGCGTCTCTCAGGTAGGCATGGTCTCCATCACCCGTGTGGACACCACCGGAGACCTGCGCTATTCCAAAATTTATGTCAGTGTTCTGGATAAGAATCAGGAAAAGGACGTCTTGAAGGGACTGAAGTCCGCCTCCGGCTTCCTGCGCCGGGAGCTGGGCCACGCCTTGCAGCTTCGCTACACCCCGGAGCTTCAGTTCATCGCTGACGATTCCATCGCCTACGGTGCGCACATTCTGGAGGTCCTCCGGGATCCGGAGAAGGTAAAGCCGGTGAACCCCGACAATGACGCCGTTTTACCGGAGGAGGAATAAGGGATGCTGACCGTTTCCGAGGCCGCCGCGCTGCTGCGCTCCTTTGACCGCATCCTGATCCTGACCCATATCCGGCCCGACGGTGATACCGTTGGCTGTGCTGCGGGGCTGTGCGCCGCGCTGCGGACCATGGGCAAGACCGCTTACCTGCTGCCCAATCCCGGGTTGACGGAGAATACCGCCCCCTATTTTACCCCTTACAGCGCTCCAGCGGACTTCGTGCCGGAAAAAGTGGTATCTACGGACATCGCCACGGTGGGACTGTTCCCCGACAATGCCAAGTCTTACGCGGATAAGGTGGATCTGGCAATCGACCACCACCCCTCCTTTGAGGGCTTCGGCAAGGCCAACATCGTCCGTCCGGAGGCCGCCGCCTGCGGCGAGCTGATCTTGGACATTGTCCGGGAGCTGACGCCCCTGACGCCGGAGATCGCTTTGCCGCTGTATGTGGCCATCTCCACGGACACCGGCGGCTTCATCTACTCCAACGTCACCGCCGCCACTCACCGGGCCGCAGCGGAGCTGATGGACACCGGCATTGACTACCGCGCCGTCAACAAGCTGTTCTTCCAGACGAAATCCCGCGTGCGGATGCAGCTGGAGGCCGCCATGCTGGCAGAGGCAAAATTTTATGACAACAACCGGACGGCGGTGCTGTCTGTTCCCCAGTCTCTGCTGGAAAAATTCCACGCCACGGAGAGCGATGCGGAGGACCTCTCCGCTTTAGGCCCCCAGATCCAGGGGGTGGACTGCGCCGTGACCATGCGGGAGCTGGGAGACGGCGTTTGGAAGTTCTCTCTCCGTACCGGCAAGCGGGTCAACGCTACGGAGGTCTGCCGTCTGTTGGGCGGCGGCGGCCACGCTCGGGCTGCCGGAGCCACGCTGGAGGGCGTTACCCAGGCGGAGGCAGAAGGAAAAATGCTGGACGCCATCGCCCGGATCGTCCCGGATTTCAAGAAATGAGGAACCGCCTATGGCCAGCGGCATTGTAATAATCGATAAACCCTCCGGCTGGACCAGCATGGATGTCTGCGCCAAGATCCGGGGGATTCTGAAAGAAAAGCGGGTGGGCCACGGCGGTACGTTAGACCCTATGGCCACCGGCGTCCTGCCGGTGTTTGTGGGACAGGCTACCCGTGCCGTGGAGTTCGCGGAAAACGGCGAAAAAGAGTATATCGCCGGTCTGCGGCTGGGGCTGGTCACCAACACCCAGGATACATCCGGGGAAACGCTGGAGACCCATCCCGTCACTGTGGACCGGGCGGCGTTGGAAGCCGTCCTCCCCCGCTTCACCGGCCCTATCGCGCAGATCCCGCCCATGTATTCCGCCATCAAGATCAACGGCCAAAAGCTCTATGATCTGGCCCGAAAGGGCAAGGAGGTAGAGCGGAAGCCCCGCAATATCACCATTTTTGAGTTAGAGCTATTGGAACAGGTCAGCGAGACGGACTATCTGCTCCGCTGCCGCTGCTCCAAGGGAACCTACCTGCGGACGCTGTGCCATGACATCGGGCAAGCGCTGGGCTGCGGCGGCACTATGTTCAGTCTCTGCCGCACCATGGCCGCTGGGTACACGCTGGTAGAAGCGGTCTCCCTTGAGGACGTACAGGCCCAAGGAGAAGCTCTGCTGCGGCCTGTGGAGTCCATGTTCACGGCCTATCCCCTTTACACCCTGCCCTCTCCCGGCAAGGAAGTCCGGGTCCGCAACGGCAACCCCATTACGGTGCCGGAGCTGGCGGACGGCACCTATCGGGTCCATGGCAAAAACGGTGAATTTCTCTGTCTTTCCCGTGCCGAAAACGGCACGCTGACATCTATCAAGAACTTTTTTGGAGCATAAAACCATGTCCATTCAACCAAAAGTCATTGCTCTGGGCTTTTTCGACGGGGTCCATCTGGGCCACGGCGCCTTGCTGCGCCGTACCGTGGAGGAAGCCAAGCGCCGGGGCGTCCGCTCTGCGGTGTTCACCTGGGCGCAGCCGCCGAAGGAGGTAGTCACCGGCGTACCGGTGCCCCTCATCAACTCCCCGGAGGACCGGGCCTGGCTGGCCAAAAGTCTCTACGACATCGACGATGTCATCATGGTCCCCTTTAACAAGGAGATGATGACTACCTCCTGGGAGGATTTCGTAACGGAAATTCTCATCAAGCGGTATCACGCCGTCCATCTGGTGGCCGGTCATGACCACCGCTTCGGCCACAAGAACCAAGGCACTCCGGAACTGCTGAAAAGCAAGTGCGCCGAGTTGGGTCTTGGCTGCGACATTATCCCGGAGGTCACGGTCGGCGGCATCACCGTCAGCTCCACCTACATCCGCCGTCTGGTAAGCCTTGGACAGGTGGAGCGGGCCATGGAGTATCTGGGCCATCCCCATATCCTGACCCAGACGGTGCGGCACGGCCGCCGCATCGGCCACACCATCGGCATCCCCACGGTGAATCTGGTGCCGCCCCCTCATGTACTGGTGCCGGGAGACGGCGTTTATATCGCCCGTGTCTGCCTTATGGACGGCAGCAGCTATGCCGCCGTTACCAACGTGGGCACCCGGCCCACCGTCAACAACGGCAGCGACCTGACGGTGGAATCCTGGATGCTGGATTTTGACGGGGATCTCTACGGCCAGTCCATCCGGGTGGAATTCTACAAGCGGCTCCGGGATGAGATCCGCTTCGACTCTCTGGACGCTCTGAAAGCGGAGATCCAGCGGAACGCCGATGATGCCCGAACCTATTTTGCCAACAAGGCTTGATTTGCTTATGATTTCAGCAGCACATACAAAAAGAATCCGCTTTGACATCATGTCAAAGCGGATTCTTTTTGCATGCAGGCTTTACCGGACTGCCAGCCGTCCCCGCAGGGCAGGGATCCGGGGCATGACCTCCAGCAGGAGCAGTCCCAGCACACAGCAGGCGATGGCCTCGCCGATGCCCACCGTCAGGGCGTTGTAGGCGAACAGGGCGGGAAACTGGGCGGAGAAGCCGCCTTCGTACCATGCGATCATTGCACCGATGATGACGGCATTGCAGATCACCGGCGGCAGGGTCGCCAAAAACTTGTTGGGCATCTTCGCCGTCCACAGCGCTGCCAGCAGCGTGGCCATGGAGCCGAAAATGATATCCAGCGGACCCACGGTACTCATCAAATTTGTCACCAGACACCCCACAAACAGGCCGGGGACCGCCTCCGGCAGGAAAAAGGGCAGCACCGTCAGTGCTTCAGAAAAGCGGCACTGGATGGGGCCGTAGGTCAGGCCGAAAACCGAGGACAACAGGGACATCACCGTGTAAAGTGCGGCGATGATGGCAGCAGTAGCGATCTGCCGGGTAGACCATTTGGACATAAAAAAACCTCCATTTTTTTGTTTAGAGAACGGCGGGCCTATGTTGGCTTGCCGAACGAACGCCCGGTCAAAGGCGCTTGGACAGGGAGATGGCACCTGTCGAAAAGGCAGTATAGCATAGTTCAAACAAAAAAGCAATGCCTTGCGGCATTGCTTTTTCTGCATTTCCGTTTACGCGGTTTATTCGTCGAGCATTTCCAGCCAGATCTGGTCTCTGTCGGTGTCCTCTGTTTCCAGTGTCACACCCCGGTCGGCCAGCTTCGCCGCCAAGTCCTCAAACTCCTGCCGGGTCAGCAGATACCGGCACACACCCGGCTTTACCTCGGTGGGTTCCCGGTCATCCAGCAGCTCGCCCAGATCCGATTTGCTGACCGTCACCGTGGGGAGGTCATCCTGAGCGGAGGAACCGTCGGTCATAGCTGCCGTGCTGTCATTCTCCATAGTGGTCTGATCCGGCGGCAGAGCGCAGGCATAATACGCATCCGTCTTTTTACTTTCCGTGTTCGTATCGGCAAAGCTGTCCGAGCCGTTGTCCCCGCCAGCGGCGGTCAGGCACCGTTCCTCGGGAGCACTTTCCGCTGCGGCGGCCTCCATCGGGGCCGTATCACAGGCAGCGGAGGTATTGCTGCTGCCGCTGATGCTGCCCAACGTGCCGTGCTGCATCAGTACGATCACCGCCAGACACGCGGCAGCCGCCGCCAGCTTGCCCCAGGGCTGCCGCTTCTTAGGCCGGGACTGAGGCGTTTCCGCCACAGCCTTCATCACCGTTTCCACAAAATCTGCCGGCAGCTCCGCATCGTCCTCCGTGGGGAAGGACGCCCGGATCGCCAGCGCGTCATCCACATAGGCCCGGCACTCCGGGCACTCGTCCAGATGGGACTGGACGGAAATCATTTCTTCACTGGTCAGCTCGCCGTTCACAAAGGCGTCCAGCAGGGCGGTGTTTTCATGGATATTCATTTCACAGCCCCCTTTCTGTTTTGTTAGACGCAGCGGACGATAAAAAGTTCCCCTGTTTCAGCAAAAATTCCCGTAATTGCCGCCGTCCCCTGTTGATCCGGGATTTTACCGTCCCCAGATCCAGCGATAAAACGTCGGCGATCTCATCGTAGCTTAGCTGCTGGATCTCCCGCAGGATCAGCACCTCCCGGTGCTCCGGGGACAGCGTTTGCAGTCCCGCCTCGATCTGCCGGCGCAGCTCCTGCTGCTCCACCGCCTTCTCCGGCGTGGGGGTGGGGTCCGGCACCTCGGCGCTGACGGTCTCGTCGTCCAGGGACGGTCCCTGATGGCGGTTTTCCTTCCGCAGAAGATCCACGCAGGCGTTGGAGGTCAGCCGATAGAGCCATGTGGCAAAGGCGGAATCCCCCCGGAAAAAGGGCAGGCCCTGCCACGCGGCGAGGAATGCCTCCTGCGCCGCCTCCTCCGCCAGTTCCGGCGTGGGGCACATCCGCACCGCAAGGGCGAACACCCGCTTCTGGTACTGCTGCACCAGCTCTCCGAAGGCCGCCTGATCGCCGTTCCGGGCCGCTTGTATCAAGTTGTGTTCCTGATCGTTCATGGCCCCTCCTAATCCCGCAGATCCCGTTGGATGCCTTTCGTAATGCGGTCAACATCCTCCAGGGTATTCATCTGTACGATCTGTTCCTTATAGTAATTGGCATGGGGAATCCCCTTGAGATACCAGCAATACTGCTTCCGGGCCTCCAGCACCGCCACCCGCTCGCCCTTGTAGCTTGCAGCCATGCGGATCTGCCGCACGGCGGTCTCGCACCGCTCCGCCAGCGGCGGCAGCGGAGGCACCGGCTGTCCCTCCAGCACGGCTTTGGCCTGCTGGAAGATCCAGGGATTTCCGAAGCAGCCCCGGCCGATCATGGCCATGTCCGCTCCGGTGTGGAGCAGAATACGCTCTGCGTCCTCTGGCTTCCAGATGTCGCCGTTGGCGATGACGGGGATGGACACAGCCTCCTTCACCGCCCGGATGCAGTTCCAGTCGGCGGTGCCGCCGTAGACCTGCGCCCGGGTGCGGCCATGGACCGCTACGGCGGCCGCTCCCGCCTGCTCCAGAGTCTGAGCAAACTCCACGCAGTTGCAGTGACCCAGATCCCAGCCCCGGCGGAACTTGGCCGTGACCGGCACACCGGGCAGGGCCTTCACCACCGCCTCCACGATGCGTCCCGCCAGCTCCGGGTCCTTCATCAGTGCCGCGCCGTCACCGTTGTTGACGATCTTCCCCATGGGACAGCCCATGTTGATATCTAAAATATCCGCTCCGGTGTGTTCCATGGCGATCTGGGCGGCCTCCGCCATACAGACGGGGTCGCTGCCGAAGATCTGCACAGCGGCGGGATGCTCTCCGGAAAACTGGGTCAGCAGGGAAAAGGTCTTTTTGTCATGGTAGCACAGAGCCTTGGATGAGATCAGCTCCGTGATGGTATAGCCCGCTCCCAGCTCGGAACAGATCTGCCGGAAAGCGGCATCCGTCACCCCCGCCATAGGAGCCAGCGCTAATTTTGAAGAGATCTCCACAGTTCCGATGCGCATGACGCACACCCCTTTCCACAGCACATTGATTTTAATAGTTTAGCGGAATTTCGGCAAAAATGCAAGGATAACAGAAATTGCGTCCCCCGATCCTGTTTGCGACGCTTTTCTTCCCGGACAGGCTGTAAACTGGGGCTATAACCTTCCGTTTACACAAAAGGAGGAATCCTTCATGGAGTATGGTTCTATGAGCATCCAACGGCTCCAGTCCGGCCGATGGCTGAACTGGGGCATCCGCTTTTTCCTGACGGCGGCCCTCACCGCCAGCCAGACCGCCGGCGGCTATGCCCCCTTTGCCTTGGGCTGCATAGCGGCAGCCGGACCGGGGGCAGACGGGGCAGCGGCGCTGCTGGGCGGCGTGACGGGGGCGCTGCTGTTTCTGGACTTTCAGCAGGTCCTGGCTTTGGCCGCCGTAGGCATTTTGATCCTGACTGCCGCCACGGCGTTCCGGGACACTGCCTTTCTGCAAAAGCCCTGGGTGCTGCCGGTGCTGGCGGCCGGGATGGTACTGGCGGTAGGCGGTATTTATGTGCTGCAATCCTTAGACCCGCTGAGCCACGCCGCCCCCTGTGCCGCAGCATCGGCCCTGACGGGCGTTTCCGCCCTCTTCTTCACCCGGCTGTTCCAGCCGGAGGAGGATCGGCTGGCCCCGGAGGGGCTGCTGTTTTTAGGGGCGGCCCTGACGCTGGCTTTAGGAGACCTGACCATCTTGAATGTCTCCGTGGGCCGGGTCCTGCTGTGCGCCCTGCTGGCCTACACTGCCTATGATCAAGGTCCCATGACCGGCGTGACGGCGGGGCTGGGACTGGGACTCATCACGGATCTCTCTGCCGGAACCAGCGGGCCGTTCACCGCCGCCTACGGCGTGGCGGGACTGTGCGCCGCGAAATGCAGACGGCGAAGTATGGCGGCGCTTGCCTTCTTTTCCGGAGCAGCAGCGGCCATGCTGACCTCCCGGGAGGAGTTGGCCCAGACGCTTCTTCTGGAAACGGTGGCCGGTTCCCTGCTGTTTCTGGCTCTGCCCCGGCGGATCTTCGGTGGAAAGCGGCTTCTGCGGGAAGCGGCCCCGGACACCACCCAGCGCACGGCCCTGAAAACCCATCTCAACCGGGCGGCGGAGGCGCTCCGGGAGCTATATGACAGCATGAGCCGCACCCCGCCGCCACAAGAGGAGAATCCCGCCGTCATCTTCGACCGGGCGGCGGAAAAGGTATGCCGGGGGTGCGCGTTGTGCGAACTGTGTTGGCAAAAGGATTACACCGCCACCTTCAACGCCCTCAATGACGCTACTCCCTACCTCCTTGAACGGGGCAAGGCCAAGGCCAAGGACTTCCCCGTTCACTTTGCCGACCGCTGCATCCATCTGTCAGAATTACTGCAGGCCATCAATGGGGAGTTGTCGGCCTTTCTGCTGCGGAAGCAGTACCGCCGCCAGCTGGAAGAAACACGCCGCAGCGCCAAGGGGCAATACGCCCAGATGTCGGACCTGCTGACGGCGGCGGCCGCCGGTCTCAGCGGGGCGGCCCCCGCTTTTGGAGAGATCCCCGCCTGCGTTATCGGCGCGGCTTTGCGGCCCAAGGAGGGGGAAATGGTCTGCGGCGACACCATGGAGGCCTTCCGCACGGACAGCGGTCTCTGGTGCCTGCTGCTGGCGGACGGTATGGGCAGCGGGGACGCCGCCCGGCGGGAGTCCTCCCTCACCTGCCGACTGCTGCGGCAATTTTTGGAGGCGGATATCCAGCCGGAGGCTGCCCTCACCACCCTGAATTCCGCTATGGCCCTCCGGGGTGCGGAGACCGGCAGCTTTACCACGGTGGATCTGTGCGTTTTGAAAGGCTCGGAGGCCACCTTCTATAAGTTCGGTGCCGCCCCCAGCTATCTGAAAAAGAACGGCGCCGTCCGCCGGATCACCGGCAGCAGCCTGCCGGTGGGACTGCGGGGCACTCCTGCCGCACCGGATATAACCACCGTGACGCTGGAGCCCGGCAGCTTCGCCGTGATGATCAGCGACGGCGTGGCAGACCCCAGCCGTGACGAATGGCTCCAAGACCTGCTGGCGGGCTGGGGTGGGGACGATCCCCAGACGCTGGCCAATCTGATCCTCTCTGAAAGTATCCGCCGGGAGCGGCTGCAGGATGACTGCGCCGTGCAGGTGCTCTACCGCTTGCCGGAGTCGGAGCAGCCGGTATGAGGAAAATTTTCAAAAAGCCGCTGTTGGTTGGTATAGACTTCCCTCCTTTGCGGGAAAATGGAAACAGATCAACTGAGGAGGACAAGGCTCATGGTAAAAGGCATTTCCCGGCGGGTCGTGGTGGTAGACGCGCCGGAGCATCGTTTTTTTGAACAGGCCATCTTCATCGTCCGCAATGACGCGGCAGGAGAGGGGATCACCTCCCGGGAGCTGGTGGAGGAAGCCCGACGGGTGGCCCACAATTACGCGTCCAGCGGGACCAGCCGCTTTTCCAACCGGTGGCGGACCCTGAACCCCATCGTATACACCCTGATCGGCGCCGGGACCATCGGCCTTACTTGGCTCATTGCGGCGCTGGCCTGAAAAAAGCACGTTCTCTCTCAAAAAAGAGAACGTGCTTCTTTTAAGTTTATCTGTGCAGCTTGGCCTTCAGCTTCGCCTTGGCCTCCGGAGACAGCAGCTTTCCCGCCGCCCGCACCGGCAGACTGGGAAGCCGGAAAAACTGTCTGCGGACCTCCTCAAAAGGCTCTACCGCATAGCTGGCGAAGAAGGATGCCCGGTCCGCCGCCGGGCCGATGGGCCGCGCCAGCCGGGGATTTCCCGCCACGGCCCGCTCCACCGGGAAGGGCTGGCAGTTCAGCTTGAGTTGGTCGAAGAGGTAGCTGCCGTGGGGCGTGTTCACCAGCAGCAGGCTGACGCCCGCGTGCTGCTGCTCCGGAAACTCATCCGGCCGCAGGCCCCACAGATCACCCAGCGTAAAATCGCCGGGACGGTTCAGATTTGTATACTGGCAACCGTGGCAGCTCTGGCGCAGGAACAGCGCCCGGCCAAAGGCCCGGCCAAAGCCTGTGGCAAACAATGGTGCGGAATCCGCAGTGCCATCGTCATATACAGCGGTAAAGTGGCTGTTCTTCCACCCCTCCACCTTATTGCGGAAGCGGACATTTGCCAGCCGCCGCCGTTTATTTTCTTCGATAAACCGGGCCTCGTCCTCCCACACGCCGGGGGAGGGTACGCCGTGGCACACCAGATCGCAGGTGGTGAGATTCTCCGGGCGGCACCCTAAAAAGCGGTACAGTCCATCCACCTGACAGGGCGTCCCGGAAAACAGCACCGGGCGGGTCTTCAGCACCTCCCGGATCTCCCGGAACACGCCGTCCAGATCGCTCTGAACGTACTTAGCTCCCCGCAGCCGCCACAGATCCTCTTTCCGGAAGCAGGGGATGTGCCGCAGATGCTGATGGCCGTCCATGGCAGCGCCGTATACCACGCCGCCGCCCTCCAGCACATATTCCGCAATGGCAGTGAACGCGCCGCCGGAGGTAGAGTCCTTCCGGACGGCGTCATCCCGGTTCCAGGCGGCGAAGGCAGCGGGCAGATGAGCCGCCGGACCGCGCTCCTGCAAAACTGGGCACAGCCGGGTACAGCGTCCGCAATGGACGCATTTTTCCAGATCCACTTCCGGGAAATCAAAGCCAGTTTTGTCCCGGACCATCGTAATGGCGTCATGGGGACAGCCTGCAGCGCAGGCGGTACAGCCGGTGCAGCGGCTCCGCTCTGCCAGCTTCGGGGCAAAGCTCTGAGGAGAAAGCGGCGCTTCCGGCGCATAGGGCCGGTCTTCCAGCGCTGCCTGCAAATAATTCAGAGAATCCTTCCGGGCGGCAGTCAAAGCCGCTTCGGCAGCTTCCCAGTCAACGGGGTCCAGCAGCTCCGCCGTATCCCCCTTGCCGATGACCCGGTTGGCAAGACCCAACCGGCTCAGGATGCTCACCGTCCGGGACCGTTCCGGGGCGGACAGCTCCGCCGGGGAGACCGTGGTGAAAAAGGGCCGGTGGAACTGGACGGAGAACACCGTGCCATGGAAGGAATTGGTGACAACATAGGCGGCATTCTGGAACAGGCCCAAAAATTCCGCCGGACCGGCATCCATGATCTGCTTCGCCTTGGGATGGACCTTCTGACGGATGCCGCAAAGCTGCACCACCGGCAGTCCCGTCTCCTGATGGAGCCGTTCCAGATAGGGCGTCAGCGCGCCGGGACGGCTGATGCAGTAGCAGAGGATGTAGCCACCCTTGGGGTAATTGGCCGGGTGATCGGCCATGGAGGCCCACTGGTCCGCCGTCAGCAGCAGGGTGGGGTCCAGCACCACCGGGGCGTCCTTCCCGGCGATATCCCGGATGATGGCGCTCCCCTGAGTCTCCCTTGCGGAGAGGTGGGAAAAACCGTCCAGATAGCCCTTCAGCTCCGCCTGCATCCCCTCCGGGATGGTGGGAACACCGAAGGATGGTGCGTAGGCAATGCGGCGCTTCTGAGAAAACGTACCGAAAAACACCGGGTCGAACCGGCCGTCCGGGAAGATCTTGGGGTTCCAGATCTGGTCGCTGCCGGAGAGGATCAGGTCATAGGGCAGCGGCCCCTCGGCCAGCTCGTCAAAGCGCCCATAGCGGCGATCTGAGATCCGCAGATGGTCCCGGCTGAACTTCTCAAACCGCCGGTAACGCTCCGACAGCGCCTGATAGTGCAGGGCCGTGTGAGCGTCATGGGCGGCGGAACCCAAGCCGGTGGGCCGCTTGAACAGGGCGTTGTCCTGATTGACGAAGTAGTCAATGATCTCGCAGTCCCAGCCAAAGCGCTCCACAGCCCGCTCTGTGGCCGCCGCCTGAAGTAAAGCGCCGTAATGGTGGATATGATAGAAGGTAACAAGTCCCGCCTTCAACGAAACGACTTCCTTTCCGCAGATCTCCTGCTCATTTCAGGTCCATGACCACATTTTCCGGGGTCAGCAGATCATCCTCTGCGATCCACGCCTCCACGGGGACCACCTCGAATTCCGTTTCCGTCCGGCGGATCACCACCCGGTCCAGACCCGCATTGATGATCATGCGGCGGCACATAAGGCAGGAGGTGGCATCATTCAGCAGCTCCCCGGTGGCAGCGTTGCGGCCCACCAGATAAATGGTGCCTCCCGCCATGTCCCGCCGGGAGGCAGAAATGATGGCGTTGGCCTCGGCGTGGACGCTGCGGCACAGCTCGTACCGCTCGCCGCGGGGCACCTTCATGGCTTCCCGGGAGCAATAGCCCATGTCCACGCAGTTGGCCCGGCCTCGGGGGGCGCCGTTGTAGCCCGTAGAAATGATCTCGTCATTTTTCACGATGATGGCGCCGTAGATCCGCCGCAGGCAGGTAGCCCGCTCCAAGACGGTCTCGGCAATATCCAGATAATAGTTTTCCTTGCTGATGCGATTCATAGACAGCCCTCCCGCCGAGTTCTCAAAATTTGATAAAATATTTTATCATACCCGGCTTCGGATAGCAAGAGGGCAGCCGGTCATTCTGCCGTTCTCGCAGGCGGATGACCTCGTTTTTACAAGTTAGGCACCGCCTTTGCCAGGGTCCGGCGGAGAACCGGCGCCAGCGCCGTCACCACAACGATCTTCAACGTATCGCCGGGCACATACACCAGCATGGCCGCCAGCAGCGCAGGAAAGGTCTTGGCAGACTGCATATAAACGTGCAGGATGAGATACATATAGGGGACACCCACGGCGTAGAGGATCAGATCTCCCACCAGAACCGCCGCCAGAACGGTCAGATACCCGGTGCGACGAGCAGTCAGCGCGCCGATCACGGCGGCGGCGGGGATCAGCCCCAGCAAAAAGCCGAAGCTGGGCTGAAGCACATAGCCGATGCCGCCACCTTGCGTAAAGACCGGCAGGCCCAGCAGGCCGATGCCCACATAGAGCAGTTGAGAAATGGCTCCCCACTTCCACCCCAGCAGAAGACCGGCCAATGCGGTAAACAGAAATTGCAGCGTAATGGGTACGGTGCCTGTGGGGATCTGCAAAAACGCGCCGATGGCGGTCAGGGCGGCAAACAGGGCGGCGAGGACCATATTGCGGGTCATATCATGATGATTCATAATGAAAAACTCCTTTTCGGTTTGATGCGCCTAAAGTGTAGCAGACGCGGTCCCGATTGTCAACCATTTGTGAAAATCAGGTTGACAATCCGGCATGGACGCCGTATAGTACCGTTGGAGGGATGTACCATGACGAAGCAAATCGTTTTAAAACTCCTACGGGAGCATACAGAGGAATTTCTGTCCGGCGAGGCTATCAGCCGACAGGCCGGTGTCAGCCGGGCGGCGGTGTGGAAGGCTGTGGAGCAGTTAAGGCAAGAGGGCTACGGTATTGAATCCGTCCCCAACCGAGGCTACCGCCTGACCCGCGTGACAGCGCGGCTCCGCCCTGAAGAATTAGCGGAGCAATTTCGGGACTGTCGGATCGGCCGGGAGCTGTTGTGCTTTGACACCATCGACTCCACTAACAACGAATTGAAACGGCGGGCGGTCAGCGGCACCGTAGATGGAACGGTGATTCTGGCAGACCAGCAGACCGGCGGCCGGGGACGCCGGGGACGGAGCTTTGTGTCCCCCGCCGGGAAGGGACTGTATTTATCGGCGGCCCTCCGCCCCCGGTGCCCGCTCTCTGAGATCAGCACCCTGACAGCCTGGACCGCCGTAGCGCTTTGCGACGCGGTGGAAGCCGCCTGCGGCGTCCGCCCCGGCATCAAGTGGCCCAATGATCTGGTGCTGAACCGGAAAAAGCTCTGCGGCATCCTGACGGAGCTGGAATGGGAGGCGGAGAGCGGTGAATTCTCCTGCGTCATCATCGGCGCAGGGATCAACGTCAGTCAGGATGAAGCCGATTTCGGCCCGGAGGTAGCCCCCATCGCCATTTCTCTGGCGCAGGCCCTCGGAACGGCCCCGGACCGGACGGAGCTGGCCGCCCAGGTGATCCGGTCGCTGAATGCGTTATATGACGACTTCCCTGCCCAAAACGCCGCCTATCTGGACCATTTTCGCCGGGACTGCCTGACGGTGGGCAATCCGATAAAGGTCATCTCCGGTGCAGAAGAGCGCATCGGCACCGCCACAGGTATTTCCGATGACTTTGGTCTGACCGTCCGCTGGGAGGACGGCTCCACGGAGACTCTGACCTCCGGAGAGGTCTCCGTCCGGGGACTGTATGACTATGTGTGATCCCGCCGAAGCGGGTTTTCCCCAGATTCAGCCTGTCCAGACAGAAAAAGCTCCCTGCTGAGGTTTTCTCAGCAGGGGGCTTTTTCATATCATGTTTGTAATAATCGCCGTCAGCCGCCGTAGAACATCCCCAGCAGATGGGCCAAGTCCCCGGCCTCCAGATAGGTGATGCCATTGGCGATCAGGCAAGGGCCGGAAAGACTCTGCCGGTCAGCCGTGGCGGGACCGTGGGCCAGATCTGTGTCCGGGCAGATCTGGAAAACGATCTCGCCGCCGTCCTTCACCGTCACGCCAAACTCCTTATCCCAGGAGACGCTGTACCCGGCGGCTTCCGCCACCGCCCGGATGGGTACATACAGCCGTTCATCTCCGTAGGGCCGACGCAGGGCGGAGGGCTCCACCACGGCAACGCCGCTGACATACAGCCGCCCGTAGCCGTCCAGAGAAACGCTTCCCTTGTACTCGTAAGGAAATACAATGATCTTGCTGGCCTGCCCCTTGTCATCGGCCCACACCAGAACCCGGGTGCCGGGCAGCAGATCCTGATACGTCACCCGGTTGCGGGTAAGATAGGGTTTCACCTGCGCGTCCTGCCACACCTGATACACCGTCCCGTCGGACAGGGTGACGGACATACCGCTCCGGTTGGGAATTCCCAAACCCGTAAGGCCGTCAGACCGGACGATCACATCGTACTGAGGAACCTTGTAGTCCGCCGGGACATTCACCAGAAGAAGCTCCGGTGTGACCTGCGGGGGCAGGCTCATGGCCACGGCAGTCTGCGCCCCCAGCCACGCATAGACGGTGCTGCCGTCCTTGATGGACTTTGCATCTACCGGCTCGCCGCTGACGGCGTCCAGGATCATAACGCCCTCCGTCCACAGGATATAGTCCTCCGTTGGTTCTCCGGTGGACGTGCTCATCAGCAAGCCGCCGTCCTTCTGATGGGCAACGGTTCCCGAGATCACGGTATATTGAGGGTTCGGGACGTAGGCCCCCGCGCCGGTGGCGCTAACGGCTGCCAGAGCGGGGACGCACAGCATAGCGGCGCACAGGGCCGCTGCGATCAGCTTCACAGAAAATTTCATAGATGATCTTCCTTTCTTTCGTCAGGGTCGGAGCCTCCGGAAAAATGCTCCGTTTGCCTGGATAGACGGAGGGCAGCCGGAAAAAGTTCCCACCTTCCGCAAAAATCCCGCTGAAAATTTCAGCGGGACCTTTATCGCTCAACTCAGTCTATGACCCGGATAGCGGTGATGACCGGCTGCTGGTCCGCAGGGATGGTGCCGTTGCCGTCCGTAGGCTGTGCAGCCTCGCACACAGCGTCCACTACGTCCATGCCGTCGGTCACATAGCCGAAGCAGGCGTACTGGCCGTCAAGGAAAGTGCTGTCTGCGTGGCAGATGAAGAACTGAGAGCTGGCGCTGTCGGGATTCTGGCTCCGGGCCATGGAAATGGCGCCCCGGGTGTGGGACAGCGTATTTTCCACGCCGTTGGAAGAAAACTCGCCCTTGATGGTGTTCTCAGAGCCGCCGGTGCCGTTGCCGTTGGGGTCGCCGCCCTGCATCATGAAACCGGCGATGATGCGGTGGAAGGTCAGGCCATCGTAAAACCCATCATTGGCCAGGTCCATAAAATTCTGCACGGTCATGGGGGCGGCGTTGCCGTCCAGCTCCACGGTGATAGTGCCGTAGTCCTGAATGTCGATCTCCGCGTGGTGGGTGCCCACGCCCGCCGTCTCAGCCGCAGGCTTGTCGGCCTTGCTGTCGGTGATGGTGTCCGTATCGGTCTTGCCGCAGGCGGCCAGACTCAACAGCAGCACGGCAGCCACGCAGACAGTCAGTAATTTTTTCATTGAAATCTCCTTTTCAAAACGCAGCCCGCCGAAGGTCATCCGGCGGGCTGTAAGGTGTGTTTACTTCTTGCCCTTCAGGGACTTCATGCGCTGCTCGTGGTTCAAAATGGCCTTGCGCATCCGCAGGCTCTTGGGCGTGACCTCCAACAGCTCGTCGTCCGCCAAAAACTCCAGGCACTGCTCCAGGCTCATCTGGCGGGGAGGCACCAGACGCAGGGCGTCATCAGAGCCGGAAGCACGGGTGTTGGTCAGCTGCTTCTTACGGCAAGCGTTCACCACGATGTCCTCGCCCCGGTTGGCCACACCAATGATCATGCCCTCGTACACAGGGACACCGGCGCCGATGAACAGGGTGCCGCGCTCCTGCGCGTTGAACAGACCGTAGGTGATGGAGTCGCCGGTCTCGGTGGAGATCAGGCTGCCCATGCCGCGGCGGGAAATATCGCCCTTGTAAGGCGCATAGGAATCAAATACGGAAGCCATGATGCCCTCGCCCTTGGTGTCGGTGAGGAAGTCATTCCGGTAGCCGAAGAGACCGCGGGCGGGGATCAGGAACTCCACCTTCATGCGGTCGCCCACGGGAGTCATCTCCACCAGGTCGCCCTTGCGCTGGCCCAGCTTCTCGATGACGCTGCCCACGCAGTCGCCGGGCACGTCCACTACCAGACGCTCAATGGGCTCGCACTTCTTGCCATCGATCTCCTTGTACAGCACACGGGGGGGAGATACCTGGAACTCATAGCCTTCCCGCCGCATGGTCTCGATGAGGATAGACAGGGACATTTCGCCGCGGCCCGCCACGTTGAAGGCACTGTCGCGGTCGGTATCGGAGACCTTCAGGGAAACGTCCTTCAGGGTCTCACGGTACAGCCGATCCCGGAGCTGGCGGGAGGTGACGAACTTACCCTCACGGCCGGCATAGGGGGAATCGTTGACGGAGAAAGTCATTTCCAGCGTGGGAGCGCTGATCTTCACGAAGGGCAGCGGCTCCACGGCGCCGGGGGCGCAGACGGTATCGCCGATGGTGATGTCGGGAATACCGCTCATGGCAATGATGTTGCCGGCGGTGGACTCCGTCACCTGCTTCCGGGCCAGACCCTCAAACTCATAGATGGAAACGGCCTTGGCCTTCTTGGGGGTAGCATCGGGATCGTGGTAGTTGCACACCATGATCTCCTGATTCTGCTTCAGGGTGCCCCGCTCAATGCGGCCCACGGCGATCCGGCCCACGAATTCGTTATAGTCGATGGAGCTGACCAGCATCTGGAAGGGCTGGTCCACATCCGCCTCGGGAGCGGGAATGTATTCCAGAATGGTCTCAAACAGGGGCTTGAGGTCGGTGCCCACCACGTCGGGAGAGTAGGAAGCGGTACCCTGACGGCCGGAGCAGAACAGCATGGGGGAATCCAGCTGCTCGGGGGTGGCGTTCAGGTCCATCAGCAGCTCCAGCACCTCATCGATGACCTCGTGGATGCGCTGATCGGGGCGGTCGATCTTGTTGACCACCACGATGACCCGATGGCCCAGCTCCAGAGCCTTGGAGAGCACGAAGCGGGTCTGGGGCATGGGGCCTTCAGCGGCGTCTACCAGCAGGATAACGCCGTTGACCATCTTCAAAATACGCTCCACCTCGCCGCCGAAGTCGGCGTGGCCCGGGGTGTCCACCACGTTGATCTTCACGTCCTTATAGCGGACGGCGGTGTTCTTGGCCAGAATCGTAATGCCGCGCTCACGCTCCAAGTCGCCGGAGTCCATGACACGGTCCACGACCTCCTGATTTTCCCGGTAAGCGCCGCCCTGCTTCAGCATCTCGTCCACCAGGGTGGTCTTGCCGTGGTCAACGTGGGCGATGATGGCTACGTTTCTCAAATGTTCGTTCTGCATATCTGGAACATCCCTTCTTGTTTTTTACCATCAATTGACAACAGTCGGCAGACAGCCCTCCGAATCAGAGAAGAACGTCTGTCGATTCTTGTCAACTGATGGCCTTACAGATTTCACATACAGTCACATATTATAATGCACAGTTTCCCTAATTTCAATGGGAAATTTCACATTTTCCGCCAAAAACGTGAGGTTTTTCTTGTATCTGTGCGTCATAGAAGGACTGACGCTTTTTTGAACAAAGAATTCCACAAAAAGCAAAACTTTTTTTCGTTTTCGGACATTGATTCCGAAAGAAAGGACCGTATAATGAAATTTACCTCGACGGAAGCGACGCCAGCGCCGCACGTTCCGCCGGGAGTATTGCGGCTCACTGGAGCCGCCAAGGAGGATATCCCCATGTATCATATTCAAACCATGAACAAAATTTCCCCCGTAGGTCTGAACCGGTTCCCCTCCGAGCTGTACGAGGTCGGGGATGCGGTACAGGACCCTCAGGGAATTTTAGTCCGCTCCGCCAAGCTGCTGGACTTGGAATTCAACCCCAGTCTGCTGGCCATTGCCCGTGCGGGCGTAGGGGTCAACAACATTCCTCTGGACCGCTGCGCAGCGGCGGGTATCCCGGTGTTTTCCACCCCCGGCGCCAACGCCAACGCCGTGAAGGAACTGGTGATCTGCGCCATGCTGATGGGCTCCCGGGATATTCCCGGTGCCATCCGCTGGGTCCGGGAACAGGCAGCCTCCGGGGTGGATGTCTCCACCGTGGTGGAAAAGGGCAAGTCTGCCTTCATCGGCCCGGAGCTTTATAAAAAGACTTTGGGCATTATCGGTCTGGGAGCCATCGGCTCCATCGTGGCCAACACCGCCATCTCTCTGGGCATGGATGTGTACGGCTACGATCCGTTTTTGTCCGTGGATACCGCTTTGCGGTTGGACCGCCACGTTCATGTGGTAAAGGATATCAACGATCTTTATAAGCGGTCGGATTACATCACCATGCACATCCACTATACGGAAAAGACCGCCCACATGATCGACGCTGACGCCATCGCCGCCATGAAGCGGGGCGTGCGGGTCATCAATCTGGCCCGGGGCGAGATCGTAGACGATGAAGCCATGCTGACGGCGCTGGACACCGGTATGGTGGCCGCCTACATCACCGACTTCCCCAACAACCGTCTTCTGACGGCTCCCCACGTCATCGCCATGCCCCATCTGGGGGCCTCCACCCCGGAAAGCGAGCAGAATTGCGCCGCCATGGCAGTAGATACACTGCGGGACTATCTGGAAAGCGGCAACATCCGCTCCAGCGTGAATCTGCCGGAGATGACCATGGACCGCAGCGGTGTCCAGCGGCTGTGCGTCCTGCACAAGAACGTCCCCGGCATGCTGGCAAACATCACCAGTCTGTTTGGCCGGGACGGCGTCAACGTGGAAAATCTGAGCAACAAGTCCCGTGGGGATTACGCCTATACCATGGTGGACCTTGGCAGCAAGGTGGGTGACAACGTGATTGAGGATGTGCGCCGCACAGCCAACGTGATCCGGGTCCGGTCCTTGGAATGGTAAATTGATCTGTTAAGATACAAAAAAGCACGGCTTCGGGCGTGTGCCGATGAGACAGTAATTTGAGAAAATTACGAAATCGGCATCTGTCAGACAGGATTGGACAAAACAGGCGACATTCAACTTCGGTTGGATGCCGCCTGTTTTTATGCGTTTAAGGGTCGAAAAACGCTTGTTTTCTGCTCTGTATAGCTTAGTACAAATGCGGGTATATCCGCCTTACCCCATCGGCGCGAAAGAATTTAGAAGCGTTACAATACTTACTTTTCGGCATATTTATTTCACAGATTCGAGAAAAACGATTTGGCGAAATTGTTTCGCTCCGGGGTGGATAACTTTACCAAATACGCAACAAATGATTTTGGTCTGAAAAACTTAAGAACAGTTACAAGACAATCTCTCTTCCTTAAATTAGAATAATATAATTCAATACTAACTATTGACAATTTTGCGATAGTTGATTATAATTTTAAGTGGAGGTGTCCGTATGTATAATTTTATTTCCTCTTGCCCGTCTTGCGGTGGAGAGCTTCATATTTCCACATTACAATGTGGCAGTTGCGGCTTGGAAATCAAGAAAGATTTTGAAGTTAGTGTCTTTGATAAGCTTTCAGATGAGCAAATCTCTTTTCTATTATCTTTTTTGAAGAATCAAGGAAATCTTAAATCACTACAAACGGAGCAAGGGATATCATACCCTGCCGCGAAAAAGAAACTAAATGATTTGCTTGTTGCAATGAATCTGGTGGATAATGTACAACCTTATTCTGTTGAAGATATTGATACAAGCACATGGAAAATAGATCCTCAAAGTAGCAAAGCATCCGATATTGTTAAAGCAAAACTGATAAGTTGTAACGGCTTAGCCACTGTCCGCACATACAAGGGGAAAGAGTATGTTCTTCGCATCGTGGATGAGGAAAAGTTCTCCTGCGATGAAATTTTAGATTATGAATACTCAGTTTTTGATGTTATTACTGAATTGTTGGAATCACAGGGCGGCAAGGCAAAAAAGGGATATGGACGGAGAAGACTTGGCGATCCAGGGTGTGAAGAAACAACAGTTGCCGGAGCAATTATGAAGAACTATTTTGGAAAAACTACGGGGGAAAGTTGTTTTGACCCAACATTTGCTTTGGTTGCCATTCTTGAATGGGCTGGCATAGTCAGAAATGGTTGGGGGTATATCGAATTAACTGAGGAATATGTACGGGAAAGAATACAGAAGGAGGGCTAAATTGTGATACGCATTTTGTTTTGCAATATTTCGTACTTGCCGTACTACAACACGCGTCTTGACAGGGTTGCTCCGAAAAACGGCGGAGCCTATGTTGCAAAAATGCACGATGCTTATGAAAAGCATAATTTTGAAGAATGTGCCGATGGACAATACAGGGGATTTGTAGAAACTAAGTATCGTATTGGCTACGAAGAAGGTATCGCAACTAACACATACAACTCTTTACATATTGAAAGAATTGATCCTTTCGCAAAGGGAAAGACATATCTTGATGATGTTTTGGTTGTCTTCTGTGCCAAGCCTGAAAACGGCCAAACAGTAATTGTCGGTTGGTATAAAAATGCAACTGTATTTAGGCGCAGACCATTTTACAATGGTAGATTTTTCAACATCCAAGCAGATAGAAAAGATGGATTTTTACTGCCGGAAGATCAAAGAACATTTGTTGTTCCACGAGCAAGGCAAGACGGAATTGGCTTTGGACAAGCAAATATTTGGTATGCTGGTACACCAGAATGCAGCGAGTATGTCAATAAAGTTATTCGTTACATAGAAAGTCACGCTTGATGACTTAGAGCTGTATAATGTATGAGGTCTTCCATGAGAAAAAGAAAATATATCAGTAAAAAAGAACGATGGGTTAGCAATGGTTACGGAGGCAAGGTTAAAAAGACCTACTATAAATATCCTCGCAGATATAGACCACGGAAAAACAGTATTGTTGGTTTTTTGTATGCGCTTATGAAAGGGAAGTAATAAGTGTTCAGCACTACCAGTGCGCAGCCAATTTCTCCGAAATTGTTAAAGGGTTTGGGATGCTGCCCAACAAGTTTTTGCACGAGTGGGTACCGCTGTGCATTGCTTGCCGGAATGGCAAGCTCCGGTGTGGGTACTCACCGGATTTGCTTGCTATTCTGCAAGGAAATCCCGGTCGTACCACGCCGGTTTTCGCAAGTGTAGCTACACTTGCTGTGCTTGCTATTCTCCGTTTTCCATGTTAGCAAGCGTCATTTCCTTAAATGGAAATCGGCGGCAACCGCCGCCTTGTCTGCCCAAAAGCGAAACGGACGGACGCCGTCAATGGCGGCGCAGCCGTTCATCTTGACCATTGATGGCGTTCGTCCGTTTTGCTACTCCGACTATAATTTTGAATAATAATGAACCGAAGCGAAGGAGGCTTGACGAAGTGAATCCGAAAGAAAAAGATAATGAAATCATCGAACTGACCGACGAGGAACTGGACGAGATTTTTACCGATAATGATTTTGATAACGGCGAGGAGGACGGTGAAATCCGCTCGTTTCATTTCACCAACCCCGACCCATATACCAAGGTCAAGCCACGCCCCGGCGACGCCCCCAAGAGGGAGTTTTCTTTCGATGAAAAGGGCAACATCGTGGTGAAAAATCCGTCCGCCTTTTGGCTGCCCGACGTCAAAATAGTGGACGAGCATGGCGGCACGGAATACACGGTGACGGGCAGCTATGAGGGAACGGAAACCCTCGACAAGAAGCTCAGACGCATTATGGAACAGAACGCCGCCGATGATAAAAACGGTATCACGGAGGACGCCGATGAGTAACGACGTTTCTCTTGATATAAACCAAGAATCCAATCCTGTTCAGACAGTTGCCCCACCGAAGGAGGACAACAATATGTTAAGGGCAACCGACAAAATCACAGCGCTTTATTGCAGACTGTCCGTGGAGGACACCAAAGAAAAAGGCGGCAAGGATGACCCGTCGAACTCCATCCAGCATCAGCAGGTCATGTTAATGGAGTATGCAAAATCTCAGCACTTTCCGAACCCGACGTTCTTTATTGATGACGGGTACAGCGGCGTGGATTTTTCCAACCGCCCCGGTTTTCAGAAGATGCTTGCGGAAATTGAAGCCGGTCATGTGGAAGTGGTGATTACGAAAGACCTTTCAAGACTCGGTCGTAATTCCTCGCTGACAGGGCTTTATATCAACTACACGTTTCCTCAGTACGGCGTGCGGTATATTGCCATCAACGACCACTTTGACACCATCGATCCCAACAGCACCGACAGCGACATGGCAGGCATTAAGAACTGGTTCAATGAGTGGTATTCCAAGGATACCAGCCGCAAAATCCGTGCCGTCAACAAAGCAAAGGGTGAGCGTGGAGAGCGCTTGACCACCAACGTTCCCTACGGCTACAAGCGTGACCCTGACGATCCTAAGAAATGGGTGATTGACGAGGAAGCTGCACAGGTCGTGAAACGGATCTTTGCGCTCTGCATGGAGGGAAAAGGGCCGAGCCAGATCGCCGCCTTGCTGGAAAAGGAAAAGGTGCTGAATCCCACCGCCTACAAGCAGCGGGAGGGCAGAAAAACACCGCATCAGACTCCGGAGAACGAGTATCGCTGGCACGAAAGCACCGTTGCTTATATCCTCGAATACATGGAGTACACGGGCTGCACGGTCAATTTCAAGACCTACACCAACTCCATCTGGGATAAGAAGCAGCGAGAAAATCCAATGGAGAATCGCAAGATTTTCTATAACACCCACCCGGCAATCGTCTCTCTGGAAGTCTTTGATAAGGTGCAGGAAATTCGGCAGCAGCGGCACCGCAGAACGGCAACAGGCAAGAGCAATATGTTCTCCGGTCTGGTGTTCTGCAACGACTGCAAGCAGAAGCTCTACTACTCCACCACCAGCTATTTTGAAAAGCGTCAGGACTTCTTCGTCTGCTCCACCCACCGTGCCAACAAGGACAAGTGCAGCGGACATTATATCCGTGCTGTTGTACTGGAACAAATCGTCTGGAAGCACATTCAGGAGGTCATATCGGTAGTCACTCGCTACGAGGCTTATTTCCGTTCCGAGATGGAACAAAAGCTCCGTATGCAGAGCGAAGAATCGCTGCGGCTGTCTCAGAAGCGGTTGGCACAGACTGAGAAGCGAATCGGAGAGCTTGACCGTCTTTTCATCCGCATTTACGAGGACAATGTCGCCGGTCGGCTGGATGATGAACGATTCGCCATGATGAGTAGGAACTACACCGAGGAACAGAAAAACCTCAAAGCCGAGGTCAAGAATCTGCAACAGCAAATCCATGAACAGGAACAACAGGCAGAGAATATAGAGCAGTTTGTTCAGCGGGTAAAGAGGAACAGCACCCTCACGGAGCTGACCCCCTATGCCCTCAGAGAGCTTGTGAAGGCGGTCTATGTGGATGCACCTGACAAGTCCAGCGGCAAGCGCAGGCAGAAGGTACATATCGAGTACGATCTTGTAGGCTACATTCCCGTGGATGAGCTGCTAAAAGCGGAACAGGCATGACCGAGATCATGCCTGTTCCAAGAAATTTGATTTTACTGTCTTACCAGCAGGGAGCTTCCGCCGTGCTTTTTTCTTTTATTTTGTGCAGCGGGCCTTCAACTGCTCCGCTGTGATGGCCCAGCCATCGGCCATGTATTGATCTACCGGGATCTCCGGGCAGGTCTCTCCCCGATGGCGATAGATGGCCTGTACCATGATCTTCAGCAGCGCTGGGTTCTTCACCAGAATCGGCCCGGTGAGCTGGCTGGCAAAGACGCTGCCCTTGTGATATCCCTCCGGGCCGCAGGGTCCCTCGTTGCCGTGGCCCATGTCCATGGAAGTCAGCAGCGGCGTCTCCACGCCGGTAATGACCGAACAGCGGTTGACGAAGCCCACCACTGCGTCCTCATAGAGGTCCGTGTGGCCGTAAACGTCCTCCACGAACCGCTTTTTGTTCTGGGCGGCGGTGAAGTCCGCCAGTCCCAGTCCTTCGTACACCTTTCCGGCGTCATCGGTGATGGTCTTGCCCAGCAGCTCCATGGAGTTCCCGGCGAACAGCATGGTCACACCTGCGTCCGCCGCCGCTTTTACGGCGTCCCTCAGCTTGGAAAAATACAGGAGAGCCGCCTTCTGCGCGTGCTCCGTACCGGCGCCCATATAGACGAAATCGGCAGCCGCAGGGTCTGCGTCCGCACCGGGGGCCACCTGCCCCACGGTGACGGTATTGCCCATGGCCTCCAGGGTCCGCTTCAGGATGGACACGTTGGCATAGCTGCCGTACAGGCTCATGAGATCGGGATAGAAGTGCAGAATTTTGGTTTCCATGGCTCAGCCCTCCTTTTTCACGTCCGGCAGGTTCAGCAGCTTGTCCCGGTCGGAGAAGCAGGTGACCACATACAGGTCCTCGCTGCCCTCCGCCTTGATGGCGGCCGCCGCGTCGGGGATGCCGGGGATGACCTCCCAGTTCCGGACACCGGTGAAGCTGAACCGCTCCGCCAGGTCGTTGCGGTACAGGCCGGAGAGGATGACCCGCTTCACGTGGGGGACGTTCAGCTGGTCAAAGTCGATGTCCCACAGCCAGCTGGTCTCGCTGGTGAAATACTTCCGGGATACGGCGTCCACAATGATGAGGACCGTGCAGTCCCGGTTGGTGGAGGCGATGTAGCGGAGGTTCGTGTCATAGGCGATGGAGTTTTCGTGCTTGGAGGTCAAGAGCGTGCCGTGGTGCTGGCCCAGGGTGAAGGTCTGCATCCGTCCGTTTTTCAGAATGTAGCTGCTGAGGGTGTCCGCAATGGCGGCTCCCTCCACGCCGCATTCCCGGCAGGCGGCATAGGCCGCCAGAATGTTATACACATTGTAAATGCTGCGGAAGGCCAATGCCACGGTGAACTGCCCGTCCAGGATCAGTTTGCCGTTTTGCAGGTCCAACTCCGTGGCGGCGTAGTCCGGGTCGGGCCGGGCGTGGCCGCAGCTGGTGCAGCGGTACGCGCCGATGTGGTTGTAGTGGACGTACTCATATTCCATGGGTGCGTGGCACACTGGGCAGTAGGCCCCGTCATGATAGACCCCGGTGGAGGTCTCCGTATCCGTGGCACAGCGGTTCAGCCCGAACCACTTCACTTTTTCATGGCCGATGGCAAAGCAGCTGGACAAGGGATCGTCGCCGTTCAGGATCAGCTCCGTATCGGGGTGGATGGCGGGGAGGATCGCGTCAAACACGCTTTCGGGGTGACCGTTCCGGGTGAGCTGGTCCCGGTACAGGTTGGTGATGACAAATTCCGTGGGGTGGAAATACTTGAAGCTGTGGGCGGCGTACCGCTCGTCGCTTTCCAGCAGCAGCACGTCCGCGTTGACCTTCCCCCCCAGGGTGGCGTGGGTCAGGATCAATGTGGTGACGCCCTCCACCTGATTGGAGCCTTCGGCGTTGTAAATGACGTTCTTTCCCTGCCCCCGCAGCACCGTGGCGATCATCTCCACAGTGGAGGTCTTTCCGTTGGAACCAGTGACGGCGATGATATGGGGCGGCAGCTGTACCCGTCTCAAAATGTCCGGGCAGATCTTCAGGGCGAACTTGCCGGGCATGGAGCTGCCCTTGCCCACCAGCTTGCCTACAAATCGGCCCAGCTTGCAGACCACGATTGCTAAAAACTTTCGCATGAATATCCTTCTTTCAGCGTTTATTTTCCAGCCAGATCATCAGCGCCGTCAAATCGGCGGGGCTGACGCCGGAGATTCGGGACGCCTGTCCCAGATCCATGGGCCGCACGGCGGAGAGCTTCTCTCTTGCCTCCAGCCGCAGACCCTGAATGGCGTTGTAATCCAGGTCCGGGGGCAGCTTGTGACCCTCCACACGCTTGAACTCCGCTACCTGCTGCAGCTGGCGCTTGATGTAGCCCTCATATTTCACGGAGATCTCGATCTCCTCGGCAATATCCGCCGTCAGCGCCGGACGGCTGGGGTCAAAGGGCGCCAACTCATCATAGTGGAGCTGAGGCCGCTTCAGCAGCGCCAACAGAGAACAGCCATCCGGGGCATCGGCAGTGCCGTGCTCCGTCAGAAATGCCGTCAGTGCCGGGGAGGGAGCCACGCCGGTGTGCTCCAGCCGGTTGATCTCCCGCTGGATGGCAGCGTACTTTTCCTCCACCGCCCGGAGCCGCTCCTCCGGTACGAGGCCGATCTCATAGCCTCGCCGGGTCAGCCGCTGGTCGGCGTTGTCCTGCCGCAGCACCAGTCTGTATTCGCTGCGGGAAGTCATGATGCGGTACGGCTCGTTGGTGCCCTTCGTCACCAGATCGTCAATCAGGGTGCCGATGTAGCTCTCCGCCCGGGAGAGAATGAATGGGCTCTCCCCTTTTAGCTTCCGGGCGGCGTTGACGCCAGCCACAAAGCCCTGAACGGCGGCCTCCTCGTATCCGGAGGAGCCGTTGAACTGCCCCGCGCCGTACAGGCCGGACACCTGTTTCGTTTCCAGCGTGGGCAGCAGGGCCAGGGGGTCGATGCAGTCATATTCGATGGCATAGGCCGGACGGGTCATGACCGCGCGGCGCAGGCCGGGTACGCTATGGAGCATCTGGATCTGCACCTCCTCCGGCATGGAGGAGGAAAAGCCCTGGATGTACAGTTCCTCGGTGTTCAGACCCATGGGCTCCACGAACAGCTGGTGGCGGAGCTTATCCGGGAAGCGGACGATCTTCGTTTCAAAGCTGGGGCAGTACCGAGGCCCGATGCCCTCGATCAAACCGGAGTACATGGGTGCCCGGTCCAGATTCTCCTGTACGATGCGCTTGGTCTCCTCGGTGGTCCAGGTCAGCCAGCACACCGCCTGATTGTAGGGCGGGTTTTTCGTGGAATAGGAAAAGGGCACCGGGATCTCATCCCCCGGCTGGACTTCCATCTCATCAAAGTCCACCGTCCGGGCGTTGACCCGTGGGGGCGTGCCGGTTTTGAACCGCCGCAGGGGCAGCCCCAGTTCCAACAGGGAATCCGTCAGGGGCCCGGCGGCGTGCATCCCGTCGGGGCCGGAGTCCTCCACGCAGGTGCCGATGATGGTGCGGCCTTTCAGATAGGTTCCGGTGGCCAGAATTACCGCCCGGACATCGTACACCGCGCCGGTGGCCAGTACCACCTGCCGGACGGCACCGTTTTCCGCCCGGACGTCCACCACCTGTCCCTGCCGTACTGTCAGGTGCTCCTGACATTCCAGGGTGTGCTTCATCCGCTCCTGATATTTCCGGCGGTCGGCTTGGGCCCGGAGGCTCCAGACGGCAGGGCCTTTCCGAAGATTCAAAAGCCGGTACTGGATGCAGCATTCGTCGGCAGCCTTTGCCATCTCGCCCCCCAGAGCGTCCAGTTCCCGCACCAGATGGCCCTTGCCGGTGCCGCCGATGGCGGGGTTGCAGGGCATGTTGCCCACGGCATCCAGATTGATGGTGAAGACAATGGTCTCCACCCCCAGCCGGGCGGCGGCCAGTGCCGCCTCAATGCCGGCGTGTCCGGCACCGATGACGACAAGATCAAATTGTCCCGCAGAAAAAGTTTCCATCATAGTTGTATTCTATCCTTTTTTCAGGGTGACGACCGCGATCTGCGGTCGATTGAACAATCGGACGGCCCATTTAGGGGAGTTGCCCAGCCCTCGGGACACAAATACCTCCGCCCCCTCGCAGTCCACATCGTTGCAGTGATAAAAACCGCTGGTGAAGGACGGCAGCAGGTTCAGGTTGGTATCTACCAGCCCGTCGGTGAAGGGCAGACGCCAGATGCCGCCGTGGGCATGGCCGCAGAAGGTCAGGTCCGCTCCCAGACGGCAGTACCGGCCGTTGAAAAGCGTGTTGCGGTGGGCCAGCAGCAGCCAGAAGGGGGCCTCCTGCTGGGCATACAGCTTCGCCGCCAGCTCCTCCGGAGTAGTCTGGTCTGCGTAGCCGTTGGGATCGTCGATCCCGGCGATGAAGATCGTCTGCCCGTTTCGCTCCAGAGGAACGAACTGGTTGGAGAGCACCGTAACGCCGGACTCCCGCAGGGCTGTTTTCAGTTCCTCCACGGCGGCGTTTCCGTGCGCCCATTCGTGGTTGCCGGTCACATAGTAGGTGGGGGCAATGGCACTGAGGGCCTTCCCTACCGCCTTTGCATACGGTATCGGGGCCTCGGCGTACTCGTCCACCAGATCGCCGGTAAGGAAGATCAGGTCCGGTGCTGCCTGTTTCACGGCCGCATACAGCCGCTGATTGTTCTTTCCGAATTCCCGGTTGTGCAAGTCGCTGAGCTGCACGATCCGCAGCCCGTCAAATTCCGCCGGCAGCGCAGTGGAGGTGTAGGTCAGGGAATCGGTCCGCAGCGCCGTATTGTCCCAATATACAAACAGGACCAACAGGGCCAGCAGCCCACACCGCATGACTGCGTGGAGCCGGGAACGGGGACGGCGGCGATTTGCCATGGACGGACCTCCTCAAAAATGTAAAGCATCGGAATTACGGCCATATATTATAGCACAGCCGGACACAATAAGCGAGGAAAACTTTAAAAAGCTGCCGAATTTTCAGGATTTCTCAAGGAGCACGACGGCAGAAATTGAGAAGTGTGTGCAAAATCGGAAAAAAATTACAAAAAAGCTGTGAAAAAGGGCAGTTGAAAAGGAAAAAACGTTTGCTTATAATATGCTTGACTGCATCTGCTCATAAACAGATGACACTAACGATGCCGGAGTAGAATGCGACTGCTGCCGGACACAGGAGGAAAGACATGAGAGGTGTACACAGCGCGGTAGACGATATCCGCCGCAGCGTATTCACAGAAGTGGCCCGACTGGCCTATGAGAGCGACGATTACAAGCAGGTGGACATGATCCCCTACAAGATCGTTCCCGGAGAGGTTGCCCACCATCGCCATGACGTGTTCCTGGAGCGGGCCATTGTTTCCGCCCGGCTCAAGCTGGCTCTGGGCATGGATCTGGACCCCAACGGCCCCTCTGCCCCCATCAGCGCCAATATCCAGGATGCCGCCACGGATCAGAAATATTTCAACGAGCCCCTGGTCAATATCATCCCCTATGCCTGCAACGCCTGCCCTCCCAAGCAGGTCCGCATCACCGACAGCTGCCAGGGCTGCATTTCCCACCCCTGCATGAACGTCTGCCCCAAGGACGCCATCTATCTGGATGAAAACAAGCGCTGCCACATTGATCAGAGCAAGTGTATCAAGTGCGGCAAGTGCTTTAACCAGTGCCCCTACCGGGCGATCTCCAAGGTGGAGCGCCCCTGTGCTGCCGCCTGCGGCATGGACGCCATCGAGTCCGATGAGCTGGGCCGGGCTAAGATCAATTATGATAAGTGCGTTTCCTGCGGTATGTGCCTGGTGAACTGCCCCTTCGCCGCCATCGCCGACAAGAGCCAGATCTTCCAGCTGATCCAGGCCATCAAGCGTGGTGAAGAGGTCATCGCCTGCGTAGCCCCCGCTTTCGTGGGCCAGTACGGTCCCGATGCCACTCCCGCTAAGCTGAAAACCGCCATGCGGACCCTGGGCTTTGCCGACGTGGTGGAAGTAGCCATCGGCGCTGACCTGTGCACCGTGGAGGAGGCCCATGACTTCCTGAAGGAAGTCCCCGAAAAGCTGGACTGGATGGGCACCAGCTGCTGCCCCGCCTGGTCCATGATGGCCAAGACGCTCTTCCCCCAGTTCAAGGACAACATCTCCATGGCCCTGACCCCCATGGTCATTACCGCCCGGATGGTCAAGAAGGATCATCCCAACGCCCGTATCGTCTTTATCGGGCCCTGCGCCGCCAAGAAGCTGGAGGCCAACCGGAAGTCCGTCCGTTCCGACGTGGATTTCGTGCTGACCTTCGAGGAGCTTCTGGGTATGTTTGACGCCAAGGAGATCGACTTCAAGACCCTTGAGGCTGATCCTGCCGACGGCATGGACGAGGGCAGCGGCTTTGGCCGCGGCTTCGCTGTGGGCGGTGGCGTGGCTGCCGCTGTGGTGGAAGCCATCAAGCACATTGACCCGGATCGTGAGATCCTCATTGAGTACGGCGATGGTCTGAAGGAATGCCGCAAGATGCTGGCCATGGCTAAGGCCGGCAAGCGCAACGGCTATCTGCTGGAGGGCATGGGCTGTCCCGGCGGCTGCGTGGCCGGCGCCGGCACCCTCCGTCCCGTCAAGGAATCCACCGCCAGCGTGGAGCGCTTTAAAAATGCCGCTTCCAGCATGAGCACTACGGAAAGTCCCTATCTGGGCCGTCTGAAAGACGTAGAGGAGAAATGCTGAGTCTGATCCTGCTGCAGCAGATCGCCCAGTTGTTTATCATTATCTTTCTGGGTTGGGCCATTGTAAAGGCCGGTATCTTGAAATCAGAGGACAGTCGTGTACTGTCCATGCTGTTGCTGTATGTCATCATCCCCTGCGTGATCCTGAACGCTTTTCAGATCGAGCGCACAACGGATACCGTACGCATGATGGAGCTTTCGCTTCTATCTGCACTGATGATGAACGTGCTGAGTCTCGTGCTGGGAAGACTGTCGGCAAAGCTGTTTTGCCTAAATACAGTGGAAACAGCCTCTGTCATGTACTCGAACTGCACCAACATGGTGGTTCCGCTTGTCATCGGAATTTTTGGTGAAGATTGGGTCATGTATGTGACCTGCTACTCTATCGTGCAGACCATTCTGGTATGGTCCCATGCCCGGATCCTCATCAGCGGCAAAAAAGAGATCTCCCTGCGGGATCTGGTATGCAATGTGAACATTCTGGCGATTGTCATAGGTCTGTTTCTGTTTGCATTTCAGATCCGGCTGCCCGCAGTCATTCGGTCGGCATTCGCCATGGCCGGAAATACCATGGGCCCGGTTGCCATGCTGATCATCGGTATGCTGATGGCGGATATGGATATGCAGCATCTGCGCTCCTATCGCCAGCTCTGGAAGCCTGTGCTGCTGCGGCTGATCGTTTTGCCGGTTATTTTGGTCTGCGTTGCCAAATACAGCGGTCTGGCCGCGCTGGCCCCTCACGGAGAAACGCTGATCATCATCAGTCTGCTCTCTGTGATCGCGCCCTCCGCCAACATTGTGACCCAGTTCAGTCAGATGTTCGGTCGGGATGCCCTCTATGCCAGTCTGATCAACACGGTGACCATGCTACTCTGCATCATCACGATGCCACTGATGATCACCCTGTTCCAGATGTGACCGCGCAGAAAATAGCGACTGGTTTTATTCGGCTATCCCCGTTTTTCACGTAATCCCTCTATCGACATGCACAAAAAGAGACGCCCGGTCGAGCGTCTCTTTTTTCGTGTTGAATTTTTTTCGACACACTCTGTCTTCTGTTTTCAGAGCTTCACAAAAGTCTTGAAAATGTTTGATTTCAATGGCGCGTCCCCTGGGTTTTCCGCACACATACCTTTTCTTCCCGGCAGCCAGGACTCTCTCCTCTATTAAACTATTTTCAAAAACTACAGGCCGCTTTTCCGTCGTTCAGCGGAAAAGCGGCCTGTCCATTTCAAAACAAACGCTTTGCTTTTTGGTGCTCTTTGGTTGTCAGAAATGTCTTACTTGCAGACAGCGATGATCTCAATCTCGCACAGCAGCTTCTTGGGCAGCTCCTTCACGGCCACGCAGGAACGAGCGGGCTTGCCGGTGAAATACTTGCCGTACACGCCGTTGAAAGCAGCGAAGTCTTCCATATTAGCCAGGAAGCAGGTGGTCTTGATGACGTCCTCGAAGCCCAGGCCGTTAGCAGCCAGAATGGCCTTGATGCTCTGGCAGGCGCGCTCAGCCTGCTCCTCGATGGTGGTGCCGACGATCTCACCGGTACCGGGCATCAGGGGGACCTGGCCGGAAGCAAACAGGAAGCCGTTGGCGGAGATAGCCTGAGAATAGGGGCCGATTGCGGCGGGGGCATCGGGAGTGTTGGTGTAATTCATAATGATGTACTTCCTTTCCAAATCGTTTCGTGCTGATTTTCCAAATCATGCCGTAGACAGAATTCCTTGAATCGTCCACGATTCAAGTATAAACACGGATCCGGCTTCTGTCAACCCTTGCCGATCCGGTCAAAAAACCCGCCGCCCCTCCTTCAAGAGGAGCGGCGGGTCAATTTTTTTTGTGTAAATTACACCAAGGTGTCCAGGACAGCCTTCAGATCAGCGATGATGTCATCGGGATCTTCCAGACCGACGGAGATACGGACCAGACCCTCGGAAATGCCGGAAGCTTTCAGCTCCTCGGGAGTGTAAGTGGAGTGAGTCATGGAAGCGGCGTGCTCGACCAGCGTCTCGGCATCGCCCAGAGACACGGCGATGGTGCACAACTGCAGCTTGTTCAGAGCGTTGGCAACGGCATCGCGGTCGGCCTTCAGCTCAATGGACATCATGCCACCGTACAGCTTCATCTGCTTCTTGGCGATCTCGTGGCCCTCGAAGTCCTCCAGACCGGGATAATAGACCTTGTCGATGGCGGGATGATCGTGCAGGAACTCGGCAACCTTCATGGCGTTGGCGCTGTGGCGCTCCATACGGATGTCCAGCGTCTTGAGGCCGCGGGCGATCAGGAAGGCGTTGAACGGGCTCATAACGGCGCCGGTCATATCCTTCAGGCCGAACATACGGCACTTGCCGATGAACTCAGCGTCAGAAATCACGAAGCCCGCAATCACGTCGCCGTGGCCGTTGATGTACTTGGTAGCGCTGTGGACAACCACGTCAGCACCCAGGCTCAGGGGCTGCTGGATGTAAGGAGAGCAGAAGGTGTTATCCACGATGACGCGGATGTTCTTGTTGTACTCGTGAGCGATTTTGGCGACCTCAGCGATGTCAACCACCTTCAGAGTGGGGTTGCAGGGGGTCTCCAGATAGACAACCTTGGTCTTCTCGGTCAGAGCGGCTTTCACGGCAGCCAGGTCAGCGAAGTCAACAAACTTCACGCTGACGCCGAACTTGCTCATGCCGTGGTTCAGCAGAGCGAAGGTGCAGCCGTACAGGGTATCGCTGGCAACGATCTCGTCACCGGCCTCAACAGAACTCCACAGAGCGGAGGAGATAGCGCCCATGCCGGAAGCGGTAGCCAGAGCAGCCTCGCCGCCTTCCAGAGCAGCCAGCTTCTCCTCGACCTGAGTCAGAGAGGGGTTGCCCAGACGGGAGTAGATGTAGCCCTCTTCCTGACCAGCGAAGCGGGCGCCGCCCTGCTGCACGGTATCAAACTCGAAGGTAGAGGTCTGATAAATCGGGGTGCACAGTGCGCCGACACCGTTGTCATGCTTACCAGCGTGAATCTGACGAGTAGCGAAGCCCATGTTCTTGCAATCCATAATAAATGCCTTCCTTTCCTTGTTCCGGGGCCGGTGAGACCGGCAAATTTTGTTGTTATCGTTTTTCAGTTATCTGTAAGAACTTTCCACGTTTTTGGCAAAAGGAGAGAGCGAGTCGAGTAGAGAGGTGTTTACACGCAAAATTTATGTAAACATTTGCCGTAAACCAGAAAGTCTCATCGGATACTTTTATTGGATTTCACCTATTATACTATCACGTTCCGCGAAAAGGTGTTAGTATCTCTTTTTCGCAATTCATTCACAGTTATTTTAATAATGGATTGACTTTTCGTGATAGGCTCCGTATAATGTGGTTCAACAAACGATGCGTAACTATATCCATGGGAGCCCGGCGGACGGACTTGTGTTCCCCTGCGGCATCCTGTGAAAAATTTTATGAATTTTGTAAAAAGGAGACGATCCAATGACCTTTCAGCAGCTGACGTATGTGGTAGAAATCTCCAAATGCGGTTCCATCAACAAGGCCGCCCACAAGCTGTTCCTGTCCCAATCCGGTATTTCCACCGCCGTGCGGGAACTGGAGGAGGAATTGGGTATCAAATTCTTTGTCCGCAGCAACCGGGGCGTGGAGTTCACGCCGGAGGGCAAGGAGTTTCTGGGCTATGCAGTCTCGCTGCTGGAGCAGAAGCAGCGGATCGAAAGTCTGTACGGCGAATCCCGCAGCACCATTGCACCGGTGCATTTCAGCGTTTCCACCCAGCGGTATCCCTTTACTGAGGACGCTTTCCTGGAAATGCTCCAGCAAAACCAGGAAAACCGCTACCAATATACATTGAAAGAGACCAGCATGGACGGCGTGATCGACGATGTGTATGACCACCGGGCGGACATCGGCGTCATCTTCCTGACCAAATTAACGGAAAAGATCGTCTGCCGCCTGCTGGACGGCCGGGAACTGACCTTCCACGAGCTGGCGGCGGTGCCTCCCTGTGTATACGTCCGGAAAGGACATCCCCTCACCCAGCTGGAACACGTGTCGGAGGCAGATCTGGAGGGCTATCCTTACAGTTCCTTTGAACAGGCTCAGGGCGTAGCCGTGGACTTTTCTGAAGAGCTTCCCATGGTATCCATGCGTAAGCCCTCCAAGGCCATCATTGTCAACAACCGCTCCACCGCCATGAATGTTCTGGCCAATACGGACGCTTACAGCACTGGCAGCGGCCTTCTTGCAGAGCATCTCTCCCCTGCCAATGTGGTCACCATCCCTCTGGCAGACAAGGATCCGGTACGACTGGGCTGGATCTATCCGCAGAACGCCAAGCTCTCCTCTCACGCCGAAGAATTTGTCCGCCTTCTGGAACAGTCTATTCAGCGTTCCATTGCATATACCTCTTCCCTGCATCGTCAGATCGTCGGCAAATAAGCACATATAAATAAATGAACCGGACGATTTCGTCCGGTTTATTTTTTGCGCAGGTTCTTTTCGCCTGAAACACAGAACCTTGCAGGCAACAGGAAAACGCCGGCCAATGGCCGGCGTTTTCCGTTAGGAGAGTGCGAGAGTAGGAGAGATCCAATGTTTGATTACTGCTGTGCCTCAGCGGCTTCCTTCTCCAGCAGGGCCTTCTTAGCGGCCACGTTGGACTCAGCGCAGTCATACTCCCAGTTCCAGGGATCCTTGCGGCAGACACCATCGGCGAAGGGGATGAAGATAGACAGGATGCCGAAAGCAGCCAGGAACCAGCAATACCACAGAGAGCCAAGGATGTTGGCGGCGCTGATGGTGGTGCCGTTGGTAACGGTAGCGTTGCACAGGGAGGAAGCTACCAGGAGCTGCGCGCCGTAGGGGATGATGCCCTGGAACACGCAGGAGAACATATCCAGCAGAGAAGCGGTGCGGCGGGGGTCAACCTTGTACTCGTGAGAGACCTCACGGGCCATGTCGCCAGCCACGATGATAGCCACGGTGTTGTTAGCGGTAGCGCAGTCGCAGAGAGAGACCATAGCGGCAATGCCCACCTGAGCGGACTTGTTGCCCTTCATGACCTTGCCCAGCTTCTGGATGATCCACTCGATACCGCCGTTCTTGGCGATCAGCTCAGACATACCGCCGCACAGCAGGGTCAGGAAGAAGACCTCGTTCATGCCGCAGAAGCCGTTGTAAACAGCCTGAGCGAAACCGGCCAGATCGATAGCGCCGGTGGCGATGCCCACGATACCGGCAGCGAAGATGCCGATGGTCAGCACCAGGAACACGTTCATGCCGACCAGAGCCAGGATCAGAACCAGCAGATAGGGAATAACCTTGATGAAGCTGTAGGACAGGTCGCCGATCTCGGTAACGGTCTCGGGACGGCCCACGATCAGCAGCACCACGATGGTGACCAGAGCGGCAGGCAGAGCGGTGAGGAAGTTCACGCGGAACTTATCACGCATCTCGCAGTGCTGGCTGCGGGTAGCGGCGATGGTGGTATCGGAGATCATGGACAGGTTATCGCCGAACATAGCGCCGCCGATAACTGCGCCCAGAACGACCATCATGTTCAGGCCACCCTTTTCCGCAACGCCGACAGCGATGGGAGTGATGGCGGAGATGGTGCCCATGGAAGTACCGGTAGCGGTGCCCATGAAAGCAGCGATGACGAACAGGCCAGCGGCCAGGAACTGGACGGGAACCAGGCTCAGGCCCAGGTTGACGGTAGCGTCGCGGCCGCCCATCTCAGCGGCCACGGTGGCGAACGCGCCGGCCAGGATGTAGATGATCAGCATGGTCAGAACGTCCACGTTGGCAGCGCCCTTGGCGAAGGTATCAAACTTTTCGTTGATGCTGCCCTTGAACATAATGAAGGCCACCAGAACGGCCAGGAACATCGCGGTAACAGAGGGGAACTGATAGAATGCCATGTCGACGCCCTTGGACTGGTAAACCAGACCGGCGCCCATGTAGACAACGATGAATACCAGGAACGGGAGCAGTGCGAGACCATTCGCTTTCTTGTTGTTCAGGGTATTGCCCATATAGGGTTCCTCCTTTTTTCTTCCAAAGCTTGTTGATAGGTTCTTGGGACTGCTTATTGTGTTTTTACACAATTAAAGTGGGGTTGCCTCTCTCCTCTATCGTCAAGTATACCATAATTGTGAACGGATTGTTAATGCTTTTTTTCTATAATTGGTTATCGCTTTCCTGATAGCAATTAAAACTTTTTCCGTTAACCGTTTTTCTATCGTTCCGCTGCTTCATTTTATGCACTTTTGAGTGCATTCAGCCCTCCCCTGGCAACTTTTTCAGACAGCAAAAAATTGAGGCGGCCCCTTGCGGGACCACCTCGATTTTCAGTTCATCAGGAGTTTTTCTAGTTCCGCCGGGGTATCTGCCAGAAAATCCGCTCCCGCGTTTACCAGATTTTCCCGGCTGCGGAAACCCCACGTCACGCCGCAGGCCTTCAAGCCCGCGTTGTGTCCGGTGCGGATGTCCACATCGCTGTCTCCCACCATCAGCGTCTCCTCCGGTCGGGCGTTCAGCTTTTCCAGAATTCCGCGGGCCACGCCGGGGTCCGGCTTTACCGGTGTGCCGGGAAGATTCCCCCGGATCACCTCAAAAATACCGGGAAAGTAGTGGGCTACGATCACCTGACTGAATTCGTCCGCCTTGTTGGAGCAGACCGCCAGCCGCACTCCGGCGGCTTTCAGCTTTTTCAGCAGCTCCGGCATCCCGGCATAGGGCGCGGTCAGCTCCATATTGTGAGCACCGTAAACCCGGTTGAACTGCGCAAGGGTCCGTTCCAGCGTCTGCGGCTCCTGGGCCTCTGCCGGAGAAAACCGGCTCACCAGATTGGGGATGCCGTGACCCACCATGCCCTCGACGGCCTGTACGGTGTACTCCGGCCAGCCGTTTTCCCGGCAGACGGCGTTGGCGGCGGCCGCCAGATCCCCGATGGTATCCAGCAGCGTGCCGTCCAGATCAAAAATCACTGTGCGATACATGTATGATGCCTTTCTCTCTTATTCCGCCGCGTTCCACGCGGTCTCCAGGGCGATCTCCATCATCTCATGGAAGGAGTCCTGCCGCTCCTGAGCGCTCAGGGCTTCGCCGGTAAAAATATGGTCAGAAATGGTAAGGATAGACAGCGCCCGCTTGCCGAAGCGCTGAGCCGTCCAGTAAATACCGGCGGTCTCCATCTCCACCGCCAGAATACCGAACTTCCGGTAGGTGGCGTTGGCCTCCGGGTTGTCATTATAGAACTGGTCGGAGGTGAACACCTGTCCCACGTCCGCCCGGACGCCCAGCCGTTCCGCCGCCGCGGCGGCGTCCTTCAAAAGGCCATAGTCCGCCGTGGCGCACAGCTGGCCGGGGAAGCGGTACTGGTCCGCAAAGTGGGAATTGGTGGAGGCCCCCATGGCCAGCACCACGTCCCGCACCTTCACATCCTCTCCGATGCCCCCGGCGGAGCCAATGCGGATGATGGTGTCCACACCGTAGAAGTTATACAGCTCGTGGGCGTACAGTCCCGCAGAGGGAACGCCCATGCCGTGACCCATGACGGACAGTTTCCGACCCTTATAGGTGCCGGTATAGCCCAGCATATTCCGCACGGTATTGAAGCACACCGGGTTTTCCAGATAGTGCTCCGCTACGAATTTCGCCCGCAGAGGGTCGCCGGGCATCAGTACCGCCTTGGCGATGACGCCCTCCTCCGCTGCGATGCAGGCAGAGGGAGATTCTAAAATAGCCATATCAGATCCTCCTTATTTTTTGTCCTTGAACAGCGCCGCAAGACTCTCGTTGAAGGGCGGGTAGCAGATGCCCTTCTCCGTCACGATGCCGGTGAGCAGCTCATGGTCCGTCACATCGAAGGACGGGTTGAAGCACTTCACCTCCGGCAAGGCCATGGGCTTTTCGTACCAGAGATTCTTGATCTCGTCGCCGTCCCGCAGTTCGATGGGGATGTGCGCCCCGTCGGGACAGTTCATGTCGATGGTAGAGGTGGGCCCCAGCGTATACACCGGGATACCGTAGTGCTTGGCCAAGATGGCCACGCCGCTGGTGCCGATCTTGTTGGCGAAGTCGCCGTTGGCGGCGATGCGGTCACAGCCCACGAAGCAGGCCTGCACCCAGCCGTTTTTCATCACCATGGACGCCATGTTGTCGCAGATGAGGGTCACGTCCACCCCCGCCCGCTGCAGCTCATAGCTGGTGAGCCGCGCCCCTTGCAGAAGGGGGCGGGTCTCGTCGGCAAACACGCGGATGTGGATGCCCCGCTCCGCCGCCAGCAGGAAGGGGCCCTGTCCGGTGCCGTACCGGGAGGTGGCCAGCGGACCGGCATTGCAGTGGGTCAGAACGCCGTCGCCGTCCTTCAGCAGGCTCAGACCGTATTCGGAGATGGCGGTGCATTTGGCGATGTCGTCCTCGTGGATGTCCACCGCCTTGCGGTACAGGGCCTCCAGCAATTCCGCCCGGTCATCCTTCAAGTGGGCCTTGGCGGCATCCAGCATCTCCCCCACCGCCCAGCGGAGGTTCACCGCCGTGGGCCGGGCCGCCCCCAGCAGTTCGCCGTCGATCTGCAATTTCCGGTAAAAGGCCTCGTTGTCCTTGGCGTCAATGTCCCGGGCCAGCGCGTACATGCAGTAGCCCGCGCAGATGCCGATGGCCGGCGCGCCCCGGATGCGGAGCATTTTGATGGCCTCGATCATCTCCTCCACGGTGCGCAGCTCGATCTCTTTTTCCTCGTTGGGCAGCAGCGTCTGGTCGATGATGTACAGCCGCTCCGTGGCCTTGTCATAGCGGATGTTCTGAACGTGGGTCACCTGCCGGATCGCTTCATTCATAGTCTGCCCTCCTCACACATACAGAACGCGGTCCTCTTTCCGGGCCTTGTCCCCCAGGACAGCCTGATCCGTATAGCCTAAAATGCAGTTGCCGACGCCCTTCCAGTTTTCGCCCAGACCCCACTCTGCCAGCAAAGCCTTGCCCTCCGGCAATTCAAAGGTCTCCATGGCCCGGTTGATCCAGCAGGAGCCGATGCCCAATGCGGCAGCAGCGTTCATCAGGTTGCCCATTACCAGAGAGCCGTCCTGAAGCCAGTTGGGATACTCGCTGTCGGACAGCACCACAATGGCCTCCGGCGCACCATAAAAGGGTGTCCCCTCCGGTGTGCCTAAAATCCGGCTGTTCAGCCGTTCAAGTCTGGCAAGCACGGCGGCGTCACGCACCACCACCAGCTTGGTGCTCTGGAGGTTCTTGGCAGAGGGCGCGTAAAGACCGGCCTCCACAATGGCGTCCAGATCCTCCTTTTTCAGCGGCTCCGGGCGGAAAGCACGGATGCTGCGGCGCTCTTTCAGAACCTTTAAAACCTCATTCATGGTCAACACTCCTTTTGCAATAAGATCGTTATGGCTATTCTATCACGGTTTTTTTGATTCTCCAATATTTTTTCACAGGGAGCGGCCAATTTTCCCCTTGCATAAGCCTGTTTTGGGCCGCATAGGATAAAACAACAAAAGGCGGGGAGTGTTGTGCTTTGAAGGGAAATATGGAGGAGCGGGCGGAGCGCCTTGCTCTTTACATCATAGAGAACCGGACCACGGTCCGCGCCGCCGCTGCCAAATTCGGCATCAGCAAATCCACGGTCCACAAGGACATTTCAGAACGGCTGCCCCTTTTTAACCGGGCGCTGTACTTGCAGGTCAAGGAGGTGCTGGACGTGAACAAGGCTCAGCGGCACATCCGGGGCGGCATCGCCACCCGAAAAAAATACAAGGGTACATAGAAGGAGGAAGTCCCATGGCTGTACGTGATCCCGGCGGCTGCCGCCGCCAAAGCGGCCCCCAAAAGTCAAACGCTGTCCCGGAACTGCCCGCCGCTCCGGCAGTTCAGCCCGTCATGCGCCGATGGCCCCACCCGGTAGCGGTCCATCCCGCGCCGGAGGGACTGGCAGCAGAGCTTCATTATATCAGCTGCACCCTTTCCCAGCAGACCCGGCAGCTGGACGAGATCCGGTGCCTGCTGAAAAGGCTGGCGAACAGCGCCGGAAGCGAATAGCAGGCTGCGGGGGACCTTCGGAGGGTCCCCCGCAGCCTTTAAGAAACGCCGATTTCCGTAGACCAGCATTTTCCGGACAGGCTGTTTGTGAATAAACTGGAAATTTCCCGGAACCCCTTGTAATTTGTGCCGTATCCTTATAGAATATTATGTAAATCTGTCGAAAAAGAGAAGCGGCCTTCGCCGCGCGTTAAAGGAGCGTCCGTTCACATGTCCAGAGCAGTCCGCTACAAAAAGCACCTCACTACCCTGCAAGTTTTCCTGTCCATCGTCCTGATCCTGCTCACTGCCTGCGTGGCGGTGAAGGCATTTTTCCTGAAAGCCCCGGAACAAAAGGTGGATGAGCTGCCGTCTCAGCCCTCCTCCACGGGAGATCCCCAGCTATCCGAGGAGGAGCAGGCGGCCCAGGAGGCCCTGCGGTCCCATCTGGAGCGCAAGGGCGGCTTCTACACCATTCTGGTCTCCGGCTCTGACGACGGCAACGGCAACAGCGACACCAACATTCTGGTAGCTGTGGACACTGTGAACGGCTACGTCTACGGCGTCAGCATCCCCCGTGACTCCAAGGCCGTGTGGGATGGAAAATCCCACAAGATCAACGCCGCCTTCGGCAAGGGCGGCATGACCAAGCTGGCAGAGGTGGTATCCGACCAGTTGGGCATCCCGGTGGACTACACCGTTTCCGTGGACCTCACCGGCTTTGAAGCGCTGCTGGACGCCATTGGCGGCGTGAATTTTGATGTACCCATCAACATGGACTATGACGATCCCATTCAGAACCTCAGTATCCATTTCAAAAAGGGCGTTCAATATCTCAACGGCGCCGACGCCATGCGGGTAGTCCGCTTCCGCCACAACAACGATGGCACCGGCTACGGCAGCGAGGATCTGGGCCGGATGCAGACCCAGCAGAAGTTTTTGAAGGCCGTGGCGAAGAAAATGCTCACCGCCAGCAATATCCTGACGAAAATCGACGATTACGCCAAAATTTTCAATCAGTATGTAGACACCGACCTGTCCGTGGGCAATCTGGCCTGGCTGGGCACAGAGGTTTTGAAAATGGGCGTGGACAAGATCGACTTCTCCACCCTGCCTAACGAGTGGAGATCTCCGTATATCTATCTGATCCCGGACGAAACTCTGACTCTGGTGAATACCTATCTCAACCCCTATGTGGAGGATCGGACGGCGGAGGACCTGCATCTTCCGTCCTGACCTCCGGAAAGGAGTGACACTCCATGAAAAAGCAAGCACTGTCCCTGCTGCTGGCGCTGTCTCTGATGAGTGTTCCCGCTCTGGCCAAGGAAAACAGCGCGGACAACTTTGTCCGCGGCAAAACCTATGCCAGCCAGTTCTCCGATCTGCCGGAGGACCATACCTTCTATGAAAATGTAGCCGCCCTGTACGAATACGGTCTGTCTGTCGGTCAGGCCGACGGCACTTACGGCCTGACGGTGCCTATGACCGTGGGACAGGCGGTGATCTTCGCCGGGCGCATCCGCAGCCTGTACCGCACCGGGGACCCAGAGACCGGTCCCGCCGCCTTCACTGCCGCCGCTATTGGATTGAAGGACGCCCAGCGGGTCTACGCCCCCTATCTTTGGTACTTACAGGCGGAGGGCGTTTTAGACAAGACTCTGGACGATCATCTCTCCGATGTGGCTACCCGGGCCCAGATGGCCCATGTGCTGGCAAATCTCCTACCGGAAACAGCGCTGCCCCCGGTCAATGATTCCCTCATCACTCAGGCCTACGCCAGCCGCCGCCGGATCACCGACGTGACGGAATACACGCCTTATTATGATGATATCCTCAAGCTTTACCGCTGCGGGATCAGCGTGGGCAGCGACGAAACCGGCTCCTTTCTGCCGGATTCTCCCATCACCAGAGGGGCCGCCGCAGCCATGCTGACCCGGATGGTGGATCCCTCCCTTCGGCTGACGCCGGACTGGCACCTGCCGGAGCTTTACAGCGCCGAGGGGGCCGCCTACGAGGATCTGGTCACGGCGGGAACCTACATCGCCGCCCCAGAGACTGCGGCGGACTATGACCAGGCCGTCCGCTACATGCTCTCTCAGGGGGAAAACACCCTGTCCCTGAAATACGATCAAGGCTTTACCGTTTCCAGTGCTCAGGAGGCTCTGAACAATGCCCTGCTGGCGGTCAAGCGGTACTGCGAGCAAGGCTACAACAACGCCTCCTGCTCCTATAACGCCGCCGGGACCATGATCCTGAAATTCAGCTCCATCGCCGGCGACCGTACCGAGGAATACCGTTCAGAAGCACTGACTGCCGCCATCGCCGTCCATGACGCGCTGTGGCAGCAGGGGACCATTACCCCCGCCTCCACCCAGCGGGAGATCGCCTGGGCCTATTACCAGTGGATCGCCGCCAACTGCACCTACGATGACGCCGGGGACAACACCTCCGTCAGCCACCTGCCCTACAGCCTGTTTCATAACGGCAAGGCCGTCTGCGACGGGTATACCGGCGCTTACAATCTGCTTTTGAAGCTGGAGGGCATCGACTGCTACGCTCTCCCCAACGCCACCCACATCTGGACCGTGGCCACACTGGACGGCGAGACCGTCCACATCGACGCCACCTGGGGGGATCAGGGGAACACCGGCACAAAGCAGTATTTTGCCATGACCCCGGAGCAGTCTTATTCGCTGCACCCCTGGCCCAAGGAAAACGAACTGCCCCAATGATTCAAAAAAGGACTTCCGCATTACTGCGGAAGTCCTTTTTGTTATACAAAAGCATGGCAACATAAGAAATATGCCATTTCCTCGCCCCTGCGGGGCAACCGAAAATGATGCGCGAAAACTTCATGCACTGGCATTTGCGCGTTTTCGTAGTGCGCCGCTCATGCATGAAGTTTTATATCAGATCCTTATAATACGCCACCAGCAGTTCCACCACCATGCTGTAAGACTTCATGCCGTTGGCGTCACCGTAGGATTTCAGCGCGGCGTCATACACCGTATCGGATACCTTTTCCACCACGTTGTCCCGGAACTGATCCCAATAGGCGCTGTTGTCCCGGAGGTCTGCCTCCACCGCTGCCGGAAGGGTGCCCCGAATGACCCAGTAAGCCTCCGGGTCTGTTTCGTACAAGGCGTTGCCAAGGTGGATGAATCCCAGCAGCCAGCCGGAATATATGTAATCCGGCATCCCGCTGGTGACAGAGGCCAACACGCCCAAGAAGTTACACTCCTGCTCCCACGCAACGCCCCGCTGGTGGGCCAGCTCGTGGGCAATGGTGGAGGGCAGCAGGCAGGCGGGGCTGTCCACATTCACGTTGGACTCCCCCACACAGGCGAAATACACTCCGGTAAAGCCCATGACGCTCATAAACCGGGAGCAGCGTACCGCCTTGACCCCGGTATCCGGAAATTCCAAAAAGGGGAACAGCTCCGTCACGCCGCCGTAGACCGACCGACTCTCTGAAAGAATTTGCTCTTTCGGCACCGCGTACACGCCGTTTTCGTCCCGGGGCACCGTGTCCGCCGTTTCGGACAGCCGTTCCGCGAAATAGGCGGTCACGTTTTTCAGATCCTCCGCAGCCACTGGCTGAGCTGTGATGCCGGAGCGGTCCTGAAAGCTGTCCGTCCAGTAGTTCACGCCCCACATGAGGCAGAACAGGACGTAAACTGTCAAAATACCGTCCGCCGCTCCCAAAAGGGCGCTGTATGCCTGCCGTCCCCGGTGACCTCTGGCCTTCACCACGGCGATCACAGACCAGACAGTATAGGCCACAGCCACCACCGCCGCCAGAGCATACAAACTCTCCATGACGGACAGGCTAGTAAGTGCGCACAGCCGCCCCAGCACCGCCTTCAGCGGCGCGGTGACATGGTCCGCAAAGCCGTTCATCAGCCGCCGGTCATGCCGCAGAGCCAGATACAGACCCAGCACCGCCAGATTGACCGCCAACCAGATATGCAGTTTTCGATATTTTTTCCAGAAGCTCATAGCAATGCCTCATCTGTCGTTTTTTCAAGCTCAGAATTTGGAAACAGCAGGCGAAATTCGCCTGCTGTCCTTATATCCAGTTGTTCGGCTATGCGGTTATTCCGCCGCCGCCAACAGCTGCTTGGTGTACGGGTCCTTGGGATGGTCGAACAGCTCGTCCACCGTCCCCTGCTCCACAATGCGCCCCTGCTTCATCACCAGAGCAGAATCGCAAAGCTGGTAGACCACGTTCAGATCGTGGGAGATGAACAGGTAGCTGAGGTCCAGTTCATCCCGCAGTTCCCGCAGCAGCTTCAAAATCTGGGCCTGAATGGTCACGTCCAGTGCGCTGACCGGCTCGTCAGCAATGAGGAAGCGGGGCCGCTGGATCAGGGCCACGGCGATGGACACCCGCTGCCGCTGTCCGCCGGAAAGCTCCGATGGCTTCGCTTTCAGCACTTCCTCCGGCAGCTCCACCCGTTCCAGCATCTCCCGGACCCGGCGCTTCCGCTCCGGGCCGTCATACTTTCCGTAGATCCGCAGCGGCTCCTCTAAAAGCCATTCCACCGGATACGCCGGATTCAGAGAGCTGTACGGGTCCTGAAAGATCATCTGAGGCCGTTTCGTATAATGGATGACCTGTCCGGCCTCCGGCCGCACCATGCCCAAGATGGTCTTGGCCAGCGTGGATTTTCCGGTGCCGGATTCGCCTACTAATCCTAAAATTTCACCCCGGTGCACATCGAAGGAAACATCGTGGAGCACCTCGTGAAAGTACTTACGGCCCAGCACGCCGCCTTCCCGATACCCGGCGGTAACATGTTGAAGGGAGAGTACCAATTCGTCCGTCATGGCCGCTCCTCCTTTCGGTTCCGGGTGGGGATGGCGTCGATGAGCTTTTGGGTGTAGGGGTGCTGAGGATGGTAGAATACCTGATCGGTATCTCCCTCCTCCACCAGAACGCCCCGCTGCATCACCGCCACCCGGCGGCACAGCTTCCGTACCACGTTCAGATTATGGGAGATGAACAGCATGGACACACCGCTCTCCCGGTTCAGCTTTTTCAGCATTTCCAGGATTTGGGCCTGAATGGTCACGTCCAGCGCCGTGGTAGGCTCGTCCAGCAGCAGCAGCTTGGGCCGGTTCACGATAGCCGCCGCGATCATAGCCCGCTGGAGCATACCGCCGGAAAGCTCGTGGGGGTATTTGTCGCAGATCCCCTCCGGGTCCGGCAGCTCCGCCGCCGCCATTGCCGCCAGCGCCCGCTGGTGGCGCTCCTCTTTCGGCATCTGGGTGTGGATCCGCAGGGTCTCCTCCACCTGAGGCCCAATTTTCATCAGGGGGTCCATGCAGCTTTGGGGCTCCTGAAACACCACGCCGATCTCCGCTCCCTGAATCTCCCGCAAAACGGACCGGTCCGCGTGGAGCAGTTCCTGCCCGTCCAGCAGGATGCGGCCGGTATAGTCGCACTGCTTCCGGGGCAGCAGACCCGCCACGCTCATGGCGGTGACGGATTTTCCGGAGCCGGATTCGCCCACCAGACCCAAAATTTCGCCGTCCTGAATGGTCAGGCTCACACCGCTGACCGCTTCCCGGTCCCGGTTATGAAATTTCACATGCAGATCCTGAATTTTCAGCATCAGACCTCACCTCCGCCCCGGCGCTGCAGTCCTTCGCCGATCAGTCCCACGCCGAACACCATCCACACAAGGGTCAGGCCCGTTCCCAGCGCGTACCAGGGCGCGCTCATGAACATGCCCTGACTCTCCGAGAGCATATAGCCAAGAGAGGCGTCCGGCGGCGTTACGCCGATGCAGAGATAGCTCATGGATGCCTCCGCCAGCACAGCGTTGTTGAAGCCGATGGTCAGCGCCGGCAGCAGCACGCTCCAAGTATTAGGCAGGATATGCCGCCACAGGATGCGGCTGCTGGATGCCCCCATGAGTCGGGCGCTTTTTACATAGTTGACCTCCCGCAGTCCGGCGTAGGTACCACGGGCCATCCGGGCAAAGCTGGGAATGAACACCAGCCCCAGAGCGAGGATGACGTTCCCGGTCTTGCCGGGGCCCAGCAGACTGATGACCACCAGTGCCAGCAGAATACTGGGAAATGCCGTCAGCACATCGCCAAGGCGCATCAGCACATCGTCCACAATGCCGCCGAAATAGCCGGTAACGGCGCCCAGCACCGTGCCGCACACCGCGCCCACGGCCACAGTACACAGCGCGATTCCGTAGGTGGTCCCGGCGCCCTTCAGCACCCGGCTGAAAATATCCCGGCCAAAGCTGTCCGTTCCCATCAGGTGAGCCAGAGACGGCCCCGTCAGCTTCGGCCCCGCTGCCATGGCGTTGGGGTCATAGGGCGTCCAGAAAAAGCCGAGAACGATCAGAGCCGTCAAGATGCCGGTCATCACCAGTCCCACGGTCAGGTAAGGATTTCTCTTTTTCATTTGCCGATCCCTCCCATCCGGGGGTCGATGCAGCGATTGACCAGATCCGCCAGAGTGCCGGAAAGCACCACCCAGAAGGCCAGGATCACCACGATGGCCTCCACCACAGGGTAGTCCTGACTGGAAATGGAGGCCACCAGCATCCGCCCCAGTCCAGGAACAGAGAACACCTGCTCCACCACGATGCTGCCCGCCACGATCTCCGCCATGGTCTGCCCCAGGAATGTGACGGTGGGCACCAGGGAGTTTTTCAGCACATGGCCCCACAGCACCTGCCGCCGGTCGTTGCCCCGGGCAATCGCGGTGCGGACATAGGGCTTGTTCATCTCGCTGATGACCGTGCTGCGCAGCATCCGCACCGTCATCGCCACCCGGGGGATGGCGATGGACACGGCGGCAAAGAATAAGTACACCAGCGACTTGCCGAGGTTCCGGTCCAGTCCCGGAAAGTCACCGGGGACAAAGGCCCGAAGTATGATGCCGAAGCACCAGGAAATGAGGATACCGGTAAAGAACGGCGGTACCGCCATGCAGAACTGATTCAAAAACGTGTGCAGCCCCTCCAGCTTTCCGTTGGCAGACAGCAATCCCAAGGGCAGCGATACCACGACGATCAGCACAAAGCTCACCAGGCTCAAGCACAGCGTCACCAGCATTTTCGGGCCTAACAGCGCCTGCACCGGCTGGCGGTACTGGAAGGAAACGCCCAGATTTCCGGTGAAGAAACCGGCCAGCCATTCCCCGTACCGCACCAGCATGGGGCGGTTCAATCCCATTTCCGTCCGGAGGGCCTCCACCTTTTCCGGCGTGGCCTGCGTCCCCAGCAGGGTGGCGGCGGGGTCTCCGGAGATCATATCAAAAGCCGCGAACGTCAGAAGGGAGACGACGAGCATGGTGACAAGCAGCGTCAGAATTTTCCGCGCCGTGTATCGCATGACTGTCATCTCCCTTCCGGGTCAGCGGCGTCAAAACGTCCGCTGTTCATCACTTATTTCGTATAGTGGATAGTGGAAAGATCCAGAACATAGATGGGGTAGAAGGAGGGGCCCTCAAGACCATCCCGCACTGCCACGAAGTCTGCCATGTCCTGAATATAGACGTTGGCAGCATTTTCCGCCAGGTTCTTTTCCATTGCTCTGTAAAGGGCGGTCTGCTCCCCATCGTCATAGCAGGCCTGAGCCTGGGCGAACAGAGCGTCATAGTCCGCGTTGTTGTAGTTGATAAAGTCGCGGCTGGCGGTAGAGACGAACCGCTCCAGCATGGCCCGTGCGGTCATGTTGGAAGCGTCCACGCCCACCACAGTGGACTGGAACTGCCGGTTGGAATAGGTGTCCTGCACCCAGCTCTCCCAAGTGACGGGCTGAATGGTGGCATTGATGCCCACAGCCTTCAGCTGCTCCACGATGACCTGTGCGGTATCCATGTGAGACTGGTAGTTGCTGGGGACGGTGATGGTCATGTCGAAGCCGTTGGGATAACCGGCCTCCGTCAGCAGCTCCTTGGCCTTTTCGGTGTTGTAAGTATAGTAGTTGGTCAGCTCATCATCAAAATACTTGCTGAAAGCGGGGTACATGCTGGAGCCCAGCAGGGTGCCGTAACCGTCGAAGGCCAGATCCAGGATCTGCTGACGGTCAATGGCGTAGCAGAGAGCTTGCCGCACCCGCACATCGTCAAAGGGCTTCTCGGCGTTGTTGAGGTACAGGGCCTGCACCAGATTCATGGTGCCTTCCTCCACATGGAAGCCGTCGCCAAGCTGCTGGATCTGGTTGGTGGTCAGATGGGCAAATACATCCACAGCGCCGCTCTGGAGGCTGAGAAGGATGCTGTCGGCATTCTCAATGATCTTATAGGTGACCTTGGTCAGGTCGGGCTTTTCGCCCCAGTAATCATCAAACCGCTCCAGCACCACGGACTCCTGAGCTGTCCGGGAAACGAACTTGAACGGGCCGGTGCCCACGGGGGCGGTATCCTGCTCCGTGTAGTCCTTGGGCAGCACAGCGGTGGTCAGGTAAGAAGCAAACTCATTATTGGGTTCCTGAAGCTGGAAGCAGACGGTGTCATCCCCCTCCTGATACATCTCCACGTTGGCAAAAGCCGCCACCTGGATGATGTCTGCCGGGGCATTGGCATCGCCGCAGCGCTGGTAGGACCAGATCACGTCCTCCGGCGTCACTTCCTGACCGTTGTGGAACTTCACACCGGTGCGGAGCTTAAAGGTATACAGCAGATGGTCCTCGGAAACGGTATAGCTCTCCGCCACAGCGGGATTCAGGTTGCCGCTGGCGTCGGGCTTCAAAAGTCCTTCAAATACGTTGAACATGACCTCGCGGGTTCCTGCCTTCACGGTTTTGTGAGGGTCAAGACTGCTGTCCAGGTCCTGGGCGATGCCCACGTTCAGTTCGCCGGCCGCAGCGCGGGCCGCGGGGCCTTCCGTCTGGGTGTTCGCGGTGCTCTGGTCCGTAGTTCCGGTCGTCCCGTTCTGGCTGCCGCCTCCGCATCCGCTGAGTACGGCGCTCAGGAGGCAGACCGCCGCCAAAAGCGTCAGGATTCTCTTCTTCATATGCAATTCTCCTTTTTATATCACTGCTCCGGGGAGTCAGTGTATTCGCGGAGCGGTTTTCTCCGTTCCGCAAATTCCCAGTCCCTTACGGGTACTGAAAATCCATGAGGGAATATGCGGTGGCCAATCCGCAAAAACAGCCCTGGGACACATCGTTTGTTATTTTTCTAACGATATGTCCGCAAGGCTGTATTGTACAGGATACTGCGGCTGATTGCAAGCCTTTTTTACAAGTTTTCCGACGTTTTCTCCGGTTTTTCAGGCTCGGTTTCTTGCTCCGGCAGCGGAGCGGTGTAATGCTCCGTTTCCACGGGGAGATCCTTTTCCGCCAGACGCCGGTCCACCAGAAACGCCACCAGGCTGTACAGGCAGGCGCATACTGGCACGCCGAAAAACATACCCGCCACACCGAAAAAGCTGCCGCCCACCAGGATGGCAATGATGACCCACAGGCTGGAAAGGCCCGTGCTCTCTCCCAGGATCTTGGGGCCGATCACGTTGCCGTCCAGCTGCTGGAGAGCCAGCACGAACAGCAGGAAATACAAAGACTGAATGGGATCGACCAGCAGAATCAGGAAGAAGCTGGGGATCGCTCCCAGGAAGGGTCCGAAGAAAGGAATGACGTTGGTGACGCCCACAAAAACGGACACCAGCGGCGTATACGGCATATCCAGCAGCGAGCAGCCGATGAAGCACAGCACGCCAATGATGAGGGAATCCAGCAGCTTGCCCCGGACAAAGCCGGAGAAGATGCGGTCGACCTTGGCGCTGCCCCGAAAGACCCAATAGACCGCCTCCTCGGAAAACAGGCTGTAAGCCAGCTTCCGGGCATGGGCGGCGCAGCGCTCCTTGGTAGCCATGAAGTACACGGAAACGATCATGCCCACCAGCAGGTTCTTCAAGAACACCAGCGTACTGAGCACACCGCCAGAGACGGCGATCATCAGCATCTGCGTCCGGGTAAAGACCTGATTTTTCAGCCACTCCGTTGCGGACTCGTAGAACTTATCCATCTGGTCGGCTACCCAAACCTCCACGGTGGGGTTGCTCTCCAGCAGATGCTCCACCCAGCCGCTGATGGTATTATAGTAGCCTTCCACGCTGGAAACCAACTGCACCACGCTCCGGTACAGCTGCGGGATCAGCACATGGCCCAGCAGATAGCAGAGCAGGCCGATGATGGCCCACGTCACCACCAGACTGACGGCCCGGGCGCTCCGGGAGGTCATGCGCCCCTCTGCGTGGGCCTTTTTCATCTGTTCCGGAAAAAACAGGTTTTCAATAAAGTCGATGACCGGCGCCAGCAGGTACGCCAGTACCGCGCCGATCAGAACCGGCTGCAGTGCTTTCAGCAGTTGACCGCCGAAGGATGGCAGTACCCGGCGGCCAAAGAGGGTATCGTAAAAAAGCAGGATCGCGCCCACGGTCAAAAAGAGGGCAAGTCCCCACCGCACCGCGCTGTCTTTTTTCTTCATCCAACCGCCTCCTGCCGACAGGGTCCGCCCGCCTGCGGCAGACTTCTCCCGAAACCTTTATATAAACTTTATTCTACACGTCGCCCGGGGGAATTGCAATCCTCAATTCCCCATGCTATACTACTTTAAACGTCTGTTAACATTTATAATCATTTTCGGAGGCATGGACATGGAACCCCAAAAGAAGCTCCTGATGATCGTCAATCCCCGGGCGGGACGCAGCAAGCCCCGGGGGCCGTTATATGATGCGGCTGCCGCCCTGTGCGATGCCGGATATCTGCTCCGTATCCGCCGCACCACCGCCGCCGGGGACGCGGCCCGCATTGCCGCCCAAGAGGGCGGAGATTATGACACTGTGGTGGCCGTGGGCGGCGACGGCACCCTCAACGAGGTCATCTCCGGCATCCAAACGTTGAAAAATCCCCCGGCGGTGGGTTATCTGCCTCAGGGGAGCACCAATGATTTTGCCGCCAGCCTGGAGATCCCCTCAGATCCCGTTCAGGCGGCGGAGGCCATCGTCCGTGGTCAGCGCCGTCAACTTGACATCGGCCGCTTCGGTGAGCGTATTTTCGTATATGTAGCCTCCTTCGGAGCCTTCACCCGGACATCCTACACCGCCTCTCAGGATGTGAAAAATGCTCTGGGCCACTTCGGCTATCTGCTGGAAAGCCTCCGGGATCTGGATACGCTGCGCCCCTATAAGGTCCGCATCACCGCTGATGGAGAGACGCTGGACGGTGAATACCTGTTCGGCGCTGTTGCCAACTCCACCTCCATCGCCGGTATGATGAAGCTGGAGCGGGAGGAGGTCATTCTGGATGACGGCCTCTTTGAGCTGCTGCTGGTGCCCCATCCCCAAAATGCAGCGGAGTTGCAAAATCTGATCTGGGCCTTGCTGAATCAGCAGTATAACAGCGGCGGTCTCATCTTCCGCCATGTGTCGGCCCTTCATGTGGAAACGGACGAGGATCTGCCCTGGTCCCTGGACGGAGAGTACGAACCCAGCCAGCCGACGGTGGACATCACCAACTGTCAGCGGGCTTTGACGATGCTGCTATGAGAGAAGAACTGACAAATCTGCGCCGGTTTTACGGCGATCATGTTCCCACGCTGCTGGAAGCCCGGCACGAATATGCTGTTTTGTGTCCTCTGGTAGAGCGTCCGAATGGACTGCACCTGCTGTTTGAGGTCCGGTCTGCCGGGGTCAGTCAAAGCGGCGAGACCTGCTTTCCCGGCGGGCAGATGGAACCGGAAGAGACCCCGGCAGACTGCGCCCTCCGGGAGACGGAGGAAGAATTGTCTATCCCCCGCGCCGAGATTCGGCTTCTGGGCCAAGGGGACTTTATCTGCAATCAGCGGGGCTTTCTTCTGCGGCCGCTGCCGGGGCTGGTATCCCCTGCCGGTCTCGCAGCCCTGCGTCCCGCCCCCGCTGAGGTGGCGGAGGTGTTCACTGTACCGGTGGAATTTTTCAGGACCACCCTGCCCCAGCCATGTGCCTATGATCTGATCCCCCGTGTCCCGGAGTCTTTCCCCTATGAAGCGGTTGGGATTCCCCGGGATTACCCTTGGAACCGCGGCAAGGTAGAGGTCCCGGTGTGGCTCTACGGGGGCCACGCCATCTGGGGCATGACCGCCCGGATCGTGCGTGATTTGGTTTCCCATTTGTAAAAAAAGCGTCTGAAAGTTCTCACTTTCGGGCGCTTTTTCCCTGTCCATGTGTATATCATGCGCCAAATCCCTATATTTTCCACAAAAAAGGGCGCCGTCTTTTCAGAAAAACAGAGATTTTTTACTTTTTTCGTATATTCCCTGACATTTTTGCCAAAATAATGTTAGAATGGTTATGAATCTGAGATTTTTGCAGTTTTTGGAAAGGAGGCACTTCCCATGTTTCAGGCAGGAGATCTGCTGGTCTATGGCACCACCGGCGTCTGTCGGGTGCTTTCCATTGACCGGCGGCAGGAGCGGGTGGGCAGCACCCGTCAGGAGCGGCTTTACTATCAGCTTAAACCCATCTATCAGGGCGGTTTGATCTATACCCCGGTAGACAATGACAAGGTGTCCATGCGGCCCATTATCTCCCGGCAGGAGGCGGAAGATCTTATCAGTGAAATTCCCACTCTGCATCCCGCTGCCTGTCGGGCTTCCACCACTCAGGCGCTGACTCAGCAGTATCAGGCCAGTCTCCGGCAGCATAACTGCCGCAGTCTGGTGGAGCTCGCCATGTCCATTCACGCCAAGCGCCGTCAGGCAGAATCCCAGAACCGCCGCCTCGGCATGGTGGACGAGCGCTATCTCAAGCAGGCGGAGCAGCTTCTGTTCGGCGAACTGGCCGCCGCGCTGGAAATTCCCTACGAGGCAGTCCAGCCCTATATCGCAGACCGGATCGCCGCCGTCCATTCCTGATCTGCGAAACAACACGAAAAACCATACGGAACAAAAGAGGGGCCTCGCTTTCAGCGAGGCCCCCGAGACTGTCGATTAAGTGGTAAATTCTCCGCAATGGTAAGGAAGGGTGTGCGCGGGAAACCCAAGAAGGGTGTCCTGCGCCATTGAAATCTCCCAAGTTTTAGAACTTTACAAAAGTTCTGAAAACTTACTCAGCGGGGAGAAAAGGCTTTTTCGACACGCTGAGGGGCCTCGCTTTCAGCGAGGCCCCTTGCTTATGCCATATTCCGGTATTTTTTCAGCTGCTTTTCAAATTCCTCCGGCAGACCGCAGGTCAGCTCCACCAATTCTCCCGTGCGGGGATGGATAAATTTCAGCCCTACAGCGTGAAGGCACTGTCCCTGCAAACCGGGGACCGGTTTTTTGTTGCCGTATACGGTATCTCCCAAAATCGGATGGCCGATGTAGGCCATGTGCACCCGGATCTGGTGGGTGCGGCCCGTTTCCAGACGGCACTCTACATAATTCACACCGGGATAGCGCTCCAGCACCGTCCAATGGGTCACGGCGTTCCGTCCGCCGGCCACCACAGCCATTTTCTTCCGGTCTGCGGGACAGCGGCCGATGGGAGCGTTCACCGTCCCGGTATCCTCCCGAAGATTGCCGGTGACGATGCAACGGTAGGTCCGGGCCAGTGTGTGATCCTGAAGCTGCTCCGCCAGTTTCACATGGGCGAAGTCGTTTTTTGCGGCGATGATGAGACCGGAGGTGTCCCGGTCAATGCGGTGGACGATGCCGGGCCGCAGTTCTCCGTTGATCCCGGAAAGGCTGTCCCCACAGTGATACAGCAGGGCGTTCACCAGTGTCCCGTCCGGGTGTCCCGGTGCGGGGTGGACTACCAGGCCCTTCGGTTTGTTCACCACGATGACGTCCTCGTCCTCGTACACCACGTCCAGCGGGATATTCTGAGACACGATGTCCACCGCCTCCGGCTCCGGTAGTTCCACAGACACCGTTTCCCCGCCGGTCAGCCGGGTGTTTTTAGCAAGGGGTTTTCCCGCCGCCGTCACCCGGCCCTCCTCCATCAGCTTTTGAACGGCGGAGCGGGTCAGCTCCGTTTGCTCTGCCAGCCATGCGTCCAGCCGTTTTCTGGCGTCCTCACTGGCCGTTTGCAGGATCAGAGGCTCCATCCGTTTTCCTCCTGTCATGCTTTTCATAGAGTAACACATAGTAGATCGCGCCCAGAATAGCCCCGGACACGATGCACACATCCGCCACGTTGAACGTAGGATAGCTGGGCCAGAATTGGAAGTGGAGCATATCCACCACATAGCCCAGCCGGAACCGGTCGATGATATTGCCAATGCCGCCGGAGAGGATCAGGCAGCAGGCGCAGATCCCCAGCGGGTGCCGGACGATTCTTCGGGCCAGCACCCACAGTACCGCCGCCAAAATGACGCCGGTGACACCCAGCAGCAGCCACTTCTGCCCGGCAAAGCTGGACCACGCCGCGCCGTAGTTGTGAACCCGCATCAGTTCCAGAAATCCCGGAAACAAAGAAGTGGTCTCCCCCATCTGCAAATGGCCCACGACCCAGGCCTTGACCCACTGATCGGCGCCCAGCAGCGCCGCCCCCAGCAGGCCGAAAATCACATAGTACATAAACGCTCCTTTTTGCAAAGGCTTTTCCAAGCCCGTCTCGGTTTCAGAAATTGCTACCAGTATACACGAAGTCCACCTAAAATGCAACGCCGGGGGAGCATAGCTCCCCCGGCGTGTGAAACTATCGGTAAAGTGGTAGATCCTCCGTGACGGTAAGGTAGGGCAGCCGTTAGCGGCTCTGCCGCTTTACGGATGCTGCATACCCCTTGCGGGTAAAGGGTGTGTGCGGGACTACGCCCGCAGGCGTGTTTCGGAGCGCAACCGCCGAAGGCGGCTCTTGGCGCGTAGATAACCCAAGAAGGGATACACCGTCGGCTCAAGCCAAACAGCGGATACTGTGTATCCGCTGTTTGGGAGCCTTCCTCGAAACAGGCTCGCTGCATCCGCCACTGGCGGCGCTTCACCTGTTTCCCCGCACCATTGAAATCAAATATTTTCGCCACGCTGAACGCCGGGGGAGCATAGCTCCCCCGGCGTGTACTTTAGTCTTGATCCTCGGCGTCCGCAGCCTGAACGTTCTCCGGCTGTTCATGGGTTTTCTCCCCGAACACCGTCAGGAAGGCGTCCCGCTCCATGGTCTCGTGCTCCAGCAGGTACTGGGCCACCTGCTCCAGCTTATCCCGCTGCGCTTCCAGAATATCCTGGCAGCGGCGGTAGGCGCCGTCCACCAGATCCTTGACCTCCTGATCGATCTGGGCGGCCACAGCCTCGGAATAGCCCCGGCTGTGTCCCATGGTACGGCCAATGAACACCTCGTCATTGCCGCTGTCAAAGGACACGGTTCCCAGCCGCTCGCTCATGCCATATACCGTCACCATCTTCCGGGCAATGGCGGTGGCACGCTGGATGTCGTTGCTGGCGCCGGTGGAAATATCGTTGAGACACAGCTTTTCAGCCACACGGCCGCCCAGCAGACCCACGATCTGATCCTCCATGTAGTGCTTGGAAAGGTAAGAGCGGTCCTCCTCCGGCAGGGAAATGGTCATACCGCCGGCCATACCTCTGGGGACAATGGTGATCTGGCTCACCGGGTCCTGTCCCGGCAGCATGTGCATGACCACCGCATGGCCCGCCTCGTGATAGGCTGTCAGTTCCCGCTCGTGCTGGGGGATTACCCGGCTCTTTTTCTCCGGACCGGCGATGACCTTGATCTCCGCATCCTTCAGATCCTGCATGGTGATGAAGTGCTGATCCTTCCGGGCTGCCAACAGTGCGCCCTCGTTGATGAGGTTCTCCAGATCCGCGCCGGTAAAGCCCGCAGTGCCTTGAGCCAGCTTACGGAGACTCACATCCTCCGCAAGGGGTTTCCCCTTGGCGTGGACCTTCAGGATCTCCTCCCGGCCCTTGATATCCGGCAGGCCTACATACACCTGACGGTCAAACCGGCCGGGCCGCAGCAATGCGGGGTCCAGCACGTCCGCCCGGTTGGTGGCGGCCAGGACCACCACGCCCTCGTTGGCGGCAAAGCCGTCCATCTCTACCAAAAGCTGGTTCAAGGTCTGCTCACGTTCGTCATGACCGCCGCCCAGACCGGTGCCGCGCTGGCGGCCCACGGCGTCGATCTCGTCAATGAACACAATGGCGGGGGACTGCTTTTTCGCCTGCTCAAACAGGTCCCGGACACGGCTGGCGCCTACGCCCACATACAGTTCCACAAAGTCGGAACCGGAAATGGACAGGAAGCCCACGCCGGCCTCGCCGGCCACCGCCTTGGCAAGCAGCGTCTTGCCGGTGCCCGGAGGGCCCACCAGCAGCACGCCCTTGGGGATCCGGGCGCCCAGATCGATATACTTCTTTGGATTTTTTAGGAACTCCACGATCTCCCGGAGCTCCTCCTTTTCCTCGTCGGCTCCCGCCACGTCGGCAAAGGTGACCTGCTTATCCTTTTCGCTGAGACCACGGATCTGTGCGGAGCCAAACTTTGCCATCCGGTCCGGCCCCATGCCTCCCTGTGCCCGGACGCTCATGAGGTACCACATACCGCCGAACATCAGCGCCATCATCAGATAGGGGAGCATGATCCCCAGCCAGTCAGTCCCCTCCGGAGGGGGGTAGCTGTAAGATTTGATGATCCCTGCTGCTTTCTGCTCCTTTACCAGATCGTTGAGATCGCTGTAAAAGAGGGTATAGTCATGGATCCGGCAGCGGACCGGCTGGTCGCTGCCCTTGACCTGCAACATCAGCGTGCTGGAATCCGTAAAGCGGAAGGCCTCCACCTTCTGCTGCTCAAAAAGCTGCACCATCTCATCATAGGTCATCTCATCCCGCTGATTGAGCTGGGTCAGCCAGCTGACACATAAAATCACGATCAGCATCAGCGGCAGAATGCTGACGCCGGGTCTTCTTTTTACCATACGGGGGATCCCCCCTTTCTGTATTATCGCCGCATACAGGCGGCTGCGACGGTTCCCGCACCTGCCGGGAATCGCCGGTCATGCTCAGGTGTTTTCGTAAACGGCGGGCTTCAGCACACCGATGTAAGGCAGATTCCGGTAAAGCTGGGCATAATCCAGACCGTAGCCCACCACGAATTCGTCCGGCACCACAAAGCCGGACAGATCCGCTTCCACCGCCTTTTCCCGGCGGGAGGGCTTATCCAGCAGCGTCACGATAGAGATGCTCTTGGCGCCCTTTGCCATCAGATAGCTTTTCAGGAAGGCCAGAGTATTGCCGGAGTCCAGAATATCCTCCACAATGACAATCTCCCGGCCCGTGATGTCCTGCTGGAGATCATGGGTGATCTGCACCCGGCCGCTGGACACGGTGCCGTTCTGGTAAGAGCTGACAGCGATGAACTCCACGTCGCACATCAGCTGGGAAGCCCGCATCAAATCAGCCATGAAAATGAAGGAGCCCTTCAGCACCCCCAGAAACAGGGGGCGGTGTCCCTCATACCGCTTGTACAGTTCCTCACCCAACTCCGCGATCCGGGTCTTCAGCTCCTCTTCCGTTACCAGAACCTTGAGAATGTCTTTCTCCATCTCACTATTCATTGTTGTTCTCCTCTGTCACTTTTAAAAATAACACCCGCACCGCCCGCTCATATCGGTCCGGTGCGAAATTTTCCTGAATAGGCAGCCCCGGCACCGCCGCCGCGATGCCGTTCACCCGCAGGACCGGAAGCCGGTCCCGCTCCTGTGGGGAAATTCCCCGCTCTCCGCACAGGCGCTTGACAGTGCGGCCGTTCAGTCGGTCCTTGGAGTCCCAGGCCGTCACAGTCAGGTCGGCGATCTCCGAGATGGAAATGAGAACACCCTCACCGGCCGACTCTGCCAGACTAACCTGCCACTGACCGAATGTGACGGTCTCTCCCACGGTAACGGCCTGCACCGTCGGCGCAGACGCCGCCTTGAAAAAGCGCAGCGCCGCCGGCTCCCGGAGGACCGTGACGCCGTAGGGCATGGAAAGCTGGCCCCGGTCCAACGTCAAAACCGCCCGGATATGAGCGGCGGTCAAGTCCTTTTCATGGCCTGCCACCGCCGCCAGCACCGCCAGCACCAGCCGTCCCCGCAGGGCCTCCGGCGCGTCTTGCAGCATGGCGAGGGGGATCATTCCGGAAACGTTTGGGGTCACGGCGCATTGGGCCAGCAGTTTTCGACACGCAGCGTCCAGAGCCGTTTCATCCGCCGCCAGCAGCGATGCCGTGCGGCTCATGTTCTCCACAACTCTGGGATTCAGCTTCTTCAAAACCGGGAGCACCTGATGGCGCAGCACGTTCCGGGCCGCATCGTCCGTCCCATTGGTGGAATCCTCCACAAAGGGGATGCGGTGTTCTGCGGCGTAGGCCGCCAGCTCCGCCCGGGTCGCACCCAGCAGCGGACGCAGGATACAGTCCCGCTTTTCCGGAATGCCGGTCAGCCCTTTCAGGCCCGTGCCCCGCAGCAGATTTAACAGCATGGTCTCTGCGCTGTCATCGGCGTGGTGGGCGGTCAGAATGCAGCCAAAGCCCTCCCGCCGCCGGGTCTCCTCCAAAAATTTATAGCGCAGCTGCCGGGCGGCTTCCTCAACGGTGCGCCCGGTTTTCTCCGCAAAGGCCCGGACATCGCCCCGGCCCGCGAAAAAAGGGATCTCACGGGCGGCGCACCAGTCCCGGACGAAGGTCTCGTCCCGGTCCGCCTCCGCCCCCCGGAGCTGGTGATTGAAATGGGCAGCGGCTACCCGCCGTCCCTGCTTCTGACCCTGCCGGACCGTCATTTCCAGCAGGCACATGGAGTCCAGTCCGCCGGACACGGCGCACAGTGCGCCGCCCTCCGGCAGATCCACCGCCGTCAGAGGATCAGTCATCCTCATCATAGCGGTTTTCCAGCGTGGCAAAGGTGGTGTACTCCGGCATCCACCGCAGTTCCACCTTGCCGGTCTCGCCGTGACGGTTTTTCGCTACGATACACTCGGCAATATTCCGCTTTTCGGAATCCTCGTTATAGTAATCGTCGCGGTACAGGAACATTACGATGTCGGCATCCTGCTCGATGGCACCGGATTCACGGAGGTCCGACAGCATGGGCCGTTTATCGTCCCGCTTCTCGTTAGCACGGGACAACTGGCTCAGGCAGATCACCGGCACATTCAGTTCCTTGGCCATGACCTTCAGCATACGGGACATTTCGCTGACCACCTGCTGACGGTTCTCGCCGCTGCGTCCACCGGATGCGGAGGTCATCAACTGCAGATAGTCGATGACTACCAGGCCCAAGCTGTCGATCCGGCGGCATTTGGCGTTCATATCCGCCACGCTCAGCATGGGGTTATCGTCAATACGGATATCCACTCTATTCAATACGCCGGCAGCGGCGGCGATCTTCTCCCAGTCCGTCTCCCGCAGAGAGCCGGTAACAAGCCGGGTGTTCTCCACACAGGCTTCGGAGCTGAGAAGCCGGGTCGCCAGCTGCTCCCGGGACATTTCCAGCGAAAACATGGCCACGGTCTTTTTCTCAGACTTCGCCACATTCAGTGCTACGTTCAGTGCAAAGGAGGTTTTGCCCATACCGGGACGGGCCGCCAGCAGGATCAGGTCCGATTTATTCAGGCCGCTGATCTTCCGGTCCACAGCGGACAAGCCGGTGGACAGGCCCGGAAGTCGGCTTTCGCTCTCGCTCATCTCGTTGAGCCGGTCCAGCACATCTGGCAGCACCATCCGCAGAGGCACCATATCCTGCGCACTCTGGCCGCGGCGGACGGCGTAGATCTTCTGCTCGGCAGCTTCCAGAATGGCAGCGGCTTCTCCGATGCCCTCCTGCACCAGCACCGTGATCTCCCCCGCCGCCTGAGCAACGCCCCGCAGCAACGCCTTATCCCGAACGATGGCCACATACTCCATCACGTTGGCGCTGGTGGGGGTGATCTCCATGAGCTGCGCCAGATAGGAGCGGGTGGTATTTTCGTCATAAGTCCCGGCCTTTTGCATCTCCTCGCAGACGGTGATGCCGTCAATAGGCCGGGCGTAGGTGAACATGGTGTAGATGGTCTCAAAAATCTCCCGGTTCTGCCGCAGGTAGAAGTCCGAGGGCACCAGCTTATCCATCACGTCCTTGACGCAGCCCTCGTCGATGAGCATGGAACCTAAAACGGCCTGCTCGCCCTCCAACGAATGGGGCATCTGCCGCAGCAGAAGATCTTCGTTAGCCATGGAACTCTCCTTCCCGCTTCTCCGGAAGCGCAAGTTAGACATTTAGACATACAATCATTTTTGTCAGGGCGTCCCCCAGGGGAGCCTCTCTTGCCCCTGCGGGGCAATTCACCTTCTGTACCTGACAAAAACACATTGACTCAACTGCCTTGGGCAGCGTTCACCAGTGAGCGGATCTCACTGGTGCGGGGTTTACTCAAGGGGAAACCGCCGCAGCGCCGCCAGTGGCGGAATAAGCAAGGCTGTTTCGAGGATGCGGCACGATTTGCAGTCTTATCATAGAGACTGCAAATCGTATTGCCGCGACGGTGTATCCTGATCCCCCTTGAATTAGTCTTACTTCTCCTCGCAGACAGTGACGTACACGGTACCGCTGACCTCAAAGCCCAGCTTGGCCTTCACCTGATAGCTGCCGTAGGCCTTGATCGGCTCATCCAGTACGATCTTCTGCTTGGGAATATCCACGCCGTACTGGGCCTTCAGGCCCTCGGAGATCTCCTTGTTGGTCACGGCGCCGAACAGCTTGCCGCCGTTGCCGGCCTTGGCGCTGAGCTTCACGGGGCAGTTCTGGAGCTTCCCGGCGATCTCCTGCGCCTCAGCCTTCAGCCGAGCTTCCTCGGCCTTGCGGGCCTTCTCTTTCAGGTTCATGGTGTTGATGGCGTCCGCCGTGGCAGGCACCGCCAGCTTTCTGGGCAGAAGGAAGTTCCGGCCGTAGCCCTCGGAAACCTCGATCATCTCGCCCTTCTTGCCCTGACCCTTCACGTCCTGCTGTAAAATCACTTTCATGTTATATATCCTCACTTTCCGAATGTTCTGAATGAATTTGCTTTTTCAATTCCTGAAGCTCCGCTTCCAGCGCTTCGACCTTTTGTGCCATGCTGCTCCACGCGCAGACAGCAATCGCCAGAATCAGTGCGATCACAGCGCCTGCCCGATAGATGCCGGTACCTCTGAGATCAAACAGCATCCACCCACCAAAGAAGATAAATACCTCCATCAGGATCAGGCAGACCACATACGCCTTCAAAAACGCCTTCATAGGCCGCCTCACTTTTCAAAGTATGCGTCCAAGACCCCAATCAACTGCTGACGGACGCTCTCCGGGTCCGTGTCCTCGATCCGTGCGCCTGCGGTGGTAGAGTTGCCGCCGCCGCCCAAGGCCTCCAGGATCACCTGCACATTGATCTCGCCCAGAGACCGGGCTGACATCAGCACCGCTCCCTCGGCGGCGTAGATCACGAAGGAAGCCTGAACGCCCTTCAGGGTCAGCAGATCGTCCGCCGCCTGAGCTGCCGCAACGCGGTCCACGCCCGGCTCCTCCACCACGGAGACCGCGATGTTGCTCCGGTACATCTCCGCGCGGCGGATGATGTCGTATTTCGTGACCATATCCTTCAAATCGCCTTGGAACAGCCGCTGGACCTCAGCCGTATCCGCACCGGAACGCCGCAGGAAGGCCGCCGCCTCAAAGGTGCGGCCGCCGGTCCGCTGAGTGAAATGCTTGGTATCCAGCACGATACCCGCCAGCAGCGCCCCCGCTTCCTCCCGCAGAAGGTCGGTAGGCTCCACCAGATATTGCAGCAGCTCCGTCACCAGCTCGCTGGCGGACGAGGCGTAAGGCTCGTGGAAGTTGAAGGCAGCGTTTTCGATATAAGTCGCTGCCCGGCGGTGATGATCAATGACCGCCACCCGGTTGCAGGATTCCAAAAGCTGTGGATTTTCCACCATGTCCGGACGGTTGGTATCCACCACCACCAGAAGCGTGTCGGCCCGCATCTGCAAAAATGCCTCAGCAGGGGTAAGGAACACGCCGCTGTACTCCGGCAGCGCGTCCAGCCGGGCGATCAGGGTCTCGGCCGCGGTGTGCTCCCGGTCAATGACGATCCGTGCCTGCTTTCCCCGCTTCCGGGCGGCGCAGCAGATACCCGCGGCAGCGCCCACGGCGTCCATATCCGCAAAGGAATGGCCCATGATGTAGACCTCTCCCGCGTCTGCGATCAGCTCCCGGAAGGCGTTGGCCATCACGCGGGATTTCACTTTGGTCCGCTTCTCCGTGGCCTTGGTGCGGCCGCCATAGAAGGCGAAGTCCACCTGATTCCGCACCACCGCCTGATCGCCGCCCCGGCTCAGTGCCATTTCCAGCGAGAGCTTGGCGTTTTTGTACAGCTCCGGGATACTGGGAGAATCCTTGCCGATGCCGATGGACAAGGTTGGGTGGATATTCTCCGCCACGCGGATCGCCCGGACAGTGTCCAGAATGGAGAACTTTTCGTCTACAAAATGCTGAAAATACTGTTCTTCAAACAGGAACAGGTAATGGTTCCGGTCCGTTTTCAGCAGGATGCCCTGGCCTGCGTTGGCCCAGGTCTGCAATTTTTCGTCGATCTGCGCCAGGACCGCGCTGCGCTGGGTATCCTCGCAGGCCTTCATCAGGTCCTCGTAGTTGTCCAGCATCAGGATCGCCGCCACCGGGCGGCTGGCCTCGTAGACCTCTCTTAGATGATCGGCCTCCGTAGTCTCCACCCAGTAGGTGGTGGCCACCAGGCTCTGCACGCCGGTGCGGTTCCGGGAGCGCACCAGACTGCCGTAGACCCGGAAACGGTGATTGTTCAGTTCCACCCGCTCCGGGCTTTCCTGCTTTCCGCTCAGCAGCCACTGGACCTGGAAATCCGGTACGGCCTCGGAAAGCCGCATCTCAAAGAGATGCTCCCGGACGCCGGCCAGCTGCAAAAAGCTCTCGTTGCTCCAGATGATCTCCCCCGTATCCGGCCGGAACACCAGCGTGGGCAGAGGGGAGTTGATGAGGGTGGACTTGCTGGCGGTGTCCACGCTGCCGGTGACAGAGTCGATGTACTGCAAAACGCCCTGCCGCCGCTTCTGATTGCTCTGTCGGAAATAGAAGTACAGCAGAACGGTCAGCGTTCCCTCAGCCAAGGCCAGCTGCCAGTTGACAGGGATGGCCGCCACGGCAAAGAGCAACATAACGGCGAAATAAAATTTTAAATTCGGTTCCAACAGGCGGGAGAGTTTCTTATTGCTCATTCCTTACCTCATTCTCCGATGGGGACAGGCTGGCCTGTCCCTCAGAAATCATGAAATTCATCCGATAGGTTTTTTTATTATATCAGTTTACCGGCAAATACACAATGGTATTTCTACTGAAATCTTGCGAAAACAGGCGACAGGCGGGGTGGATACGCCCGATGGCGGAAACGCCCCGCTGCCTCGTGGGGCAGCAGGACGTTTTTTTAAGTGGATTCCTTTTCATGGAGTCTGATCCAAAGGGTATGGGCCACATTTTGCGGCAGCACCGCCGCCAGTGCCGTCTCGTCCGCCTCCCGGATGGCCTTCACCGTGCCGAAATGCTTCCGCAGCTCCGCCTGCCGCTTGGGTCCCAGACCGGGAACGCCGTCCAGCACGGAGCGCATGGCGCTCTTGGTATGGTGCTGGTGGTGATAGGTGATGGCGAAACGGTGGGTCTCCTCCTGGATCTGGCCGACGAGGGAGAACACCGCCTGATCGTTCACAATGCCGATCTCCCGGCCCTCCGGGGTGACCAGCGCCCGGGTGCGGTGGCGGTCATCCTTCACCATGCCGAAGATGGGCACCGTGCAGCCAAACTGCTCCGCCACCTCCCGGACGGCGTCGGCATGGGTCACGCCGCCGTCGATCAAAAACACATCCGGCAAGGGCAGGAACTTTTCGTCCCCGTCCGCCGCCCTTTGCAGCCGCCGCCGCAGGACCTCCCGCATGGAGCCGTAGTCATCGGGATGACCACCAGTCAGCTCCTTGATCTGAAACCGGCGATAGGCGGATTTCAAAGGCTTCGCCCCCTGATAGACCACCATGGACGCCACAATGTCGCTGGCGCCGGTGTTGGAAATATCGAAAGACTCCATCCGTCTGGGCGGCTGGGGCAGGTTCAGCATTTTTTGCAGGGCTTCCAGCGTATACGCCGTTTTTTCCTCGGCGGTGGTGGCCCGCCGGACCTCCTCCTGTGCGTTGCGGACCGCCATATCCGCCAGTGTGGACTTCTCTCCCCGCTGGGGCACATGGACCCAGACCTTATGCCCCGCCCGCTGGGTCAGGGCCTCGGACAGTTCCTCGCAGTCCCCTGTGTCCACGCAGAGCAGAATCTCATGGGGCAGGATGGCCCTCGGCAGATAATACTGGGCCGTGACCGCCGCCAGCAGCTCCGCCGCCGATTCCTCCATAGGCGCGGTCAGCAGTTCCGTCTCCCGGCCCACCAGATCGCCGTTTTCCATGTGAAGAACGGCATAGCCGCTCTTGCCCGCCCCTCGGAACACGCCCCACACGTCCGTATCGGCGCACAGTCCCGCGATGACGGTCTGCTTTTTGCTCAGGGCGCTGATGGCTTGGATACGGTCTCTCAGCTGGGCCGCCTGCTCAAACCGCAGGGCCTCCGCCTCCGCTTCCATCTCGGCGGTCATGTCCCGGATGAGCTGCTTGGAGCGCCCCTCCAACAACTGGGCCGCCTGCTCCATCCGGCGGTCATATTCCGCCTCCGGCATCTCCGGGCGGCAGAACCCGTCGCACCGGCCCATGTGGAAATTCAGGCAGGGCCGCTCCGCGCCGATGTCCCGCGGGAACTGGCGGCGGCAGGTGGGCAAACGCAAAGCCTGACATACCGCATCCACCGCCTGACGGGTCTCGTACCGCCCGCCGAAGGGGCCGAAGTACTTCGCGCCGTCATTGGCGGGTCGATTCACCAGAGTGAATTTCGGATACCGCCCCCGGCCGAGGCGCACCAGCGGATAGCCCTTGTCATCCTTCAGCAGGATGTTGTACCGGGGCATATGCCGCTTGATGAGGGAGTTTTCCAGCACCAGCGCCTCAAATTCACTGGTGACGAAGATCGTATCGAAATGATCTACCTGACTGACCATCTGCCGGGTCTTGACACTGTGGGCCGCGCTGTCCTGAAAATACTGGCTCACCCGGTTTTTCAGTTTTTTCGCCTTGCCCACATAGATGACCTTCCCGGTCTTATCCATCATCAGATAGACGCCGGGCTGTAAGGGCAGATCGTTGGCCTTTTCCCGCAGTTCGTCCTTTGTCATGATTTCGCCTCCTATCCGGCCTAAGAACAAAAGAGCATCACTTTACAGTGATGCTCTTGTTTGGTGCGCGAGGCGGGACTTGAACCCGCACGTCCGTAACGGACACTAGAACCTGAATCTAGCGAGTCTGCCAATTCCACCACTCGCGCGTATCAATATGAAGTTAATCCCCGAAGGGTGCCCATCGGAAGAAACTCCGATGGGACTTTCTGGTGCGCGAGGCGGGACTTGAACCCGCACGTCCGTAACGGACACTAGAACCTGAATCTAGCGAGTCTGCCAATTCCACCACTCGCGCGCATAAGCAATCTTTCCGGAGAGAAAACTGGTGCGGCTGACGGGACTTGAACCCACACGTCGAATCGACACCAGCACCTCAAGCTGGCCTGTCTACCAGTTCCAGCACAGCCGCAAACAAATACCGCCTAAAAAAGACTGCTTGATTATTATAGCCATTCGTATCCATAATGTCAACCAGAATTTGCGGTTTTTCTAAAAAAATTTTCCGAGCGGCAAAACCGCCCGGAAAAGCTGAGTCTCAGAGCTGGGACAAAACCTCGCCAATGGGGTCCGTAATGACCAGCCCCGCCGCCAAATCCCGCGCCACCGGGGATTTGTTGATGAGGGCCAGCCGGTCCCCACGGAAATAGTTGATAAGTCCCGCCGCAGGCCACACATTCAGGGAGGTGCCGCCCACGATCAGCAGATCCGCCTGCGCGATGGCGTTCACCGCGCCGTCAATGACCCGGTCATTCAGGGCCTCCTCATAGAGCACCACGTCCGGCTTGATGACGCCGCCGCAATCGCACCGGGGAACCCCTGTGGTGTGGAGGATGTGGTCCAGATCGTAGAATTTTCCACATTTTTCGCAGTAATTCCGGTGTACGCTGCCGTGCAGCTCGTAGACCTGTTCGCTGCCCGCCGCCTGATGAAGCCCGTCGATGTTCTGGGTCACCACCGCCAGCAGCTTCCCATCCCGCTCCCATTCTGCCAGCTTTTTGTGGGCGGCGTTGGGCTTTGCGTCAGGGCAAAGCATTTTCGCCCGGTAAAAGCGGAAAAATTCTTCGGGATTGCTTTTATAAAACGTATGGCTTAAAATAGTCTCCGGAGGGTATTTCCACTCCTGATGGTATAAGCCGCCGGTGCTGCGGAAATCCGGGATCCCGGACTCCGTGGACACCCCCGCCCCGCCGAAAAAGACGATTTTCCGGGCCGCGTCGGTCCATTCCTTTAATGTTCTGACCGCATCCGTCATAAAAATATCCCTCCAGTCTGTATAATAAGGAAGTTATCTATGAACATTCAGATCTTCGGCTCCTCCAAATCCTTTGACTCGAAGAAGGCGGAGCGCTGGTTCAAGGAGCGCCGTATCAAGTATCAGTATATCGACGTTCCCTCAAAGGGATTATCCCCCCGGGAGTACCAATCCGTCAAGCAGAAAGTTGGCTTTGAGGCGCTGGTGAATACAAAATGCCGGGCGTACGAGGAGCTTTACATGGCCTATATCACCCCGGACGCCCAGGAGGAAAAGCTGCTGGAATATCCGGAGCTGTTCAACACCCCCATCGTCCGCAATGGCAAGGAGGCCACTGTGGGCTACTGCCCGGACGTCTGGGCCAAATGGGAGTAAAATCTTCCCGGAGGGAGACACTGCTATGTGGGACAACACCCTGCCGAAAAACCGATTTCTCCGCTTCTGTGTACTGATGGCCCATCGCTGCGGGCGGCACAACGTGGCCATGCAGAGTGCGGCGCTGGCCTTTTACCTGCTGTTCATGATCTTTCCCTTCCTCATTTTCATCAGCGCCCTGCTGGGTCTGCTGGATCTGAACATCACCGGCATGATGTCCGTCCTCTCGGATTTTCTGCCGGAGGAAGTGGTGGACCTGCTCCGGATGTACTTCACTTACGTCACCGACAATCCCAGCCCCCAACTCATGGTATTCGGTCTGGTCTTTTCCATCTACTTCCCCATGCGGGCCACCAACTCTCTGATGGCCGCCGTGCGGACAGCCTACCATTTAGGCCCGCCCAAGGGCTTTATCACCCAATGGATCAAGGTGCTGCTCTATACCGTGACCCTCATTGTCACCATCGCCCTGACCTTGTCTCTGATGACCTTCGGAGAGCGGGCGCTGTGGTACACCGTGGAGCATTTTCACCTGCCGGAATTTCTGGCGAAGCTGTGGGTAACGCTGCGGTTCCCCGTAGCCGGGGCCGTCAGCTTTCTGGCACTGTTCCTGCTCTATGCCCTGGCCCAGGATACCATCCAACCCCTGAAAAATATCTGTCCCGGCGTTCTGTTCTCTCTGGCAGCGTGGATGGCGTTCAGCTGGCTCTATTCCTACTACGTCAACCACTTCTCCCACTACTCTGTGCTCTATGGCTCCATCGGCGCCGTCATTGTGGTGCTGATCTGGCTGAACCTCTCGGCATTCACATTGATTCTGGGTGCGGAGATGAACGGTGTGCTCATCAGTATGCGGAAGGACCGTCTGGAGCAGGGCGTCAACATACCCAAGACATAAATCGTCTGTCAAATCTCAGCCGCGGCCTCGCTGCGGGAAAGGAAGCTGTTTTATGGATACAAAATTGCAGGAATATGCAAAATTACTGATCGAAGTAGGCCTGAATGTTCAAAAGGGCCAGACTCTCATCATTTCATCGCCGGTGGAGTGCGCCTCCTTCGCCCGGCTGTGTGCTGACGCGGCCTATGACGCAGGCTGCCGGGAGGTCATCATGAACTGGAGTGACGACTATCTTAGTCGGCAGAAGTTCCTCCGGGCAGACGCCTCCATTTTCGATGACACGCCGGAGTGGCGCGAAAAGTTTTTCACCAGCTATGCGGAAATGGGAGCCGCCTATCTGGCCATTGCCGCCAGCGATCCGGAAACGCTGAAGGGCGTGGACCCCGACCGGCTGGTCCGGTCTCAGAAATCCGGTTCCGTGCTCCGCAAGACCTTTGACCGGCTCCAGATGAGCAACGGCTTCCCTTGGTGTATCGCCTCGGTGCCCATTCCCTCCTGGGCCGCTACCGTGTTTCCGGAACTGCCGGAGGATCGGGCCATGGAAAAGCTGTGGGATGCCATTTTCGAAACGGTCCGCATCAAGGGGGACAACACCGCCGTTTCCGCATGGCGTCAGCATCTGGATACCCTGGGCCGCCGGAAGGACCTGCTGAACAAATATCACTTCAAGTATCTCCACTACACCAACTCTCTGGGCACTGACCTCACCATCCAGCTTCCGGAGGATCACCTCTGGGCCGCCGGCAACTCCGTGATGAAAAACAGCGTGGAATTCGTGGCCAATATGCCTACGGAGGAGATTTTCACTGCCCCTCTGAAAACCGGCATCAACGGTGTGGTCTATTCCGCCATGCCTCTGGTGGACAGCGGCAACATCATCGACAAGTTTTACTTCATCATCCGGGACGGCAAGATTGTTGAGGCTCACGCCGAAAAGGGTGAGGAATTCCTGAAAGCCGCCATCAGTGTGGACGAAGGCGCCAGCTACTTCGGAGAAGTGGCTCTGGTCCCCTATGACAGCCCCATTTCCAATCAGAAGATTCTGTTCTACAACACCCTGTTTGACGAAAACGCTTCCTGCCATCTGGCCTTCGGCGAGGCATATCCCGAGTGCATTGAAGGCGGCGAGTCCATGACCCGGGAGGAGGTGCAGGCCCACGGCCTGAACTATTCGCTGACCCATGTGGACTTCATGGTTGGCACCGCCGACCTCTCCATCGTGGGCACCACCCATGACGGCCGTGAGATCCCCGTCTTTATCAACGGAAACTTTGCCATCTGATGCAGCAGACCTAACAAGAAAGAGAGAATTATATGATCACAAAACCGAAATTTGACGAATCCGTTTTTGTCTGTCCCGGTGCCGCCATCGTGGGAGACGTAACCCTGGGAAAGAATGTCAACGTGTGGTACAATGCCGTCCTCCGCGGAGATGACGGCGCCATCAAAGTGGGCGACAACACCAACGTTCAGGACTGCGCAGTGCTGCACGAGGAGACCACGGTCGGTTCCGGCTGCACCATCGGCCACGGGGCCATTGTCCACGGCTGCACCGTGGGCGACAATGTGCTCATCGGCATGGGCGCCACCGTTCTCAACGGTGCAAAGATCGGCGATAACTGCATCGTAGGCGCCGGGGCGCTGGTCACCGGCAAAATGGACGCTCCCGCCGGCTCCATGATCCTGGGCAGCCCCGCCAAGGTGGTCCGTCCCCTGACGGAGGCCGAGATCGAGAGCAACCGGGAATCCGCCCGGGAATACTGTCATCAGGCAGACCGGTACCGCGAGGACTGATTTGCGCCAAAAATAGGGAAAATGCTGAAAGAAGCCCGGAATTTCACACTTCTTTCGGCGCTTTGCCGCTTGCAACCAAACCGCCGTGCGCATATACTTGCTCCGATATTAAACGATTACTTCCAAAACAAGGAGCAATTTATATGACATTGCAGGTTTCGCCTCAGACCAAACGGGTCTTTCACCTCTCGCTGCCCATCTTCGCAGAGCTTCTCTTACAGCTTCTGGTGGGCAATATGGACCAATTCATGATCTCCCACTTCGGCTCCGCCGCCGTGGCCGCCATCGGCAACGGCAATCAGGTGATGAACGTGGTCATCATCGTGCTCACCACCATGAGCACCGCCGCCACCATTCTCCTGACCCAGCACATCGGCGCAGGCCGGGTCGGTAAGGAATGCAGCGAGATCGTCACCGTGGCCGTTACGGTCAGCGCCGTATTCAGCTTTCTGGTGGGCCTGTTCTTGCTTTTAGAGCCGGAATTGGTCTTTCATCTCCTGCGGACGCCGGAGGATGCCTTTGTCGGTGCCTGCCTTTACACCCGCATCGTAGGCGGTACGGTACTGCTTCAGGGGCTGTATATCCAGCTCTGCGCCGTTCTGCGGAGCTACACCCTGCTGAAAGAGGTGGTGGTGCTCTCCGTTTCCATGAACCTTCTGAATGTGGCAGGCAACGCCATTCTGATCAACGGCTTCTTCGGCTTCCCGCAAATGGGCGTGGCAGGCGCCGCCGTATCCACCGTGATCTCCAAGGCTGTGGGCCTGACGCTGGCCTGCATCACTCTGAAACGCAAATGCACCGTCCGTTTTTCCCTGCAATATCTGCGTCCCTTCCCCGCAAAGACCTTCCGCGCCCTGCTGGGCATCGCCCTGCCCTCCGGTACGGAGGCCCTGTCCTACAACGTGTCCCAGACCTTCATCCTCCGCTTCATCAATCTGATGGGTGCGGCGGTGGTCAGCGCCAAGGTCTATGGCAGTATGCTGGCCAACGTGGCCTATGTGTACTCCATCGCCGTGGGGCAGGCCACCCAGATCATTCTGGGCTACATGATCGGCGGCCGGAAGCTGGACGAGGTCAGCGGCCGTGTCTGGTCCACCATCCGCATCGCTCTGGCGGCCTCCGAGCTGCTGACACTGCTGATTCTCATTTTCTGCGATCCCATTTACAACATCTTCACCGATGATCCTGTGATCCACGCGCTGGGCCGGCAGATCCTTTATGTAGAGTTCGGTCTGGAGATCGGGCGGTCCATCAATATTGTCATGACCCGCTGCCTCACCACCGCCGGAGATGTCTGGTACCCTGTGGGCGTGGGCATTTTCAGCATGTGGATTGTGGCCGTAGGCGGAAGCTGGCTGCTGGGACACGCGCTGAACTGGGGTCTTGTGGGCATCTGGATCGCCATGGCCTGCGACGAATGTCTCCGGGGCGCACTGTTTACGATCCGTTTCCGGAGCGGCAAGTGGAAGGAAACCCGACTGGTGTCTGATTCAACGAAAGGAACCTGACTTATGGAATTCAACAAGCAGACCGTAAAGGCCCTGTTGGGCGTTGTCTGCGGCGGCATTGCCTTCGCCGCGGCGCTGCTGCATCCGGATGTGGTGGCAGGTGCCGCCGGGTGGCTGCTGGGCATTTTGGCCCCGCTGCTGCTGGGCTGCGCCATCGCCTTTATCCTCAATGTCCCCATGCGGGCGCTGGAGCACTGCCTGTTTCCCCACGTCAAAAAGGCCAATAAGCTCCGCCGCCCGCTGGCGCTGCTGCTCACCGTTGCGGCAGTATCCGCCGTGCTGGCGCTGGCCGGCATGGTGATCGTCCCCGGCGTGCGGGACGCCGTCGCCTCCATCGCGGCGCAGGTGCCGGAAGCCTTTGAGCGCTTGCAGGAAAGCGCCGCCCGCTTTCAGGAATACCTGCCCCTTCTGGCAAACCAGATCAAAGGGCTGTCTATCGACTGGGCCGGTCTTTCTCAGAAAGCCGTGGGGCTGGTCCAGAACTGGGGCAAGGGCCTTCTGATCTCCGGCGGCGGACTGGTCAGCGGCATCGTCAGCGGCGTCACTACCTTTTTCATCGGCCTGATCTTTTCTCTGTACATCCTGCTGCAAAAGGAAAAGCTGGCCCGGCAGGGCCGTCAGCTTTGCTACGCCTTTCTGCCGGAAGCCGCCGCGGATCAGCTTCTGAATATTCTGCGGCTCAGTGAACGGACCTTTTCCAGCTTTCTCTCCGGTCAATGTCTGGAGGCCGTGATCCTGGGCACCATGTTTTTTGTGTCCATGACCCTGCTCCATTTCCCCTACGCGCTGCTGGTGGGCGTTTTGATCGCACTGACCGCCCTGATCCCCATTGTAGGGGCGTTCATCGGCTGCGCCGTGGGTGCGCTGCTGATGCTGGTGAACGATCCCTGGCAGGCGCTGTGGTTCATCGTCCTGTTTCTGGTGCTCCAGCAGATTGAGGGCAACCTCATCTATCCCCATGTGGTGGGCTCTTCCGTGGGACTGCCCTCCATCTGGGTGCTGGCGGCCGTGACGGTGGGCGGCAGTCTCATGGGCATTCTGGGAATGCTGGTGTTTATTCCCCTGTGCAGTGTACTGTACGCCTTGCTGCGGCAGCTTACGATCCATCGACTGAAGCAGCGGCGCGTCCCCGCCGAAAAGTGGCGGGAACCGCCCAAGAAATAAGAAAGCAGTTCCATATAACTGGCAAAAAAGCCAAGCCGCGTTCCGCGGCTTGGCTTTTTGCGGTCTTTTTGATTTTGTGGCAAGAGGCGGATACCACGCGGGAGGGGACGCCCTCGCTCCGTCAATTTCCCTCATCTATGATCGCTTTCCACTGGCGATACTCCGGGGTTTCATCCCACTCCAGCGCCCTGTCGATATAGAACTCCGCAAGCTCAAAAGACGCGGGCGGCGTCAATGCGATAAAAAGATAATACGCCATCAAAAACGCACAGTAGGCAGCGGTTTTCATGCGTTCTTTCCCTTGAAACCTATGCAGTGACGCCTCCAAAACGAAGAACAGGTTGAGCCGGTCTACTTCACTTGCGTCCGCGTAAAAGCAATTCAGGTCATCCGGTGTGAGCCCCAATAAGACGTTCTCCTCAAAATACGGATGTCCGAAATCAATGGTTATCTTCACAGAATTTACCTCCGCAGGGCCGCTCCATCAGCCTTCCCGTTATTTCAACTGGTCCAGCGTCAGGGAAAAGCTGGGCATGAAGGTCTCCAGAAAATACGCCACCTCCGGCAGACCATATCCCTCCAGCGCCGCGCGGGTCTGGGCGGCAGCGTCCCGGAATTCGCTGTTCCCGGCCTTCAATTCCTCCACGCATTTGATGTAGGCAGACAGCTTGTCCGCCGCCTTCACCAGCCGCTCCGTCTCCGGGTCCGTCACCGTGAGGATGGGTGCGTACACCGGCTGAAATTCCTCCGGCAGCATATGCAGCAGCTTTTCCTCCGCCACCGCCTCCACCTCCTTGTAGGCTTTGCGGATGGCGGGGTTGTCATACTTGATGGGCGTAGGCATATCGCCGGTCAGAATCTCGCTGGCGTCATGATACAGCGCCGCCACCGCCACTGCTCCGGCGTCCGCATGGCCGCCGAACTTCTCATTGCGGATCACCGCTAAGGCGTGGGCCAGCACCGCGACTTGGTGGCTGTGCTCCTGCACGTTTTCCGGGGCCGTGTTCCGCATCAGCGCCCAGCGTTGGATGAAGCGCATCCGGGAGAGATAGGCGAAAAAGTGACTGCCGATCCTCATGTTTCTGCCTCCTGTTCCACGATTTCTCCCAACAGGGCCTCGCCGTCCACATCGGTGATCCGCACGGTCCGCAGTGCATTATGCAGCTCCGCACCGTCCACCAAAACTTCCATATAGTTCGGGGCGTGGCCGAAGAATTTCCCGTTTTTCGGCTGCTCAAACAGCACCGGATACGTCTGGCCCACGCAGCCCTCCAAATAGCTCCTGTGCATTTCCTCCGCCACCGCCGCCGCCCGGCGGGCCCGCTCCTCCTTGACAGCCTTGGGTACCTGTTCCATCTTGGCCGCCGGGGTGCCGGGACGGATGGAGTAGGGGAAAATGTGCATCTGGGCAAAGCGGCATTTCCGGATGAAGTCTAAGGTCTGAGCGAACTCCTCCTCCGTTTCCTCCGGGAAGCCAGTGATGAGGTCCGTGGTAACGGCGGGGCGGTCAAACCAGCGGTTCAGCAGTTCCACGGATTCCAGATACCGGGCAGTATCGTACTTCCGGTTCATCCGCTTCAAGGTGGCATCGCACCCGCTCTGCATGGACAGGTGGAACTGGGGGCACAGGTTCGGCAGAGCCGCCGCCCGGCGGCAGAAGTCCTCCGTCACAGTGCGGGGCTCCAGACTGCCCAGCCGCAGGCGCACCTCCGGCGCCGCGGCGGACAGGGCCTCCAGCAGGTCGATAAGGCTCTGGCCGTTCTTCAGATCGTGGCCCCAAGAGGAGATCTCGATGCCTGTCAGCACGATCTCCCGGTAGCCCTCCGCTGCCAGCTGCCGCGTCTGCTCCACCGCCTGTTCCAGCGAAAGGGAGCGCACCGGTCCCCGGGCGTAGGGGATGATACAGTAGGTGCAGAAGTTCACGCAGCCGTCCTCGATTTTCAGCATGGCGCGGGTGCGGCCCTCCATGCCGCCGGCAGGCAGCACCTCAAACACCCGCCGCTCAAAGGACTTGTCAAGGGCCTCCAGATTTTTCTTTCCGGCGGCAGCCTCCTCAAGCAGGGAAATGAACCCCTCCCGGTCACCGGTACCGGCGATGAGATCCACCCCCAGCTTCCGCACATCCTCCGGATGGGTCTGGGGATAGCAGCCGCACACTGCCACCACCGCCGCCGGATGCTGCTTCTGTACCCGGTGGATCACCTGCCGGGACTTCTGGTCGCTGACGGCGGTGACGGAGCAGGTATTCACCACATAGGCGTCGGCCTCGTCGGAAAATTCCACTACCTGATGTCCTTTTGCCCGGAGGGTCTGCTCCATAGCCTGCGTCTCATATTGATTCACCTTGCAGCCAAGGGTGTAAATGGCAACTTTCATAGGTTCTCCTTGCGTTTTCAAAATCGTTCTTATATAATGAATAATTACGCTATTGAAAGAGATTTCCGGGGGGATTCCCGTGATTTCCCTCCCATTATACGTTTATTTTCGGAATAGGGCAAGAGGAGGATTTTTTATGATCTATCTGGACCACGCCGCCACCACGCCGGTCCCCAAGGCTGTGGCGGACGCCATGTACACCGTGCTGACAGAACAGTACGCCAACCCCAACGCACAATATCCCTTCGGACAGGAAATGCGCCGCAGCGTGGAGGATTGGCGGGCTGTGATCGCCAAAGCCGTAGGCTGCGAAGCAAACCAGCTTTTCTTTACCTCCTGCGGCACCGAGGGTGACAACTGGGCCATCCGGGCCGCCTGCTGGCAGAACCGCCATGTGGGCCGCCACATCGTCACCACCGCCGTGGAGCACCACGCCGTCCTCAACTGCTGCCAGCAGCTGGAGCAGGAGGGCTGGGAGGTCACGACCATCCTGCCGGATCAAAACGGCGACATTTCCGCCGAATCCGTTCTGGCGGCGGTGCGGCCGGACACGGCGCTGGTGTCCGTGATGATGGTGAACAACGAGCTGGGCAGCATCTATCCCATTGCAGACATCGCCAAGGGTTTGAAGGCCGTCAATGAAAAAACCCTGCTCCACACCGACGCGGTCCAAGGCTTTTTGAAAGTCCCCTTCTCTGCCAAAGCTCTGGGAGCGGACTTCATCGCCATCTCCGGCCACAAGATCGGCGCCCCCAAGGGCATCGGCGCTCTTTATATCGGCCCCCGGGTTCGGAATCCCCGGCCCTTGCTGCCCGGCGGCGGTCAGGAAATGGGCCTGCGCTCCGGTACGGAGGCCACTGCCCAGATCGCAGGTTTCGCCAAAGCGGTGGAGCTGCGTTGGGACCATTTGGAGGACAAACTCCGGCACATGGCAGAGGTCAAGGCCTACGCCGTGGAAAAGCTGACGGCCATTCCGGACCTCCAGATCATCGGTAGCGGCAAGGCCCCCCATGTCCTGTCCGTTTCCATGGCGGGCTGGCCCAGCCAGAATGTGGTAAACGATCTTGGCAGTCAGGGGATCTGCGTCTCCGCAGGCTCCGCCTGTCATCACGGAAAGTCCAGTCAGGTCGTGTCGGCTCTGGGCCTGCCTAAGCGGGTGGCTGCCGGTGTCATCCGGCTGAGCTTCGGCCCCGAGACCACCTTCGCCGAGATCGACGCCTGTGCGGAGGCCCTCCGGAATCATCACGATCACCGGATGCCCATGCTATAAAGCTATAAAATATCAAAGGAAGCAGACGCCCCCTTGAGAATTCCTCACACGGTTCACTGCTATGCAGAAGGTGAATTGCCGCAAAGCTGCAAGAGACGCCCCTCTGGAGAGCTCGCTACGCTCGCACACTTGTGAACCGCAAAGTATGTTTTGTCAGGTACACGCCCTGACAAAACATGGATTCCATTTATTATTCTGAATAAGGAATTTCATTTTATGAATTTCAGCTATCTTTGCCGGGAGCCCGGCTTCTACCGCCGGGTCTTTACACTGGCTCTGCCAGTGGTCCTTCAGAACCTCATCACCACCTCTCTTGGCTTCATGGACACCTTCATGGTGGGTCTGGTCGGTCAGGAGCAGATGTCCGCCGTCACCGTGGCCAATGTACCCATCTACATCATCCAGCTCATCGTTTTCGGTCTGCAAAGCGGCTCCCGCGTGCTCATCAGCCAGTTCTGGGGTCGGGGAGATCGGGAATCCATCAACCGGGTCATGGGCATCGGCTTCTTTGTGGCAGGAGGCATTTCCACCCTCTGCGCTCTGACCATGGGTCTGTTCCCCCGACAGGTGCTGATGCTCATCACCGACAATGCCCGTCTGGTGGAGTTGGGCACCTCCTACATCCGCATCGTGGGCTTCTCCTATATTCTCAACTCCCTCTCCTCCATCTACATCGGTATGCAGCAGAGCATTGAGAATCCCCGCTTCGGCATGACGGTATTCGCCATTTCCACCGTCTGCAACACCGCAGGCAACTACATCCTGATCTTCGGCAAGCTGGGTCTGCCCGCACTGGGGATCACCGGCGCCGCCATCGCCACCTTCTCCTCCCGTGTGGTGGAATTTGTCATTTCCCTTGTCTACGCCCTGCGCTGCAAGCAGATGCCCCTGATGCCCGCCTGTATTCTCCGGCCCGGCAAGGCCACCTTCCGCAGCTTTGTGAAATTCTCCACGCCGGTGCTGCTGAACGAGACTCTCTGGGGTACCGGCACCTCACTCTACACCGTCATCATGGGCCACATGGCGGGCAACACAGACCTGATCTCCGCCTATACCGTGGCAGGCAACATCGACAAGATGGTGACGGTAGCCATCTTCGGCGTGGCAGCGGCAGCCGCCGTGATCGTCGGCAAGGAGGTTGGCATGGGCGGCAAAAACGCCTATCCCATTGGTCAGGCCCTGACCTTTGTGGCCTTTTGCACCGGCTTTGGTGTCGCAATAGCGGAGCAGCTGCTGTTCTGGCTCGTGCTGAAGCCCCACGTGCTGCCTCTGTTCTCCATGACCGCCGCCTCAGCGTCTCTCTGCGTGACCATGATGATCTGCTACTCCATCTCTGCCCCGCTCCACGCCTTTGCCACCACCGGCATTGTGGGCGTTCTCCGGGGAGGCGGCGATGTGCGGATTGCCATGCTGATTGACGTTCTCCCCCTGTGGTGCTTCACTCTGCCGCTGCTGGTGCTGCTGGGACTGGTACTCCACGCTCCCATCGCCATCTTCTGCTTCATCATGGCCACGGAATCCGCTTTGAAGGTTCCCTTCGGCCTGCACCGGATCCGCAGCGGCAAGTGGATCCATGACGTGACCCAAGATCTGAACGCATAGGAGGGATCGTATGAAATCTCTGTTCCGCTGTCCTGTCTGCGGCGGTCCGCTGGACCGGGAGGAACGGGTCTACCGCTGCGCTGACCGACACAGCTATGACATCGCCAAGGAGGGCTACACCTATCTGCTGCCCCCCAATCAGAAGCACTCCGCCGATCCCGGCGATGACAAGGCTATGTCGGCAGCCCGCCGGGATTTCCTATCCAAAGAGTATTATATGCCGCTCTTAAATACGCTTTGTAGCCGGATTTTGCCGCTTGTGGGCGAGCATCCGGTGATTTTGGATGCCGGCTGCGGAGAGGGGTACTACACTGCCGGCATCCGGGCAACCCTGACTGCCGCCGGGAAAACGCCCGCTATAGCCGGTATCGACATCTCCAAATCTATCCTCCGGCTGGCCGCCAAACGGGAAAAGCAGGTGGAGTTCGCGGTGGCCTCCTGCTATCATCTTCCCTTTGCGAATGAAACAGCAGACCTGCTGCTGGACTGCTTCTCCCCCTTGGCCATTGACGAATTCCGCCGGGTCCTGAAGCCCGGAGGCCATTTTCTCTATGTGGTACCCGGCGCCGACCATCTGTGGGAGCTGAAGCGGGTCCTCTACGATGCGCCCTACCCCAACGAGGAAAAAGAAACTCCCTACGAGGGCTTCACCTATGAGGCCATCGTTCCGGTGGACTTCACCCTCCATCTGGCAAATCAGGCGGATATCCAATCCCTCTTCCGTATGACGCCCTACTGCTGGAAAACTCCCAAGGCGGGCGTAGAGCGGATGGAAGCATTGGAAAATCTGGACTGTCAGGCATCCTTCCGCATCCACATCTTCAAAAAGCTATAAAAAATACGGGCCGGTTTTGAAAACCGACCCGTATTTTTGTCCTTCTGTCAGACGGTCTGACCGGCCAGCCGCAGCCCCCGGCCAAAATCCTGAAACGCCTTTGTGATCAAGCCCTGACCAACGGTGTTGGGGTGGGTACCATCGGCGCAGAGAGTCTGCTCCAGATGGCCGTAGTCCAAAAAGGCTCCTCGGACATCCACCAGCGGCACATTTTCCTCCCGAGCCAGACGCTCCACCGCACGGGAATACCGCTCCTGCCAGACGTAGATGTTGCCCACGTCTCCCAGCCAGCGCATCACAGCCTCTTTGTCCAGATCTCCGCACCACCAGTTGAAAAAGCGCTCGCTGTCCAGCGGCGGCAGGTTGGTAAGGATGGGCCGGATACCGTGGCTCCGTACCCGCCGGATCATCTCCCGGTACAGCTCCACAAACTCCGGCAGCGGCACGTTAGGCTGATGGTCCCCCGTGGGGTCCTCCGCGATCTCCTTCCAACGGAAGTCGCAGTCATTGCCGCCGAAGTCCATCACCATCATGTCGCAGGGCAGCTTCCGGGCCAGCATCCGGTCCAGCAAGCGGCTGCCCTTGCGGACCGTGGCTCCAAAGTGTGCGTCATTATGAATGGAAAGCTGAAATTCCGATTCCAAAGCCTCCATATTGATCTCATTATGAGTACGATAGCGCCGGTCACCCAGATCTACCTGAATTCCCTTTAAGATGGAATCCCCTAACAGGGTCACCTGTCTGTTCTGTACCATACGATCACCTCATTGCCGTGTAATATAGTTTTCAAAACTATATTACATAGTATTCACGGTTTTGTCAAGAGCTATTCTTCAAAACGAAGGAACCATGACCCCGGCAGTCTGCTCGGTCAGCTCAAACGCCGCCCCTTGCAGATGGTGGACCTCCTCCGCGGGCCACAGCTCCAGAAACGGCTCCACGCTGTCCACCTCCGTCAGGCCGTAGGGCGCGTGGTGGTAGTGCATGGGCACCACGCAGCGGGGATGCAGCGCATCGCACACCGCCTTTGCTCCGGCGGCATCCACTGTGTAAACGCCCCCGACCGGCACCAGCACGGCGTCCACCGGGCCGATGGCCGCCGCCTGCTCCACCGTCAGCTGGTGCCCCAGATCGCCCAGATGGGCCACAGACAGGCCGCCGGCTGTAAAAATCCGGACCGTGTTGGTCCCCCGCAGCGCGCCGCCCCGGTCATCATGAAAGGTCTCTACCTCCCGGACCGTAAACGGGCTTTCCCGCTCCGGCAGCAGCTCCACACAGTCTGTGGCGTGATGGTCAAAATGGCCGTGGCTGCAAAAAACGGCGTGGGCCTGTATGTGCAAAGGCGGATACCCCGCCACGCCGGTATACGGGTCCAGTACAATGCGATAGCCGTCCTCCTCCAAAAGAAAACAGGCGTGTCCCAGCCAGGTCAGCTTCATAACGATCCCTCCTAAAATATCAGAAAAGGCAGCGGTCTCCCGCTGCCTCAGCGTGTCGAAAAAGTCTTTTCTCCCCGCATGGTGCAGGAATACACCGTCGGCCCAGCCGGTTTCCGTGTGCTTTGCCCCCGAAAACCGGGGGCCTTCCTCGAAACAGGCTCGCTTTATCCGCCGCTGGCGGCGCTTCGCCCGTTTCCCCTTCTTGGGTTTCCCGCGCACACCCTTTACCCGCAAGGGGTATGCGGCATCCGTAGAGCGGCATAGCCGCTAACGGCTGCCCTACCTTACCGTCGCGGAGAATTTACTACTTTATCGACAGTCTCAGGCAGCGGTCTCCCGCTGCCTTTAGTCTATCAGGTATCACCGGACTTGTCATCCGGTTTTACATCGTTTTTCTTCTTGAACAGCGGTTTTTTCATTCCGTTCCGCCGCCGGATCTTCCGCAGGATGACCACCGCCGCTGCGATGATGACCGCCCACAGGATCAGCCACATCCAGCTGTACGCCAGCGCCACGGCGAAGTCCTCCATGCCGTTCACAAAGGAATGCCAGCCCCGGCTCATAGCGCTGCTCAGGCGATCTCCGAAATTCTCCGGCAGTTCCTCCGTGTCGGAATACTTATAGACCTCCGACACATGGACATTGACGGTGGCGAAGTCCACCAGCGTGTCATAGTGCCGCAGGGTGCCGGAAAGATCCTCAATATTCCACTCCGTTTCGGAAATAGCGGACTCAATGGTGATGATATCCTCCATGTTTTCCGCCTGAGCCAGCAGCTTTTGCAGCCGCTCCAGCTTGATCTGCTGGGTCTTCAGGCGGCCTGCCGTGTCATAATAGGTCTCTGTAATGTTTTCCAAATTGGTGTTCCGCCACGTCACATGGGCAAGCTCCCCGGCCTGATCCAGAAAGCCCTGAAACTGAGCGGAGGGCACCCGGACGGTATAATCCGCCCACCGGTAGCCCCGGCTCCCGCCGCCTACGGTGCTGCTTTCCAGATAGCCGCCCTTGACCTCCGCCAGTGCTGCCAGCGCCTTGACGGCCTCGTCAAACTCCGTGGTCTCTAAATTGATGTCCCCGGTGTAGATGATCTTCTGGTTTTCCAGAACACCGCCGCCGCTGTCCCGACCCTCGTCATCATAGCCGTTGGTGTCAGCGTCGAAATATCCCTTCTCCTCTGTCACGGCGGGGCTTTCCGCAGGGTGGTCGTTGGCGCTGGAATCAACGGAAGCCGCAGTTTTGCTGGCGGCTCCGCAGGCAGTCAGACTCAGGAGCATGGTCATTGCGAGAAAACAGACAAGTAACCTTCTTTTCATAGTGCCTCCTCCTTTTTCAGCGGTCGTGCCGCCCTTTTACTTATATAGACGCAATTCCCATCAAAAAGTTCCGCCGGTCCCAACATTTTACTGGCTTGTATTTTTCTGCCGCCTGCTGTAAAATGAGGCCAATCGGGAATATGTTTGATCTTTAACGGGATTTTTACAAAGCTATACGATTCAGGAGGAAACTGCAATGACTTATCAGGAAGTTTTGGAGCAGGCCCGGACCTGCATGGGCAAATGCCACGCCTGCCCTGTGTGCAACGGCCTCGCCTGCAAAAACACGGTCCCCGGTCCCGGTGCCAAGGGTCTGGGCACCGGCGCCATCCGCAACTACCAGAAATGGCAGGAGCTGTGCGTCAATATGGACACCATCTGCGAAAACGGTGATGTGGACACCTCTTATGATTTCTTCGGCCACAAGCTGACGATCCCCGTAATGGCCGGCCCCGTTGGTGCCGTGGCTATGCATTACAGTGATAAATATGACGATCTGCGCTATAACAATGTACTGGTGGAGGGCTGCGCCAAGGCCGGTATCCTCGCCTTCACCGGTGACGGCACCAACCCCGCCGTCATGGAAGGCGCCGTGGATGCCCTGAAAGCCAACGGCGGCTGCGGTGTTCCCACTGTGAAGCCCTGGAATCTGGAGACCGTCCGTCAGAAAATGGACCTGGTAAAGGCCGCTGATCCCTGCGCCATCGCCATGGATATCGACGCTGCCGGCCTGCCCTTCCTAAAGGGACTGAATCCCCCCGCCGGCAGTAAAACCGTGGACCAGCTGAAGGACATCGCTGCCATGGCAGGCAAGCCCTTTATCCTCAAGGGCATCATGACGGTGAAGGGTGCGGAAAAGGCACTGGAAGCCGGTGCCGCTGGTATCATCGTCTCCAACCACGGCGGCCGTGTGCTGGATCAGTGCCCCGCCACCGCCGAGGTCCTGCCCGCCATTGTGGACGCTGTGGGCGGCAAGATGAAGGTCTTTGTGGACGGCGGCATCCGCTCCGGCATGGACGTGTTCAAGGCTCTGGCCCTGGGTGCCGATGCGGTGCTCATTGCCCGCCCCTTCGTCACCGCGGTCTATGGCGGCGCTCAGGAGGGCGTGCAGGCCTATGTGGACAAGCTTCAGGCAGAGCTTGTGGACACCATGGCCATGTGCGGCGCTCACAGTCTGGCCGACATTGATCGCTCTATGCTCTTCGGCTTTTAAGTGACGTGAACGCAGATAAGATCCCTGTCCCGGCGCAGCCGGAGGTCCTGCTGCACTGTCTCATGGACATTGCGGAAGCGCTTCTGGCTGTAGGGGCAGAGGTAAACCGGGTGGAGGACACTCTGATCCGCATGGGCACAGCTTACGGGGCAGTGCGGATGAACGCCTTTGTCATCACCTCCAGCATCGTGGTGACCATGACGCTGCCCAGCGGGCGGGACATCACCCAGACCCGCCGGATCCTGACTCCCGGCGGCACGGATTTCACCGTTCTGGAAGCGCTGAACGATCTGAGCCGCCGGTGCTGCGCCGATCCTATTCCGCTGGATGAGCTGCGCCGGGAAGTTGCCCAGATCACGGCAGAAGCCCCCAAGCCACTGCTGGTCTACCTGGGCAGCGCGCTGGCCGCAGGAAGCTGCGCCCTGTTTTTCGGCGGTTCCATGACGGATGGTCTGGTGGCTGCCCTGTTTGGCTTGGTGATCTGTCGCCTCCAGCGGCATTTTGGCCCTCAGTGCCCCAACCGCTTGGTATTCAATCTGCTCTCCGCTCTGGCTGTTGGCATCAGCATTACTCTGTGCGCCTTTTTCCTGCCGGAGCTCCACGCCGACAAAATCCTGATCGGTGACATCATGCTGCTGATCCCCGGTCTGGCCATGACCAACGCCGTCCGGGACACCATGGTAGGCTCCCCGATCTCCGGCGCCATGCGGCTCATCGAAACGCTGCTGTGGGCCGGGGCGCTGGCTATGGGCTTCATGAGCGCCTTTTTACTGATGGGAGGGATCGGACTGTGATCGTGCAGCTTCTCACATCTTTTACCGGGGCGCTGGGTTTTTGTCTGGTGTTCCACCTGCGTCGGCGGTATATGTTCGCCGCTTCTCTGGGGGGTCTGCTGACCTGCGGCGTCTATCTGGCGGCCGCCTCGATCTGGTCCGGTATCCTGCTCCCCACCCTGACCGCCGCCGCCTTTGCCGCGTTGTATGCGGAGTTTCTGGCTTGGTTTATGGGTGCGCCCGCCACGCTGTTTCTGATCCCCGCGCTGCTGATCCCGCTGGTGCCGGGGCGGCCCCTCTATTACGCCATGTACTATGCCGTTCAGCAGGACATGGATCTGTCGGCGGACTTTGCCCGCCAGACCGCTCTTTATGCCCTTGGGATCGCACTGGGCGCCAGTCTGGTGTGGGCCCTTGCCGATATGCGCCGCCACCTCAAGCAAAACGGTTTTGGAAATTGAATCCAGCAAAAACCCGCCGCTGACAAAAGTCAGCGGCGGGTTTCTTACTTATAGATTTACAATATTCGCCCGCAGGAGGTTCAGCTCCGTCCGGTCATGGGTCACCAAAATCACCGGCTTGGTTTCCGCCGCCGCAGCGACGCACAGCACTGCTCTCCGGCGATTTTCCTCATCCAGCCCTGTGAACGGCTCGTCCAGCGCCACGGCGTCTGATACTGCCAGCAACGCCCGGGCCAAAGCCAAGCGGCGCTTCATGCCGCCGGACCACTCTCGCACCGGCTTGCCCGTCTCCCAGGTCAGGCCCAGCGCCGTGAGCATGGCCGCCGCTTTCGCTTCCTCGTAGTCCGTCCCCAGCGCAAACCGGAGATTTCCCAAGGCGTCCAGTCCCTCTAACAGGCGGTCCTCCTGAAAAACGGCGCTCCAACGGACGGCCATTCCCATCAGTTCGCCGCTGTCTGGCTTTTCCAGACCCAACAGGATCCGCAGCAGGGTGGTCTTTCCCACGCCTGACGGCCCCCACAGGGCCGTGACTCCCACACCGGCGGTAAAGGACACGTTTTCCAGCACCGGAAGGTCTCCGTAGGCTTTGCATAGGTTTTTGATTTCCATCACAGCCCCGCCTTTCCCATCAGTCGGTCCACCAGCGCCAAAAACAGCCGCTCAAATACCACTGACACCGCCACGATGGTGACGGTCCATGCAAACAGATCTGCCGTCTGGAAGTAGACCTTGGCGGTGTACAGCCGCTCTCCCATGGACCCGGCGGGCAAGCCGATGATCTCCGCCGCTGCCCCGGCTTTCCAGCAAAGCCCCAGGCCCAAAGATACCGCCGTGCGGAAATAGGGCATCACCTGCGGCAGATAGATGCCCCGGAGCCGCCGCCCAAGGGGGACCCGGAACACCCGGGCCATTTCCAGAAGCCGACGGTCCGTGCGGCAGATGCCCTCCAGCACATTCAGGTACACCGGCGGGAACACCATCAGCGCCGAGATGAACAGGGACAGGCTCCGGCTGTTGAGCCACACCAGCGCCAGAATGATGAAGGACGCCACCGGCACCGTCTTGACCGCCGCCACCAGCGGGGCCATCAGCCCCCGGAACCACTGTTTCCACGCCGCCAATGCCGCCAGCGCGACCGCCAACACCGTGGCGAGCAGAAATCCGCCGAAGATGCGGATGGCGGACCAGGCCACCGTCCGCCAGAAAGCGGCGGTAACGGCCAGCTGCCCCAGCCGCAGCAGCACATCAGCGGGAGAGGCCAGCAGCAGCTCACCGTGGGGATAGACCGCCGCCAGCGCCATGGCCGCGATCTGCCAGGCCGCCAGCCAGAAAAGCACCGCCCACAGGCGGAGGTCTGTTTTCCTGTCCATAGGCGGCGCTCCTTTCTATCGTAAATTCAGATACAGGCCGAGTGTAGCTCTGCCTGCGCGGATTTTTCGGTTTTATCCGCCGTAGTAAAAATCATCCCCGGGCAAAGTGCCGCCCACGGAGGAAGGCTCCGCCTCGGAAAGCACCTTCAGATAGCCGGAGAGCTTGTCCTTCATCTCACCGCCGGTGAGACAGACGATGTTGCAATAGGGCAGAGCCTTTTCCGCCACAGCGGCATCTACAATGCCGTACTCGCCGACAAGGGCGGCAGCCTCAGCAGTGTTGCCGTTCACCCACTCCACGCTGGCGGCGTAATTCTGGAGGAAGCTGTCCACCGCGCCGGGATTGGCCTCCACCACATCCCGCCGGGCCACGATGACGCCGGTGATGAGGCCGGAGCCGTTATCCAGCTTGTCCCACTCTGCCGTCAGATCCAGGGCCATCCGCAGCCCCTCGATCTTGGTCTGGGCCACGGTGACAAAGGGCTGGGGCAGCAGGGCGATGGTGGCCTGGCCGCTGGCCAGGGCCGCCACGCATTCGCTGTGCTCGCTCTTCCAGTCGATGGTCACATCGTTATCAGGATCAATGCCGTTTTCTGTCAGCAGATACCGCAGGGCATATTCCGGGGTGCTGCCCTTACCGGCGGCCACGATGGTCTGGCCCTTCAGGTCCGCCATGGACTGGACGGCGTCGCCGTTCTCCACGATATACAGCACACCAAGGGTGTTCACCGCCAACACCTCCACGGCACCGTTGGTCTTGCCGTACAGCACGGCGGCCAGATTGGCGGGGACGCAGGCCATGTCCAGGTCCCCCTTGATGAGGGCGGGGGTTACCTCGTCAGCGGAACCAGCCAGCGTGAAGGTGTAAAGATTGCCCACCTCACCCTCGTAGGGTTTGGCAGAGCTCAGCAGGGCGCCGATCGTTTCATCATTGTCCTTCATCAGCTTCACAAGGCCCATAGCAGTCGGGCCTTTCAGTGCGGCAATTCTGAAATGGGCAGTGTCTGCCTCTGTACCATCCGGCGCTTCGACCGCCGGTTCTTCCGTTTGGGCAGGTTCCTCCGGCTGCTCCGGTTCGGCGGCCTTCTGGCCGCAGGCAGTCAGGGACAGGGTCAGGGCCAGAGACAGGCCCAGCGCCAACAGTTTTTTCTTCAGGTTCATGGTTTTTCTTCCTTTCATACGCTCCCTGCCGGGGCATAGACGGTCTTGGCGATGACACCCTCCAAGCGGCCCAGCTTTCCAGACAGGGCGGAGATGACGTCACCGGGGGCATCCATGGCCACGCTGATGATGTTCACGCCCTTCTCCCGGTAGGGTACGCCCATGCGGCCCACGATATACGGCCCGTACTGGTGCAGCAGGTCATTCAGTGCCGCGACCTGCGTGCCCTCCCGGACAATGATGGCAATGACGGCCACCCGCGTTTCCACAGCTTCCACAGCGGTCTCTCCTTCTCAATAAAGTAATACATCCCCCCTGCCGTTCAGCAGAGGGGATGACAAATGTACAGCGATCTTGTCCTTCCTCATCTTTCGGCTCGGAGCATCCTCACCGGCAGAACGGTATGCGGGCATGGTGTCGCCGGTCAGAAACACTTTCCGGAGACGTTCCAACCATAACATACCCGTATGGTCCTGTCAAGACAAAGCCTCGCCCCGGAATGATCCGGGACGGGGCATAAACATTTTTCTTATTACATGCTGCAGGGCTGATAGGTGGAGGTCAGCACCTGTTCAAAGGCCGGAGCATCCGGCGTTTCGATCCGCCGGAGGATCAGTTCGCCGGCAGTCTCGCCCAGCTTTTCCACCGGCTGGATGATGCAATCCATCTGGTTGGAATACAGGTAATTGATGTCCGAATCATAATCCACAAAGGTGACCAGGTCGATGTCCTCTCCCAGCTTGAAGCCCTTCTTGTGGAGATAGATCACCGTCTCCGAGGCCATCAGGCCCTGAGCCACCACCAGCGCGTCACACTTCTGCTCCAGCAGCTCATCCAGACAGGACTGGGCGCTGTTTTCCATAGAGTTGCCGTAGCGGATCAGCAGGTCATCCTGAGGCAGACCGCAGTCCGCCACAGCCTCCTGATAGGCAGCGATCCGCTCCTTGGTGGAGGACAGCCGGGGCAGGCCGCCGATCATGCCGATCCGCTTGTCGCCCTTGCCTGCCAGACGGCAGACACTGCGGTAGATCGGTTGAAAATTGGACACGCTCACCGACGGGAACCGCTTTGTGTCAAAGGTCCGGTCTACCAGCACCACCGGGAATCCGGCGGGGATCAGGGACTCGAATCGACTGAAATCCTCCATGGTGCTGGCGATGAGCAGACCGTCCACCAGTCCCGCGGAAAGCAGGCGGATATTGGTCTCCTCCCGCTCTGGATTCTCCTTTGTATTGGCAATGATCAGATGGTATCCGTGGGCTGAGAGATAATTCTCCACGGATTCGATCATTGTTGCGAAAAACTTATTGGAAATATCCGGAACGATAAATCCAATGGTTTTTTTCTTTCCGGTCCGGAAGCTTCTGGCCGAGGCGTCCGGCGTGTAGCCCAGCTCCGCGATAGCCCGGTAGACCTTCTCCTTGGTCTCGCCGGAGACGTAGCGGGTCGAGTTGATGGTGTGGGAAACCGTGGCGGTGGAAACACCTGCCAACCTTGCCACATCGCTGATGGTCACCTTCATGATCGTTCACCTCTTTACGCAATTTTTCTGCGTTTGCGTAATCATTTGCATTTTACAGTATACGCCCCTGCTTCATATAACGTCAAGTCTTTTTTGGCTCCTTTCTTCTACTTTTTCGCTTTTTCATCAAATTCCAACCAAATCCTCGCCATTTTGCCCAATATGCTCTCAGAATGTTATGCAAAATGCTGATTGCCATTTTTTATCGTCCATGATAAGATGGTGAAAGCAAAGAAATAATCGTTTGCGCAAACGATTCTTTAATCTTTTAAAGTTTTTTCAATATTGAAAGGAGTTTTCCCATGCTCACGAAGATTGGTATCAATGGCTTTGGCCGCATCGGCCGTCTCACTTTCCGCGCTGCCCTGACTCATGACGATGTTGAGGTTGTCGCTCTGAACGATCCCTTCATGAACCCCGAGTACATGGCTTACATGCTCAAGTATGACTCTGTTCACGGCAAGTTCCCCGGCACTGTCGAGGCTTATGACGGCGGTCTGATCGTCAACGGCAAGAAGTACCCCGTCTTCACCTCTATGGAGGTCAAGGACATTCCCTGGGCTTCCGTGGGTGCTGAGTACATCTGCGAGTGCACCGGCAAACACCTGACCAAGGAGCTCTGCCAGGGCCACATCGACGCCGGTGCCAAGCACGTCATCATGGGCGCTCCCTCCAAGGATGACACCCCCATGTTCGTCTGCGGCGTCAACCTGGATAAGTATACCAGCGACATGACCTTCGTCTCCAACGCTTCCTGCACCACCAACTGCCTGGCTCCCATTGCCAAGGTCCTGAATGACAAGTTCGGCATCGTGGAAGGCCTGATGACCACCGTTCACTCTGTCACTCCCACTCAGAAGCTGCTGGACGGCGCTTCCCTGAAGGATTGGCGCGGCGGCCGTGCTGCTACCGGCAACATCATCCCCTCCTCCACCGGCGCTGCCAAGGCTGTCGGCAAGGTCATCCCCGAGCTGAACGGCAAGCTCACCGGTATGTCCATGCGTGTTCCCACTCTGGACGTCTCCGTTGTGGACCTGACCGTCAAGCTGGCTAAGCCCGCCACCTATGAGGATATCTGCAAGGCCATGAAGGACGCTTCCGAGGGCGAGCTGAAGGGCGTTTTGGGTTACACCGATGAGGAAGTTGTTTCCTCTGACTTCCTGGGCGATTCCCGCACCTCCATCTTCGACAAGAAGGCCGGTATCGCTCTGACCGACACCTTTGTGAAGGTCGTTTCCTGGTACGACAACGAGTGCGGCTACTCCAACAAGATGGTGGAGCTGATCCGTCACATGTCTGCCGTTGACCACAAGTAAGTTTTCAAGCATCATGAAGCGGCATGGCGTTCTGCCATGCCGCTTCAGCGTGTAGAAAAAGTCTTTTCTCTCTGCTGAGTCTATTTTCAGAGCTTTACAACTGTTCTGAAGCTTTTTGATTTCAATAGCGCAGCACCCTTTTTGGGGTGGCCGCGCACACGCTTCCTCACCGCTGTGGAAAATCTGTCGCTTTCTTGGCAGGCGCAAAACCGCTCGCCGCAAGAGTTCCGGCAAAAAGCGCAAATTTCTCAAGAGAAATACAGAAAAGGGCTTGACTTTTTTAAAGTCTCTGTTATAATAATATCGCTGCCTGTTCAAGACAACAAGTGCATAGCGGAAAAGCGCTGGACACAGCTATGGAGAAGTCGCCTAGTTGGTCGAGGGCGCATGATTGGAAATCATGTAGGCTCCTAAAGGGTCTCGAGGGTTCGAATCCCTCCTTCTCCGCCACACAAAACCCTGTAATCTCAACGGTTACAGGGTTTTGTCATGCCCTTTGCACCTTTATTGAGCTTTACGCCAACCAGACTGTTTCGCCGGTCATGTTCCATAAGGTCGGCAGCCGTAGGCGGCGCGTTCCAACGCAGCGCTGCAAAGCCTTACCGGTTGGCTGTCCCCGATGATATAGCTGCCGTTTCAACGTCATCAGCAGCAGTCTTTTCCCCCCGCCCTACTTGCGCTTTTCCCAATAGGATGATAAAATGTGCTATTAGAAAACGCCAAACAACAGCAAAAGGAGAATTTGCTTTATGAAATTAGGTATCGTGGGACTGCCGAATGTTGGCAAGTCCACCCTGTTCAACGCCATCACCAACGCCGGTGCCGAGAGCGCCAATTACCCCTTCTGCACCATTGACCCCAACGTGGGCATGGTAGCAGTGCCGGATGCACGGCTGGACAAGCTGGCAGAGATCTATGAGCCGGACAAAAAGACCCCGGCGGTCATCGAGTTCGTGGACATTGCCGGTCTGGTGAAGGGCGCCAGTCAGGGCGCGGGCCTTGGCAACAAGTTCCTGGCCAATATTCGCGAGACCGATGCCATTGTCCATGTGGTCCGCTGCTTTGATGACGAAAACATCATGCACGTGGTGGCAGACGCCGGCACCAACGTGCCCGTGGATCCCGTGGGGGATATTGAGGCCATCGATATGGAGCTGATCATGGCGGATCTGGACATGGTCCAGCGCCGTGTTGACAAAGCCCAGAAGGCCGCCAAGGGCGACAAGAAGTTCCTCCATGAGGTGGAGGTGTTCAAGGCGCTGGCGGAGCATCTGGACGGCGGCAAGTCTGCCCGGACCTTTGACTGCTCCGATGATGATAAGGCCCTGATCGCCACCTCCGACCTGCTGACCCTGAAGCCCATCATCTACGCCGCCAACATGGACGAGGACGGCTTCGCCAATCAGGAGGGCAACGAGTATCTGAAGAAGGTCCGTGCGCTGGCAGAAGCCGAGGGCAGCGAGGTGCTGCCCATCTGTGCCAAGCTGGAGCAGGACATCGCTGAGCTGGAGGGTGAGGACCGCCAGATGTTCCTGGACGAGCTGGGCATTGCGGAATCCGGTCTGGATCGGCTCATCAAGTGCAGCTACTCCCTGCTGGGCCTTATCTCTTTCCTGACCTACGGCAAGGATGAGTGCCGCGCCTGGACCATCAAAAAGGGCACCAAGGCCCCTCAGGCCGCCGGTAAAATCCACACTGACATCGAGCGGGGCTTCATCCGGGCGGAGGTCATTGCCTATGATGATATGATCAAGTACGGCGGTGTCAACGCCGCCAAGGAGAAGGGCCAGCTCCGCAGCGAAGGCAAGGAGTATGTGGTTCAGGACGGTGACATGATCTACTTCCGCTTCAACGTGTAAAATCAGCTTCAAACAACAGCGGTCCCGGATATGACACCCGGGACCGCTGTTTTGTGAGGATGGGGGATGTGCGAAAAAGCTCTACCGCCAAAAGAAATGGACATGACGAAAAGTCATGTCCATTTCTTTTGGTGGAGCCGAGGGGAATTGAACCCCTGTCCGAAAACAGTTTCACGGGACTTTCTCCGGGCGCAGTCAGGTTTCAGAATTCCCGCCCCTCAAAGACACCTGACAGACTTTGCGGTTTGGTAGAGTCATGATGCGTGGGCAGGTCAACTCTTTCCCGCCTCACGGACGCCACATCAACGACGCCTTCCCCGGCCTGTGGCCTCTCCGGTTCAGACGGCTGCTTTAATTAAGCAGCAATAGCAACAGTATTGTTGTTATTTAATTTATAAAATTGCCCGTTTTATGGCGGTCAGGCGCCGCCGCCCGCTTGTCCCGCTTCCCCATCCCCGTCGAAACCTTTACGGCCCCGTCGTCGGAGCAAATGTCACTCATTCCGTTTCCGCCTTCCGGCGAAAACTTCATCCGTTCCATTGCTCCTCCTCTTTCGTTCCACAAACGCTCCGCTGGTTTGTGAAACGAGTTGGACGTGAGTTGCGCTTTTGAGCAAATGTCACTCATTCCGTTTCCGCCTTCCGGCGAAAACTTCATCCGTTCCATTGCTCCTCCTCTTTCGTTCCACAAACGCTCCGCTGGTTTGTGAAACGAGTTGGACGTGAGTTGCGCTTTTGAGCAAATGTCACTCATTCCGTTTCCGCCTTCCGGCGAAAACTTCATCCGTTCCATTGCTCCTCCTCTTTCGTTCCACAAACGCTCCGCTGGTTTGT